>Ga0315295_10000326_pt1 | contig 40284 bp, 63 predicted proteins | sample YL17G14_0_MG_FD_204453 | JGI IMG/M metagenome (GOLD analysis project Ga0315295, IMG submission 204453) | Sediment microbial communities from Yellowstone Lake, YNP, Wyoming, USA - YL17G14_0 | ecosystem: Environmental > Aquatic > Freshwater > Lake > Sediment | place: USA: Wyoming | collected...
TAATTGCAAAGTCCCTCATCGAAACAAAGGACTTCTTCCGAGTGTCTTTTGATGATGGGACGCATTTGGATGTTTCTCACCATCACAGGTGGACAATTTTCGATCTCTCCAAGAGAGGCCGAGGCGATAAGGAGCGTGGTAATTTCAAATGCACGGTTGATACCGCATGGCTCCTGTCCCAGGATTTAAAATACCGAGACCAAAACAGGTTTGCCATACCAATTATCACTGGTCCAGTTGTTAATTTTGACCCATGTGAACCAGAAATACCGCCCTATGCCCTTGGTTATTGGCTTGGGAATGGTTACAACCAAGGCTCTACCATGGCATGCAACACAGATGACGTTGACGCCGTCCTAGAGAACCTTAAGCCAGAGCTAGGGGAGCTGTCTTATAGGATCTATGACCCAACAGCTAAAAGAGCGACTATCCTAACCCCTGGGTGGAGACAGATCCTCAGGAATGCTGGATGGCCCTGCTACAAAGAAAAATCCGAGGTTGGGAATAGCCGAACCGTCTTCACCAAAAATGGGTTCACCCTCAATTGGAGATCTTGGAGTGTTGAGAATAGGAAGAGCTTGCTGGCTGGGCTATTGGATTCAGATGGGCACGCTACGAGTAGGGGGGATGCCGAATTTGACAGCACTGTAGAAGATATAGCTATGTTGGTGAGATCCCTTTTGGTGTCTCTTGGGATGAAACCCACCCAGGCCTCAATAAAAATGCCTTCCGTTGGGGTTAGTGCTAGCCACAATAAGTTGCCATCTCTAAGGATTGGCGTAACTCCTACAATGCAAGTGTTTAACCTTAAGCGCAAGGCTGAATGTGTTGTTATCCGAGAAAGGTCAAAACGGCAATCAAGGCGTTATATCACGTCTATTGAGCCGATTGGCAGACAGGAAGGGCTTTGTTTTGTTGTAGATTCAAAGGACCACTTATATGCCGCAGGACCAGACTATATCATCACTCACAACTCTGATTGTCTCTTGGGAGACTGGCTTGCTCATCAACAGTCTTTCGGGGGTAACTCTAGAGGAGTTCTGTTTCGGAACTCCTACCCGGAACTTCAGGAAATCCTTGGACGAATGCATATCGTCTTTGGGGCCATCGGAGCCAAGTGGAGAGAAAAAGATACAACCTGGACCATGCAAAATGGATCCCAACTTCGTCTTTCCTATCTAGATTCCTTTGAGGATGCCCTTAAACACCGGGGTAACCAATATGACTGGCGTGGACATGATGAATTAACAATGAGGCCCAGTGATGAAGAGTATGTGTTTCTATATTCTCGCATGCGTTCTGCTCACGGCATCCCTACTCGCACTATTTCTACTAGCAATCCTGGAGGACCAGGCCACACCTGGGTCCTCCGAAGATTCGGAATCGACAAATACCCCAAAGGAATGAAGCCGATCCATGAATATCTTGATATTAACAAGAATATCACCCTAGAAGATGGGAGCCAATACGATGCCATACCTAACGATCAACTCCCGGTGGATATACGAAGAAACACCAGAATCTTCATCCCTGGGAGGCTTTCAGATAATAAATTCCTTGATACAGACGGCCACTATAGGGCACATCTACTGGCTCTCCCAGAGGCGCAACGTCGGATGCTGCTTGATGGACGATGGGATATCGTCGAGGGTGCTTTCTTTGATGAGTGGGATCCTAATGTCCACGTAGTAAGAGCCTTCAACCCCCCGCCGTCCTGGAAGAGGTGGATGAGTGGAGACTGGGGCACATCTGCCCCCTATGCCTTTGTCTGGTTCGCCCAATCCCCCAATGGGGAGGTCTTCGTCTATCGGGAACTCTATGGCACCCAGATGGGTACTAATATTGATAAGGGGGTCAAGGAACCACCCACAACCGTATCTGACCGTATCAATGCCCTTGAGCAGGAAGGCGATGAATATCTCCAGGAACGGTGGATTGATGCCTCCTGCTTTGACAACCACGAGATGGGGACTAGCGTTTCAGAGCAGTTCAGGCTAAAGGGCATCTTCTTTCAGCCCTCCCAGAAGAAGTTTAAGTCAGGGAGCATCGCCATGTTCCGAGACTACCTGAAGGTGACCAATGGCATCTGCCGGTTCCATGTCATGGATAACTGTGTCCACCTGATTCGGACCCTCCCAGCATTAATGGTTGATAGAAACAACGTGGAACAGTATGATACGAAGGGGCCTGACCATCTATTAGACGCTGTAATCTATGGGATAAGGCGCAATATCAAGACTCGGGAAGAGTTGAACCACGAGCGGGGCTCTGTGGATAGGAATTTGCGCGTTATTAAAAGATTTGGCGCTTTCGGCGCTCATTAGTTACTATGTTGAAGAGGTGTTTATAAATGATAACTCCAGGTTTGGACCTAACTTCGGTAGCTAATTGGGCTTCACAGTGGTATTCAGACCGAAAAAACGAACGGATTATGAAGGAGCGGATCTGGAACGAGTGCTGGCTTGCCTATGACTGCAAATTTGGCGAAACATGGGCCGATTTGGAGGATTATCGGTCTAAACGCTACCTTTCTTTGCCTTGGCAGATGACCGAGAGCGTTTGCGCAAGCATGGTGAACGGCACAATGCCATCAGATGACTGGTTCAACATCCTGGGCCGCACCCCTGGGGACGATTCAGGCTCCAAATTGATGCAGGCCCTCCTGAAGTGGCAGCATTACCGCTCTGGGTTCCGAAATGAGGTTTCTGAAATCCTAAAACAGTCTTGGATCTTCGGGAATGTCCCTGTCGCTGTCGATTGGCATGAAGAATTGCTTGATATTCCTGATCCTGATGCCTACGCTGCCCAGATCGCGCAGAATCAGATGATGGAAGCGCAGGGGATGGTGGTTCCTGAAACTTTGCAGATGAAGCAATGGCCTACCAAGACTGTTCGGAAATATGATGGCCCCAGGGTTAAAAGCGGGAACATCTTCGACTATGTGCAGGACTTGAGCCCCAGCAATGAGCGCATGGCCCTTCGCGGTATGCGCTTTTTTAGGTCTAAGGGCTATCTCCAAAATATGAGCAAGATGGACTCAAATGGGTATAGCCTGTATGAAAATATTGAAGGCTTGGGCAATGAAACTATCTTCCGGGAGTCCTCTGATTCTCTCAAAATGATGACAGAACGGCAGATTGGTATTGCTAAGATGCCAAAAGATATGGTCGAACTTATTCAATATGAAGGAGATATTGAAATCCCAGATGGGATGGGATCCTCTACCTTCTACCCCAACCATATCCTTGTTGTTGCCAACCGAACTACCGTTATCAGGTTTGAACCCAACCCCTTCTACCATGGCAGACCCACCTGGGAACTGTTCAGGCTCTACGAGGAGCCCAATGAACTCTACGCGAGGGGAGGAATTGAGCCCATTCTAGGGATCAATGACGGTATCCAGTGCCGGTACAACCAGACGATTGAAGCGAACTCACTAGCCGTCAACCCTCAGTTCAAATACAAGGAAGATGGGGTCTTTGACCCTGACCAGTTCATTTCTGCCCCTGGGATGCTCCACAAAGTAGCTGATCCTGCCGGGAATATCCTCCCTCTCCAGATCCCCAGCGAAGCGTCCCTCTCCTGGAATGAGATTAACTTTGGTATCAACCAGCTTAACCTAATCACTGGCGCGTCTGAGAACTTTGGTGGGGACCCCTCCGCTACTCAGGTATCCATTCAGGCTGGCATGAGTGCTAACCGGACCCGCGAGACGCTTAACCATATCAACTATGCCCTCCTGATCCCAATCCTGGAGAAGGAGATTGCCCTTAATCAGCAACTGATGGACGAGGCAACCTGGGTTCGTATCGTCTCTGACACCCCTGGTCAGGCCAATGACCCCGTGACGGGCTTGCCCTTCACCATCCAGCCACAGCAGTTCCAGGTGAGCCCTGAGGACATCGTTGGGGCCTATGATGTGGTTGCTGTAGGGGCTAACCAGACCTCCCAGAACATTCAGAAGTCCAAGGACTTGCTCCAAATCACCACTGCTATTGCCCAGTCCCCATTCGCTAACGCAATTAAGGGGCCTGAATTTGTTAACGAAGTCTACCGAATGGGCGGCTTCTTTGATGCCTGGAAGTTCATTAAAACTCCAGAGGAGATCCAACTTGAACAGCAACAGCAGTTTAATCAGCAACTTGCTCTTAAAGCCAGCGGAATGGGACCGGAGGGACCTGGCCCAGCGGGAGGCGGACAAGGAGCAGTTTCGAGCCCTGGCCCTGAACCCTCACCTGGAGGTATTGCTTCGATGGCTGGAATGGCAGAAGGGCCGGGCGAACTCCCCGGTGGACCCAACCCAGACCAATTGGCAGGAAACCGCTTTGGTTAACAAAGGGAGGATTGATCTGATCGTTGAAATTGCGTCTCAACTTAAATAAATTTGCTTCATTGAAATAATAACACTATCATAAACCATCGTGAGCGATCACGTTAAACATCAATAAGGAGACTGGTTATGCCAGAGGAATTTGAAGAACAGGAAGTTACGGAAACCACCGAAGTTGAGACACCCCCTGAAGCTGAGGCTGAAGAGGAAGCAAAAGTCCCAATTAGGGTTGTCAAAGAACTCCGTGATGAACTGAGACAGGCGAAGGAAGATGGCTACATGACCCGTCAGCAGATGACACGGCTGATGAGCGACTATCAGGAAGCCATCCGGACGAAGACCCCGATTGAGCCGCAGCCTGACCTTGACCCTGAGGTCTTGAAGTTGCTCAAGCCCTATTTGAAGCCCTTTGAAGAGGAGATTGGTCGCACCAAGGCTGAACTCGCTACCTTCAAAGCCTCTAGGGAACAGTCGGAAGCAGAGCGATTCATCGAAAAAAACCTTCCCAATCTCGAAGAGATCAGGACGGAACTCTTGAAAGAAATCCAGTCTTATAGCAAAGACGACCAGAACGAAATCCTAGCTAACCCCCGTGAGATTGTCCGAATCGGGAAGATGATTAGCCGGATGAAGGCTGGAACCTCTACGGTCAAAACCGAGAATCGTTCTCGGGCAAGGGCCGAGACTGGATCAACCCAAACAACTCGTGACTCCAACCGTGCCGCCGAAATGAACGAAGAACAGTTTAATGCGTTCCTCCGGAAGCAGGGTTACTTCTAAAAAGGAATAAATCATGGCCGGTCCCGCTACTTCCGCTACCTATGCTCCTCTTGGAGTATTTGTTGATCGTGCCGCTCTTGCGGTTGCGATGCCCCTCCTCACTATCTCCAAGTTCGGTCTTCAGAAGAAGATCCCCCAGAAGAACAGCAAGACTATCAAATTCCGCCGGTACGAGAAGATGTCTCCTACCACTGGCGCGGTCCTTGGCACCATCAAGGCCCTTCAGGATGGCGTGGTGCCCTCCACCGTTAATCCGACTGTGACCGATCTGACCGCCACCCTGTTCCAGTATGGCAATCTCTCTCAGATCAGCGATCAGGCTATTTGGGTGAACGAAGCGGATGTGGATTCCGAGGTTGTGAAGCGCAACTCTGAGAACATGGTTGAAACCATTGAGCGAGTCTATTGGGCTGGCATCATCGGCGGCTCCACTGTCCAGCGTCTGACCGATGACATCGGCTCCATCTCTGGGGCTGCCCGAACCGATGTGGCCGGTCGTATCAATGCCCGTGCCCTCGACAAGGCGATTCGGACCCTCCAGGCTAATGTGGCTAAGCCGATCACCACGGATGTCTCTGCTACCACTAAGATTGGCACCCAGGGCGTCCGTTCTGGCTATGTGATGGTCATCCATCCCCATGTCAAGTATGACCTTGAACTGGTCCCCGGCTACATCCCCAAGGCCCAGTATGGTTCGATGGAAGGCACGTTTGATGGCGAAATCGGCTCCTATAAGGAAATCCGCTTTGTCGTCAGCACCCTTGCCCAGATCTTCCCCGATGGCGGCGCAAATGTCGCTGGCACGATGTCCACCGGCACGACCAAGAGTGATGTCTACATCAATATGCTCTTTGGCAAGGAAGCCTATGCCGTGATTGATCTTGCCTCTAGCTCCCAGACTTACTACACGTCTGCGGCCCAGGTGGATCATTCCAACCCCCTTGGCCAGTTTGCCTCGATTGGTTGGAAGGCCATGTGTGCCTCTATCATCCTTAACGATAGCTGGCTCCTCCGTCAGGAAGTCGTCGCTTCTGCCTAAAACGTGAACAGGGAGGGGGCTTCGGTCCCCTCCTCTTCCTAAAACACTAAGGAGATTAACCATGGCTTTCACTTTTGCATCTGTGTCTGATGACCCGATCACTGGGATTCAGACCTTCTCTGCCACTACTGATACTAGCTCTGCGGCTGGGACCTTCTATACCGGCTTCAGCCCTCGTTACATTTTGGTGTATCAGGAAACGACTCCTGCCCAGTATGAGTGGTTTGAAGGCATGACCGCTGCCTACATGAAGAAGATTGTTGCCGCTGGAACGGTTACCACTGACACCACGAATGGTATCACGGTTAAGGCTACCGTCTCTGCCACTTCTGGCCAGGGGCCTTACCAGGTAACGCTTGGAACGGGTTGCCACACTAACAGTGCCACTTTCCGTATTACCTGCTTCAAATAGGTTGAACCAAGGGGGGGCTCACGCCCCCCTGCCTTTATTCGCTTAGAGCGAAAGGAGATTTTATGTCCGAAGAGGTTGAAATCAAGATCCCGGTTGCTCCCAAAGCTAAGGCTAAGGGTGGTCGTCCCCGGAAGGTTGCCACTAAATTGAAGCCTCATGAAAGCCTTCATGAGATTGCGGTCCCCAAGAAGGCTACCCAGTTCAATGAATGGCCTACCAAAAAGGCTTGCCGTATCAAGATCCACAAGAGCACGGAAGAAGGGGACGAAACGATTTGGCAGCTTGGGGACAGCCCCATTCTGCGTATCCGGCGCGGTGTTGAAGTCATTGTCCCTTATGACATTAAGAGCCTGTTGGATGACTCTGTGGTCGATATGCCCCGCTGCAATATGAACACGATCCCGCCTACACACTACGTCGAAAAGGTTACTCGCTTTGAATATTCCTATTTTGGCGAATGCACCTGGGAAGATTATCTAGCGTTCAAGGCTGGCGAAGCCAAGAAGAAATAGAACAATGGAGTAGAAGATGCAGAGATTCCAGGGAACAGTCCAGGACGCAAACGGTAGGGCGGTAGCGAGTGCAACTGTAACGGTCTACACGTCTGGAGTCGTCAACCCGCTCCCTGTTATCTATCAAGCCGCTGGGAGCAAAACCGCCCCAGCGGTTCAGTCTAACCCTATCTCTACGGACTCTTTGGGCAATTTTGGATTTGCTGCACCGGATGGAACTTATGATGTAGTTATCTCAGGTGGTGGGATCCCCACCAAAACACTCCCCAACATCAATTTCTTCGATGGTGGGATCACCTATCCAAGCCCCATGCTTGGGACGGTCACTAGCGTTAGCATGACCGCACCAGCTCTCTTCACGGTAGGCGGCTCTCCCGTGACGGGGAGCGGAACCTTGGTGATGGCTCTTGCAACCCAGAGCAAGAACCTGGTCCTTGCGTCTGACCCTGTGAATAATGGTGTAGCCCCCGCCATGAGATCCCTTGTCGCGGCTGATCTCCCGTCTGTTGGGACCGCTGGGGTGAAGGGGTCTGCGACTAAGATCCCTGTCTTTACAACGGATGCCCAGGGGAATGTTGTCTCCAATACGGATACGACTTGCACCCCCGCCTTCTCTAGCATCACTGGCACCCCTACCACCCTGGCTGGTTATGGTATTACCGATGCCGCGTCTCTAGGTTCTGCTGCCTTCTTCTCCGGGGATTTGCGTTGGTCAATGGACTCTACGGTCCAATCCGGTTGGCTGCTGGCTAACGGGGGAACCATCGGGAACGCTGCGTCGGGAGGCACGTCTAGAGCCGCTGCCGATACGCAAAGCCTGTTCACTATCATCTGGAACCAGACCCTAATTGATTACTGCCCGATGCAGGACTCCGCAGGAGCGGTTGTCTCTAAGGGAGCGACTGCCGCTGCCGACTTTGGAGCTAACAAGCGGATAGCTCTTCCGACCTTCGCTGGCAGGTCCATGGTAGGTGTGGGGACTGGCACCTGGGCTGCAACATTCACGGCTGACGCGGGAACGGAGCGCATCACCCTGTCCAGGGCCTACAAGGGCATCCAGACGGGGCAGGCACTCACCCTCTCGAATGTGGGTGGCGCTCTCCCCGCTGGGCTCTCCGCTGGTGTTTGGTATGCCATCCGGGTAAGCGATTCGGTTGTCCAACTTGCCTCGACTCTCGCGCTGGCTCTCGCCGGTTCTGCTACAGACATCACGGGCGCAGGGACTGGCGTTCATACCGCAACCCTGAACCTGACTGCCATCACTGATGGTGAACTTGGTGGTGAAGCGACCCATGGGCTCATCACTGCTGAGATCCCTGCCCATGTCCACGGGACGGTTGTTACTGCTGTTGCTGCTGGGACCACCCTTGGCGCAGTAGGGACTGCTTACGATGTGACCACTGCATCCACTGCCTCTACGGGCGGCTCTGCGGCCCATAATCTAAGAACCCCCTACCAGGGCGCGTATTGCCACATCAAACTCTAGGAGTTAACTGATGACTAATGTTCTGCAAACTCCTAGCCTGATGCCCTCGATCCTCTCCATGGTGAAGAGGGTCAAGAGGGAATGCGGTCTCCCAGAGCCTACTACCCTGGTTGCGACGACAGACAAAACGGCGATTGTGGTTCTGGACGCTCTCAATGACGCCATGACCGATGTCTACATGCGGAATCGGTGGGAGTGGAAACAAAGCCTATATGGACTGCCTCTCCAGGTAGCAGTAACGCAGTATGCGCTACCCGCTGACTTCGAGAGAATGTGTATTGACCCTAAGAGCGCTGGCTATCCCATCTCTGGTCTAAGCCAAGAAGAATGGCAACAGCAGATCCCCGCCGTGTCCATCACGTCAGGCCAGCCCCAGTATTTCACAATCCATGGCTATGTGTTCGAGATCTGGCCTTCCCCCAATGCAGAGTTTATAACCAACTACCCTATACTCCCGTTTACCTATTACCGGCTTCCCCCCCGTAGGCTAGATGGTTCAGACGATGCCGCCAATATCAACGTGCCCCCGGAGTTTGAGGATGCGTTGATCTCTTTTGCCAAGTGGAAAACCAAGATGTTCTTGGAATACCCAGATGCTGATGCCGACCACGCAAGGTATGAACAGGCGTTGAATGTGCAACTTAACGCAGACAGATCTATGCGGAGAGCCCCAAGGATGAGGCATGGAAGCATTGTCCGTTCCAAGATCTGGAGCTAAGAGATGCCCAATTACATTGGCAGGTTGTCCCAGCAGGCCGAAGTAACCAACTTCAAGGGCATCAATTCAAAGTCTTCCATTGTCTCCAAGAACGATGGGGAAGCGGTTGATATTGATAACTGGGACATCGACCTGTCTGGAACTATCACCAGCCGCCAAGGTTACATAATCAAGCAGACCTTTGCTAATGATGTCCGGTTTGTCGATACGTTCTTCACTATGGATGGTGTTCAGATCTATATCGCGGTGAGCGGTGATGATCTCTGGGAAGCCCCGGCAATCACTGGTCCGTGGTCAAACCGAGGGGGGACGCTTACCACTGGGGACTATACCTATGTGGGGACTTCCCTCAATGGGCGTTACATGCTCTGCAACGGAGTTGATGAACCTATCATCTTTACCCCTGGGCAGACAGTGGTGACCCTTAAGGACGCCTCCCTGTTGGACCCACCCCAAACGCTCATTGGTATCGCAACCCCCGGAACTGGTGGCACGACTTATAAGTATGTTGTGACCGGCGTCACGCCCAGGGGTGAGTCCCTCCCTTCCAATATTGTTACTATCTTCAACGGTGGTGTGACTCTTTCAGCGACAGTCTACAATACCCTATCTTGGGCCTCACCCGCTGGGGCCTATGCGCAGAAGGTTTACCGATGGAATAGCGGGACTTCAACCTATGACTTCATTGCGTTGCTTGTCGGGACTGCGACCTCCTATGTAGACAATGGCGCGACAGCGACAACTACTCTCCATCCTCCAACAGCCAATACCTCCTATAACACTCCCCTTGACTGGGAAACCAACGGACAGCCTGAAGGTTGTTTTGTCCTCTCAAGGGGTAGGGATCAAAGGATGATGGCCTGGAGAGGTAGTGATGTCTTCGTGTCTGCTCTGTCGAATGTATATGACTGGTATAGCCCCAATGACTCCTTCGCCTTCACCGTCCTGGGTGGTCAAGACAGCAACGTGAAGGCAGTAACCACACTATTTGACTACACGCTTGTATTTTCTAGAACGAATTGCTTCATTTATTCTGGTTCCAATTACACAGATTTCGCTTTAGGCAAGATTACCCAAACGGGGTGTTCTTCCCACTACTCCATCACGGCAGTGGGGGATGATGTCTATCTATGGAGCCAGTTTGGGCCAACGACTGTTAAGCGTATCTTGGCCGGTGCTGACGTTGAAACCAATGTCTTTGGGGCCAAGATTAGCCCTATCACATTCGGGACCAACCTCCCCATGTGGACAAAAGTTAAGGTTTGGCATGATTTAGTAAGGCAAAGGGTGTGCTGGGCACTACCTGGTGCTGGGCAGACCTTGAATACGATGGTCCTAGCCTATAACTATCAAACCAAAGGCTGGACCAAGTTTTCTGGATGGCAGATTGAACAAATTGCTTATGACCCGGTTGCCAAGGCAAACTATGCCTGCGTGAGCGGTGGGAATGCCAATTGTCTTGTTGAACTCCATACGGGCTCTAGTGACGGTGGGGTAGCAATTGAAAATTCATATACTGGGATTTATGACGACTTCAGGACCTTCCTGAAGAAGAGATCTGTCTTCCTGGATGTGATGATGGACCCGTCTACAGACTATAACGTAGCGGTTACCCTCAACTTGGACTTCCAGAGCCCTGCTTCTACCCCTCAGACATACACTCTCACCAAGGTTGGTTCTGTGGTAACAACCGAGGGGGAAGACGTGGTGCTACAGGGCAACCTAGTAAATATTCATAGAATTGTGGTATTTGGGTGTGCGAGGTACATGCAGTTAACCTTCAGCGATCTAGGTAAGGCTGGTGGTGTGAAGATATTCGGCTGGCGTCTCGATGAACGCGGCAAGGGGATCCGATGATACAGACTGAATGGGCCAATGAACCTCTCAATGGTGGGCTGCTCTACACGGTCCTAAATAAGCATCAGCTTCTTCCTTCCTATTTCTCAGACCCCCATGCCTGTGTTGCTGCCGCAACCCGGATGACGATTGGCTTCCTTCATGAAGGGAAGGAGCAACCTCTTGCAGTAATGTTCGAGTCCTCCCCGGAGCCTGGGGTGATTGGCCTGATGTTTATCACTGAAGTCGCCAGATTGAACCAGCGCAGGGATGAACTGATCGAGGCTTCCAAGGCCCTACGTGACCGCTGGTTTGGAGAGCTCGGGGCTATCCGGGTGGAAGCAAGGGTGCCAGTGGAACGGACCCAGACCATCCGGTGCCTAAAACACATGGGTTTCCATATTGAGACTGCCCCAAAAGGGCTAAGAAATGCTGTGATTTATAACGGAATACCCAAATCTCTTTGCGTTATGGGTCTACTCCCCAGCGATGAATTTCACAACTTGTCAAACCCAGTCAAGGAACCTATTCTAACTGAAGGAGTTGAGGCATGAACTTTCACGATGAGGCCCGTAACATTCAGTCTATTGGGGCAAGGAATGCTAAGGGAGATACCATCCTGGCGCATATTACCCCCAAAGAAGCCGCTATTTTGAAACTCCTTGGTGGAAGTGGCCGCAAAGACCCTCAGACGGGTGCATTCCACTTCGCTATGACCAATGAGGGCGACGATGGTGGAGATTATGACAACTCTTCGGATGACAATGATACTCCTAGCAACGATAGGCCTGAAAACCATAGGGGAGACCCCAGGGCCTATGGAGATACACCAGAAGAACGTGACTGGGAGTCGGTCAAGCGGGACATCCAAAGCCTCCCAGAGGAAGCCGACGACGATCCAGGCTGGATGCGCAGGGAGATGGAATCCTATAAAAAGAGTGGCTATGACCCTAATTTCGATCCGACTGATTACAACAACACGCGGGGGATGAACACTGTCCCAAGGACCGCAGAGCAGATTGCAGCCCAGCAGCAGAACTACAATAACACAATGGATTTCAACCGTCAGGCGCAGGAAAACGCAAAGCCTAAAAATCCTTTTGGCTGGGGAGATTTGGTGACAGGAGCGGCTGGGCTTGTAACTGGGACCCCAACTGGATTCCTTAAATCTGTGCCTAAAGCCGTTAGCTATGCGGGTGATCTCCATAGATGGAACGCTGAAAATGAGCGATTGGGTTTAACGGGACCTTCTACCTCCCAGCCACGGGCAGAACACGAAAGCGGCAACGGCGCAGGTAAAGCAGTCGGGCTGGGGCTGTTGGGTGCAGGAGCCTATGGTCTTAGCCAATCAGGAAAGGGACAACAGATGTACACAGACCCGGTTACGGGGCAACTACTCCCCTATCTCGATAGTGGTTTAAACGAGAGGGTAGCCAACGAGAACCTCCAGAACACGGTGTCCAATCAGATACGATCTAGTGACGCTCTGAACGCTCGTAGGGGCATGGGCATGTCCACGATGGCTGACGCCATGAGAGCCAACCTGGGGCTCTCTACGGCCCAAGGAATGAACCAGAATAGGCTGACCTCCCAGGAGATTGCCGCCCAGCGTGATTTGGCTGCCCAGACTCAGGCGAAGCAGGATGCACTTGCCCAACAGAACCTCCGTTATCTCCAAGGGGTCCAGGACGATGCGAACCGGAATGCCTGGATTAAGACTGCCGGTGACGTTGCTGGTAGTATTGATTGGGGAAGCCTCTTCTAAGGACTCTTTCAATGCCTATTGATTACAGCCAATATCTAAATGCAAACCAACACGGACTGGACACTCTTAACCAGACCCGTCTAGCTACGCTTGACCGTCCCAATGGTGTCCAATCCTTCTTGTCCGGGCTACAGGGTGGTCAGGAGCGCATGGCCGCGAGGAAGGCCCTCTCGGACAAGCAAAAGCTAGAAGAGGCTCTTAGGCGCAGGCAGGAGGCCCAGGACGCGGCTTCTCAGGAAGAACGCTCCTACCAGATTAGCCAGAGGCCGTTAGACGAGGAGAAGGCGCGTTTAGGACTTGATAAGCTCAAATATGAGATGACGCCTAAGCCTGTAGTTGCCCCAGTTGCCGCCCCTATGTCTGAATACCAGAAAGAGCGCTTGTCTCTTGATAGGGAAAGGTTGCAGCACGACATCAACACCCCCCGTAGTGGGATCCAATATGATAAATCTGCCGTGCCTGGGTCTGCCGAATGGAAGCGGGTTAAGGACGTTGAAGGGAAAGAACGCCTTGAAACCAACAAGAATGAAAGCTCGCTATCTGACATTGACAACACCATCGACTATGGCAAAAGTCTGATAGATCATCCCGGTAGGGTTGGAGCCACCGGAGCCTCTGGATTCCTTAAACGCAATGTTTACGGAACAGATTCCTACACATTCAGCCAAAAACTCGAAACCTTCAAGAATAAACTTTTCATCCCGCAGGTCCAAGCCCTTAAGGGCATGGGTGCCCTGTCTGATGCGGAAGGTAAAAAACTGACTGACTCGGTTGGTGCCTTGAATGAGAACATGGATGAAAAGGATTTTTTGAAAGAATTGAATATTGTTCTCAAAAAGCTAGAGGATACTAAGGCTCTGGTTAGATCGAGACTCCTGACGACTAGCCAACCACAACCTCCTACGAGCGGGCCTAAACAGATCAAGAGTGTTGAAGAATACAACGCCCTACCGCCAGGGCCTTACATTGATCCTAATGGAGTCCTGAAGAGGAAGAGATAATGCCAAATCCTTGGGACAATGACGAAGTATTGGCGGGGCCTTGGGACTCCGATGAGAGTGTCGAAGCCGAAGGCGCACCTACTCCCCAGCATGGCAACTCCTCAATGGATGCAGGGATAGGGAGTAATAGACCATTCACGGAACCATCCACGGCCGACAAACTCAAAGCCGCTCTCATGAAGAGGGCGAACCTCCTTAAGGGCTATACCCCCCTCGGCCCTGCCGGTTATGCGGGCATGGCTTATCGTGCTGTCACGGGTGAAGTCCCTAAATATCTTCCAGAGCCTACCGCAGAGGGGGCACTGAAGGGCCTTTCTAATGTTGCGACTGGAACAGCGAGATTGGGCGCAGAGGTCGGCAAGGCTGGCTTCGGCGCATTGGGCATTACCCCCATGGAGAAGTTCTATGGTGCCCAGGCAGACCTCGCAAAAGGTGCTGCCCAGGGTGCTAATAGGCTCTACCAAGAACAGGCCCAGCCATCCGTGACAGGCGAAATGATCGGAGAATCGGTCCCTGGGGTGCTTGCTGGTGGTCCTGTGGGTGCCGGTAGGGGCCTTTTGACCCGGATGGGCCTTGGGGCGGGCGAAGCGGCTATAAGCGGCATGGCTTCAAACCCTCAAGCGAGTGCAGAGACTAGCCCTGAATACTGGGAGAAGCAGAAAGAACTTGCCGGTCCTGCCGCTGCGATTGGTGCTGCGATCCCGGTGGGGACCGCCGCGCTTAACCCACTCTACCGGCTCCTAAAGGGAGGCAGGCCTGACGTATCTGCTGCCAACTTCCCAGGCGAACTGAAGGCTGGCCTGGGCGGTGAAGACGCTGGAGACATCATGCAAGCGGAGTTGAAGGTTTCACATGGTGCAGATATAGCTGAGGCTAGCAAACCGTTTGAAGAGTTGCGCTCCAGAGACAATCTAGCCGTTAAGCCAACGCCCAATGTAGAACTTTACGGGGACCAAACATCCTACCAAGGTAATAGGCTCGGCAATCTGTTGGGTCCCAACGATGAGGTTATTGTTGCGAAGGGCTCCAAGGGCGAGGATGTAGGCTATCTGTGGCTCACCAAAGAGAAGGATGGCTATTCAATCCGCAAGATTGAAGTAGACCCAAAACACCAGCGCAAAGGTATTGCCACTTATATGAACGAAGAGGCTGAGAAGGCATTCGGACCGTATAAGGGTGCAACTGACTACACCCCTGCCGGTAAAGCCTTTAGAGAATCAGTCGGGAAGGGACCAGCACAAGAACTGGGCTTGGATGACTATTCCAAGGCCCTTGATGATGTGGAACTAGAAATGTCTACGTCGGGCAGCAGACCCGATGAGCCTACCTTAAACATCATTCGGAAATACAGAGAGGGCCTTGAAGCGCCAGGAGCGAACAAGGGTTGGAACAGGGCCTTGAATATCAGCAAAGACCTTACCAATGACATCCACCAAGCCTCTATCGCTGGGGACAAGACAAAGGTTGCCAGGCTCATGAAGGTCAAAGGCGGACTGGAAAAGAGCCTTCAGGCCCACCCCGAATACATGGAAGCTAAGTCTCTCTGGAGAGAGAAAATGGCCCCGTGGGAGGGCAAGGAAGAGGGGGGCACCTTCCTTAAGAGGGCTATGGAGTCGCCTACGCCGGACATGATGATGAAAGAGATTGGGAATGCCAGCCCGGATAAGGCTCTCATTTACTACAACAGACTGTCCCTCAAAGGCCGAAATGCTGTTAAATCGTCCATGCTGGAGGATGTCCTTACCAAATCAGACAATGATCCGTTGGCCATTGCTAGGGCACTTAAAGAGTCTAAGCGCAGCGGTGCCTATGGCGTGTTTTTTCATGGCGAGGATAGGAAGAAACTGGATGGCCTAGAGAAACTTGCGAAATACGCTCACCGCTCGGGGGCAACCCTTAGCTCTGCCGCTGGTTTGACTGTCGCGGCTGGGACCGGGCTCTCCCACCCCCTGATTGGTGCTTATGTGGGTAGGAGGTTGGCTGGTGGTCCTACGGCAAGGGGTATGCAAAAGGTTTTCAGAACAGACGCAATGCAGCGGCTCATTCTTGACGCGGGCAAGTTGGCAGACAATGATCCAAGGCTAGGCGAGATCCTTGCGAAGATGTCAAGGCTTTCTGGCTCAACTGGTGCTTCCAGTAAACTCAAGGCCCTAATGGGCTATCCCCAAGAACAGGAGTAGGGATGGACACTCAAACCCTTACGATAATCATCATCGCTGCTTGCGGTGCCCTGCTTTTAGGCATGGCAGGGCTAATTAAAGGGATGATCTCCTGGAGGCTGGATAGGCAAGATGTTGAGTATAAAGACTTGAGGGGGGATGTGAAAGAGATCCGCAAAGACCTTGATATTATTTCCAAAGAACATGCCCATAATCACAGGAAAACGGATTCCAACCCCTTCCGCACCCTGGCTGATGTGCGCCAAGGGTGGGAATAGATGGCTAATCTTTTCCTGGCTCTCGAATATACTCTCCCCTTTGAGGGAGGCTATTCCAACGACCCAGTAGACCACGGTGGGGCTACCAATTTTGGCATTACACAGGTCACCTTGAACCGCTACCTATTAGCTAACCCATCAGCACTTGTCTATGACCGGGTCGCATGTTTGACCATCCAGGACGCAGAAAAGATTTATCGGTGGGGCTATTGGAAGTTCGACGGAGTGAAAGACCAGGGCATAGCCACTAAACTATTTGATATTGCTGTAAATATGGGTGTTGGGACTGCCGTTAAGATGGTTCAAAGGATCGTCGGATCTGAACCGGATGGGCTATGGGGTCCGATGACCCTCGCCAAGGTCAACGGGTATGACCAGGCATCTCTTATGCAGAAACTTGTAGAATCGAGCCTGAATAGATATGAGAATATCATCGCAAAGGACCCAACCCAGGAGAAGTTCCGTAAAGGTTGGACAAGACGGGCAGTTGCAATCCCCCCCAGTTAGACTAACCTTATTCTAGGAGTGAATTATGCCAGACATCCAATCTACAGGGCCAATCATTACAGGGACCGCAGCAGCCCTGGGTAGTCTCTATGTTGAGGACTTCTCAGTGTTGGTTTTCATCCTCACGATGTCTGCCACTACAGAGACCGTCTCAATGACCGTTAGCGTGGACGGGACCAACTATTCCACTACCACTGTAAGGCCATTGGACCTCTTAACAGGTGCGCTCTTCGCTAGCAATACCATCAAGGCTGGCGTATTCAAATTGGATGTAAAGGGCATCAAATCGGTCAAGTTCACTAAGTCGTCTACCTCTGAAACCGCAACGATTTACACTGGCCTTGGCCAATAAGGAGTCACCATGTCTTACCAGCCTAACGAAAACCTCTTCATGAACCCTGCCAAGGTCCGGACCTCTAGCGTCTGCTATGGGGTTTGGTATTCTTCGGCAACGGACATGGGCCACTCCTTCTATGGGACTAGCGATTTCTCCACAGTGCATGGAGTCTTCGCCACTCCCGATGGCATCGCTGGTGACATCCTTGTGTCCCTTGTGGGCCTTTCTAGTGAGACGATCCAGATTTACATGAGTGCCGATGGCACCAACTACTCCGCTGCCCTTCTGCCTGTGGATGATGTTACGGGTCTGGACACCACTTCTGCGACACTTGGAGCGGGTAGATACCGCTTCGCGGCCTCTCGCTTTGGTTCTCCCAAGTTCCTTAAATTCGTCAAGTCCAGCACTTCTGAGATTGTCGTTGTCGTCGCTACCGTTGCTGTTCCTGTCGCTAGTCAGTCTGGCCTGTAATGACTCAGGACGCTCGGACTCTACTGTATTCGTCTGGGGGGGCTTTCCCTCAGACGATGGTAACGGGTTACGACGAAACGACTGACACTTACAACGTCATGAAGATTGACCAATTTGGTCATATCTCTAATGATAACTACTTGTGGGATGTCAGCACCCTCGCGTGGTTCCCTTCCGCAGGGACAGCAGTAGCGACCAACGTAGGCGTCCTGAATGCTTCCAATGTGAGGATCAACCCCTCCACAGAGGAAAGCCTCGCGAAGTTAAATGGCTTCTCAATACCCGTCTATGACTACATTGCTCTCGGGTATGCCTCCACCAATCTGACTTCAGTTGTCTATAAATTGGGAGGATCTTCTGGGACGACAGTAGCTACCTTGACCTTGGGTTATACGGGATCCGATCTCGTCTCTGTTACGAGGTCTTAACATGAGTTTTCAATTCAACCCGTTTACCGGCAAGTTGGACATCGTTGGTGGGGGCAGTTCCGCTCCAACAGCCCCTACGGTGTATTCAGGCGTCACAGTCCTACCAACCTATGTGGACCATGGCGACGGTTCAGCCACTTTCGGGAACCTTTCAGCCAATCTATACCCATCGACTGACTACACCGGCATACCCGCATTATATGCGATAACGGGCAATACCTTCACGATGGTGGACTCCAATGTGACTCCATCGGCAGTGAACTACATCGTAGCTAACTGGAATGGTGGCTCTCCCATCCTGGAGAACATCAGCAATGTTTTACTTATAAACGAGTCTGATGTTGTCCCTGTCTATACCATCTATCGGACTGGCAACATTCTTCACTTCCTAGATTGGGATAGGCTTGGGCTTGGTCTAGCGGACAAGTTAAACCATAGGCTTGTTAAAACGGAGCGTTTCACCCGAGAGCCTGGGGGTCTGACCCTTTCTGAAGTGGCAACCCGCCTAATCGCAGTCACGAATGGGGTGGTATGGTTTGGGGCTAATAGCGTCATCCTATCATCGTCCCTCAGCGGAACCAACTATTGCTTCATGTATTATCATAGTGGAGGGAACTGGACTAGCGCAGCTATAACCCAATATGACAACACAGACTACGATAATGGGACCAATAAGGTAGCTGTTGGTGCAGGGAAATACGTTGTCAATTGGGTCTACCGTGGGGTAGAGGTTCAGAACCATACCTATGTCCTGCTTGGCAGGGGCACCTACAATCTGGCCCAAGCACAGGCTTCTAGCGTCCCCCCGGCTCCAACCATCATCACAGGCCATGCAATCCTAGTTGGCAGGATCATCGTCAAGAGTGGCGATCCTACCGCTACCCAGATCGACTCTGCCTTTGCAACCACCTTCTCTGCTTCCCCTGCCGCAGTTCACGGAGACCTGACGGGCCGAAGTGACGCAGATCAGCACCCCCAATCAGCCATAACGGGGCTTGTTCCTACAGAAGTTGAGATCGACTTTGGGACCAAGCCTGTCCCAAATAAGTCATTCACTATCACGGATGCCACTATAACCACCTTATCAAAGGTGGATGTGTTTGCTTCTGCTAAGACCGCTACAGGGCGCGTGAACACTGACGATATGGAATGGGACGGGTTGACACTGGCAGCAGTCCCAGGAACAGGTAATATGATTGTGTATGCGGTGGCTAATCCTGGCCCCGTTGTTGGGAAACGCAAGATCCATTACAGAGTGGGGTAATAACATGGCTGTTATCGACGGTGGAAGTAGTTCGGCAGGGAAGGCTAATGTCAATTCTGACTATGCCATGCTCACGGCACCCGACCTCAGCGGAACGGGTGTTAGGATCTTCTCAGAAAATGACGATGGCACTAAAACCGGGACAGCCTACCTGAAAAGTCCTGAGACTAGCCCAGACTATCGTTTCAGGACCGGGCGTGACACGGTTATGCTCAGTGATTCGTTCAACGCAACGACCCAGAACACTGATACTTGGAATTATGTCTTTGCGACTATGACAGCGGCCCAGGCTGGTGTAGGGTCTGTCAACTTTGGCGCAGTCCAAGGCACCACAAGTTCCCATGGCGCATACATGCGCAGTTCTCAGTATTTCCCTCTCATTGGGACATCTGCTATCAGCGGAGAATTCACTTTTGGCCAGTTCACGGCAGCTATGGTAACAGATGAGATCTGGCTGTGCGGCTTTGGCCTGCCCCAGAGCGCGATCTTGCGCCCTCTAGATGGTGTTTGGCTTAAGTTAACCATTGCTGGGCTTGAGGGCATCATCTGCTTCAACAATAGTGAGACTTCAACCGGCATCATTCAGTCATTTGCGTCCTTTGTTCTTGGTTATGTTGATAAGCTTGTGATTGTCGTTGGCGAACGTGAGGTCGAGTATTGGATGAATGATGTTCTCCTTAAGGTACAGGCCATTCCAGTTGCCAACGGACAGCCCTTCCTTGGCAAGACTGCACCCATTTTCATGCAGAAATACTGCTCTGGGAACGTCACCAATACCAACACAATTAGGGTCATGGACACCACTGTGACCCTCTATGATATTGACTATCTCATGCCTCGGGCTCATGTATCTGCCCTTGCCGGTGGCCATATTAGCAAGGGCCAGAACGGCCAGGCCATGGGTCTTACCGCAGGGAACTACCTTAACGCAGCAGTGCCTACAACTGCGGCAGGGTCTAATACCGCTCTCACGACCAATCTCCCCGCTGGTGTCGGAGGTTATGGCGTGATGACAGCCCAGGCTGGTGTCGCAACGGCTTCTCACGACATGATCGCAACCAGTTACTTGAACCCCGTCCCTACGATTAATATCACGGGCAGGAACATGGTCATCACGGGCATTTGGATTTCCTGCATGAATACCGGGGCCATCGTAGCCACCACGCCCACTAGCCTTATCTGGGGCGTTGCCTATGGTCATGTGGGAGTTTCACTTGCCGAGACAGAGACCGCTTCTTTCGCCACAGGGACCAAACGCAGCCCCCGGAAGATACCTCTTGGGATGATGTATGCACCCGTCGGGGCCGTAGTGGGGGCTACCTATTCTAACGAAATCTGGAGGTCTTTCGAGTCCCCCATTATTGTGCGCCCTGGCGAATATTTCCAAACTTTCGTCCACTTTAGGATTGGCACCGCTACTGCTTCTCAGGAAGTCACTTATACTGTCGGCGTTGATGGATATTGGGATTAGGAGACGTTATGGCACAAGACATCCACATCCAGCGCAGAATGGGCCAGTATTCCTGCACGGTCCATATTGAGGATACTGCCGTAGGCGTTTCTACTCCCCTATCCGATTACATGGACATGCTCTTAGAAGAGATGGGATCGCCAGCAACAGTGATGACCCAGGCAGGGCTGAAGAAGAAGATGTTAGAAGCGGCAGAGTCCCTTAATTTCAAACTCAAGTCCGAGGTAACCCCTTGGGCAGCTATGGTAAAGAGGTAGATCATGAAAGAGATCGGCATTTCTAAGTCGGCTCCCAAGGCAGTCAAGAAGGCAGATGAAAAATACGACAGAGCCAAGGGGCTTAAAGAGGGCGGGAAGGCCGACCTAAAGGCTGACCGCCAAGTGATGCTGGACTACCTGTCCACCAAGAAGAAGACGAAGAAGGGGAAATAACATGCAAAGACACTACGGGCGTTTCCAAGATAACGAAGGTAGGGCATATCCGGGGGCGTCTGTCACTGTCTATCTCGCAGGGACCTCCACCCTAGCTACGCTCTATGCGGCTTCTGGTAGCATCTCCGCTCCTAGTGGGTTAGCCAACCCATTCACGACCGACAGCCTGGGGAACTATGGGTTCGCTGTAGGCAATGGGACGTATGATATTCAGATCTCGGGCGGGGGGATGCCTACTGAATACATAACTAACCTAACGATTGGGACTACGGATATCACCTCTATTGAGGCATCTTCTGTAACCTTCGTCCCTGCATTGACTATCGCGTCCACTGAAGTCCAGGCGGCAATCACTGAGGTCGTCTCCGACCTTGCTGACCCTACTGCTATCGGGAATGGGGATGCGCTAGTCGCAGTCAAGGCACCCTATACTGGTTCTACCGCTAGGACACAACACGGGAAGAATGCGGAGCGCATCACTGTTACAGACTTTGCAGGGGTTGACCCTACAGGTGCGACAGATTCAACGGCTGGCATCGTTGCGGCCTATACCGCTCTTGCGGCTGATGGTGAACTTATCATCCCCGTTGGAACATACAAAATCGGTGCGACTAACTTCAGTGGGAAAAACTGCAATATTAGAGCTTATGGTGCGAAGTTTGTGCTCGACGGGAATGGAGCTGGCATCTTCTTCAAGGGCCATATTGACCGTCTGGTGTGGATGGGTGGACGAATCACCGGAGATGGCGTCAACCGGGACTCCGTACCTGGGCAATTTGGAATATCTGTAGCGAATTACGCTGGCGATGCCATTGAAAATGTCACTATCCGCGATGCCTACATTAAAGATTGCAATGTAGGGATTCTTATTTCGTATGGGATCACTCCAACCACTGTATCAGAAAGGGCATTTATTGTTGATTGTCATATTTCCGGATCCAAAGGAAAGACGGGGGGGCGTGGTTATGGTATCCAGGTCACCCAGGCCCCCGGAACGTGTATCATTGGAGGGTCTGTTCGGGACTGTGAACGTCACGGGCTGTATTTTTCAGAGGGGCAGCGGTATAGGGCGATTGGCCTAGAGGTTAGTGGTTGTGGCCTAGGCACGGGAACCCTACGCGGAGCGGTAGCTTTATCCCGTAGCTCTGATGTTCAGTTCATCGGTGGCAGTGTTCATGACAACCTAGATGTAGGTATGCACATTGATACAGATGCTCTTGGGATTACCCCAAAGGACGAAGATGGCGTTTTGGTGCAGGGTGGAATCTTCAAAGACAACGCCTATGGAGATATTAGAATTGGGGCAACGGATGACCCGGCAACGGATGGCGTGTCTACCCGCGTCATGATACATGACGTGATTTTTGTCCAACCCGTGACGTGTGGAGCCTCTGCAATCTCTCTTAGGTCTACCATTGGCTGTTCCATTACTGGCTGTATGTTTGACATGACCAAAACAGTATCGGCGGTTACAAGGCGGTGGGTGGCACTTGAAGGCATTGGCGCGGGAACCTATAACGATCAGATATTTATTAAGAACAACACGTTCCACCAGGGGGCAGGATTGGGTTCAATTTGCTACGCTTTCCAGGTAGTTGCGGCGCTAACAACTACCTGCACTTCCTATATAACGATAGTGGATAACCCTATATACGCAATCGGGAGCACGATCCAAGATTTTGAGTTCATAGGGACCGAGGCGGCTATAAATAATAATAACTTTATATACAACAGATTTGCGTCCGGGAAATGCGTTAGAACATTAACCGCAACGGGATCTGACCTGGTTGTGGCTGTCGGTGGTGTGGACAGGCTAACCCTTAGCCCAGGCAGCGCAACAACCTATCATGACTTCACAGGTGGAGAAGAGGGGCAGGAATTAAACTTCTTCTTCACTAATTCCAACGCAACCCTCAAAAACTCTCATATTTGGTTTGTGGGCGCGGGGGGTGATTTCACGGGAAGCGCCAACGACACAATAACACTAGTTTACGCTGGCGGAGGATGGCGGGAGAAGTGCAGGAGTGTGAACGTTTAAAGCAAAAAGCCCCCAATTAAGGGGGCATTTGTTTTCTCGTTGTTCCGACACAAACGAGGCTTAAATCTTAGCAGTGGTTATCCGTTCAAGTAGTTCCTCCTTCCCTTCAGTTGTCCTCTCAGAGTGGAGCAGTGCCGCTATCGCTTCCTTCCTGCCAATGGCCCGGATTGCATTGTAGCAAAGCATGGATTCTTCATCACAATTCCACTCACTATCCGACTCTGGGATGGGTAACCCGGCAGATGCGTAGATGTTCTGGGTGAAGATAACGAATTGTTGGATGAGTTCTTCTTGCTCTTTCTTGGTCACTTCTTCTCCTTTGGTATCCATTTTGCAAGTATTTCAACATCTTTGCCGAAGGCCATGAGGTTCAGCCTTTCTCCCTTGGTTTGCGGCAATCCCGTGACCTGTATGTAATCGAGAGCCCCGTAGCTGTCTTTTGGATCGTACACGCAGCACCTGACGCACAACATTTTCCTAAGATCTCCGCTACGTTCTTGGCTCGGGAGTAGGAGATCGAATTCGACTCTAGTGGGCTCGGAGAGAGCTCTACTCCCCCATTTTGAGATCCTGCCAATAATGGACATACCTTGGTGGAATTCATCTTCACTCCTTTCATAAGGGCACATCTACTTATCTACCCATAGAACCAATTCAAATCCATAAATCCGACAAGATGGAGGAGCGATGCTTGCCAATATACATTCTTTATCTCCATCCTTCATGACGATGTGTAGCAACCCACTCCCAAATTCTAAGGGTGTTTCAAATCTTGAGTCCCACTGCAAGCTACTCATGTTTATTCTCCGTAAGGCTCCTTCCCTACCACGAGCCTACCTGTCTTGAGCAACCAAACTACTGATTTATAGACTCCCTTATAGAAGGCTAGGTCGCGGTAGAGTGGATCAAAAGCGTTATTACGTCCGTCAATAGAATCATGGCAAGTTTGGCAGACGTAGGCCACGAGATCATTGCTCTTCTGCGACAGGCCCTTCCCGTCACTCAGGTGGTTACTATGGGCACCAACAACGTCTCCACGGTTCCTGGAGCCACAGAGGACGCAGCAATCAATGTCCTGGGCGAACTTTAGCAATTTGGGTTCTCGGTAGTTCATTTCCGCCCCAAGTAAGCCTGGACCCAAAGGAGTGCCTGTCCAGAGAAAATATGCTCCTTAGTAAACACCATTGGGGAGTAGCCCTCTAGGGTGGCTAGGTTAACCTTCTCCGCGTCTCGCGTGATGCCTACCCCCGTTGAATGCCCTCCTTTACCCCATATCCCACCCTGGCATTCTATTAGAAGGTCTTTCACCTGGAAGTCCCATTCGAAACGCCTGCTTGGGATGGCCTTGACTCCCCGCAAGAAAGGAATCTTGGCTAGTTCAAGTTGCCTAGACAGTTCAGTCTCTAGTTTGCTTTCCTTCTTCATTAAATCTCCCAAGCGAAGATGGCAACGACAACCAAGATTGTAATTATCATTTCTTCTCCTTCACCGTTTTATTGATTCTAAGGATTTGCTCAACCCTCTGACGAGTGATACCGAAATGAAGGGCAATTTTTGCCATAGTATCGTTTTTAGACCGCATCACCTTGATTTGCTCGTTCCGCTCCATCTTGGCCTGGGGGTAGACCCTGGCGGGGACAGAACTGTCTACCGGGATCATCTTAGTCCAATAGACCTCGATGCTTGGTATCTTCCCTGACCTGACCAGATCGGCAATCCTTGTGGCTGGCTCATCATGTTTCCTTGCGAACTGGGGAATGGTGAGATGGGAAGGGTTATCCATGGATAGCCTCAACCAATGCCCTTTCGAGGGCATCTACAATTCCCATAGCGGAAGGGGCTGACAATAACATTGAATCATTCCCTGTAACAGCCGTATATGCCTTAAGACCCGCCAATTCTTTTTTTGTTAGCGGTCTGGAAGAGGTTGTGGCGGCTCCCTCCCTAAGTGATTTTAAGATAACATCCCGGTGCAATCTCAGAGCGGCCAAGACGGGCGCGTAAGCAGGATCCACTCTGTGGATAAAGGACCGCTCACCTGGTAGAACGCAAATGAGATGAACCCCAGGAGGCATTGAACTCATTATCTCGGAGTCATAATAGGAAACAGCTTCGTAACGCCTCCCAACCTTCCGGTAAAACACTTCCTGAGTCATTGGTGTCTCCTCTTTCTGGCTTCTTGCATGATGTTATCGGACTCGGTGATTGCCTCTTCAGGATAGCCCATGGCCTTCATTGCGTCCCTCTGGAGTTCAAACGGACCATCCCAAAGAGCGTAAGGCTCTCGGTGCCCCGTACGGTTCTCAGCGAAAGAAGACCCATAGAACAGCCCGTTAGAGATTGCCATATTAGCCCAGCACATAGCCTCCTGTGCCCTCCCCATCTTTAGGCAGCACACTCCTGCCAAGTGGGAGAGTTCCGAAAGCCCAGGATGCCTGCCAAGGCCCTTGAGACACCATTCCATTGCGGCATTTGTGTCAAATAGATCCATATAGCACATGGCAACGGTATAGCATATCCACGCATGGGTCGCGCCAGTCGCTCCCGACAGCAAGGCCCTTTGGAGGAGCCCTATCGCCCCACATGGGTCATCCATAGCCCTGTAACATAGTGCCAACTGGAAGGACCACCTGTAATTATCAGGTTCATCGGCCATCTGCTGTTTCAGTCCGCTCACCATACTCACAAGGTTTTTGGTAATTGTTTCTTCGCTCTTTGGGAGTTCATCAAAGACTAGGCCCTGCATCAGGGCAGGCTGGGTACCATTCCATTGCTCATGGATGTGGCCAACAAAATTAGCCTTGGCGGGTATTCTAAATACTCGCTCTTTTGAGTATCTACCGCTTTTATGGATAGATGAGAACACATCTATGTCGCTGTTGTTTAGTATTTCAATGAAATTGTTAGGGAATACAATCCTTTCGTCTGTGTCTAACTGAATGGCCCATTCCATTCCCTGACTTGCCGCCAATGCAAGCCCCCTATTACGTATTCCTCCCATGCTTAATTGGTCACTACACGCCGTAAATGCAGTGTTATTCCCACAAACTTCCCCAATAACAGCCATAGTGACTGGATCAATGCCAAGATCAACAAAAAGGAACTTATCCACATGGTTTTTAACGCTCTCTAGTGCGTCTCGGATGATGAGATGTCTGTCTGATGTGATGGTGATGGAGCATATTTTAGTCATCTTCATCCTCAAACATGAGATGTTCAACACAAACCAATAATTTTTCATTCATTTTGTCTGGGCATTTAGCCTTGGCTAATTCTAGATACTCCCAAGCACATTGAACCCTTTGTTTGTCTGTCAGATGGGATCTTTTAGCCCTCCATCTAGTCTCTGTGTTCACGCCATGCTCCTGTACAGTCACATCTGCGGCAGTTGGGTGGTTGCGTTTTTGAGGGCGATACTCAACTCGGGACTCCGAGCCGACCATGGGCATGCCCCGGTAGCGTCTAGCACGCGAACCTCGAAGACCTCCCAGTGGGCTACATGCTCGGAATCGATTTCGATTGTGTAGAGCCGTTTCATCGTCATGCTCCTGGACAGTCACGGCTAGACGCCGCATGTGCCCGTTGGTGATGTTTTGATGGCGGCATGAACGAGGCAGAGAGCACAGGTCCCAGGCTCATCGGTCCCACAGTCGCACCCGATTTCTCGGTTCAGGGTTTCCTCGGCGGCATACAGCGCGCACTCGGCAACCCGTTTCCATGCCTCCAGCTTTTTCAGCCTGTTCACGATGGCGATTTTGGTATGTGGGTTCACGTTGCCTCCCGGCAGAGGATGGACAAAACGCGGTCAGGCCGCAGGATTGAGGGCTTCCACGTCTTCCCAGGCCAAGCAGCACCCGTGAGTACCGATGCCTTCGCGGACGTGTCCAAGGGCTGGGATCATCACGATGTAGATGCCGCCCTCGTCAATCTTCACGATCTCGCCTTCATTGATTTCCTTGGAGTACTTGCCTTGCTTGGCCTTGACCACCTGGCCAATCGAGAGCTTCGGCGTGATGGCGTTGTCCCTGATCCACGCCATGACAGCCTTCTTCCTTGGTCCGTAAAAGCTGGCTCCATCGAGCACATCGACCAACTCCGAATCTGCGTCCCAGCCGTAGCGGTCTTCCAATTCCTTGGCCATCTCATAGCCGTCATGGAAGTCGTCCAGCACTTCCATGATCTGCTCGCGCACCTCAGTTTCGTCCTCTTCGCCCTGAAACCATCCCATCACGTTAGGCATGAGGTCATCGGCCACGAGGCCCATCACTCCGGCGTGCGAACCGTTGGGCCTGGGGAGGCCTTTGAAACAACCTTCTGGGAAGGCCAGTTGTTCGGGCGTCATCGTGAACTCCTTGGTATCAAAAAGATGGGTCATGGTTGAACCTTTCGAGAAATTCGAATAGTTGGGCGGGAAGGTTCCCGCGAGTGGACATCACGCGATGTCTTCGAGTTTTGAGTTCAGCCCGTCGAGGTTTTCTCGCACCACGACTAGCTGTTTCAGATCTGTCCCTGGGAGATCGGCGGGGGGGTAGCACAACACCTGGACCGACTGCCAGAGGGCGATGATTTCAGGCGACAGATTGCGGAGTGTTGTAATCAGATCGGCGTCGTCCCTACGAAACGGTTCGTCGGGATGCAGTCCGCATGTGCCATCGCTTTCAATCCCATAGCTATCGCTATATTTATCGTCCTGCTTGATTCGCCAGGGCAATGGGGTTGCTTCGCGCTCCAGTCGTTTTAGTGCTCTCAGTTCCATGGTTCCTCCAATGGGTGGTTGTTATGGACATTACTTGTTTTCGTCGAGGCGATGGTCACCGCACCAATCGCCTCCGAATACCACGGGGTAACCCCCCATGCTCGGGGCGTGGCGGCGGCAACGCCCCACTTCATGCTCACGGTCTTTGAGGCGGTTTGATTCCTTGGCGACGAACCAGATGCAGGTTGTGCATCGCATTCCTTCGCTTCGATGTTTCCAGGGGTCGGCTGCCATTCCAACGGGAGGGGCAGTTTGGGTACAGAACTTGTCTTCGCTCATTTTGTTTCCTTTGGATGGTGCGGGAAGGTTCCCGCGAGTGGACATATTCAAGCGTTGGGGTTTGCGGTCTGCCACTTCTCAAAAAGTGAGACCACTCGGGGGTGTTCGTACCAGTCTTCAAATAGCTTCCGGCAGTCCTTGTCGTGGAAGAATGTCGGTCCCAGGTAGGAATGCCACTCCATCCAGACTCCGCGCCCCAGGTGGTGCAGGGGTGACCAGCAAATAAATCCAATGCGGCGTTTCCCTGTGTGGTCCATCAACGGGTCGCAAGGCATGTGGTTCCTCCGATGGGTGGGTGTTCTGGACAACTTCACTGGGTTACGTCGGCAACGACAGAATTGAACACGGTCCAAGCTAGGCAATTATATTTCTCGCCACCCAAATACCGCTTGGCGAGATCGAGAGCCACGTCTTTCGAAACCCGCTCACCGGACCAGTCAACCAGGGCTGCTGATAGTGTTTCCGCTGCAAGCATTTCAGAAATGGTCATGCGTTCTCCTTATGGCGATTTTGGTATGTGGGTTCACGTTGCCTCCCGGCAGAGGATGGACAGAATCCTGTCCGGTTATATTGGTTCCTGAGATCGTGTCTCAACAGTACGGCAGGTCGTCACCAGCACGGCATTTGACGTGTCCGAAGCCGGTGGGGAGCGGACACTACTTCCTCTTGTATTTGGCTGTGGTGTCTCTCTCAAGAGTTATCTTCCACCCCTCAAGTATGGACTCCTGGATGAAATTGTCAACCCCCACGCTAGAAAGATAATCTATTGACAGTGGATCTTCAGCAATAACCTCTTTGCCTTCTACCACTTGCAGTGCAACCTTAAACGTATCTGCCTCATGATAACCCTGAACCTCCCCCACAAAGAGCCTCAGTTTGGCTTTCTCCCAGGTGGATCCCATAGGTGCCTGCACGTCATAGGATCGGAAGGGCACGCGGCAGTCTCCCATGATTATCCTCCTAGTTTGGTCAACTTTGCCTTTGGTTTAGTTGTTGATACTTGCGGTTCCTTCGACTTCCAGTAGTTCTCACAGGTGTTTTTGTAGTCTTCGGTCTGTTTCATCTGGTAGACCTGTTCCCGGTCCCAACAGATCGGATGTCCACAGGTGTAACGCTGCCCCTTTCCGGTGGGCTGGATGGTCCCAGGATCGTCGTAAGGCTGAGTTTCGCACCCAACAGCCTGCCAGACAAAGAACACGTTAGAACACCAGGGACAGGCCAAGGCGAGGGTCCGGGTAAATTCCCTACCTCGATAGGTCCGGGGATTGGCGTCAGCCTCTCTACTCCTCGCCTTCTGTTCCTCTGCCCAGTCTAGCCGGTGGGGAATATAGGAGTTATGTCCCAGTCGCATAGGCCCTCCAGCCCTGTTCGTTTAGCCATTTGGCCACATTGGGCATATATTGTGGATCAGTTGTTTTACTCAACTTGATAGCCGCTGTATGAATGTCGGTTGGGTCTACACCACTCTTGACTGCCTTCATGAAAGTCTTGGCCATTGTCATCGGCCATGTTTTCTTGTTAGCCGGGAATGGTCCAATGACCTCCCAGAACACTTCGGAGTAATCCAAATCGTTCCACTCAAGGATCTCTTCTAGTTTGGTAGGTTCCTTTGGCTTTTCCTCCTTTGGCTTTCTTTTCCTCTTCTCCGTTTGCGGAGAGATAATATCTTTTGTTTCTTTTGTCTCTTCTATTAAACGGTCCGCTAAGGAACCGTTGTTGGTCCGTTGTTGGTCCGTTGGTGGCGGTAAGTTGTTTAACACCAAACTGTTGGCTGGTCCGCTAAGGAACCGTTGTTGGTCCGTTGTTGGTCCGGTGCAAATGCGAGTCTGTCTCAATCCAGCCAAAGTCTCATATATTTCACCCATTCCTTTGCGATTTTGAGACTTTGAAAGGGGTGAAAGTAGACCATCACAGACTGCCCTTTGAATTAAATTCGACGCCTTGGTGTGCCCAACCTTCAAAAGATCTTCAACCTCCCGTCGGCTGAACCTAACTTGTCCAGAAATGAGCCCATTATATCCATCGACTCCTGCTATATTCCTTACTATCCAAAGAAGGAATGTGTGGTATTCGGAGCCGTCGAGCCAATCTAGGTCGATGCTATGCGCATAAACCATCTTCAACCAGCCACATTCTTTGCGATGGAGTCAAGACGTTTGGCAATCATGCGGAACAGTGTGGCGTATGAAGGGTCAATAACTATTGTGTTAGATTCAAAACTGTCATCGTCATGGCCTATGGGCAAGTAGATTTTTTCTTTACCTGGGCAAGCCGTGATAGATACAGCTTCATCTGTTATGGTAATCCAGCCATCTCCTAGGCCGAACCGCTGAAGGGTTAAGTTAGGTTCTATTTTGTTTTTCATATTTCTCCAGCGCATAACGCGCACACAGGGGGGTGCCCTACCGGGTAAGAAGTGCAGGAGCTACCAACGCGCCCCAAATTTCGCGTCTGCTTGCCTGCCCGGTAGGGCGATGTGGTTTGTTTTGCATTGGTTCTTACTCCAACAGGATCAGGTTACCCCCTTTCCCGTTGGATGCAACTTCAGAAAGGGATATTTGGTTCATCACCAGCAGGGATGTCTCTAGGGTCAACCTCGCCAGCAGGAGATCCCATAGGCGTTCCATCAAACCTCTGTCTGGGTGCCGGGGCATGGGGAGTTACCCCAGTCTGGCCCAGAATACCGAGTTTCTTCCAGTCTTCTGACTTGTCGATGATGTGCTGTGCGATCCATTTTGGCAGTTTGTCAAACAATTCCTGGTCATGGTGCTGCACATCGTAAACCATGGGAGGATTTGCCATTTCAGGAGCAACCATTCCCGGCATAAGGGGCAAGATCCCCATCACATTAACCGCGATACAAGCCTCTCCCATTTTATTTGTATAAGGCTTGTGTTGGATATTAATTAGGGCAGCTTGCCCAAGGATCAGTTCCGAGTCGATGACGGGAGAGCCCTTCCAGCTTTCCAGATACTCGCCCATCTTTTTGAATGTGAGCCATCCTTGGAAACCAGGTGATACACAGAATGGCCTTCCATCCTCCATGGTAATGTATTGGTTTGTTTTGGGATCGAGGGGCCAGAGTTCAAAGTCGAGCCGGGCCTCTGTTCTGACCTTCACTTCTCCCTTGTATTCGTTCTGGCACCATCCAGCACTGACAATCCTAAAAAGGATGCCCAGGTGAAGGCCAGCCGGGGGCGTCTCGCGTTTTCTTGGGCCGTCACTGCCGGTTCTTGGGGTGGATCCTAGTTGCATGCTGCGCTCCTTTTGGTGGGCACCTTGGCCCGTTTGGTAACAGTATAGTGCGTTTGGTAGGGTTTTTTGGAATTGTTTTTATAAACCTCCCCGCTACCGCAATGAGGGCATTCCCATTCGTAATCATCCCCCTCAGGACCGTACATGTACTCCCAACCGCAGCCGCGATGGGTGCAGATGGCCTCAGGTTCGCTCCAGACGGGTTGTTTACAGTCATCGCACCAATACGGCGCGACAGAGCCAAACGCCCGGCATGGAGGGTCGTAGAGGGTTCTATGTTCATCCCATACCTTTAGGTAGTTCATCAGATCACCGGAAAGTTAGGGACCGGGCAGATTGAGCGCAAGATGTCATCAAACACGGGATCCACGCGAGTCTGTGCAGCCTGGGGAGCTTCCAGATCTTCCAGCATCCAGGCTGAGATGATGGCAATGGCAGATTGCATCTCATCAATGGTTTTCTGGGCATCATTGCGATTCTGGATCCAGGGGAAATGCATTTCGACCCCTGCGCCCATGGGCATTCCATCGGGCCGTCCGCCGTCCTGGATGGACAGGGAAAGGAAAGGGGACACGGGATTTTTATCTTCGGGGGTGGACTTGCAGTTAAGGACGCGGATTCGCATTTTTTACCTCTATGTTGTCTAGATATTGGCAATAAATACGGTTAAATTTCCGGTTACGCTCATCCTGTTCAAGCATTTCCTGATGAGCAATAAAGATCTCCATCTGTAACATCTGTTTACGCTCAAACATGATGATAGTTCTTTCTGTAGGTCTTACACGCCTGGTCAGCGAGATAGGCTTGGTGCTGGGCCTCTGAGTCATCCTCAAGGCGTGAGTTGAGGAGGGTAAGCGTTTCTTCAATATGCTTGAGGGCCAATTTGGGCGAAACCATTTCTTGCTTGTTGTTTTCAAGGATAAGCCAGATTGTCTCAATTGCTTCTTCGTGCCGGTTCATCGCGCCCCCTTTTTATTGCGGTCAATGACCAATTTACGTACCACAGCATATGGGATAAGTTCACGCAGCCTGTTGGCTTGAGCAGCCCCCGCAGCATCCCGCGCAGCAGCCCACACAGCAGACCCCGCAGCATCCCACGCAGCAGCCCACGCAGCATCCCGCGCAGCAGCCCACTCAGCATCCCGCGCAGCAGACCCCGCAGCAGCCCGGGCAGCAGACCCCGCAGCAGCCCCCGCAGCATCCCGCGCAGCAGCCCCCGCAGCAGCCCACGCAGCGTCTAATTTGTCCTGGCTGGCGTTATCTTCTGCGAAACGTTCCGACACCTCGATGGCGTCTCGGCTTCGCTTGTCTGTCAGTAAATCCCAAACTTTGCGACCATCGGCCAGGGGTGTATTGCGGACACACCAGCACTCATAACGGCGGGACATTTTGGGATCATCAAAACCCAAATGGGTTACGAGCCATATCATCCAATCCGGACGCTTGCATGTTTTCCATGCCCGTTTGAGACTGGGGCAGGTAGCGGCAAATATAGACGCCTCATCACATGCGCCCAGGCTTTTTAGTAGAATCATGTGCTTTTTCACAGTTCCTCCCTCATCGAGTCGTGCATTCTGGCATACAGATCCATCAAACCCTTGTATTCTTCGGCTTTTGTGTCATGGTTGGCAAGTGCTGCCGTGAGTTGGTGGCAATTGTATTGACTTTTCTGCCTGGCCGCGTTTACCAGTTCGTTTTTGCTGGTAGTGGCCAATGGGTTGAATTCGTAGATATGCCAAAGGGCTAGGCATTGGGTGTCTATGGCCTCCAGCATGGCTTGGGTTGCGTCAAGTGGCGCGTCCGGCAGATCCATAGCGTTCAAGAGCCTCAGCACATCCTTGACCAGGACAGGGTAGCCTGTCCGAGTGAGTTCAATCTTATCGTTACAGGTTGTCATAGGGATTATCCTCCGGAAGGGTGGGAAGTTTTGAGGCGATAGGGTGATAGGGAATATCATAATCGTCATAAATCCAGCCAGATCCACCACAATACTGACAATGGTGGTCATAGGGTTTATCGACAATGCCACAATTGCAGGCCATGCACTTATGGGATGACATCAGAATCTCCAGACATAGGTGACGGTCAACCCTCCCAGACCCGTAGCGAAGGCATCCATTGCCTCGCATGAATGTTTCTTAGGATGTTGCTTGTCATAGGCCTCTTTCAGGAGTCCAACCGCGCAAGCAGCTCCTACTCCCCACAATTTAGGATGTTTTGATCCATTGCGTTTAGCTATTTCAATCGTCAGCCCGGAGACAATCACCCCAGCGGCGAAGTGTAGTTGTTTATCTACTGGGACCAAGGGAGCCGACGACAAGGGGAGATAGAATAATAGTAGAAACAACTTATTCATTTTTGCTCCCCTTTACCTTGGCTGCCATAAGAAGTGCTTCGGTTTTAGTGAACTCGAACGCTCCGACCCGGCGTTCACACTTCTCGGACCCATCATCCGGGAACTCTGATTTGTTGCTGTTGCGAATACCGATGACATCCCAATCCGAAACGCTCTTCCACAGACAACCCATTCGGACCCACGGCACTCCATCGGAGGACACAACGGCCCAGCATTGGTATTTGTAGAGGCCGGTAAAAACAGCCATGTATGAGATTGCTAATTTTGGCCCGTAGGCCCTGTTCAGGTAGGCCCCGTTCAGGTCGGCCCCGTTCAGGTAGGCGCCGCTCAGGTAGGCGCCGCTCAGGTAGGCGCCGCTCAGGTCGGCCCCTCTCAGGTCGGCCCCTCTCAGGTCGGCCTCTCTCAGGTCGGCCCTGCTCAGGTCGGCCCCGTTCAGGTAGGCCCCGTTCAGGTAGGCCCCGTTCAGGTCGGCCCCGTTCAGGTAGGCGCCGCTCAGGTCGGCCCCGTTCAGGTAGGCGCCGCTCAGGTCGGCCCCGTTCAGGTAGGCCCCGTTCAGGTAGGCCCCGTTCAGGTAGGCCCCGTTCAGGTAGGCCCCGCTCAGGTAGGCCCCGTTCAGGTCGGCCTCTCTCAGGTCGGCCCCGTTCAGGTAGGCCCTGTTCCCATCGTTATCACCCAGCGCCGACAGTTGATGCAGTCGCAGTACTTCTGAAAGTTCTTCAGGTGTATAGTGTTTCATTTTGTGGCCTCCTCGATAGGATAGTTAGGGCGATAATGTCGGATAGCGTCTAAGATATGCGGATTTGTGATTGGTTCATCATTGTTATCAACCCATCCGATAGCTGGGATATAGGTTTCTACCTCAAACCCTGGCGCGTCCACAAAGAAGCGCGCTCTATCGCTTCCGGATTGGACAATCACAGATTTAGACGATAGCCCGTTCATAGTGCGCACCAAAGGATGACGGCAAAAATGACAATGCCGAGGGTTTCGAGGAGAGAATATAGATGTTTCATTCCACCCCCAGGATCCTTTCGGCAATCTTCACAAAGGGATGCCTATAAGGATTGCCTCCATGGTTGCCTGGGGTCTTAACCCAATCCATAACGGATTCGGCAAGTTGGGATTCCTTGCTAAATACGTGACAGTAACCCAAGTTCCCAGCCATCCCGCCAGAGAGTAGAGTCCCATAGTGGGGATCTATCCAGTTGAGTTTAACCGTGAGTGCTACGGCGCAGGCATGGTGGTTATCTTCCACATTCATGGAGTAATTCCACGGGAGAGCCAGCGTCCCGGCTTCACAGGTAGCCTTGATCCGGGATTGCCTGTAATTAGTCTGAGGCAGATATTTAGTAGTGATAGCTTGCATAAATTCTCCTGTTGGTTAGGTTGCGAAGGGGGATCTACTCTATAACCTGGATTGTCCAGGAAACAGGGGACTAATCCCCTGATCTCTAGGCAATGAGTGTATGGATGGTTATATGGGACATCATTTGGTTGATTTCTGCCACATAGGCTGATTCTTTAAACCTTGTCGCGTATGAACCTTGGGCAATCTTGTCATATTCTGGGTAATCGCTCATTGAATACTCCAGTGGGTTGCGATGTCGATGAAATACTCGCATTCAGCCCCATCTTGGTGCATAAAATTGGACATCCAATATTCTTTCCCTGGCGTTTGGTTAACCCTACGTTCACATCTTGTCCGGATAGGGCAGACATTGGATGAACATCGGCAGACATCATCAGGTTGGCTCATGGCTAATCCAGGATCCAGCCACTAACGAAACCATTGTCGTCCTGACTAACGCAAACAATCGAGCCACATTCTAAGCCGAACTTGTCGGATTCTTCACTATCGACTGTAAATTCCGTATGGTGCAATTCGCTTTTATCTTCCGAGTCGTCGTCGTAATCTTCGAGTGCATCGTAAATATCTTCACCTTCACCGTTCATCACGAGATCCCAATAATAAGGGGCCCATTCTGGCGAACCCTCAAACTTCCCAGGGTCCTGAATGATGCCGTTGATAATATTAAATTCGCTCATTTCATCCTCCGAATGCGCGTTCAGCGCGGATCTACTCTATAGCACGATAAAAAGCAGGATCATTCCAGGCATAGACAAGGCCAAAGCACAGATAGCGAATCGCATGGTGTATTTCCTATGTGGTGCCTCATGATTGAGGACTGGTAGTCACCGGATCCCTCAGCTAGTCCTACGCTGACAGGGATCACGTCACTATCAGGACCGAGCTGGACACCCTTCATCGTGGTGAGTCACTCGGGTTATCAAAGGGCCTGTCTGCTAGTCCTACCCAGAGACCTCGATCTCGGATGCAATACATAGAGCAATCGTGATGCCAACATTGACAAGAAACATAACATCACATGTTAAACAACTTAGTCACAAGCCAATCCAAACAGGCAGGCCAAGACACATGCCACATGACGCAGAACGTCATAACCGGGTGACGTAACGCGCTAAAGCGACGCCTAGCGTCATCTTCTACCATCCCTCAGGCATCTATATAGTAAATTGGTGAGCTGGCCTAGAGAACCAGGCGTGAGAACGCCGTTAACCTACTCCCCGTCAACTCTATCACTCAAAGAGAAAGAAATGATCCTGAGTCATGCTAGGACACCTGGCTAGGTCATCTATTGGAGTAGATCAGATACCCCCAAAGATAGGCCCAAAGATAGCCTCACTCCCAGCTCTCCCTCCCTCCCTAATATTACATGTTATAACATCTATTCTTCCGGGCTATATTTCATAAGTGCTTAGTTGAGAATTAGATAGGTTTCGATAACGGGCATTATGTAACCTAAGGAACCAATGAAATGTGCATAAGATACCAGGCTAACTACCCCGGGGGTGACTTCTTTGGGGGCAGGGGGGAGGGGAGGAACGTGGCTGTGACTATGACGCTCTCGATATTCCCAGGTTAATATTCCACAGGGATTGACATAACGTGCTCGCGCATTATTCTATACATGAGAGTAGGAACGTGTATATGATCAAGGGAATTAAGAGGCCAAGAAGTGAGGTAGAGTGCGAGGTTTGTGGCATTACCTTCATGCAGACCCGCTGGTGGCAGGTGTATTGCTCTCGTGGATGCAAGAAGACGCTAGAGAAGACTGCAAAGTCCACACTTAAAAGAGTGCTACCAGAACTCGTCTACCTTCGTGCTAGGGTGAAAGAGTTAGAGAAAAACATGCTCGCGCATTCAGTAGATAACCAGCAACAACCCACTTGGGAGGATTAAATGGTAACCATATCAAGGATAAGAATTTTCCAGTTCATTATTGAGAGTTTGCTTACTGAAATGCACAATATGGAAACCTCCATGCCGGAGCCAGAACAATGGCGACGAATGTTGATAAGGGTTAATGACCTTCATGGTCTTATGTTGGTCAGTTCTGACCCAGAGGATTTGGATGTAGTTGGATATAGGAAGACTATCCCTGTTGACCCATCCCCATCAGGTAGGAAGTTGTCTGTTACTGGGGTACCAAGGCGAACAACCAAAGGAGAGAAGAAATGATACGACTTGGCTACGGAATGAAATGGCTCCTCTGGTGGACCCAGTTGAAATGTGTATGTGGTTGGTTCATCACCCTGGGGGCTTGCCCTTTTGTTATCTACCTAGAGGGGGACCTTTACATGGTCCTCCAGGGCTGGGGGTTCGAGGATCCTATTGAATATGATCTGTAGGGTTGACTTGGGACTATTAAACACTTAACTTAAAACTGGAGGTTTTATGGGACGATGCTCTTATTGTTTCAAAGATGGGGAGTGTGTCCCCTACCGGGGGGACTATGCAGCAAGGTAAGGACTACTTTGAACTGGCTGAGGATGCGGTGAAGGCCCTGGAAGAGGGAGACCTCGATTTCTATGAAGAATGTATAGAGGAGATGAAGAAAGAGGAAGGGGTTAGGGTGGTTAGGTCTGTTGAACTTGCCCATCCTGGGATCAAAGAGATAAGATGAGCGTATTCCTTTGGTTGTGTGTCTTTGTTGCTGTTGTCCTCATCATTGCTGATGATTGGGTTTGATATGCAGAATTGCAATAGAGGCTACCCGAGGGCAAGAGTCTACCGCTTGATTAATCCAAACTGCCCAGAGTGTGGGACGTTGATGCATGAAGTGTTGTCCTTTGATAAAGAGGGCAAAGAAGACCCCGAAGATTGGGTCACCCTCCATTGGTGGGTTTGTAATTGTGGCTACAAAAGAGATCGCCCTTCCAACCCCAGACTCGACCCCACGGTGGCTAGTGTTAGGATCCAATAATGCGTAAGGGCCAGTTAGACAGTCTTGTGCATCGCTGTGCTGATCTCGCGGCCCATGGGCCTAACGTGTGCGCCTATGTCATCACTTATTCGGACAAGGGTGGTTCTATCCACACAGCCAGAGGGGGTAACTTGGCGGCCCAAGTTGGCATCCTTGCAGTGGCAAAGAGCGACCTCCTAACCGAGCTGTCTCGCCAACAGGAGCCCGAAGATGCCTAGACCTCCCGGTGCCCTCAATAGAGCCAATAGAGGGGACACGTATAAAAAAGGGCCAAATATAGACACGTCTGAAGAGCGTGTAAAGAAATTGGCAGAAATTAGACAGATTGATGGAGAAGTCCTAGATGCAATGTCTAAAACGAACCGGATGCGTCTTACCCATTCGGATCCGGCAAACCTCTCACTTCGTCAAGTTCAAACTGCCGGGGCAGAATTTCTGGCTTCGCTGGTGGGGCACCCGGAGTTCCGTAAGAGATTGGTTGAGGAAGGTCTTAAGGACCCTGTTTCTATTCTTAAGATCGCTTCCTCAGAACGTCCGAAGGAAATCCACATGGAGGCTGACATTCAGCACTCAGTCGTTGTCGTCCCAACTCAGTTGAGTGCAGCGGACTGGGAGGATAAGATCAAGACCATCCAGGAGAACCAAACGATTGAAGCCGAGTGGGAGGACAAATGAGTTGCGAGAACCCTGATTTTAGTGTTACACACAGCAATCCACTGGGCGTTTTCTGTTCCAAATGTGGTTGCAACAGAGCAGCGCATGGGATCGAGCCTCTGCCTGGTGAGTTTGAAGATAATGGAAGATTCGGTTTCAATCCGCTACCAGGGTGGGACAGTTAAGGAGGATGGATGGTAACTTGGCTACAGAGCCTTATCGGTAGAGGGGGGCCTCAGACTAAAAAGGTCGCCTTCCTCGTCTTCGTTATTACAGGAGTCTTCTACCTTGGACTGGATCTACTATTTCAGAGAATACTTAGCGAAACTTGGGTGGCTGCGTTTGCTATCCTTGCTGGGACTGTAACCGGGGGCTACCTGGGTGGCAAGCATATTGAGAAGGAGAAGCCTTGAAGATCCCAGAACTACTCAAGCCATTCCTCCCCTATGCCGCTGGACTCGCTGTAATCGTTTCTGTCTACTCCTACTATCACTACCAGTCAAACAAACGCCTAGAGAGTGAGATTGTGTCTCAACAGAAAGAGGAGCAGATCCATGCCCTTCAGGAGATTGCCCAGACGGAGAAGACTAAAGCGGAGGCTGCTGATCTCAAGGCTACTGCGTTGGCAAAGACCACAGAAGAGGCTAAACAGATCGCGCTTCTTGAACATGACAAATCCGAAGCCCTCAAGCGGAAGCTGGCTGCTCTTCAAGCAGGGAAGCCTCTTCCCCTACCCGGAGGAAACACCGGCCTGGATGACTCTGCACTGAAGAATCAGATCATTGAACAGCAAGATACTGAGATTCAATCTCTGCATGGGGTGATTGATAACCAGGATAAGGAACTCATTACGACAAGGTTATCTAGGGATTCATGGAAGGAAGTCGCAACTCTGAACGAAAAGTCTCTCAAATCGGCAGAAGAACGGGTTAGGGCTGAACAGATTGCCAAGTCTGCCATCAAGAAGCAGGGTTGGCTTAGGGAAGGCAGGGGTGCCCTCTGGGGCGGTGCCGCCGTATTCGCGGCCCATGCCCTTGGGGTATTTTAATGGCAATTATCTGGCAACCACAGGAACGGCAGAGACTTGTAATCTCGTGCCCCTATCAGGAGATTCTATATGGCGGCGCAGCAGGCGGCGGAAAGGATATAAGTGTTAATGAAATTATGCACTTACATACCGCACTTGGGCCACAGCAAGTCAAGGCTTGCAAAATTCGTATTGGCGAATACCTGATAGGGTCAGGTGGAACCCCTGTAAGGGTAATTGCAAAGTCCCTCATCGAAACAAAGGACTTCTTCCGAGTGTCTTTTGATGATGGGACGCATTTGGATGTTTCTCACCATCACAGGTGGACAATTTTCGATCTCTCCAAGAGAGGCCGAGGCGACAAGGAGCGTGGTAATTTCAAATGCACGGTTGATACCGCATGGCTCC
>Ga0315295_10000327_pt1 | contig 40276 bp, 39 predicted proteins | sample YL17G14_0_MG_FD_204453 | JGI IMG/M metagenome (GOLD analysis project Ga0315295, IMG submission 204453) | Sediment microbial communities from Yellowstone Lake, YNP, Wyoming, USA - YL17G14_0 | ecosystem: Environmental > Aquatic > Freshwater > Lake > Sediment | place: USA: Wyoming | collected...
CATCCGGTCCACCTGGCAGGTCAGGCAGCCGGCAGGCAGCATGAAAGGCAAGCCGTTCCGGTAAGGGAATGTACTCGCCTTTGCCAAAGTTCTCAACCTGCGACCATGGGCAGCCGGCGTCAAGCGCCAGTCGCAGGCTTGCTTCTCTTACTCTTGCGGGGCTTGGGTATCTCATTTGGATGCTTCTTGAAGTAAGGACCATAGATTTTATCCATGCTCTCAAAGAACGGACGCATGTTTTCCTGGACACCCATATTGATATTGTCGGGCACTTTGCCCTCGGTGCGATCCATGTACTCTTTCAACAGGCCAGATGTTGGCTCGAACATGAGTGCCGATAGCAGCCGGATCGTGACCAGGTTCTTCATGACAACTCGCTGGGGCATGTTTTGAAGAACAAAACTTTGACCCAGCGCATTGTTGGTTCCTAATATTTTTACGATCTGTGCTGGCGTCTGATCTGACCACCATCGCATCACCTCTGTCCAACTCTGGCCACGCCTGGGCGCACCTTTCGGATTGCCAGACTTTCCTTTCTTCCAACTGGTCCGATTTGTATGCGGCTTTGGCTTCGGTGCCGGCGTCCCTGATATTTCCCTGTTAGCAGGGACGATCTCTTTTTCTTGTACTTGTTCCATGATCTCTCACCTTTTCGGTTCCGCCTGACCACAATGGATCAGGTTACGGATGAGGGGTTAGACAGTTTCAACTGTCAAATGGCATGGGTTCGATCCCAGCCTTGGCGATCTTCTTGTGGTTAGTCTTATACCACTTCCGTATCGCCTTCAATACTTCTTCCAGTTTCGTCACCCTATCTTCCAAGGGTTTGATTAGTGTGGTAGCAGCACTGACCACGCTCTCCGCTGCTGTCGCATCATCCTTCCTGGCTGCTGCTAGATCGTTCTTTCGCTGGCGAAATAAAGCGATCAAAGCCAGGAAGATCCCGCCCGCCATGGTGATCAGGGCGGCGGAAACTACATCGCTCATGTCTTATGGGGCTTGTGTATCAAGAGATACACCACCAGAGGGAACAAGATGATCCCAACCAAATCCACAATGGATGCGGTGATGTTCATAATCAGGACTGTACTATCGACCATGCCCTTGGATGCGAGCAGCATGGATGCCAGACCGTACCAAATGACATGGGTTAGTTCATACAGCACGACCACAAAGTAATAGCCAGCGTTCCTGTGGTCCCTGATCATCAGGATTGATACGCCCAGGATGGCAACGATAGATAGGACGAAACTCGCCAATGGGATGCCTGACAACATGATTACCTCTGTGTCAGGATATAAGTGGATTGGTTGGATAACACTGCAACCACGAAGGCCAGCGCCAGGTCGATGGCACCGTTGGCTGTACACGCCACGATAATATGCAGCCTCACGGCGATCAGCGCCCAGCAGCCCAGCCCAAAGTAGATGATACTGACCAGCAGCATCAGACCGATCATGATCAGCGCTTTGTAACCTGATTGCTTTTCATACCAGGTTTTCAAACCTGGCAGATACCTGAACAGCAACGAGATCAAAACGCCAGTGATCGCAACAATCAAAACAGCAAGTGGGTTTTCCATAGTTCCTCCATAAAGGGCAGCCGGCAGGTGACTGGCCTGCCGGCTGAAAGGTGGGTGGCACTTTGGCAGGTGCCGTAGTCCACCACATTCTAGCGCATTTATGGCGATGATACAACTGCTTTCAGGTGCTCAATAGCAACTTTCTTGGCCGGCCTGCCATGGCTTGCGGGCTGCCAACGATGTTGCCGGACTTGGTGACCACCTTGATAAAGTCTCCCACTTCCTCCGAATAGATGAACAACATCCCGCGGCTGCGCACCATGGTCTGATCCGTGAAGCAATCGCAGATCAACATCTGCTTGACTTCGGTGCTGGTGAAGTACACGCCAGGCGCAAAGCCACCAGGCAGCAGGGGATCATTGATGATCCGCACCCCAGTAACTTCCTTGGCCATGGCGGTCCTGCCCTTCCTCTCCCAGCGGCAGGTAGGACACATGCTTTCATCGCGCTCATCGGATTGGCCATATTTCTCGCCACACGCCACACACTTAATGATCCTTCTCTTGACCCTGGACATATTCCCTCCGCTTGATCTCTCTTGATATGATCAGGGCCTGGGATTTCAGACCATCAGCCTGGGCATCCAGGCGTTTCTGCTGGGATGTTCCGCTGCCGGCCAGGGCAGCACTCGCAGATACTTGATCAATCTTCTTGGTCAGTTCTTCCAGGTCCGCTGCCAGGACCTGGAGATCGACCTCGGTAATGTTACGGCTGGTTGGTTCCATTGGTTTCCTCCTTGTGCGAGATATAAAGCAAAGTCGTCATGTCATTGAGTTCAAATGTCATCATCACCCAGGTGGGTATTTTTTTAGCGGTGAGATGATCCTTGTTCCTGTCATTGAAAAGGTCCGCGCCCCAGGCCCAGCCTCTTATGTCCATTGTTTCAGGGTTTTCGCCTGTCACATGAACATAAATATCAGCAGGATTTTTCTTATGACACTCTTTCCCCAGCAGGTTTTTCCACGCTGCGTCAGCGTGTTTCACATCCACTTCCCAGCCATTGTGGATCAGGTCATACCTGGGATTGTGATCTACCTCCCAATTTACACAGGTGTGTAGAAATATGCCCACGGCAACTTCGGAACACATTGCCAGCATCAAGGTGCGATCCTTTACTGATGGATCGTTTTGTATTTCTTCTCCCTTCTTTCCGAAATAAGTATCAAATGCAGCGAGGTTTATGCCTCTCTTTCTACCAATTTTTTCCGCCCGCCTTATATCCGCTGCGGTCAGGGCTATCCTGTATGTCTGTGGGTTCATGATCCGCCTCCGTTTGTGTTCCATGGTTTGATCTGGCTAGCCCAGTATTGGAAGGGGAATACAGTCACCATCATTACTGCGGTATTCATTTCAGCGATCTGCTGATCCTTCTGCCGGCTCATGGCATAGCGATCTAGGACATCCGGCGGCTTGGTCCTGGGCGCTCCGCACCCCGCGCAATTCCCACGCTTGTCGTCATGGGTATGGCCACCACAATATTCACAGGTCTGCTTCATGTTGCCCCTCCTCGATGTCGGTTTTACTCACCAATCCTTTCGGTGGGTAGGTTGGCATGGGTGTCGATAGCCTGTAGATTTCCGCTGCGCTGGCCAGGAAGGCGGCCTGCTCCTTGGTGATCTCATCTTCCGGCGGCTTCGGTGTATTCTGCACCAGCCAGATACCCAGTTTCGCCAGGAGTTCCATGGCCCCAAGTATTCCTATGCGCCTGATAGTAATCTTCTTGTTAAATATCTTTTTAACAAGAAGGTCGATCTCGTATTGATCGCCTGGTGGTAGTTCTTTGTAGGCGTTCTTTATTTCTTCCTTGTTAAGTGCGGAAACAAATATGTCTTTCATGGCTCCTCCTAACACGGTCTGAAATTATCGCTGTGAGGTCCATCGTTGCCCCCAAATTCAAGGATGTCCTCCACCCACGCCATTGCCACGGCTGCCACCTGGATCAGTTCGTGAGAAATCCTGGTCCCTTCGTTTTGCAGCATCGCCCTGGCGATCTCTCCCACTTCCTCCACGAGTATGGCCAACCACTCGAAGTGGCTCATGTTCCGGTGACCTCCCCACTTGGTTACCTGGAATATGCGTTCACCTAACACTGCTTTCGTGACCTTCTCAAACAAAGCCACACCACAGATGGTCATTTCGGGTGGATAGTTTATTTTATGCGAGGCGATCAGTTCCATGTATTCAGCAGTGGCCTCGTCTGCCCCGCATACACATGCCTGCCCCAGCAACCTGCTTTGATGGCAGGCAAATGAATGTTCTGCAATCTTTCTTTCCAGTGCGCTCATTGCTCCTCCTCGACCTGGCCATCATGCCAGGATCAGATATAACTACTTCAAATGCTGGACGCCAGTATCGCTCATTGAGAACAACCCAGCAATCAGGGATCGGCCAGGTTTCTTCCTCGTCCACCCTGGTCCAGTGCGGCTTGATGATCTTCATGCCGGCTCCAGTTTCATGTATGCTTCAAATGTCAGGATCGCATCATCCACGCCATACGATACAAAAGCATAACCTCCTGCTCTGCGAACATTGAAAATAAAATCCACCTGGTCTTGTGATAGCCGGCCTTTTTTGTCTTTCATTTCGATGGTCAGGTAGTGGTACTTGGCTCGCGCCTGCAGGTACAGGATGTCAGCCACACCAGGAAGGAAGCCGGCTGCCTTGGCTTTGAACATCTGATAGCCTCTGGCTTTCGCGCTGCCACCCAGCCATGCACCATTGAAGGTGGAAAAGAAAAGACCACGGATGAAGGTGGGATCATTTCGATAGCAGTACAACACCTGGGCCACGAAGGCCGCCTGTTCAGTGTGTTCACTCATGCCTGCAACTCCTCGACAAGTTTATTCACCCAGGTCAGGTTGTATCTGCTTTTGTTTTCCCTTTCCCAGGACCTTACTACACTGGCCGCCATCTTGGTTGCTCTGTCAGGACCCTCGCGATTGATGATGTTTTGCAAGGTCCTTACGAAGGGCATTTGAACTCCATCAAACTGGGCATCGATGTTTAGGTTTTTGAAAAGCGCAGCGACACCTTGGGTTTCTTCCTCTTCCTCTTCCTCTGTTTCTTTTGTGTTGCGTTTCGCAACACTGCCCTCTTCCTCTTCCTCTATGTTACGTTTCGTAACCTTCGTGTAACCACTTCGTAACTCTGGCTGGTTGCGCCTGCGGCTCCTACGCATCCGCTCACCCGCTGGGACCTGGGCCTGGCGTTCTGTAAACTTGGTGATCATCCAGCGATCTGCGCCTGGTATGAAGGTCGCGATCTTGTTACCTTTCAAAGTGGTCAGGGTTTCCAGGATGTCATCCTCCGTGGTCCGCAGCCTCCAGGCCATTTCCTTGATCTCTGGCAGTTCGCCTTTCCGGTTGCGTTCCTTGGCCAGGCATAAGTATTCGATAAACCGGCGCCAGGTGTGATCATCCAGGGTGGCTGTCTTGGCATCATCCACGATCTCTATCCAAAGTTTCAACCAGTAGTAGGCGCTCATCTTCGGCTCCTCTCTTTTTCAGCTAGGAAGTCTGCACCCCTGGTCACCCAATCCGGCACATGCTTATGGCTCCTGGTCATGGGCCGGCTGCAGGATGGGCACTTCGCCCTGATCCCCAACCTCATGCACACCTCGATCCCTGGCATATATCCACCAGCGATCATGAAGGCCAGCCCTGGGGAGGGCCGGCCTTTCACATCGGTGATCTCGTACTTCTTGGCAGCGTCCATCCAGGTGTGCCCTTCCGCGTAAATATTGAGCCTGGAAGCCAATTTAGCAACAGCCGATGTCTGTATCCTATTTGAATACCTGGCTGTTTTTTGGGCCTTTTTAGGGCTTCTAATGACCTTTCCTGCTGGCTTGGTCATATTAGGTGCCCTCCGCTTTTTTGTCTATTTTGACAACCACGGATGGCTCTGAAACCGACTGGTATTTCTCGATTGGAAAGTCCGCTGGTGGATGGTCCATGTACACTGCTTTCCAATCGACCAGGATGCGGCTAAACTCATGCCGAAGTCGCGACATCGTTCCATCATCTTTTATTGCATCTTTGGCTGCTGCCTCCCAGTCCGTGGATACACGGCCTTTGTAGTATATGGCGTGGATGTTTCCAACCACGAAAGACTTGCCCAGGTCTTTCACTGCCATTTCGATTGTGCTTTCCAGGGCTGTTAATACCTGGCGCTTCTGTTCCCAATCCAACATTAATGTTGCTAACTCACTGGCGTTCATGGCTCCTCCTAGTATGTATAGACCTCGGTGATTTTGACGGTCACAGTCTTGGCTTGGTCCGGCGTCCAGATTTCTGCTGGCCGGCAGTGCTCGCGCCTGGCCTTCAAGATGATGGCCCTCGGTGGCCTGGGGATAAACACATTGATCACAAATCCCTTGGCCATGCGGTGATACTCGAATGATTTATCCAGCACGAACATGACCACATCACCAATACTTGGGTGCCCCTCTTTGTAGGGGTTTCGGACTTCTTCACCAACCTTGGTTTCAAAAACCTGGTCCACGATGATCGCATGGACTGTTGGAGATTTCATAGATGCACCTCCTGGGTCATGCGGGCGATCTCGCCATTCGCCCAGTCCTTCTCCACCTGGTTCGGATTGAAGCCGACCAGCATTGAAAGCCACTCGCAGATTTCTTCTGTGCGCAGCCGGTTGTTGGTCAGCACTGCATCATCCGGCAATGCCACCACGCCCTGGTATGCTGATGATAGCAAGCGCAGCATGTCCAGTTTCGGCACCCTAGATTGGATGATCAGTACCTGGTTGCCAAAGGGATTGGTCTTGTACTCATTACGTTTCTCTGTCATGGCAAACTCCTTTTTACAATCGAAAGTATCGGAGGGTGCAGGATATTGTGATTGCACCAGCAACACTATACGGGTGGATAACTAACGATGGATGAACCGCCACCGGCTGGTTCCCCGCCTGCTACCCTCCGATCCAAAACGCACCGCCCGTCTGCCTACCTAGTAGGCTCGCAACGGCGCGTAGTTGGTTATACCGGCATGGCCAGTTGGCCATTCTTCACGGCGACCTGTTCCATGATCGCGTGGCACTCCTGGATCACATAGTTGGGCACAAAGTATCCACCACTTGGGTCCTTCTCTGGATGCAGCCACCAGATCAAAGCCTGGACCGTAACACCTGGCATGTCCTTCGTGCTGGCATAGCCAGTGGCAAAAGTGGTCAGCAGCCGGCGATCAGTCTCTTGGGCAATACGGTCCGCTTTTACCAGGTTGGGATTGGCCAATGCTTTCTCGATCAGCATCACCACCAGACGGCGCTGCGCATCACTGGCATCGGTCTTTTTATTCTGCATGTACACCGTGGCCGCATTGGTCAGTTGATCAACAACCTGCTCCGGCGTCCATGGCCTGGGAAGGTCCTCGTCCACGATCCCTTTGGTTTCCTGGGTGACCGGCAGGTGATCTGTTGGGCGCACATCCTTGGCAACTACATCGATGATCTCATCATCATTTACATCAGGCGGCGCTTCACCAACCACCATGGCGCCACGAAACTCAACGGGATAACGCTGCTTGATCGCATCTGCTTCCGCCCGTTTCTTCGCCCGCTGGTTGATCTCCATCTTGCTGAACTCACTGGAGTAGGCAATACCCACGCCCAGCCATACGGGCGGATTGCCCAGCGCCTGGTCCATTTCTTCTTTACTTGCGCCGGCTGCCTTCATAGCCAACCAGTGGCTCATCCAGGACTTGAAACTGAAATCATCACGAAGGCGGCACTCGTATGCCACCACCCTCTCATTTGGATATTTCTCGCGGGGTGGAAAATCTGTCTTTTTCTCACCCCACTCATTGGCCAGGCATTTGAAGTCGATATAGTAGAAGCCCTGTTCCTTCTTGGCTTCCCTGAAAGCGCACTTGCGCAATCCCTTGATGCCGACCATGACACCCTTCCAGTCGCCATCCTTACCCTTGATACCCCATACCTCGCCATTGAAAGGATCAAGGTCGTGAGCCAGGGCGATCTGCGCTACAGCCAAAGCCTCGTTATCATCGAGGTTCTGACTTCCAGCCATAAAGCGCTTGACCCTACCGGCCAGGTTGCTGATTTCCTCCTTCTGGCCATACACGGATAATGCTGTTGGTTCCATTGGTGCCTCCTATAGGCTAGTGCCGAAGCGGTTGCACAGCCTGGCATCGGCTTCGGTTTCCAGCAGTAACCACGGATCGGGTTTCGCTGCTGCTTGAAAATCCTGGGCGTTCAGGTCCTTCCCACAGTTGGGACAGACTGACATGGCCAGGGTTTCGTCCACCTCAAAATAAGTGGCACAATCGTTGTGATAGAAAAGTGGTGGCATGTTCCTCCTTTTTAGTTTATACTGGAGGTTGCCCCATTACGGGGCATCCTCCTTCACTGCGCTAGGATGGCTCCCCTGGCGCAGTGTTTCTTTATCAACCAAATTATACTTCAACAGCCATTTCTTTAGGTCTTTCTCGGCTGCCCGATGTTTGCCATCGGTCCACATAAAACCATCCCATCTATAAATCAGCGGCTTCTTGCTATGGGTATCTTGGCCAACCACCATGGGTAGATGATCATTGAAGTTCAGCGATCTCTGCACCCTGACCGCCCGCCTGATCATCCCATTCTTCCGGCACTCTGGTCCGATCCCCATGGCAATGCTGACAGGATCGGTCAGGACACGGTGACACTCGGAGCAGTGGGTGGCGCTCATTCATCCCTCCATGCCCTTTTTTCATGGCGCTCGTTATATTCCTCCAGGCGCTCGATCCGTTCAAATAGCCGGCCCAGTTGGCTTTCCAGGTGCTTCACCATGACCACGCTGCAGCCCAGTTCATTTGACTTATTGATGAGCCGGTCATTCTCCTTCTGCGCCCACTCTTTCTCTTGCGCTAGTCGGACCGCCAGCAGCGCTTCTCGATGGGCTTCAAAGCCTTCGGTTTTTTCCAGGTCCCAGGAAGGGTCGCCACTCCAGTTGTTGATCAGGTCGATCACATCCTGTTGGGTCTTGACTTGCGGGGCAGGACTGGGATCATCCTTGATTTCCTCGCCGGCAAAGCGCTCATGGTCGATCTCCGCCTGGCTGGCAACATCCGTGTGATCATGCTCCGCCCGCAGTTGTTCAAACTCTGCCTGGTCAGCAGCGCCAGAGATCATTGCATCGATGTCAGGTGCCGGCTCCAGGTGGATATAGTCGATGTAATAATCCTCGTTGTTCTGGTTGCGCACCCAGGCGCCTTTAGGATCATTCCAGAGAAGTAGGACCACGCTGCCGGTTGGGGTGCGGTAGTTTTTGGTCTGACCTTCGTAGGGATACACCCGCCTGGCTTCGATCTTGTCATACTGCAACTGCACCCATTCAGCATCCTGGTAGCGGGGATCATTGTCAAGGTTGGCCAGGTGCGCCAGCCGTTTTTCTTCTTCCTCGCGTTCAAAGTAAAGACGATCATCTTGTGTCATTGTCTAATCCTCCTTGTAACTATTAGCGAAGTCCAGCAACTTGGCTTTCATTTCCTGCTGCTTTTCTTCCGCTTCACTCCAGGCATCGCCATCGATCAATACCTGGACATTGCTTTCAACCAGGTCTGCCAGGTCCTCTGGTTTGACCGCATCCAACTCCCATGACTTGTCGCCATACTCGGCCACATAGGCATTGAAGCGGCTATCAGTTTCTTTGGCAGGGTTCTCTGGTGGGTTCCACTTCTCCACCTGGTCCATATTCAGGGCCAGGCGCCGCACATTGATCTGCTCTCCAAACATAAACAACTCCAACCGTTTGGTGATGTCGTCTGTCATGTCGATACCAGATGGGTCATGGTCGCCGAAGTAGAATAGGTGGATGTCTTTGCCATTGCGGTATTTTTCAGCCATTCGCTGGCCGGCTTCGTACATGGCGCTGCTGGATGAGTATCCCTTGTTGGCAGTGAAGCCAATCCCCAACTTGTTGCACACCGGACCCAGGACACCTGACAAGGCATCCTTCTCCACCATGACTTCGACATGGTTGGTTTGGTTTTCCCACATATCGATCCTGAACTGCTGGGCAGCAGCCCGCACGATCTGGCCAGGATCACGCCAGAAGTTGGGGATCACCAACTCACGACCACGGTCCTCGATCATATCCCAGTCCAGCAGGCCGGCCAGGCGGGCATTGCTCACCAGGTCACCCATGCGCTTGTAACTGCGGATGTTGTTCTTGCTGCCGGTGGCCTTATCTTCCCAGCCATCTGGCAATAAATCCCTGGCCACCAGTTGATAGTACAACTGGCGCAGGGTTAGGGTGTATCCCTGGGCGCGGTACTCATCCAGGATGGTTTCCACCTGGACGATCAGCGCCTGGCTTTGATCACTAAAACGATGGGCAATAAAGGGTTGCTTCATGTTATCCTCCTGGGTTTGGCCGCCGGCTGGTTTGGCTCCTGACCGGCGATCACCTGATTACTGTGCGATCTGATCTGCGGGAGTGATCGACAACTGATGGATGTACTCTCGCAGCGCGACACGAACCAGTTGATCCTGGCTCTTTGGCTCCACGCCTGTCTTGCGTTTCAATGCTTTATGGGCGGCATCCAAAAGGACCTTGGTCGCCTGGCTGATCCTGATGCTTGTGTCAGTTTTCTTCATGGTTTCCTCCAGCCCTTATTGTATGCAATAGTATGCAGGTTGTCAAGCAAAACAGCCCACCAGTTTCGGCGGGCTGTTTGGAAATTGCGGATATTTCACGGCTGCACGGCTGAAAGATAGGCCGCGTAAGCCCAGTTTCCATCGGTCAGCCTGGCATATCCATTGACAATGGGTGCGCTGGTCACCTTTAGAACAGCGTTTTGTTTGACAGTATAGGCAATGCCATACCCTGCGCCAGGACCGGTGCGCACATTCAGTTGCCAGGACAATACAAAGTACGGAGTAAAGCCAGGATCGGGCAAGGGCACGGATGGAGGCGGCAGTGTTGGTTCGCTGAAACTTGCTATGAAATTTGCATTGAACACGGACACATCCAATGGCATCCTGCGATTATAGAAATCGTACACTCCTGGCAACATGCAGCGATCACCGGTAAATTGGTGGCCCATAAATTTCTCTGGCAACATTCCTGATGTCGCCAGCACATCATAGTTGGGCAGCCAGTTCTTTTTCAGTTCCTCCCAACTCATCATCGTTTTCAGGGACGGCTGATATTTCCAGTGTGCGATCCAGGTCTGGTAATGTGTGATCCAGGTGTCCATGTCCGGCGCCCAGCCATTGACATACCACGCCCCTGTATAAATACCTGACCTAGGAAAGCCGGCATGAAGCGTGAGCATAAACCTGCGCGCCTGTTCCGAGTGAAAGGTTGTGCTGTATCCGGTACTGACATCTTCGCAATCAGCCCAGGCAAACTTGACCGGATAAGGTTGCATTGCCTCGATGATCCAGGTCGCATCTTTGACAGGATCATCCGCACAATAATAATATTTATAGGCCATCAAGGGCACGCCGCTGGCTGCAACCTGGTCGGCGATCCTTTTGCAGTTGTCGTCCAGCACATATTTGAACGGCACCCACTTTTTATAGAAGCCAAGAATGACGGCCTTCACACCACCGCTGATCAGTTCACTGATATTCAGGTGGTGGTTCCACTTGCTGACATCGATTACCAATACGCCTGGTGGAATAGGTATTTTCATTTCGACCTCCTTATGCTGATTTCACGGCCACCCCTGCGGTGTACCAAGAAAGAGAAGAAGATATTGTCCAGGTAAATGTAAATGAACTTCCTGATGCAATCGCATAATCAGTTGCCATCCTTCTTGGCAATCCATTACTTACATCTGCCAGGTTTGTTTGGCCAGCCGCCCTTCCTCCAGTGATGGTGGCGGACCCTATAATCGCTACAGTACCTATGACAAGATCGCCTGGAGAACAACTTACAACAAGGGATGGTGTGGTACTTGAACCAGAACCGGTGCCCAATGTGCCAACCGGAGTTACGGTATAAACCCCGTTCAAAAACACTTCTATACAAATGCCATAACCAGTGGTAATAGAAGAATAATCTCCTATTATATTTGCAGTGGTGAGAGTAGGGCTTGCCAAATGACCGACAAATGGAACACCATTATTACCTGCTTGTAATTGCGTAAATGCCTCGCTCGTATTAAATTTGAATGTGACGGGTTTGTTCGCAGAATCGCCTATACCGAAAACAAGCATCAATCTATTTGATCCGTCACTTATGGCGCTGGCAATGGCTGTTACCGAGGCGCCGGCTGATATATCGGTTTTTGTCTGTGTTCTTATGATGCTTGTGGCGAGTGAATAATAATACGGGTAGGGCATTATGAACGCATTGATCGTTCCGGTTCCACTAGCCTGTGCCGCCAGTGCCCATCCAATCACACCTGGCCCCCATCCACCTCCACCACTATCCTGGGCATAATGTGCAGAGGCGGAACTTACAAGAGAGTGTCCAAATACAACGGTGCCAGTCACATTGATCGGTTGAACATTTGGACCGATGGAAATGATGCCGGAGGCACCCGAAGCGATAGGCGTCAAAGCCACACCAACAAGTCGTAAATCTCCAGTCGATGTTGGCATCTTGATGCCGAAACCAGAAGTGTAGGATGGGTCGATAGCCACCGGATCGCCAACAGTAATGGCTGACGCATCATTGTTGTATGCCCACATCGTTCCATTGGGGATCAGAAGTTGTGGCGAGATCAGGATGGCGCTGACAGATCCATTTCCGCCGCCGCCATAGGCCGTGACAGCCACGGCGAAGGCTCGGAAACTTATACTGGCAGCCTTGGCCCTGGCTGCAGTTGTGCTACTGATCAGGTAATCCCCCCTACTGACATTGCCGGATACCAGGACCGTGACCAGGCCACTTAATTTGATGGCGCCGGTTGCATTGTTGTTGATGTCCTCGCCGGCCACACCCAGGATCAGATCGCGTTCCAGGACCGTGGTGGTGAAGGCGCTATCATTGCCGGTGGATTGGACCACCACGCTGCCGGCATAAACCGTGCCACCGGATTTGTTTGTCAAGGCCGCTGATCCGCCGCCGCCACTGGCACCCCAGGCCATCTTATTGGCCAGTGCCAGGTTGGCTATGATCGACTGACCATCTGCGGTTGGAGCGCCTAGTGCTGCCCAGGTGTTCGCAGCCGTGGATACAGGTAATTGCCCAGCCACTGTTGCCAGGCTGGCAGGTATCTTGTCACCGGCCAGGAGAAAGTCTGCGATCTCGATTATTTCCGTCCGCTTTTCCTGGACATTGGCCAGCGTGTTGGTTTCAATGATCTTTAGTTTCATGGTATCTCCTTATGTCCAGGCCACGGCGGTGACAATCGGCTTGATGTAAGCCTCGCCACCAACTAGGTAACTGATCTGCGTGTGATCGCTGTCCTTGCGGATCAGGACATCATAGGCACCAACCTCGGCACCGATGTCATTGGTTGCTGCAGGCAGTAGGGTCAGGTTGATCTGGCCGGCCACCGCTGTGACCGCGATGGTTGGAGTGGCCAGGAGATCGCCACCCGCCCTGGTCCGTATCTCGCAGTAAGCGGTGTATCCAGTCAGGTCAATGGGCACCTCGTTGTTGTCCATGTAAATCAAAGTCAGGTCCCACCTGGCACCTGGGCGGATCATAATGTCGTGTACAGCAGGATCGTCCTTATAAATATCCATATATCAACCTTTCCCAATTTCTTTGAATAGCCAGGCAGTTGCATCCTGGACGGTCAAGCCGTGTTCTTCCCAAAGGATCAGGGCATCTCTGATGTGGTAACCCATGGCGCGCAGCGCCCTGTTGATCTCGATGGCCTGGTATTCGCTCATTGTCTCCGTATGAAAATACCTGCCATTGCACATCAAAGGGGTCTTGGCCGGCACGGTGTCCACCAGGAAATCCACGATAAAACCACCGCGAACATCGTTACCGCCTCGAACATCCAACTGGTAGTAGAAACTCCAGTTGAGCAGCCAGAGCGCCCTGGCCGTGTTCCACTCCAACATACTGCCAGCCTGCCGGCCCTGGATAATGCCTGGCGTTTCCTTTTCAGGCCGAAGCACTGTCACTGGTGGCCTGTCGATCTTGGTTCCTGGCCGGCGGGTGCTGGTCTTTCCGTAGGTGATCGTGGTGCTCGCGCTGGCGATCTTCATCACGCCTCCTGGATCGCTATGGTGACCACATAATCATGCTCGTTGGTAAGTTGGGCTGATGCCAGTGGCCGGACAGGGACCGGCTGCAGGAACACCATGACATCATCGAAAAGTGGATTGGTGCAGCGCATTTTCAACGGCCTGGCCGTGCCACTCCACTCGTCCAGTTGTCTTACCCTGGTCCAGGTGGGCATTGCATTATCGTCCTCATCACGCAGGTTCTTCACACTGATCAGCGCCGGCACAATATAGGCAAACTTGGGCGAACTGACCGTGACCGCCTCGATGATCAGCGCCTTCAACCTGGGCGTGTTGGCCACATTGATAGAGTAGAAGCGGATGCGGATGTCGATGCGCTTGGCTGATGCTCCCAGGTTGGCATTATCGGGATCACTGAACTCGACCTCACTTACTGGCATGGTCAGGAAGGTGTCTGGCATTTCGTGCCAGCCGGTTTCACCGTCCAGTCTGTAATCTGCTTCCAGCCAGTCCAGGGGATTGTCATTTATATCCACCGCCAGGCCATCCAGGTGAACCTTCAAAGAGTGCCAGTATTTCCAGGCGTCCTGCAGGCCGGCATAGGTGCCGGACATTTGCAAAGCGCCTTCGTGTACGAACTCGAAATTGGGGTCCTGGTATGGATCAAATCCCTCGCTTGGGAAGGGCAGGCACACGAAGTCGCCGCCCTGGCGTATCCATAACTTATCCGGCTTGTCGCCTGGGACCACCTGGAAAGCAGTGGCATACAATCTCTCACCCAGTGGGGCACGGTAGATTTCCCCGTAAGATGCACTGCCGTTGTTTTCCAGCAGGCTGCTGTACCCAGTTATCCCAGCATCCACGGTAACATAGATGCGACCAGGATAGGAAAGCATGGAACTGATCGGACCTCGCCGGTTGGCAGGCAAACCTTCATCCAGAGTTGGTCCGATGTCGTCCAGGTTGGGATTGTAAAAGCGGTGCATACTATTCTGGACCGAATAGAACAGGTAAACATTCTGCAGAGCCGATACCTTTCCATTCTGCGAACTGGCAATGGTCTTGAACTCGTCCAGTTTTACCCGATCCACCGTGTCATTGGTTGCGATCACGAACTCCCAGGGGCCGGCTTCCTTCATCACCCATACAGCCTCATCCTGGTTGTCGTCCACATACCGTACCAGGTTGGTGATCCTGTCAGAAGCATCACCCACTGCCAGATTGACAGCCGGCGTGAAAAGGATTTCCTGTTCGCAGGTCCATACCACAGTGCCATCCAGGACTGACTTGCCTGGTGTGATCGGCCAGACCGGTTCCGTGCCGGCGCTGGTGCCAGCGTAAACACAGCGGTAGTAAAGATCATTATTCACGGTTGGTTTGCAGGTAGCATAAAGGGCATAGGCATGTGTTGCCTGCCAGGTGGCTGCCCCCAGTAACGATGGTGCGGTGCTGCCAAATACCAGGTCGGTGCCCCACACCTTCGGCTTCGCCCTGGCAATCGTACAATCCGAAAGTGACCGGACGATCTGCATCAGGTCAAACCCGCCACCATTGAACTCGACCAGGAACACAGCCTTGTTGGTGCCATCGGCTGCGAAGTCCCTGGTCCAGGTGCCGGCGCTGTTGTATTCCCGCATCCGGCGCATGGTCACGCTGTCACCCTGGGCAAAGTAAACCACATTCATGCTGCTGACCAGGACATCTGTAACTGGCACGGTCAGGCCATGGCCGGTTATCTCGGTCCATTTCAACGATCCCAGGATCACAAACTCGGTGGTGGTATCGTGGGCGATCTTCCATGGACTACTAACACGCGCAGAAGCGGAAGTATTACCAGTGATCACCCGCCAGTTTTGTTCCTCGGCCAGGCCGGTGCCACCTATGATCACAGCCACGCAGCCAACCCATTCATCACTGGACCAGCCTGGGCTGCCGCCTGCGTTTATGTAGTTGAGATCGCCGGAGTTGGAGATCGCCGCACCCCTGGCGCCATTCATGTATAACTTGGCTGCGGTGCCATCCGATGGCTTGCTGACAAAGTACAGTTGCCTCTTGTATTCAAAGTAGTTGCCATCTGTGGGAGCAGGCGCATCGATCAGACGATAATACAGGTCCACATTGTCGATGGTCCAGGTGCTTCCATTGGATGATTTGTAGGTCGATCCGGCGCCGTCTTTGACGCCGACCTCCCAGTGGTTATCTTCATCATCACTTGCTGATCCGTACACTTCGACCCAGTATTGCGTCCCGCTGGTGATCGCCTGGCTGGTGATCACGAAGTTGTAGAACTCTGAAAGTAGGGCATCGATACTGGTATATGCCAGGGTTTTCGTCTGCAATGTGGAGCCAGGCGATCCTGTGCTGTCAGAAAGTATTTTCACGGTCAGGTCAGCGTTGGGTTTTCCTCGATACCTGATCCAAAGGCTGATGGCCAGTACGGAATAGGACCCTGATGCGGATATGCTCTTGGCCAGGTATCTTTCACCGCCGGCGAGTTGCCGTAGTTTCATGTTGCCAGGTAGCATATAGGTCTGGTTGCGATAACCATACCCATATTTCTCCCTGCCGGCCAGCATCACCTTTCCAGTCCTGGCTGTGTTTAGACGCAGGCTGTCCCTGAACCTGGTGACATCATTCTCGAAGATGTCCTGACCACGACCACCGGCCCAGTTGGACTGGGCCAGGACCGTGTAAGGTGGCTCCAGGTCAGAATACTGCTGGTTGCCGGTGGATGTTTTCAGGCTGGATCGCTCGACTGGATTGCGCCCGATCAGATCAGGGTCCTTCTTTTGCTGGCTATCCACGGCGATCAGACCGATGGTGATCTTGCCATCCGTCAGGGATATATGGTGGGTTGGGTTTGCGTTCTTTGGGGATACAGTTATTGGCGCCATAGGTTTACCAGGATGAAAGTTTAGATGTTATTTGGGGAGGCGGTTGGGCATAGCGCTGCAGCATGACCTGGGCCTCGTTTGCTTTTTCATCCCAGGATCGCTTTACATCCGCGCCATGTAACCGCTTGCCATACTTGCAGGCAGCCAGGACAGATCGCCATAGCAACTCATTGGCATTGACACCGAAGGGGATTTCATCACTATCGGTTGCCAGGTCCACCGGCTTGACCAGGTAGGTCAAAAAGATTTTCTTGCCGGCAGAGGTGGGTGGGTTGCCATCGAACCAAAGTTCACCATCATGCTCATCCCAGCCATGATGCTCGTAAGGACGATAAGGAGCCGCTGCCTGGGTGGCTATTTCCACCTTGATCAATTTGTCGATGATCAGCGGGCTAATCGGTAGGGTGTACACCTGCTGGTTGGCCACTGTCACCAGGGTGGCATCGGTTCCAATCTTGGGCATCCGGCGCAGGCTTTCATTCACGCAACTGATCAGCACATCCCTGGGGATGTCACTGTGGGATGCCGCATAGCGATCACCCACTGCGTTCAGCGTGGTGGTGGTCACATAGGTGAAAACATTTACGGCTGTGTGCTGCTTGATCCGCCGGCTCTTTCCCGCGCTGGCGCCGGACAGGATGAAGATCGTGCCATTGCGCATGTTCTCAATGCCAGGATCGAGTTGATCATCTTTCAGCGTGGTGGCCGTTCCAGTTGCAGTGGCCGTGCCATCCCGTGTGATATTGACTTCCCTGGACAGGGACAGGATCGCCTCGAATAGCGTTTCATTCATGGGCGCCTCCAGTTAGATCAGGATGCCAAATATGTCAAAGGAAGCAGTGGCAGCCGCACCCTGGTTGGTATTATTTTTTAGATACAAAGGTTGACCCGCAGTACCCACTTTGATCCCAGCGGCGATAAGTACCAGCCAGGCAGCCAAGGTAGGGCCGGTCAGGCCGGTATGGGTTGCATTGGCCACGACATCAGCATAGGCCGCACTGGTCCATCCGATACTATGGGAGTTGGTGCTCAAACTGATCGAGGCATTGCGCTGGCATATCCTGGTGATCACGCATATTTTTCCGACAGGGACCGTGTAAAGAAGTTGGTTGGTCCCAGTGTTCAGGTCCACACCGTCCGCTGTTGCCAATTTGACCTCGTTCTTACCTATCGAAGCAAGGCCATCAGACATGATCTCGCAGGGTATTCTGACCTCCTGCCCAGTGACTGGATTGACACCGGTGATGTAATCATTTGCTGACATTTCTTACCTTCCTTTTTTTCGGCCAGTCAGCACATTCTTTTTGAACTGTGCTTGTTTCTTGGCCTTCGGTCCTAGTTTCCCAGCCAGCGCCTGTTGCATTTTCTTGGCCGGTATCTTCTTTCCGGCTGGGGTTTTGGTTGATTTGTGCAGACCACCAGGGGTAAAGGTGATTTTCTTTTGCCCTTTTTTGGTGGGTTTCAAAGTTTCTTTCTTTGCTGCCATATTCACCTCCGAAGAAAAAAGCCCGCCCGCCTGGGCGGGCATAAGCCCGTAATCATGTTTGGATCAGGCCGGCTGTTTCTTTTTTCTGGCCGGCGCCTTGGTCGGTGCCTTTATATCGGCCATGATCGCATCAGGGATCACGGCGCCAGTATGCCTTGCGCTGGGTTCTGCCACTTCTTGGATGCTATACCCCAGGTTTTTGAATATGGTGATCACTTCCGGCAGGCTGTGACCCAGCGACTTGTCGATGGTGAGATCATCCACCACAGCGCGCCCATCTTGAAATCGGATGCCGGCTGCCTTGCCGTTGTATTTCGCATTGGGAACGGTGACGATATACCTGGTCATTTAACCACCTTCTTTCTTGGGGTGGCTGGCACTTTCTTGGCTGCTGGCACCTTGGGCGGAGCCGGCTTCTTGTCCAACTCTTTGAAGGTGCAGCCCAGGTCGGTCAGGTTCTTGATCACATCCTCATGCTGCTGACCGGCGAGAAGATGGCTGGTGCCCTGGTCGTCCAGGATCGCCTGGCCTTTCTCGAAGTGGATGTTGTTCACATCAAAACTGTCTTTCCTGGGGTGGGTCACAAGTATTCTCATAACATCCTCCTGTTGGGGATTGGGGATGGGTGCCCTGGTATCTGTGCCCAGGGCACCCTTTCAATGCTGGCTATGGTTCAGCCTTCTCAAACTGGAGTTTAGCCAGCACCTGAAACATCGTCACGCTGCGGGCCACTGGCGATATACACCTCCATGGAGGTGGCTGTCACGGTGCCGCCGCAGGTCAAGACCACACGCCAGTAGCGCAGAGGTGACTGGCACAGCACGGATCGGCGGTAGCCGGCCACGGTTGTGCCCGTGATCTGCGGGAAACTGGGGCCGGTTTCCACACCGGATGCGAAGGTTGCCGAGTTACTATACTGGACCTTGGCATCGACAGTGGGGGTGGTGCCGGTCATGAGGGCCTTGTTGGAAAGGGTCACCCACAGGCCATTCGCGCCTGACTTCCCTACATCCAGGACGGCGGAGCCGCCGGATCGGGTCGTGGAGTTGGGTGTGATGGTAGAGGTGAAGGTCGTGCCATCGTGGAAGATGAAGTTAGTGTCACGCATTTTGCACCATCCTTATGAGGCCGCCATCTTGAAGTTGCAGATGCGGGCGATGGAGTAGTTGCTGATATTCAGCAGCCCTACTGCCCAGTCGATGCGGCGGAGGTACTGCGGACCACTCTCGCTCTCATTGCCATTCAAGGGATCATAAATATCAATCCCCATGCCGGCCAGTTGGATCGCCCGAACGCCATCATCCGTGTCCATGCGGACCACATACATGCTGGTGCTATCGTTTCCGGCGTCACCAGGGTCCTCGGTGTTGGTGATGATCTCCGTGGTCTTGTCGGCTTTCAAACCGACATCGATGATGGGCACACCAGCAAAACTTGGGAACTTCTTTTCAAACATTTCGATGGTGTTATAAACCAGGCCCAGGTCACGGAGCAGGCTGCCAATCTTCCAGTAAGTGGTTTCGTTGCAGAAGATGTGCGTCGCGCCATCGCAGAACTTGACGGCTTGATGCAATCCATCAACGAAAGTCTTTTCATTGGCTGCACTGGCAAAAATCTTTAGGCTGTCCGTTGATCCCTGGAGGTTGATGGTCATGCGGGCTGGCATGTTGCTCACCCGCTTTTTCAACCCCTCGAAGGTGTCAGGATCGAGGCCACTGTCACCGTTGATGAAGGCGTTATTGAAGGCGAAGGCAACCGCCTTGGCTTTCATTTTCATCTGTGTGATCATGGGTTTCTCGACCTTGGCATTGATCTTCTCGGCAACTTTGTCAATTTTGACATCGCCGCCCAGGAGGGCCATGCTTTCGACAATATCTTCCACGTTTCCAGAACTCTCGGTGTAACCACCACCGACTTTGCGGAAGCCCGCACCAGGCAATGTCTGCCAGCGGGAGGCGGATACCTGGAGGCCAGTCACATCGTCAAATGGAATGGCCGCCAGCAGATCGGAATATCGCAGCAGGTCCTGAATAAAACCCTTCTGGAAGGGCAACTCGCTGGCCTTCGCGATATCTACTAAACCTACGGGCATTTCAAACTCCTTTAGCGCCTACGCGCTTTCCCGCTTCGGATTTGCTGTTCGCCCAACTCGTATAACTGGGCGCTGTCTGTGATGTTCGCAATCCGATTGGCGGGAGGGGGGCTGCCTCGCAGCGTCATTCTTGCCGCGCCGGCTGCTGGGGCAGCGGGTGGATTAGGTTGGGGGGATGCTAGTCGTGCAGCCTTCGCAGCCAGGGCATCGTCAATACTTTTGAAGTAAATGGACAAACCCTTATCAACGATAATGGTCTGTAGTTCTGGATCATTCGTCTCCAAAAATATTCCGGCCTGTTCCTGCTTGGCCATCACCTCTTGGGCCACAAGATCGGCGCCTACGGGTGCCTGCTGGTTTGCCTGTTGATTGGCCGGCTGACCAGCGGGTTGCTGATCAGTGCTGTTGAGGACCTTTTCACGCGCCAGGTCCTTCATGGCTTTCAACTGGGCATCGGGGATGGGGGTGCCGGCATCTTTCGCCAGGGCAGCCGTGGCATCCACTTGGGCCAGGGCAGCGGAAATGCGCTTCTGTGTATTAGCCTGTGCCTTATCGACTAAACTCTGTGCCTGGCGCTGGTTCTGCAGCATGGCGGCATCGAGTTCAGCCTTGGTTACGGGGCGATCATTATCCTCCAGGGGTTCTTGTTCCTGACCAGGTTGCACCGGATCAGGATCGGGCGCAACAGGCGCCTGTCCTTGAAGGTTGGTACTCACAGGATTTCCCATTTCACTAGCCTCCTTTGAAAATGAGTTACACGGACATTCTACATCAGGTTGTGCGATGATACAACTACCGAATAGACGCTGCAAGCAGCGCCAGGAAGCCCAAAATGGATCCTCCTGGTTTTCCGTTCTCGATCCATATCTTTTCCAACTCGGCTTGGGCACCTGCTCCCAGGTCTGATCCTGTCAGTGCGTAGTAGGCCACCTGTTGTTTTAGATTGTCAGAAGCATCGGCCAGGTAGAAATCAGCGGAGTACGCGGGGCTGTTGAAATCAGGCGGATACCAGTTTGCCAGGACCTGTTGTGCAGTAGCCTGGTTCATCCCAGCCGCTGTTCTGGTGCCATTCAAGATCGCCTGGGCAATGTATTGATCCAGGAAGGGAGCCAACTCTGGATGGTCATTGATCTGCTGCTGCTTCCAGTCCCAGTATTGCTTCAACTGCGGGAACTGCGCACGGTAAGCAGTGCGGCCCTCCACCGGCTGGGCGTAATAACCATCATTGATCGCCATGATGTTGGGGAACATGGCCTCGCGATCAGCGTAAAACTTGTTCAAAGCCTTGTCGATGGCCGGCGGCAATCCACGCAGCGGCGTCACCGGAGCAGCCATGGCCGCCTGGGTTTCAGGTACAGTCGGCAGGTTGGCAGCACCCAGCATCCTGGCCCAGTTTGTCAGGGTGGATGTATCTATGTTGTCGTAATTGCGAGTGGTCTTGTCAAGAAAAGCCTCCTGGAATAGGTCGCCCAGTTGTGGCCTGACTTCCCTTCTATTTGCCTGGTCCAGTGCCATGTAGCGATCCCACACCTGGCCGACCAGGTACTGGCGCATACGCACATCCGGCGGCTGACCCTTGGCCAGGTAGGCGCTGTATTCAGGATGCTTGTCGAAGAAGGCATTGACCGCATCGGTATCGCCGCGATCCTTGGCAGCCCAGGCATCATCCCACTCGCCTTTCAGGCCACGGTATTCTAACTCGCCGGTGGGTAGCAGGTTACCACCAAAGAAACTTGGCAGCAGGGCTGCAGCACCCTGGACCACATTGCCATGCGCAGCAGCGTAGAGAGCCATGGCACCTGGAACCTTGGCAGCCATTTCCATATTGACACGTTGCCTGGCAGCCTCGAACACCGATCCGTTCCTCTGGATCATGGCCGTGATCCCTTGGTCGTAGGTGATCTCCCCATCCGCCACCATGTTGGCCAGTTGCCGATCAATATAATAGTCGCCGTATTCGCCGTATTGCGACAGGCCGGTGGCTTTCCTGGCCAGGTTCTCTGGTGCAGCCAGCAGGCCGATGATGTCACCAATGCCCTGCATCGAGGTGCCGGCAGTGGCAGCCTTGTAAGCATTGGCTGTCCTGGTGATCGGCAGCGGGCTGATCTTGTTTGCCTGGCCGGTCAGTGCATAGTAGGGAGCCGATAGATACCAGGCTGGTCCCATGATCACATTCATGAAGTCAATGGGGTTGCTTATTTCTGCCTGGCGCCTGGTCTTTGCTTCTGCCATAGCCTTGGTGTAGGTTGGACCCTGGCCTTGCTGGGCAGCAGCCAGTTGTTCCTGGGTGATCGTGCCGGCATCCGCCCATTCCCGCAGCACCCGCTGGAGTTCATAACCAATGCTGACCTGATCCTGCTGCATCTGATCAAACGGTTGTTCCAGGGCGGCAAACGGGAAGATGTTACGCAGCGGGTCCATGTACACAGCACCACCCATCCAGGCCGGCAGGAAGGGCATTGGGATCGCAAACTTCTTGCGCAATCGTTCAGGGATATTCCGCTGGTAGGTGTTCTGCATTGATCGCAGCCTGGCATAGTTGGCAAACCAGGTGGGTCGATCCAGGGCACGCAGCGCCCAGTTCATCATGGTCCGGCCATACCAAAACTGGTAGGGATAGACCACATCCAGGTACTTATCGAAGCCGTACCTGCGGTTGTAGTTGAGCATGGCAAAGTCACGCTGGCTTTCAGCATGGCGCAGGGCAGCGATCTTGGCCGTGGCCAGGTTACCCTTGACGGTTCCTTCCAGGTAGTTATTCAACTGCTTGGTTGTGCCGGCATCCAGATTACCCATGTTGAAGCCACCTTCTTTGGCTTGGGTCATTGCCAGGTTCTTCATGCCGGTCAGCAATGGCCTGACATGATCGGTCCAGCCTTCCTGCATGATCTGTTCATCAGGTCGATCCTGGGCCACCTGGTCATAGCCACCCACCGGCGCATTGGGATCGTAGGGCGGCTGGTCCGCCTTGTAATCGTTTGCACTCTCGCCGATCTGGATACCCTTGTATTTTTCCAACTCCTTGCCCATGCCATAATTAGTATCGGCGTCAATGCCTGTGTTTTGCTTGAAACTCGAACCATCCTGGAAGATGGCATCCATGATCAGATCACTCTTGAGGGCCTGGCGCAGCAAGGGCATCACATTCGGATCGTTGGGTACATTGATCAGGATGATCCCATTGACGCCGGTTTTCTTTGCAAATATGCGTAGGATCGCGGCAGATCGCAGGCCAACCCTTTCAGGGGTCAGTGATACATTCATGCCCGCCATATCAGCCACGGTGATCTCCATGACGGACCGCACTGAACCACCTGACAATCCAACGACCATGACCTTATTAGGATCAGCACCCATGTCAATACCAAACCTGGCTGCGCCTTCGGGGCTGCTGATCGCCCTTCCAAGCAGCGGGTTATGTACCATCCGTTCTCCCGCATTGTGCAGGTTATAAGGCGTGGGCACATCTTTCAGTTCGTGCGTTTCAACACGGAGATATTTATCCAGGATTGAATATTCCTCATGGTCAATTACCACATGGCCTTTGAACAAAGGACCTAATATATTCGCTATCCCCGCTGTCATTCCACGGTCCTGCGGGCTTGGATTACTATGACCACTGGGATGGTTGTGAAGATACCACACGCCATCGGCGTCCAGGTCCCAGGCCACTTGCCTTAAGATTTCTGGTTCCTTATAAATACCTTCGGGCAAGGCTGCACCAAACCCAGGCATCCTGCTGGTGGTGGCCATTTCGCCAACAACCAGGTCGCCCTTGGTATAGATCACCCGCCCCACTTCGTACAGCGGGTTGCGACATATTTGTGCAATGGTGGCCAGTTCCTTGTAGTCGTTGAAGCGCAGCCCAACCAAGGGCACATATCCCTGATCGTGAAATTTCTTGGATATTCCCAAGGCCAGGATGTCACCCTTCTTTCCAATCAAGTGCAGGGCTTCCACGGCCTTGACCCTCAAATCGAGTTCAGCCTGGGTATAGGTTGTGCCGGCTTCCTTGCCATAGACACCATCGGTATCTGCCATCTTTTTGAACAACGGTCCCAGGTCCTCGGTGGTGGTTACCTTCCTGGCGCCGATCTCCGGCCCCAAGCCAGGCATAGTCTGCTGGATAGGTCCTGCTGGCTTCGGGTTGAATATCTGCTCATCACCAGGCGTGACCGTCTTTGAAAACAGTGGCGTGTCCTGGGCACCAAACATGGCCATCTGTCCATCCTTTGCCAGGCCCTGGGAAATGGGCTGCCGGTTGGCCATGATCTCCAGGTAGCCGGCGGTGTCTGGATTGATGCTGACTTTCATCACGCTGTTCTTCACGGACCTGTAGGCACCCACCAGCCAACTTTCGTACACGCCATAATCACCACCTGGCGTATCCTTGCCGGTCTGGAAGTAGTCTGCGAAGCCCTTGGCTGCGTCCGCTGCGCTGATCCCCTGCCGGCTGGCCGGCATGGTGCGCCTGAAAATATCCCAGGTGTTCCGCACCAGGGTGGTCAGATCGGTGTGATTGAAAGCATCGATCAGGGCACGGCCATCGGCCATCAGGTCGTAGGTTGGGCGCTGATCGAAAAGGTTGTTGCCGTACAGGCGCTGCGCTTCACCCAACTCCGGCGTGATCTTGATGGCATGTATGGTATCGGTTGTATATTTTGTCCTCATTTCCCCACCGATGATTTCTGCCATCCGGCTGCTTCCGTTCAACTCCATCACCATGCTAAAGCGCTGCGTTTCATCACCGTGTTCCAGTAGGTTCACGATGGTTTCATACTGCTTTTGCATGATAGCAGCCCCCTCAATATCAACGCGCGTGCTTGCCGTCCTCGTCATTTCCTGGATCACCGGTCCAGCCTTTTCAATAAACTCACTGGCGGTCAGGTCCGGTCCGTGGTAGTCCATGTTGGTTGTGAAAGTATCCGTGCGCACTTCAATATCTTCTGGCACGACCCCATACTTCTTGGCGATCTTGGCCAGGTCGCTTCTCATCAGTTCGTCATACAGCGTCATGTGAAACTTGCTGCCGATCTCCAGGTCAGTGCCGGTAAACTCGCCTTCGTCCGCAGTGGCGTATTGGCTCTCGACCTTGCTCGTCATTTCTTCGCCAATATATTCAGACAGTTCGCCGGCTTGAACCTCCTTACGATCCACAATTACATCGCCTTCAAGATCGTACACGGTCAGGTAATAAGCCTCTGCCTTTTCTTTTCCCAGGGATGGGGTGGCGTTCTCCCAGTAGATGCGGCTGATCCGTTTGGTCAGTGAGTTCACATCGGATTGCTGCATCCCAGTGGTCCAGCCCAGGTAGTCGTAGCCATGATCAGCAGCGTATTTCAACATCCGCTTCATCACCATTTCATGCCAGTTGTTCACAAAGGGTGGCTTGATATATCCGCCCTCCGTGTTGCTCCTGGCCGCCGACTTCGCCAAAGTGAACCAGTCCTCCAGGTCGCGTCCCGATTTTTCCGCCCGCCGGACTTCCCTGGCATAGCGCTTGGACAAGTCGTTGTGCCTGGTGATCACAGCCTTTTCTTCGGGTGCAACTTCAACCCTGGTGCCATCGGCATTAATTATTACATCGACCACATCGTAAGCCGAATAGGCGGTGCTGGAACCCTTGGTGTGTACGATCCTGCGGCTTCCTATTTTTTGATCGCCGTGAAATACGCCTTTCGATGTAAACGAGTAATTATTTTTTACATTTTCATCGGCTACTTGTTTGATTACCGCGCTCAACTCGTGCAACCTTTCTTCATAGGCATCGAAGTCAAAGTAGGGGTAATCAGGCAGCGGCTTATTCTCCGGCAGTTCCGTTGCCCAGCCGGTATGCAGACCCTTCTCGATCCAGTCGGTCTGGATTTCCTGGACCATGGCGACCTTGCCACTGGTCTTATCTTCAACGTGATCCGTCATGCGGGCGTGTGCCAGAACATCCGGCTCCTCCCAGTGGCCACTGATAAATCCCCTGTTTCTTTCCGCCGTATTCAAAATGTTTTTTATTCTTATGTAATCTGTGTCTAATTTTTCAAACCTGCGCCTGGCACTCTTTGCTTCCAGTCGAAGCGGGTTGCTATCGATCATCGCCAGGTTGTCGTCATACTGCTTGTTCAGATCCGCCAGTTCATCCTGCAGTGATTGTGCCACGCCATAATCATCGCCAGGCATCCGGCGGTTGGCATCTATTTCCCATTTCTTGTTGTCGATCAGGCTCAATAAATCCCATCGCTTGCCATCCAGGTCATATATCTTGACATTCAACTCCTCGACTTCCTTGGCCGCAGCCTGGGACATATCATTGATCTTCTCTGCAGCAGCGGTCAGACCAGGATCGACTGGCCTGGTTTCGGGATGCCAGACAAGTTCCAGTTCGGTGTAGTTGGTGCCACCATGGACGGCAATATAATCCCTCCACTTGGGTTCTGGCCCAGGTTCAAACTCTGGCGTAAAGCCGCGCATCAAGTTGTCGCCAAACGCTTTCGCCTCATCAAGGCTCGAAAATACCATGCTATCGGCAGGAAGTATTGATGATCGCACAAAAAACTTATCAACCCACTCCCCGCCTATTTTGTTTCTTATGTTCCGTATCTCCACCGTTGGTGTGCCAAACACGCGTTCTTTGGTTCCTGTGACAGGTCCAGGATATTCAACATTTTCTGGCACATAAGCATGGGCATAAAACACTTTATTTTCCCGATCAATCCCGCCCCAACTCACATCCTCCCACTCTATTCTCATATCCTTGTAGGGGGTTGGCACTGTTTGCTTCCTGCTTGGCCGCCAGACTTCCTCGATCTGCACCGGCGTCATGGCTGTAAGCGCTTCTTCTCGGGTGATCTTCTGGCCCTGCTCCAGGCCATCCATCCATTCCTGCAGGCCAGTGTAGATCAGTTCATCCTTTTTGATGCCGGCTGTCACCAGCATACCCTGCAGTTGTTCGGCGGTCATGACCTTCTGGCTGATTGCCTGGATGGATCGCTGCAACTTGCTGTACCATGGTTGTCCTGGAGCCAGGCGGTATTCATTGCCCCCATCTTTCAGGATGTTGGCCACACCCTTGCCCCAGGTTCCCTGGTTCCACACTGACTTGATCTGATCCTTGTTGAACAGGATGTAGTGGATAGTGTCCGGCATGTCCTGGTACATGGTAGTGAAATAGTCCACCGGCTTCAATACCGCGCCATCATAGCCCAGGTTCTTGATCACTTCCTGGACAAACTGCCGATCCAGGATGGCCCATTCATTGTTCCATTCGCCATCTATGCCAGATAACTCTGGCATGTACATCATGGCCTTGATCACATCCTTGACCAGTGGTGGCTGGTCCATCCAGTCTGGAAATCGCTCCTCGATAGAGGCCATTACAACATCAGCCAATGTGTGGGATGGTCGCTGCCCTATCCTGTTATCCCTTTCGCTTTCAAACGCATATCTTTTATTGTTTACGCCAAGTTCGTCAGCAGCCTGCTTCACCGCTTCATGTAGTTTCAACCAGGTGCCAGTGGCTGCGTCATAATCCATTTCGCCATCTGCACCCATGGGAATATCCAGGGTAAAGCGCTCGTTGCCGGTGCCGGTCATATCCAGGGGAGTTTCCATCTTGGGGATCACTGGCATGACCACACCCTGGTTGGTGCGTCCGATCAGGGTGCCGGCAAACATCTGCGCTTCATCATCGCCGTAACGGGTGGCCATATAGTTCAACGCATTGCCATTAAACTCGCCCTCGCCGTTCTTCCACACTTCAATATCTGCCTCGATCTCAATCTCTGACTTGCCAGTAAACCTGGCAATCGCAGGGATATGTTCCTCGGGATCAGTGTTCATCAGGTTGTCCAGGGCGCCTTCAAGTTTTATGAGCCGGTCCTGGGCTTGTGGATGGGCGTAATGCACATTGGCATCCTCTGGATTGGAGGTTAGGTAATAAGCCGCACCCAGTTGGCTATCCACAGATGATGGCCTAAACTCCTCGAAGCCAGCCAGCGCACCATGGTAGCCGATCACTGTGTTGCCTGCCTTGTCGATCAGTTTATTGCCATGGTTCCATTCCTGGAAAGCACCGTTGCCGATGTAAGTGCCCTTGGGTTCGGAATAGAAGTTTGCCGGCCTGTGCGCAAATAACTTGAAACCCATCAACCGGAGATCAGCAACTTTCATATCACCCCTGTACAGGTGATGAGAGAAATCTCGAATAAAACCTATGTCTTGGTCGGTTGGAAAATCAATACGGATGGCATACAGTTCATTGCCCTTGACATCGTGATAATGCAGCCACATCCCAGTAAGTTCTTTGTTATAACCTGTTCTAGGACCTCCCTCCAAAGCACGGCGCAGCGCATGTATCTGGCTGGAGGATGGCACCGTGTTGTATATGTCCAGTTGCAAGTTCTTGCCAGTGCTGTCGTTGTAATATCTCACGGTGATCGCACCGGTGTTGCTGTCGAAATAGGTTTCTGGCGTAAGGGTGAGATCGTCCGCAATATCGGCGGGTGGGAACGCCTGGGAAATTTCCGAATATCGCCTGCCGCTTCCTTTATCCCTAAAGTCCAGTATGCTCCCATCTTCCAGGATATATCCTTCGGCTCTTGGTTCTCTTGTCGTGCCAAAAAGCCGGATCGCCTCCTCCACAAAATCTGGCCGGCTGGCCGTGCCATCCAGATCGACTGGTGGCTTGTCAGCGTGCTGGGCGCGTACATCAGCCAGGGCGCCATCATCTTTCAGGCTGTTGTAATAATGCAGATCGCCCACATCATCGTAGGCTGCTTTTGGTTCACCCAGCATCCCACGGTGCGCGCTAAACTTGCGATTAGCCAGGTGTTCCATGTCGGTCCGGCTGCCAACCCCACCGTACACGGAGGCAGTAAACTCACGCAGCGCTTTCAGGTCCTCCGTGGTGGGATTGTTGATCGAAATTGAGTAAAGAGAGTCACCATAACCGCTATTGATGTCCACCACCATGAGTGATGGAACGGTGTGATCAAAGATCGCCTCATTCAGCGCTCTTATCTGATCCGTGCTTGGCACGGTGCCATACAGATCGAGTTGCAAAACATCATCACTGAACCAGGACATGCGGATTGCGCCAGTGTTGCTACCCATTTGTGACATGGGGGTTCCGGTATCAGCAAACGCATTGCCTCTCTCTGTTTCTGGTAACACAAAGCCAATCTCTCGGTGATCCAATGCCCTGGTGCCCGCTGGTCCGCCTTCTTTCTTTCCGCTAAAGTCCAGCATCCTTCCATCGTCCAGGATATAGCCGGCTTCCCTTGGATCGTCAGTGGTTCCAAAATAATCCACGGCTGCCTCGTTCCATTCGCCGTGATATTCCTGATTGGCAAAAGCATCACGCGCCGCGGTCAGCCTGTTATCATCCCATACATTGACCTTGACTTCCACATCTGGATCGGTGTAGTAGGATAGGTTGCTTTCCTTGATCAGTTTAGGACCGTTCTGGCGCCAGAACTCATCCGGCGTGCTGTTGTTCCACTTTGCCCACTCGTCAGCCACACTATCATTGGCTGCCAGGATCGCATCCGCATGATCCGGCGTCATACCGTGTTCCTGCACCATGATCTCTTTCATGGTCTGCTTGGTCAGGATGATGTCGGCATGTTTCTCTGTGTTATAGGTGGCGCGCTGGCTTTCGATCCGCAGGCCATCGGCCTGGGAACCAGTGATACGCCGTGACAAATCTTCCAGCAGCGCATTGTAAGCCTCTGCCACTGGTGCCATCTTCTCTGCAGCCATCATCCCATCAGGGAAACTATTGGCCCAGGCTTCTGTTTCCTGGAGCAGCCCCTGGAGTTGGGCGGCCTTGTTCTCTGGCAGCGCCGTGTTGTTGATCTTCTCCATGGTGGCCCGCAGGCTGGCCATCTTGGCCAGGTCGATCTCCGGCCTGTACAGGTGCAGCGTCAGGTTCTGCTGCATGGCATCCAGTAGTTCAGGGGTGATCCCCTCACCGGACATAACCAGGGTGCCGGCGATGTCTGCCAGGTCTTTCTCCAGCCGTGTCTTTGGCTCCTGGCCATTGCCCAATTTCTCCAGGGCAGCCATGACTTTTTCACGATCTGCTTTCAGATCACCATACCAATCAGGATAACTGGATGGAATACCACGCCATTCGGTTCGTTCTTCTCCACCTGGCCCAAGTGTTGTAAAACTCTCACGCCGGCCAGGTTCGCCGATCTCCACCAGGGCACGCATGTCTTTATAAATGCCAGTGTAAGTATCGGCCAGGTCTTTTGGCCAGGATGATGGCGGCAACCTGCCGGCTTCTCCCCTGGCCCTGGTCCATTCGTCTATCGGCATATTGAGTTGATCGATTATTCTTGCAGACGCTGGAGGCTGTCCTTCACCTTTTGGTAGTTCGGGTCGGACGGCCACCATACCCTGACCACTTCGCCGCCTTGCCATGGCTTCGGCGTCAGCGAGTTCAGTGACACCGCTTGGTCGTTGCCCTTTGCCAGTAATGGCATGGGCTGATTGCTTTTGGGCATTGATTTCTTGGTAGGCGCTGTCGAAGCCGTCACCTGGGTACTTCCCTTGATTTTCTGCAGCAGCCGTGTAAATATCGAAGCCTTGGAAGTAGTGCGTTTCGCCATTGGCATCCCTCACTTCTACGATCACCTCGGATACATCCTTCGCGAGGCGCTTCAAGAGATTTTTCATCTCCTGGGGTTTTATGTTTCCGTACATCACAAACTCATCACCGCCGGCCCTGGCAATGCTCACGCCTTCCGGTAGTGCCTGGGCCTGCTCCACCCATAATTTCAACAGCAGATCGCCGGCAGCATGGGAGAAGTTATCGTTGATCCATCCCAGTCCCTGGACATCGAACACACCAACGGTCTTGGCTGCAGCAATATCCTGGAACACATACCCCTTGATCGGAATACCCAGCATGGGGTCATTCTTCATGGCGGCCAGGCTCTTATCCTGGGCAGCCACCTGGGCACGGAGATCGGCCAGTTCTGCGTATCGACCCTTGGGATTGGGTCCAAACTGCGTGCCATCGATCATCGTCTGTGCCTGGGTGGGCGTGAGTTTCGCAATGAAGTCAGCATCGTAACCCAACTCATCCAGGGCAGATCGCATCCCTTCGGTCATGACCGTTGCCGGACCAGGCTTATTGCTGGGGGTATAGCCAGCCAGGATACGCTGTGCTTCCTCGGATCGCTCGGCCAGGTTGCCCGTGGTGAACACATCACTGCCGGCTTCTCTGTGCTTGTTCAGCACATTGATCAGTGCCCTGTTCATCGGTTCGCCGGACTTATTGACCAGCGGGATACCCTTCTGCGCAGCCAGGTCCATGATTGGTTTCACCAGGTTGGTTGCCTCGGCATTGGTAGCCTGGACCTGCTTCTGGACTTCGGGATCGAACAGGCCGGCACCCTTGATCGCTTCCCAGGCTTGATCTGGCGTTATGGCATTGATCTGCTCGGTTGTAAATCCCAGAGATCGCAAATCGCCTTCCATTTTCTTGGTAACCATGACCGGCACACGCGCTGCGCCAGCGGGTTGCGGAGCAGCAGGCGGAGGTGTAACAGGTTCGCCAGGCGTTACATTTGGTGTAACAAGTGTTACATTTGGTGTAACGGGTGGCACCCTGGGTGCGGTTGGTCCAGTGGGTTCTACTGGAGGCAGGCCGGCTGCAGTACGCTGGACAGCCTGGGCGCCTTCCTCTTTCAGGCGCTGCAACTCCACGATCATGGGATACAACTCATCGCTTTTGAACTTGGTCCAGGCAGCATGGCGATCATCCCAGGGGATTGTTTCCAGGTTCTGCCGGAAGTATTGTATTCGCTTCCACATTTCATCCCGCATGGCAATGACCTTATCGTACTCGGTCTTGGCCACCGCACTGGCAGCATCGCCCAAGGTGCCCTTCACCATCTTGGCAATGGCAGTGCTGATCTTCTGCTGCTGTTTGACAGCCGCCTCGTAGGTTTCCTGGAACTTCTTGCTGATCGCCGCTTTCATTTCGTCCCTGGCTGCGTATCTACCAGGCGCATCCCAGTCACCCTTGTACTTATCCCAGTAGGCAGCAGCCAACTCGGCTCGATACTTGTAGGCATCGTTCCAGAGTTTATCGTGCGCAGCCAGGCCGGCCAGGAACTGATCACTATCCATGCCCCTGATCCGCAGGCCCTCTATAATCCCAGCGTATTGGTTCAGCCGGTTGCCATTGATCCGATCCCATTCCCTGCCGCTGGTTCGGTAAATCTCCTCGACCATGAGCCGGCGCATTTCCATGGGTAACTGGTCCATGGCTTCAAAGCCGGCGCCAAACATTTCATAGTGATCGATCCAGCGATCTGTGTAAGACATTTCGATATTGGAGATCAGCGCGGTTATCTCTGCCGGCTGCATCACGATCCGGTTGCGCATCTGTTCCGCACTCACCTTGGCGCGCTGGCCTGCCATCAGGTCCATTGCATCCTGGGCTTTCTTCTCTGCAGCAGCAAAGGCGGCATGGATTTTGCTTTCCGTCAGCGGTCCTTCGGTCCTGAAACCTGCGTCCAGTTCATCCAGCACACCCAACTGATCCAGCATGGATAATGCCGTGTCGCCATCGATCCCCATGGCGCGGGCTGCATCCTGGACCAGGCTGCGCGCCTGGACCTGCACCTGCTGGCTGGACAGGCTGGTTCTGATCTCGTCCAGGTTCATCCCGCCCTGGATCGCACGGTACACCAGTTCGGTCCGTTCAGGACCCAATGCGGTGACCAGTTCAGGCGGCAACGGGTCGATGCTTCGCCCCACCTGCCATAACCAGCCCATGGTCCGCTTCATGTCGATGATAAAAGCGTTCTTGCTTTCGATCCGTTCTGCTGCACCGGATAACCTGGAGAAGATACCGACCTTGTTATTGATCTTGCCCAGGGTGTCATATACCCTGCGCATCATGCCAGTAGTTCCCCAACGCACATCCGCCGATTTGCGGGCAGCGTCATTGATCCTGGCATCACCGATCATGCCAATGCCTTCATTCAGGCGGGCAGGCGTGATCCCAAAGCGATCCAGGAAGATATTGGCCTGGCGGGCGGTCATGTAACCGAAGTTGCCAGTGACTATCCTGGTGAAGATGTTGTTGGTTTCGTTATTGATCAGGTACATCGGGTTGAAACCCAGCAGCACCAGGGTCTGCGCCCGCTTGGCAATGTTGGCCAGGCGGAACACAGGGCTTTCCTTCTCCACGCCAAAGTAGTTCACCGCCCAGTCGGCATAGTGTTCTTTCAGTGCCCCTACGATCATGGCCTTCAACTGGCTGGGGTGCCACGGTACATCGCCATCGTAGAATACCTTAACCAAGCCGGCCAGGTCCTCTGCTTTGAGCATCCCGCTGTCAATCGCCTGGATCAGTGACCGGCTCTCTGGTGTTGCTTTACCAGTCGCTTCCAGTTCAGCAGCCCGATGCCTGATTGTTTTCAGGTCCAGGTCAGCATCTGCCCTGGCACCCATGTCGTCCAGGACCTTGCCTGGTTCCTCGCCCAGGATCGCCGCGATCCGCAGCAGAGTATTCCTGTTATCGTCTGCCATGTGATACAGGCCATACAGTGCTTCGATCCTGTCCTTCACGCCTTTCAATGCCGGCAGGAAGGTGTACCATTCGGGGCTGTTGGTGAGTTTGGTATTGAGTTCTTTCAGCATTTCATAGTCGCCATCAGAAATGCCGTTCAGATATTTCCTCATCCCATCCACATCGTCACCAAACAACCACATCATGGCTGCCAGGTTATCTTCCATGATCCCCTGACCCATGACCGCCTTGCTCTCTGGCGTCAGGCCAAAGAAGTTCTTTATCTTGCCGATCAGGTCCGTCCTGGTGTTGGCGGGCGTCCACCATTTCAGCCTGCCTTCCTGGGTCAGACCAGCCAGGTTGCGCTCCAGTGGGGTAAGCGCCTTGACATCGTACTCACCGGATAACACCAGTGCTTTGAGCCTATTGATCGTGGATACAAATCCGGTAGCCTGGAATAAGTTTTGAACATGGCCCAGCAGACCACGGCTGGTCATGTAAGGACCTTCGGTGGCTTTCACCAGGAGTTCGCTGCCAGTAAGATGGCCAATGCCTCTCATGATCTTGCGCTCACCCCAGGGCAGCGCTTGCAACGGATCTGAAATTATCTGCTGCAGCATCCCCCTGGCTGTACCAGTCAAACCAAACTTGTTGATCGTGTCCAGTTGCACATCCACTGGGTCCTCGCCGGCCATGATCCGGCGCCTGGCTTCGGTCAGTGCCAGTACACCGTTCTCTTGCATCATCGGCTTGGCTGATCCCATCACCCATACTTCACCAGCATTGGCGATCTCGCCTCTTTCCCTGGCGTCCCATAAAACCTTTAGGATGTGATCGGGCCGTATGTCAAAACCGTTTGTTTTGAAATCATCTATGATCGTGGCAGCCATTGGGATCAGGTTGATGAAACTTGGAAAATATACGCTGCCTTCTTCTGCTGCAATACCGGCCTGGTATGACGCTTTCAGATTGGTCAGCACCTCGGTTACTGATCCATACTTTTCAGGCTCTTTGGCACCATAAACTAACTGCGGAAGGAAGCCAAGTATCTGTTCCACAACCTGGCTGGGGAACATCATGCCTTGCTGGACGATGGATGCGCCCTGTGCCAGTGGTTTATATTTGCTGGTAGTCGCCCATCCAGATACTGCACCAATGATCAATGGCAATAAGAAGCCGGAGATCGCGCCTGGGATCGCACCAACACCAGCCCCCGCCAGTAATCCCGCTCCTGCACCAGTGGCAGCACCGGCTAATGCCATCGGTAATGAACTAGCCACACCCTGGGCAATCGGTTGGCTCATGATATTGAATACCATGTGCTGCCATTCTGGCAACTTGGTCCAGTCGAAATTGGTGTCCGCCCTCATGGCTTCCTGTATCTCGCGGGGATATTTCCTGATGTCAAAAGTTTTAGAAGTCAGGATCGCCCTTCTCTGCATGTCCGGTAGTGTGTACCAATCAAAGCCTGGTTGGCTTTTCAGGTTCTCGGCAACTTGGTCAGGATTGGCATAGCGCGCATCATTCGGCCACAAGAAGGCATTGGGTGGTGGTTCCATCGCAGCCAGGTAAGCATTGCCAGGATCATCAGCCGGCAGCCATTTCCACTCATCGGTTGGCTTGTTTCCGTTGCGATACTTGAACCAATCATAAGCAGCCTTGACCTTCTTAACATCCAGCCAGGCCGGCGGCGTCCAGCCCTTGGGTGCAGCCTGGATCACAGAATACATGCGCGCCACGCGATAAGGGTCCTGCCAGAAGGTTGGCACATAGCCCATCTTTTGGGTGGCCAGTTGTGAAATCGTTTTCAGACTACCAGGGCGCCATCCGCGTTGGGTTGCAACATTGTTAAATACCTCATACCCGCGATAGAACCTGTCGTAATCACCTGTTGGTAGGTAATTATCTGATCCCCGTAATTGATCACCAGTGATCGCTTCGTTCTTGATCGTGCTTTTCAGATCGCTCCCTGGTTCCTTGTCAGGATCAGGTCCTTCGATGGGTATGTTGGGCATTACCATGGGATCACCTTTATCGGTTCACATTCCAGGAAAGAAGCCGGCTCATCCAGGCATTGAAAGCAGGATTGCCATATCCACCACCGCCACCACCTCCGCCGCTGCCACCATTGCCCCACCAATCTGGAGCAGTGTAACCACCGCCTCCCATTTCTGGCAGGGTTTCAAACAGGTGGTTGGCCATGAGTTTCAGGTACTGGGCATTTTTGTAGTCCAGGTAGCGCTTATATTGCTGCGACCAGAAATTGCTGATGGGATTAGCAAAATCAACAGCCGGTACAGGCGCCCCAGGATAGCCGCCTTGTGGCACATTCTGGTTCCATGCGCCGCTTTCCGGTGATGTGTACATTTGGTTGAATATCGCAGCGATCTCATCAGGCACAGGTGCGGTAAACCCTTGTGTTTTTGGTACGCCAGTACCTGGCCGGCCCATCCTTCCTGCTCGCGTTGGTTGAAAAGTCTCTGGCTTTTGAAAGTTCACTGGCCTAAATTGTGGAGCCATGGCGTTCATGGGTGCGTTCATCGCCATAGGCAGTGGCGTGCCCATCAGTCCAGCCACGATTGGGTTCTCTTGCCAGGTCATTCCGCCTCTGCCACGATCCCTTCTATTGCCGCGTTCTGTGGCAGTGGCATTTTGTGGATAGTTTATCAAGGTAGTGTTGGCCATTGGTCCTTGGAAACCTGCCGGCTGCGGGATCACCGACTGGCCAGGAGTAACAGGCAGCGGGATCACTCCCTTATCCCTTCTATTCACACGCTTAATAACTTTTGTATCAGGCATTTCAGCCTCCTTCCGGTAAGGTAGGTCCTGGTATTGTTTGGCCTGCAGGAGCAGGGATAACAGAAGTACCAGGTTGATTAGGTAATGGCGCAGGCGGTGGGATCGCTGCTGCGCCTGGGGTTTGCTTGGCGTGATCACGTTCTATCCTCTCGATCATGGCCTTGGCGGTTGCATACTTGGCAGGATCAGCCTTCTGCACCATGGCATGTACCTCTGGCGGCGTGGAATACCACTGCTGGAGCGCCTGTTCGTCCGCCAGGGCCAGGGCCATCTCCTGGATCGGTGCGGTCCACTGGGCATCGAAGTCTGCCAGCCAATCTTCAAACTCCAGGATGCCGGCCATGGCTGCATCTTGGCTGTCAAACATATTGAGTGGCATTAGTCACCTCCGCCTTGTGGTGCGCCAGGTGGTGTCAATCCACCAGGCGGAAGGGCAGGCAGGGCACCAGCCTGAACACTGGGCAATCCGCCTTGACCCTGGCCTTCAAGTCCAGGACCAGGCTGGCTGGGTTGGCCGGCTCCGGCTGCAGCAGCCATGGCTTGTTCTTCGGGTGATGGTGCTGGTCCATTCGGTCCTTGCTGCTCACCACCTGGCGCTTGTCCTCCACCAGGTTGGCCTTGACCTTGACCCTGGGCTTTTGCCCTTTCCATTTCCGCCTTCTGCTGCATGGCTGCCATCTTCTGCTTCAATCTCTCCATAAGCATGGTCAGGTCAGTCTGGAAGCGTGCCAGGCTTGCACCTTCGTACCATATCTGTCGCTGCTCATCATCCGACTGGCCGATCTGCAAGATGTTGGATCGTGCCCATGCTTTGGACACCATGGGATCAGGTCCCTTGGTCAGCATGGTGGCCAGGTTTCCGGCCTGCAGTTTATCCTGGGGCAGGTCCACTTCCACCTTGACATCAAACTCCAGCAGGTTGGGGATGTCGTCAGGGTTGATCTCCAGGCTTTCCTGGGTGCGGTTGGTAATCTTGGTCTTGCCTCCGGCTTCTTTGATCCATCGGAAAGCCAGTTGCATGGCAGTGTTCAAAGCAATGGCCATGGCTTCCTTCACTGCGACTAGGGGAAGCCGGCCTTGCTGGGCGACCAGGCTGGTGTAACTGAAATTGCCTGCGCCTTCCGGTGCCAGACCCAGCGCCTGGGAGTACATGGTGGTTTGGTCCATGAACTGTTTGGCCAGGGTAAGCAACTGGATCACATCAGGGTTGATCATTTCCTTGGCCAGCGGTTTCAGGTTGCTGCCAGGTGGGGTGATTACCACGCCGCCCACCTTGCTGGTATCCAGGCGGAATGTATCATCCTTCTGACCTTGCTGAAAGTGAAAGGTCGCATTAAGCAGGGCTGCAGCATTGGTAAAGGCCACGGTCAGGATCGTGTTCTCGCGATCATACACGCCTGACTTCACAGCACCATACAGCATCGGCTCATGTTCACGCTTGGCAATAGTAGTAAGCCGGCTGCCCTCTGGCCGGACCGCAACCACTGGGATAAACGACAGGCCGTGTGGTTCGGCATAAACTGGGTGATCCATCTTCTCCTCGATCCACACATAGCGATAGGTGTCACCCCATAGGCTCTTGATCGTCACCCACTCATCTGGTTTCATAGTCTGCAGAAGATCATCTACTCGGCCACCCCATTCGGCCAGGACATCAGCCACCTTCTTCTTGACCTTTTGATAGTAGTAATCCATGCCAGTGCGACCACGCACTGCCTCTGCTGATCCTGGATACAGACACTCGAATAAGATCGGTGTCATTTCGTTGATCCGTTCTGCCTTCTTTAGCCGGCCCTTCCAAGTTGCTTTCGCCGCAGGTGTTTCGGCCTTGCTCAAAGCATCCTTCATGTTCGTCACGATGTCGGCAGTGCTGACCAGTTCCAGGTGTATCTCATCGTACAGGAAGCCAGAGAAGGCCATTTCCTTTTCGGTCTTTAGTTGGGCGATGGCATTGGACCGCAGCCACATCAGGTTGGCAGCCTTCTCCAGGGTATCGCTGATCTTGTCAGACTTCCTGGCATTTGATTTCCTGGGCACTTCCCAACTTGGACTGGTGGCAGTAAGCAGCCGGACCGCGCCCTTCACCTTGTCATGTCCATCAGGGCTGATCGTTGTTTTCACATCTGGATCGCCGCTGCCGCTGTTCCAGTCCATGTAATAGATTTCTTCGTATTCCTCGAAATCCGATACCTTGTCAGATATGTTGGCATCCAGGGCAGTTACCAGGGTTTTCGCTTCCTTCCAGCCATCCAAGTCATACTCATACACACCTTCCTGGATCGGTTCTGCCTTGGGTGCAGGTGCGGTTGCGGATGTTGGTCTTTCTGAAATCTTTTTATTTGCCATGATTGCTCCTTATGCGTGTTTCATTCCTTTCCACCGATCTGGTTCCTTTGGTTTCGGCAGCGGTGGGATCATACTTTCACTCACCTGGTCCGTGCAATCATACCGCAGGCAATCAGCCAGGTGATCCTCGGCCTTGGTATCCACATCCTCTGGATTAGTTAGATCGCTGGGTAGTTCTGGAAAGGTGCGGATAAAATTGGTACACCAGGGGGCGACCAGTAACCCAGGTTCTCCATCCGGCAGATCGGACAGTATCCGGCGGACCTTGCGCCAGCCATTGATCCTGTCATTGTCAGCCTTGGTCAGGATCACGCCCTTGGCCTTGTATTCATCAGCCGTGGAGGTGACCGTGGGATTGCCCTCGCGATCATCTTTGCTGTTCTTCTTTGACCACATCGCAGGATCAGCCCAGGTGATGACGATGGCCTGGTTCCCAGTCATGTCGTTGATCTTCTGCGCCTGCTGGCTATCGGTCAGGTAGGTATCGTAAGCCTCTTTCATAATGATCCGCCGGCCAGTGTCAGGGTCTTTTGGTATCCACAGGCAGCCCCATGGTTTACTGTAACCATAGTCAGTCGCCCGCCGCCAGGTCCAGGTGTAGGGAATGTCGAGCCGGCGATCAGACAGTTCCAGCACATGCCGATCATAGTTCCAGTTGGGGAAGGCCATGCCCTGGAAAGCATCCCAGTCAGCGTCACGCCAGGCTTTCCGCAGCGGACCGGTCAGGTTGTTCAGGTAGCGGATGTAGGCATCATCCAGGAAGGGGTTTTCTTCCCAACTGGCAGGGAAGAAGCGGCTGGTTGTTTCGTTACCCATGCGCCATGGGATCACCAGCCGGCGCTTGAACCAGGAAACTCCGATGCCATCAGGGTTGGTGGTGTAGTACATCCTCGCCCGCCATCCCTGCTTGGTGGTTCGGCAACTACCCTGGATCGCGTCGCGCCTTTTCTCGCTGATCTGCGCTGCTTCCTCGATGGCAATGATGTCGTATTCAATGCCCAGGTACTTGTCGATGTCCCTCTCATCCTTGAACCCACCCACCAGGATACGGCTGCCATTCGGGAAGTCGATCCTATTGGATGCAAATACATGCTCTGTGCTGTGCAACACCTTCCTGGTCAGGTCCTCCAGGCTCTCCGATGCAGACTTCATCACCTTGCGCAGCCATAATACTTTCAGCCCAGGGAAACGCTGGCAATCATCCAGGCCGATCTGCGCCAGGGCTGTGTGGCTCTTGGCTGATCCCCTGGTTCCACCCAGTCCGATCTCATCCGGTCCACCTGGCAGGTCAGGCAGCCGGCAGGCAGCATGAAAGGTAAGCCGTTCCGGTAAGGGAATGTACTCGCCTTTGCCAAAGTTCTCAACCTGCGACCATGGGCAGCCGGCGTCAAGCGCCAGTCGCAGGCTTGCTTCTCTTACTCTTGCGGGGCTTGGGTATCTCATT
>Ga0315295_10000330_pt1 | contig 40123 bp, 32 predicted proteins | sample YL17G14_0_MG_FD_204453 | JGI IMG/M metagenome (GOLD analysis project Ga0315295, IMG submission 204453) | Sediment microbial communities from Yellowstone Lake, YNP, Wyoming, USA - YL17G14_0 | ecosystem: Environmental > Aquatic > Freshwater > Lake > Sediment | place: USA: Wyoming | collected...
CCGTGCTCGTGGTGCACTTCTACGTCGACGGCGACCTCCAGGACCTGGCCCTCGAGACCGGCGGGTGCGTCGCCGATTCGCTCGAGATGGCCCGTTTCGGGCGCGATCACCCGGCGCAGACGCTGGTGGTCGCGGGCGTGCGCTTCATGGGCGAGACGGCCAAGATCCTGAGCCCCGAGAAGCAGGTCCTGGCGCCCGACCTCGAGGCGACCTGCTCGCTCGACCTGGGCTGCCCACCGGACGACTTCGCCGCGTTCTGCGACGCGAATCCCGACCGGACCGTCGTGGTCTACGCCAACACGAGCGCCGCGGTGAAGGCCCGCGCCGACTGGATGGTGACCAGCTCCTGCGCGCTGGCGATCGTGCGCCACCTGGCCGATGCCGGCCAGAAGATCCTGTGGGCGCCCGACCGCCACCTCGGCACATACATCGCGCGCGAGACCGGCGCGGACATGCTGATGTGGAACGGCGCCTGCGTCGTCCACGAGGAGTTCAAGGGCCTGGAGCTGCAGCTCCTCCGCGAGGAGCACCCCGACGCGCTCGTCCTGGTCCACCCCGAGTCGCCCGCGAGCGTCGTCTCCCAAGCGCACGTCGTCGGCTCGACCAGCCAGCTGCTCAAGGCCGTCGTCGAGGGCGACGCCCGCGAGTACATCGTGGCGACCGACAACGGCATCTTCCACCGCATGCGCCAGCTGGCCCCCGGCAAGACGCTCATCGAGGCCCCCACGGCCGGCAGCAGCGCCACCTGCAAGAGCTGCGCGCACTGCCCGTGGATGGCGATGAACGACCTGGCGGGCGTGATCGACTGTCTGGAGCGCGGCACGGGCGAGATCGTGGTGCCCGAGCCGACGCGCGAACGCGCCCTCGGCTGCATCGAGCGGATGCTGGCGTTCGTGGCCGCGAACCCGGACAGCGTCGTCCTGCCGCGGCACGGGTTCGTGCCGCACCTCGGCTCGGCCTGAGGCGTCGGCGTGGACCTGTTCGAGCCGCCGGGCGCCTTTGAGCTCCCGTCCGCGAACGAGACGCTCGAGGAGGCGCGGGCCCGCAACGTGCGCGACGCGCTGCGCGAGGACGTCGGGACCGGCGACTGGACGGCGCTCCTGGTCCCGCGGCGCCCGGTCACCGCGCGGGTTCGCGTTCGCGAGGAGGCCGTCCTATGCGGGCGCGACTGGTTCGAGGCATGCGTCCGGGCGCTCGACGCGGCGGCGGTCATCACGTGGGCCTATGACGAGGGCGCCGACATGGCCGCCGACACCCCGGTCTGCGAGGTGCACGGCGATGCGCGCGCCCTAACCACCGCCGAGCGCCCGGCGCTCAACTTCCTGCAGCTGCTGTCCGGCACGGCGACGGTCGCGCGCCGGCACGTGCGCGCGACCGAGGGTGCCTCGCCGAACCCCCGGGGCTGCGCCGTCCTCGACACGCGCAAGACGATCCCGGGGCTGCGCCTCGCCCAGAAGTACGCCATCCGGGTCGGCGGCGGACGGAACCAGCGCCTGGCCCTATGGGACGGCATCCTGATCAAGGAGAACCACATCGCCGCGGCCGGCGGCGTCGCGGCGGCCCTGGAGCGGGCCTTCGCACTCGGCGCCGGGGTCGAGATCCAGGTCGAGGTGGAAGGCCTGGAACAGCTGGGTGAGGCGCTCGCGGCGGGCGCCACCAGCGTGCTGCTCGACAACTTCACGCTCCAGCAGATGCGCGACGCGGTTGCCGTGGCGGACGGCCGCGCGCTGCTCGAGGTCTCGGGCGGCGTGACGCTGGAGCAGATCCGGGAGATCGCCGCGACCGGAGTCGATCGGATCTCGATCGGCGCGCTGACCAAGGACGTGCGGGCGGTCGACTACTCGATGCGGGTCGTGTAGGTCGCAGGCCGCAGTTCCGCGCGTCTCGGTTCAAACGGCGCGGACGCGCCCCAGCGCAGCCACGGTTCCCTGACCCAGCCGGTCGAGAAGCGGGCAACCGCCCTCGGCGAAACGTGCGCCGGACGGCTGGGGGCCTCGGCGCCGGGTGCGGGCGCGGAGGTTGCCGTCAGGTTGCGGACCCCCACGTCCTGGCATTGTCCATTTCTGTCCACCATCTGTCGATGCCACTGGGTTATGTGCTGGGCGCAATTGGGGCTACCGTGCGGCAAGCGGACCTAGACAAGGCGTCCACGCGAGTCCCGGGAGAAGGTCCTGGGCCCGGTCCCCAGACCGCCACCCTGCTCAGCCGCGGTTGCTCCCACCGGGAGTTCGACAACCTGTTGCGTCCCGCGGAGACCTCGCCCTATCGTGTCAGCGTCGTCGACTGCAAGGGGCGTCACTTATGCTGATATCGGCCCTCGCCCTGGGCGCGCGCGACCGCGCGCGCCCAGGGCAGCGCCGATTGCGGGGCGCAATCTTCCGCGGTCGGGTCTGACCCGGTCCGGACCTCGGAGCGATTGCCGCGGGCAGCAGCGGGCGGCCGCATCCACGAGCGGTGATCGTCAACTGCTGTCGTCCACTGCCACGTCGGCGGCGCCTGTGCGCGGCCCGACGTCCGGCGAGACGCCCGATGCCGCCCGATTGCGGCGACCCAGGACGGAGTCAAACGGCCGGCCGTGCGCCGGCGCGTCGCTCGCGGTGACGAGAAGAGGAGGTGAGCCCCACGACGGTGTCTGTCAGCTCCGCGAGTTCGGTCAACGGTCCTTCCAGAACAACTAGGCGGGAGGCTCATAGAGCAGCATAGATGACAATCACGAGATCGCACCACCGCGGCACCGTTGCAGGTGTCGTCATCGCGCTCCTGCTGGCGGCGTGCAGCCCGGCAGCGACCAGCGCGCCGGCGTCCGGCCAGCCGCCCGCGTCGGCCGCCCAGCCGACGTCAGGCGCCACCCAGGGCGCCGGAAACGCATCCCCGTCCACCACTGCGCTTACCGGCACGCTCGAGATCTTCTCCTGGTGGACGTCGGGCGGGGAGGCCGCTGCCCTCGACGCGCTCATCGCGACATACAAGAAGCGGGCCCCCGGCGTCGAGGTCGTCAACGCGGCGATCGCCGGTGGCGGAGGCTCGGCTGCCCAGCCGGTCCTCCAGGCCCGGCTCGCGGGCGGTGACCCGCCCGACGCGTTCCCGTTCCATCCCGGGGCCGAGCTCTCCGGCAAGTACGTCGAGCCGGGCTACCTCGTGCCCCAGACCGACCTGTACAAGTCCGAGGGCTGGTTCAACGTCATCCCCAAGGGCCTCACCGACCTGCTGACCGTCAATGGCGACGTGTACGGGGTCCTGGTCGGGGTCCATCGCGGCAACGGCTTCTGGTACAACAAGAAGGTCCTTGACCAGAACGGGATCACGGTCGGCGCCAAGCTGAGCGCCGACGAGTTCTTCTCGATCGCCGACAAGCTCAAGGCCGCCGGTGTCACCCCGCTCTGCGTGGGCGACAGCGGGATCTGGGCGTCCGCCGAGCTGTTCGAGAACACGCTCGTCGGGACGGTCGGGGCCGACAATTACAAGAAGCTGTACACGGGTGATCTCGCCTGGGACAGCGACCTGGTCAAGAACGCCATGCGGGCCTACGCGCGCTACCTGGACTACGAGAACACCGATCACATCACCCTGTCGTGGGACCAGGCGGTCAAGAAGGTCATCGACGGCCAGTGCGCCTTCAACTCGATGGGCGACTGGGCCGATGGCGAGTTCCTCAAGGCCTCCAAGAAGTGGGGCGTCGACTTCGGCTGGGTCGCCCACCCGGGCTCCGACGGGACCTTCGTCCTCGTCCCGGACGGGTTCGCCATGCCGAAGGGCGCGCCGCACACGGCCAACGCCATCGAATGGCTCAAGACGCTCGGCAGCAAGGAGGCCCAGGAGGCCTTCAACCCGCTGAAGGGCTCCATTCCATCCCGGACCGATGTCGATCGGTCCAAGTTCGACGAGTACCACACCCTGGCCATGGATTCCTTTGCCAAGGACGCCCTCGTGCCGACCACGGTCCACGGCGCGGCGGCCCCGGCGTCGTTCGTCCAGGGCCTCAATGACGCGATCACGAGCTTCAACACGAGTCGTGACGTGGATGCCTTCGCCAAGGCGCTCGTCGCCGCGGCCAAGGAAGCCGGCTTCGGCAAGTAGTCCATTCACCCCTGCCCCGGGGCCGCGCGGCCCCGGGGCAGGACGATCGAGGAGTCGCGACTCCCCCGGAGGTGCAGACACGATGGCCCGATGGTCGGCGCGACCACTGACCGCGCTCGCAGCTGCCGCGGTGCCGCGGGTTCGCTCGCGCCGCCGCCGCTTTCGCTTCGAGCGCGCGCTTGTGCCGCTCATCCTGGCGCCCTCGCTGATCGCCATCGCGGTCTTCGTCTACGCCTTCATCGTGTTCACGGGCTGGGTGTCCGTCTCGAACTGGAACACGCTCAAGGTCGACCTGAGCTTGAACCCGGCACCCCTCGAGACGTACGCCCACATGTTCGGGATGCCGTCTTTCCAGGCCAGTTTCCGGAACACGATCGTCTTCACCGTGCTCTTCCTGGGCCTGTCCGTGGGGGGCGGCCTCGGCCTGGCCCTCCTGCTCCACCACAACATCCGCGGCAAGGCGGCCTTCCGCTCGCTGTTCATGTTCCCGTACGCCCTGTCATTCGTCGTCACCGGCGTGGTCTGGCGCTGGCTATTCAATCCCGAGACCGGCATCAACACCCTGTTCGACATCACCGGTGTCAATGGTGTGCTGTCGACGTTGGGGATCGGTCCGTTGCATCCGGGGTGGCTCACCGACGCGACGGTGGTCGGATCGGTCAACGACGTCCTGGCGAGCGTCCTGCCCGGCGCCGCCTCCCTCCAGATCGAGTTTGGCATCCCGATGGCGCTCATACCCGTCGTCATCGCCGCCGCCTGGCAGCTCGGCGGCTTCGCCATGGCGATGTACCTGGCGGGCCTCTCGGCGATCCCGGAGGACACCATGGAGGCGGCCGAGGTCGACGGGGCGACGACTTGGCAGACGTACCGGCGCGTCGTGGTCCCGATGCTGCTCCCGGTCACCATCAGCAACCTGGTCCTGCTGGGATATACGTCCCTCAAGATCTTCGACCTCGTCTACGTGATGTCCGGGGTGGGCCCCAACTTCGGGACCGACGTGTTCGGCATCTTCGTCTTCGAGGAGACGTTCAAGGCCGGCCGCTACAACCTGGGGGCGGCGGCGTCGATCGTGATGCTCGTGCTCGTCTGCATCTTCGTCGTGCCCTATCTGGTCCGGAACCTGCGGAGCCTGCGATGACGACCATGCCCCTCCACCGTGCGTCCCGCGGCCCGCGCGCGGGCCGGACATGGCCGCGCTTCGTAACCCTTTGCTGCCTGGGCGTCCTGTTCGTTCTGCCCGTCTACGTGATGCTCGTGACGGCCCTCAAGCCGTCCACGGATGTCAGCCTCAGCACCATGTGGGAGCTGCCCCGCCAGTTCTCCGGCGGCGGGTTCGCGGAGGCGTGGTCGCGCCTGCAGCCGAACATGCTCAACAGCCTCCTGATCGTCCTGCCCGCGACTGTGATCTCGTGCCTGATCGGGGCGATCAACGGGTACCTCTTCTCGAAGTGGCGCTTCCGCGGCTCGGACGTGCTGTTCACCCTGCTCGTGTTCGCCATGTTCATCCCGTACCAGAGCATCCTGATCCCCCTGGTCCGGTTCCTCCAGGCGATCGCCCTGTACGGCAGCATCCCCGGCCTGATCGTGGTGCACGTGGTCTACGGCCTGCCGATCGTGACCCTCATCTTCCGGAACTACTTCACGGCCCTGCCGAACGAGCTGATCGAAGCGGCCCGGGTCGACGGCGCCGGGGTCATGGCCACCTTCCGCCGGATCGTCCTGCCCCTCGCCCTGCCCGGGTTCGTCGTCGCCGGCGCCTTTCAGTTCACGAACATCTGGAACGATTTCCTGTTCGGTGTCGTCATCGTCCCGAATCCCCGGGCCCAACCGGTGACCGTCGCGCTCAACAACCTGTCGGGGACGTTCTCCGTTGACTGGAACGTCGTGATGGCTGGGTCGCTCGTCGCGGGCCTGCCGACCGCGATCGTCTACGTGCTGCTGGGCCGCTACCTCGTGCGAGGGCTGATGGCCGGGTCCGTGAAGGGCTGATGTCACGGCGGCGTAGCATCGACAGCCACCCCGCCAGGGAGAGGAAATGACAGTCGTTCGATGGGGCGTGCTCGGCGCCAGCGACGTTGCCGCCACCCGGATGATCCCGGCCATGCGCCGGCTGGGCCACGTCGTGGCCGCGGTGGGCGACCCGACACCCGCGTGGGCGGAGGCGTACGCGTCGCGCCACGCGATCCCGGTCGCCACGAGCGTGGAGGGGCTGCTGGAGCGCGACGACGTCGACGCGGTGTACATCAGCACGGTCAACGAGCTGCACCGCGCCCACGCTGAGGCGGCCGCCGCGGCGGGGAAGCACATCCTGTGCGAGAAGCCTCTCGCCCTCTCGGTCGAGGACGGCCGGGCGATTCTCGCGGCCTGCGAGCGGGCCGGCGTCATCCTGGGCACGAACCACCACCTGCCGGGGGCCGGCACGCATCGCCGGGTCCGCGAGCTGGTCGGCGCGGGAGCCGTCGGCGAGATCCTCGCCGTCCGGGTCTTCCACGCCGTAATGCTCCCCGTGCGCCTCCAGGGCTGGCGCCTGGGAAACCGCGCCGGCGGCGGCGTGGCACTCGACATCACCTGTCACGACGCGGCGGTCCTCAATCCGCTGCTGGGTGCACTCCCCGTGGACGTGGTCGCCTTCGCGGTCCACCAGGGATCGTGGGACGCGGCCGCCGAGGACGCCCTCATGGCGACGCTCCGGTACGCGAGCGGGGCGCTCGTCCAGACTCACGATGCGTACACGATCGCCCACGCCCCGACCGGCCTCCACGTCCTGGGCTCGGCCGGCAGCATCTTCGCGACCGGCGTCATGGTCCAGGATCCCCTCGGGACGATCGTCCTCCGGGACGCGGGCGGCGAGCGGGAGATCCCGGTCGAGGACCGCCGCGACCTCTACGACATCAGCGTCGGGGGGTTCGGCGAGGCGGTCGCGGGTGCGAGCCGACCAGTCGTCAGCGGGCTCGACGGGCTCAACGCGGTCGCGGTGGCGCTCGCAGTCCGCGAAGCGGCCCACACCGGCCGACGCGTCGACGTTCGGGCGTGACCTCCGGTCAGGTGGGCCCGCGTGCGGTGGGCCGTCGAGCGGCCAGGCATCCGGGCCCGCTGGGACCGTCCCGGGACTGTGGTAGCGTGACCGCCAGCCATTCCGGCCGCAGGGCGGACAACAGGTTGCACCGCGAGCAGATCTGCCGATTCCTGGAGACGGTCTCCTTCGAACACGCCGCGCTCCGGTTCTGTGAGCGGTTCGACGACCAGAGCAGGATCTGGAACTTCAGCAAGCACGCCCACCCGTACTTCGAGCTGATCTTCTTCATCGAAGGCAAGGCCAACATCGACGCCGGCGAGGAGAGCGTCGATGTCCGGGGCTTCGACGTGGTGATCTATCCGCCCGGACTGCTGCACGCCGAGCACCTGGATCTCACGCGCCGCCAGGAGATCATCTGCCTCTGGGCGGACACGGGTCCCTGCCTGCCGTTCGAGCACGCCATCAAGCTGGTGGACGAGCGCGGGACCATGCGCGTGCTGTTCGGGATGATCTACGACGAATTCACGGCCAATCGCCCGTTCGCTGCGGACCTCATCAACCGCTATCTCCAGGCGCTCTTCCTCCAGGTCCGCCAGCACTTCTCCGAGCCGTCCCGGGAGTCGACCTCGCTGGTGGAGCGGTGCCTCGGGTTCATCCACGAGAACTATGCGCGGGACTTCGATATCGAGGACCTCGCCAGCGCCGTCTCGGTCAGCCCGTCCTACCTGTTCCGCCTGTTCAAGCGGAAGATGCAGGTGTCGCCGATGCAGTACCGGAACATCGTCCGGATCGACAAGGCCAAGCTGGTCCTCGTCGACCGCTCCCTGACGGTCGACGCCGTCGCGGAGCGGGTGGGGTTCGATGATCCGAAGTACTTCGCCCGCGTCTTCAAGGAGCTGGCCGGACTGTCCCCCAGCTCGTATCGCAAGGCGAACGTCGCCGACTGACGGCGGCGATGGCGCCCGCAGGTCGGGGCGGCGGGCTCCTCCGGAGGGCGACGGACCGCGGACCGCCGGCCACTTCCCTCCACCATCCGGCCAGCCGGCTGGGTTCATTCCCCACCCTCTACGGAATATCGTGCGAGAGCCTGAGGAGTGAACCAAACGATGACCCTGCTGCACACATCCCCAGCCACCGGACCAACCGCGCGGATCACCGCCCTCACGTCGAAGATGCTCGATGAGCCGCGGTATCTGTCCCTTGAACAGGCGCTGATCATCACCGACGTGTACCGGGCCAGCGAGGGTGCCAGCGCGGCCGTCCGGCGGGCCCGTTCGCTCGCCGAGGCGATGCACCGGATCGCGATCCACATCGACCCCGACGAACTCATCGTCGGCAACCGGACGACCGGCGTGCGGGCCGGCGTGGTCTTCCCGGAGGCCGGGATCTCGTGGATCGATCGCGAGCTCGACTCACTGCCCACCCGCCCCCAGGACAGGTTCAACGTCCGGCCGGAGGACGTGACCGCGTTCCGCGAGCGCGTGCTGCCGTACTGGCAGGGGAAGACGCTCGAGGACTCCCTGCGGCGCGAGGACGGTCCCCTTCTCGATGCGATCGCCAGGGTCGTCAAGATCAACCAGAAGGACCATGCCCAGGGCCACATCTGCCCGGACACGGCCAAATGGATCGGCCTCGGGCCGGCGGGCATCCGCCGGGAGGCCGCGCGGCACCTCGAGACGGCCCTCCCCGAGCAGCGCGAGTTCTACGAGTCCGTCATCCTCGTCCTCGATGCCGCGTCCGCCTTCATGCGCCGCTACGGCGACCTGGCCCTCGACATGGCCGCCACCGCCGAGTCCGCGGCGGCCGCCAACCTGGGCGAGATCGCCCGCATCTGCTCCAAGCTGGCCGATGGCGGCGCGGAGACCTTCCGGGAGGCGGCCCAGGCGCTCTGGTTCCTGTTCACGCTGCTCCACCTCGAGAGCAACGCGTCCTCGTTCTCGCCCGGGCGCGCCGACCAGTACCTGTACCCGTACTACCGCGCCGACGTCGAGGCGGGCTGCCTTGACCGGGCGGGGGCGCTCGAGATCGTCGAGGCGTTGTGGCTCAAGTTCAACCAGATCGTCTACCTGCGCAATGCCCACAGCGCGTCGTTCTTCGCGGGCTTCCCGATCGGGTTCAACGTTGCCCTCGGCGGCAGGGACGAGTCCGGGAACGACGAGTCGAACGAGCTCAGCTACCTGTTCCTGGAAGCTCAGGGCCAGATCGGCCTTCCCCAGCCGAACCTCTCCGCGCGGCTCCATGAAGGCACTCCCGACGCCCTCCTCGACGAGTGCACCCGAGTGATCGGGCTGGGTAGCGGCATGCCCCAGGTCTTCAACGACGAGAGCATCATCCCGGCGCTCGAGGCCCAGGGGATCTCGGCCCGCGACGCCACCAACTACGCGATCGTCGGCTGCGTCGAGCTGACCACCCACGGCAACAACCTGGGGTGGAGCGACGCGGCGATGTTCAACCTCGTCAAGGCGCTCGAGCTCGCCATGAACGACGGGCAGTGCCTCCTGACGGGCGCCCAGCTCGGGCCGCACACTGGGTACCTGACCGACTTCGCCACGTACGCGGACCTCGAGCGGGCGTTCGCCGTCCAGATCGACCACTTCTTCGAGAAGATGATCGAGGCCTGCGAGAAGGTCGAGGAGATGCACCAGCGGCTCTTGCCGACCGCGCTCCTCTCGTCCGTCATCGACGACTGCCTCGAGAGGGGCCTCGACGTCACCCGCGGCGGCGCCCACTACAACCTGTCGGGGATCCAGGTCATCCAGGTCGCCAATCTCGCCGACAGCCTCGCCGCCGTGAAGAAGCTCGTCTACGATGACGGCGTCGTCGATCGCGGGCGCCTCGTCGCCGCGCTCCAGTCGAACTTCGCCGAGGACGAGGAGCTCCGCCAGGTCCTCCTCAACAAGGCTCCCAAGTACGGCAACGACGTCCCGTGGGTCGACGAGATCGGCAACCAGTGGGTCAACTACTGCGCCGCCAAGTTCGAGGGCCGGCGCAACTACCGCGGCGGCCGCTACCACACCGGCCTGTACACGGTGAGCGCGCACGTCCCGATGGGCGCCAACGTCGGAGCGACGCCGGACGGCCGGCTCGCGGGAGCGCCGCTGGCCGATGGCGGCATGTCCGCCGTCTACGGACGTGATCGCCGGGGCCCGACCGCGCTACTCAGTTCGGTCGCCCGGGTCGACTCCCGCCGGGGCAGCAACGGCACGCTCCTGAACATGAAGTTCCTGCCCCGTGTCTTCCGGTCGAAAGAGGGCGCGAAGGCGTTCTCGTCGATGCTGCGCGGCTTCGTGCGGCTGCACATAAACCACGTCCAGTTCAACGTCGTGACCCGCGAGGACCTGATCGCGGCGCAGAAGAACCCCGACCAGTGCCGCAACCTGACGATCCGCGTTGCCGGCTACACGGCGTACTTCACGGAGCTCGCCGAGGATCTCCAGAACGAGATCATCGCCCGGACCAGCTACGAAGACCCGTGAACACGGCGCACATCTTCGATCTCCAGCGCTTCTCGGTACACGACGGGCCGGGCATCCGGACGACCGTCTTCCTCAAGGGATGTCCGCTCCGCTGCCGCTGGTGCCAGAACCCGGAAGGCCTGGAGCGGACGATCCGCCTCTGGCACTTCGAGAATCTGTGCGGGCGCTCCGGTCGCTGCGCTGAGGTCTGCCCGATGCGGGCGATCGCCCGGACCGGCGAGGGCGTCGCGATCAACCACGCGGCGTGCGACCAGTGCGGGAAGTGCATCGACGCCTGCCCGCGCAACGCCCTCGCCTTCGATGGGCGCGACGTGACGGCGCAGGAGGTCCTCGACGAGATCGGCCGCGACGCGATCTTCCACGAGGTGTCGGGGGGCGGCGTGACCTTCTCCGGGGGCGAGCCACTGGCCCAGGCGGACTTCGTCCGGGCGGTCGCATCCGAGCTGAAGGCGCGCGGGGTCCCCACCACCCTGGAGTCGTCCCTCCATGCCTCGTGGAGCACGATCGAGCCGCTGCTCGACGTGATCGACCTCTTCATCGTGGATCTCAAGGTCGCCGATTCGGCGTCGCACCGGGCGGCCACCGGCGTACCCAACGAACTGATCGTCGCCAATCTCGCCCGCCTGGCCGGCGCGCTCCGCGGAACCGGCAGGATCCTCGTTCGCGTCCCGATGATTCCGCGCTACACGGCGAATCGCGACAACCTCGCCGCGATCGCCCGGCTCGTCGAGGGCATCGATCCGACGCTCCCCGTCGAGCTCATGAACTTCAACCCGCTCGCCGGCGCCAAGTATCGCCGCATGGGCCTGGAGCACGAGTTCGCCAATGACACCGCACCCTTCACCCCGGACGAGATGGCCGGGTTCCGATCCGTCGTCGCCGAACGCGGCCTCGCAGTGCGCTGAGGCGCCCCCGTCGTCCGGGCGGGCGGCCGCCCGGCACGTCGTCGCCGACCTGGTCGACGCCGCGCGGGCGGGCCGGGCCGTCTACATCAGCACGGTCCGCGAACGGTTCGCGAGCCTCCCGGCGGCCGAGTCGTACACGATCGCGGCCCGCCTGCGCGGCCTGACCGACGAGGTCCGGACCTTCGAATTCGTGCTGCCGCGATTGAGCGGGCTCGGCGCGGCCGAACGGGACCTCGTGAGGGAGTACTTCCTCGCCGGCCTCTACAACATCATTTCGACCCTGGGAGGTCGCGAGCTGCGTCTCGCGGGTCGTGGCGACGAGGGCGAGGCACGCGAGCTGGCTGCCGCGTTCGAGGAGCAGTTCGGGATCCGGCTGCCGCGCGGGCAGCGGTCGGGCTACGGGCGGGCGGTGAACGTCGCCGAGCGCATGTTCGAGGCGGTCCACGGTGACGAGGGTGGCGCGCGGTTCCGCCTCGTGAGCGACGCGGACGGGCATCCGGGCGCCGGCCCCGTGGGTATCGCGGCGATGTGCCGGACCGCCGTGGATGGCCTCGGGGGCACCGTCCTGTGCGGCATGGACATCGGCGGGACGGACATCAAGCTGTGCCTGGCCGTGGACGGGAACCTCGTCCGGCTCATGGAGTTCGACTGGTTTCCGGCCGGGTTCACCACGATCGACGAGGTCATCGAACCGATCGACCTGCTGGTGCGCCTGCTGCGCCTGGACGCCATCCGGTCGACCGACCCGCAGGCGCCACCGGACCTCGCCGGCGTCGTCGAGCCCGTCATGGCCGGCGAGGTCGCCCTGGCGGCGATCGCCGCCGCGGTCGCGCGAGGCGAGGGGCTCGTGGGCGAGGCCCGGACGGGCATCTTCGATGCGATCGGCATCTGCTTCCCGGACGTTGTCGTCCGTGACAAGATCGTCGGCGGCGAGGTCTACAAGACGCGCGGCATCCGCCAGAACCCGGCGACCGACTACGAGGCGGAGTTCCGGCGCCTCTCCAATCTCGACGTCGCGCTGCGCCGGTTCGTCCGCCCCGGAGGCGTCGTGGGGGTTATCAACGACGGGCCGATGGCGGCCTTCACCGCGGCTGTGGAGATGGCGGCGGCGGATGAGGCGTCGGTGGGGCGCGGGATCTTCGCCCACACCCTTGGCACCGAGCTCGGCACCGGATGGGTGACCGAGGCCGGCACCATCCCGGACATCCCGCTCGAGGTCTACAACTGCATCATCGACCTTGGTAGCCATCCGGAACGGGCTTTCGAGCCGGATGACGTGCGCAGCGTGAACAACTTCAACACGCACCTCGCGGGCACCCTCCAGAAGTACACCAGCCAGAGCGGCGCGTTCCGCCTGGCAATGAAGTACCTGCCCGAGGCCAGCCCCGCCGTCTTCGCCGAGGTGCTCGCGCACGGGTTCGTCGTCGAGCGCGCGGAGCCCACCGGCTGGTTCGTGCCCACCGAGCCGCGCGACATGCGCAAGCCGTTCCTCGAATTCCTGATGCGGCTCCCCGAGCGGGGAAGCGACCCGGCCGTCGAGCGGATCTTCCGGGAACTCGGTGAGTTCCTGGCCGTGGCCTGGCTCGAGTCGCGCTGGCTGCTCGCGCCCGAGGCGCAGGAGCGGATCCTCTTCGGGCGAGTCGTCAAGTACCGGGAGGCCTTCGCCCTGATGCTCGAGGGAGCCCGGCTGATCGTGCCGGAGGTCAGCCTGGTGGTCGCCGATGACGAGCTCGCGAACACGTCGCTAATGCGCCAGCTCAGGGACGGCGGCACGTTTGCGGTCGCCCAGTTCGCCCAGGCGGTCGGAGCTGTCCACTACGCGAACCTGCGACTCCACCAGGCGACATCGCAGGCCGCTGCTGATGCCGGGTCGGGCTGGGTGGCCGGGGTGAGACGGGCCCCCTGAGCGGCTCACAGGCCGGCACGGCCGTAACTACGATGGGTCGGGCGGTCAACTACTCGATGCGGATCGTCCGAGACTGCCGGCGCCACGGCGGCCGCCGGCCCGCCGCCCAACGGGCAACGCCGAACCCGATCGCCCCGCCGAGCGTGTTCATCGTGATGTCGGTGACGTCGGAGACTCGCCCGGTCGCCTCGAGCGCCTGGCCCACTTCAGCCGCGAGCGACGAGAGAGCGGCCACGGCGAGGGACGCCCGCCAGCCCGTCGTCGGGAAGTGAATTGCGGTCACCAACCCGAATGGGACGAACAGGAGGGCGTTGCCCAGCAGATCCGCGACCGCGATCTGCTGCATCCAGTACGAGCCGCCCAGGCTGCGAACGAGATCGGCGAAGGGGACGAAGTTCCCCTGGACCCATCCATCGGTCTGGCCCCACCCCGGGCGGAGCGCGATGACCGCAATCGCGGCGCCGAGAGCGCCAGCGCGCTGTCGCGGACCGCGGATCGCGCCGCCTCCGCCCGGCTCGCCCGGCGGCTACGAATCGCGAACAGGCCCCGCCGAGCGCGACCGCGGGAACGCCTGCCACGACGACCAACACGACCGCGTCGAGGCCCCAGCGGATGAGCTGATCCATTGCTGTCCCCCTCGTCGGTGTCTTGCGACGCACGCTGCGGCAGGACCGGGGTCGCGCCGCGGAGCCAGATTCTCGCGTGATGAGCGGTATTCGGGGCTCGGGCGCCCGGTGCCACCAGGTGTTACGCCGGGTGAGCATTCTGCGCCCGAACTGGCGATCCACACGCCAGATTCACGTGAGGTGAGCGTTCGGCACGGATGGCTGCGCCTGCTGCTCACCACGACGAACATCTGGTGGAATGACGCGACCCGGACGCCGTTCGCTGAGCGTGGCCCCCGGCCGTGGAGGCGGCCGGAGGTGGTGACCGCCCACGTAGCGATCACTCCGCGTGAATCTGGTGGTTCGCCCCTCCGCAGTGGGCGACGCGCCGCGTCCCCGCCGCCGCTGGCGGTCAGCCTTCGCGCCTGCGGCGGATCAGGACCGTCGGGAAGCTGGCCGGGAGCGTGTACGGGTAGTCGCGGCTGAAATGGAGGCCCCGGCTTTCGTGGCGCTCCAGGGCCGACCGGACCACGAGCTCCGCGCAATCGACGAGGTTGCGCAGCTCGAGCAGGTCCCGGTTGACCCGGAAGTTCGCGTAGTACTCGTCGATCTCGCCCCGCAGGAGGTGGATCCGCCGGAGCGCCCGGTCGAGCCGCTTGGTGGTCCGCACGATGCCGACGTAGTTCCACATGAAGAGCCGCAGCTCGTCCCAGTTGTGGGAGATGACCACCTGCTCGTCGGCGTTCTCCACCCGGCTCTCGTCCCAGGCGGGCAGCCCGGTCTCGGCGTGGAGCGCCTCGGCGTCGATCCGGGCGGCACAGGATCGGCCGACCACGACGCACTCGAGCAGCGAGTTGCTGGCGAGGCGGTTGGCCCCGTGGAGCCCCGTATACGAGGTCTCGCCCACGGCGAAGAGCCCTGGCAGATCCGTGCGCCCATCGAGGTCCGTGACCACCCCGCCGCACGTGTAGTGCGCCGCCGGCACCACCGGGATCGGCTGCCGGGCGATGTCGATGCCGAGCTCCAGGCAGCGGGCGTGGATCGTCGGGAAGTGCTCCACCAGGAAGGCTTCGCCGAGATGCGTGGCATCCAGCCATACGTGGTCCAGGCCGTGCTTCTTCATCTCGAAGTCGATCGCCCGGGCCACGATGTCGCGCGGCGCCAGCTCCATGCGCGGGTCGTGCGCCGCCATGAACCGCGTGCCGCCGGGCAGCGTCAGGTGCGCGCCCTCGCCGCGGAGCGCCTCGCTGATCAGGAAGCTGCGCTCCTCCGGGTGGTAGAGACAGGTCGGGTGGAACTGGATGAACTCCATGTTCCCGACCCGGCAGCCGGCGCGCCACGCCATGGCGATCCCGTCGCCGGTCGAGGTATCCGGGTTCGTCGTGTAGCGGTAGACCTTGCCGACGCCGCCGGTTGCGAGCACGACGGCTGCCGCGGGGAGCGTCTCGATGCGCTGGTTGTCGATGTCGAGCGCGTAGACGCCGTAGCAGCGCTCGGGCTCGTCGAGGTGGAGATGCCGCGAGGTGACGAGGTCGACCGCCATCCAGCGCTCGCGCATCGTGATGCTCGGATGGCGCCGAGCGCGGGCGAGGAGTGCCTCGTGGATCGCCCGACCGGTCGCGTCGGCGGCGTGGGCGATCCGCCGGACCGCGTGGCCGCCCTCACGGGTCAGGTGGAGGCCGAGCGGCCCCTCGGGGTCCGTCGTGAACGGCACGCCCTGCTCGACGAGCCATTCGATGGCCTGCCCGCTGTGCTCGGCAATGAACCGCGCCGCGTGCTCGTCCACGAGTCCGGCGCCCGCATCCTGGGTGTCGCGGACGTGCAGCTCGACGCTGTCGTCGGTGCCCAGCACGCCCACGATGCCGCCCTGGGCCCACGCAGTCGCGGCCTCGTCGAAGCCGCGCTTGGCGAGCAGGACGACCGGGTGCCGGTCGGCGAGGTGCAGGGCGACGGTCAGCCCGGCGAGGCCGGCCCCCACGATGACGATGGGGCCTGCGACGGGATGTTCCGCCGGCGGTTCGGGCGCACCGGATGCAGTTAGGCTCATGCCCGGATACTACGCGCCGCCATCCGGGGCGACGCGGCGGCCGAACGTAGGTGTGAACCAAGAGGAGGAGAGCCCGAGCCATGTCAATCGCCAGCGCCGGCGCCGCCGCGACCACCACCACCGCCAGGACCATCGCCCCCGAGCGAGCCCGCTCCCTGCGTCGCTGGAACCGCTTCCTGACCTTCGCCCACGGAGCCCAGTTCGTCCTGATGCTCCTGGTCTCGCGGACGACCGCCCTGTTCGAGCCCGTCGTGCCGACGGTCCGCCCGGTCATCGTCAACGGCGAGTTCACCGGGATCGAGCCGTCGAGCGTGCTGCTCTTCTCGTTCCCGCTGGCCTACCTGATCGCGAGCTTCTTCCTCATGAGTGCCATCGCCCACGCGGCAGCCGGCTGGTTCGTGCGGGACCGCTACGAGGCGTGGCTGGCCCGGGGCATGAACCCGCTGCGCTGGGTGGAGTACGCGTTCTCGTCGACGGTGATGATCGTCGCCATCGCCTACATCAGCTTCATCACCGAGTTCCCGGCGCTCATCGCCATCGCTGGCACCAACGTGGCGATGAACCTCTTCGGCTGGAGCATGGAAGCGGCCAACGAGGGCCGCGAGCGGGTCGACTGGAAGCACTTCATCTTCGGGTGCATCGCCGGCATCATCCCCTGGATCGCGATCTTCTCGATCCTGTGGGCCTACTCGGCCCAGGAGGGCCTGCCGGCCGAGGCGCAGATCCCGGGCTTCGTCTACGCGATCATCGCCAGCCTGTTCGTGGCCTTCAACATCTTCGCGATCACCATGGTCCTCCAGTACCGGAAGATCGGCCGCTGGCGCGACTACCTCGCGGGCGAGAAGACGTACATGGTGATGAGCCTGGTCGCGAAGTCGCTCCTGGCCTGGCAGGTCTGGTCCGGCACGCTCCGCCCGTAACGCGGTCCCGAAGGGCGCCGACCGGTGTCGGCGCCCGCAGCGTCTACGAGGTTCCCGGGCGGACCGTCGGGTCCGGCTCGCCGGTGAGCGCCAACACCTGGTCCCAGAGCGCCCGCCGATCATCGGCCGAGAGGCGGGTGGAGGGGATCCGGTCGAACGGCCGGACCCGGCGGTCCAGGAACAGCCGTCCGGTCGTTGCGCGGGCCTCCGGGGCGGCGGCGAGCCAGAGGATCGTGTCCGCGCCCTCGGCGGCGCTCCGCAGCTGGCCGCCGATGAGCCCGTGGAAGCCGGGAATCGAGGCGGCGAGGCCCGGGGTGTCGGCCCAGCCCGGGTGCATCGCGTTGGCGACCACGCCGCGCCCGCGGAGGCGTCGCGCCCACTCGCGGACGAGGGCGACCTGGGCCCGCTTCGCGCGGGCGTAGGCGCGCGGACCGCTGTAGGCGCCCCGCTCGAACGCGAGATCGTCCAGCGGCAAGGCCTGGAAGTACATCCCGCCGGACGTGACGGCCACGAGCCGGGCGTCCGGGCTCTCCGCCAGGCGCGGGAGCAGCCGGGCGACGAGGACGAAGGGGCCCAGCACCATCGTCGCGAAGGTGCGCTCGAAGCCCTCCGGCGTCGCTTCCCGCGTCTCGAACATCGTCCCGGCGTTGTCGATGATGACGTCGAGCCGCGGCTCGCGTTCCAGGATCTCCGCGGCCGCGGCCCGGACGGACGGCAGGGACGCCATGTCCGCGACGACCGTCGTGGCGCCGAGGTCGGGCGTCTCGGCCAGGAGCTCGGAGCGGGTCCGCTCCAGGCGCCCGGCGTCGCGTCCCACAAGGACGAGGCGCGCTCCCATCCGTGCGCACGAGCCGGCCGCGGCGCGCCCCAGGCCGGACGTGGGCCCGGTCAGGACGACCGTTCGACCGGCCATGGAGAACGACTCGGCGTCCGGCCAGTCGAAGAGTCGACGACGCAGCGAATACCCGATCCGGGTGAAGCTGGGGACGACGAGCGCCTCGGCGAGGTCGTCCACGATTGCGCGGGGATCCATCATGTACACATCTTGGTGCCCGCGACCCGTCCGGATCGCCTCGTTGCGCGAAGATACCAGCAGATGGGTCCCCGAGCAGGACCCGGGAGACAACCCGAGATGACCCGCCTCCACGAGACCATCGAGACGCCCCTGGCCATCGACGAGACCTTCGCCTTCATCGCCGACTTCGCGAACTCGCAACACTGGGATCCCGGGGTGGCGACCTCCGAGCGCATCGACCCGGGTCCGGTGGGCACCGGTGCCCGGTTCAAGCTCGGCGTCCGGATGCGCGGCCGCGTCGCCCCCATGGAATACCGCATCACCACGTACGAGCCGCCGCGCCGCGTGATCCTCACGGGCGAGGGCTCCAACGTCTCGGCCGTCGACGAGATCCGCTTCGAGCCCAGCCCGACCGGGACCCGCATCGACTACACCGCGGACATCCGCCTCACGGGCTGGATGCGCCTGGTCGCGCCGTTTGCGGGCGGGGCCTTCGAGAAGATCGCCCGGGATGCCCTGGGGGGCATGCAGCGCGCGCTCGACGAACGGGCGAAGACGGCCGGGCGATGAAGACCGCCGTGGTCGGGGCCGGAGTCAGCGGGCTGACCGCGGCCTACGCGCTGCACCGGGAAGGTCGCGACGTCGCGCTGTTCGAGCGGGAGTCCACCCCCGGCGGGCACGTGGCCACGGTGACGGTGGAGACCCCAGGCGGGCCGCTCAACGTGGACACCGGGTTCATCGTCTACAACGAGCCGACGTACCCGCGACTCGTCGGCCTGTTCGCGGAGCTGGGCGTCCAGACGCAGCCCGGCAACATGTCCTTCGCGTCCTCCTGTCGGGCGTGCGACGTCGAGTTCGGGTCGCGCGGGGCGCGCGGGCTCTTCGCCCAGCGGAGCCTCCTGGTGCGCCCGTCCCACCTGCGGATGCTTGCGGACGTGGTGCGCTTCCACCGCGACGCGCGGGCCATCCTGGACGGCCCCACGCCCACCGGCATGACCCTTGGCCAGTACCTGGATGACCGCCCCTTCGGGTCCGCCTTCCGCGACCATTTTCTCGTCCCGATCACGGCGGCGGTCTGGTCCACGGCCCCCGGGCGCACAATGGAGTACCCCGTCGACTACCTGTTGCGGTTCCTGGACAACCACGGCCTGATCGGTCTCGACCGGGCGCTGCCGTGGCGGACCGTGACCGGAGGATCCCGAACCTATGTCGACCGGCTGATCGCCGCGCTCCCGTCGGGCGCCGTGCGGTCGGGCGACCCTGTCACGACGGTGACCCGCGACCAGGCTGGTGCGATCGTGCGAACGGCCGGCGGGGCCAACGAGCGCTTCGACGCCGTGGTGATGGCCACCCACGCGGACGACGCGCTGACCCTCCTGGCCGACGCGGATCCCACCGAGCGGGCAGCCCTCGGCGGCTTCGAGTACAACCGCAACCAGGTGGTGCTCCACACGGACGACCGCGTGATGCCCCGACGACGCGACGCGTGGTCCTCGTGGAACGTCGACCAGGCGGCGTGCGACCCACCCGGCTCCACCGTCACCATGACCTATCACATGAACCGGCTGCAGGCCCTGCCCGGGCCAACCCAGTACTTCGTATCGGTCAACCCCGGCGACCGCGTCCGCGACGAGCACGTCATCCTGGCGCGCGCGTTCAGCCACCCGCTCTACACGTTCCAGTCGCTGGAGGCCCAGTCCGCCATCCGTCTGCTCCAGGGCCATCGGGCCACGTACTACGCAGGCGCCCACCTTGGCTATGGGTTCCACGAGGACGGCTGCCGCTCCGGGTACGAGGCGGCGGCGATGATCCCGATCCGCGCAGCCGAGGCGGTGTTCGCGTGAGATCCCACCTCCTGGAGGGCAAGGTCCGGCATCGGCGGTCCCGGCCGATCGTCTACGCGCTCGAGCATGACGTCTACTACTTCGCGCTCGACCTGGCGGAGCTCGACGAGTTCGACCGCTCGCTGCGCCTCGTCAGCCGGAACCGCCGGAACGTCCTGCAGTTCCGGGACGACGACCACTGGCCCGCGCCGGCCACCGACCTGCAGGCCACCGTCCTGCGGCACCTGCGGGCCGAGGGCGAGGACCCCACCGGGTGGCGAATCACGCTGGTCACGAGCCTGCGGGTCCTGGGCTACGGGTTCAACCCGGCCAGCTTCTACCTGTGTCGCGACACGACCGGCCTGTTGCGCGTCGTCGTCGTGGAGGTGCACAACACCCACCTGGAACGGCACCTGTACACGCTGCGACCGCGGGCCGACGGCCCGCACTTCGTCTCCTCGATGGAGAAGGACTTCTACGTCTCGCCGTTCATCGACATGGATGGCCACTACACGGTGCACGTGCAGGACGACCCGACGCGCCTGCGCATCGCCATCAACGAGCGCCAGGGTGACGCTCCGCTCCTCTCCACGAGCCTGGTCCTGGAGCGACGCCGCCTCACGAACCGCTCGGTCCTCCGGATGCTCGTCTTCCATCCGCTCGTCACCCAGAAGACCATCGGCATGATCCACTGGCATGCGCTGCGGTTGTGGCGACGGGGTGTCCGGTTCCACCGCCACGGCGAGGCGGCCGGCCGGCCGAGCCAGGTGGCGCGATGAGCGTCCGGTCCCGCGTCGGTCCACTGGCGGGCTTCGCCGATCGGACGGTCCTGTCGGTCGCGGAGCGCGTCGGCCTGGCGGCCGCGGCCCGCATCAAGGTCGGCCGCCTGACGGTCGTCCTGCCGGACGGCCGCCGGCGCCGCTTCGGCGACCCCTCCTCCGCTCGCCGCGGCGAGATCCACGTCCACGACGAGCACGCCGGTGTCCGCATCCTCCTGGACGGCGAGACCGGTGTCGGCGAGGCGTACATGGATGGCCTCTGGTCGTCGCCGGACCTGGAGGCGCTCATCGAGCTGGCGGCGCTGAACCGCTCGGCGCTGGCGCTGGCCGCGGGTTGGTGGCGCGTCCCGCTCGAGCTGCCGCGGAAGCTCGCCCACCGGGCGCGAAAGAACACCACGACCCAGGCCCGCGAGAACATCGCCGCCCACTACGACCTGGGCAACGACTTCTACCGGCTCTTCCTCGACGAGACGATGACCTACTCCAGCGCCGTCTTCGAATCGCCGGAGCAGTCGCTGGCGGACGCCCAGCGGGTCAAGTATCGGCGGATTGCCGAGGGCGCAGGCCTGGAGGCGGGCATGCACGTCCTCGAGATCGGCTCCGGCTGGGGCGGGTTCGCGCTGTACGCGGCCGGGGAGCTGGGCTGCCGCGTGACGTCCATCACGATCTCGAGAGAGCAGCACGACCTGGCCCGCGAGCGCGTCCGGGCGGCGGGCCTGGAGGACCTGGTGGAGATCCAGATGCGCGACTACCGCCACATCGAGGGCCGCTACGACGCGATCGTCTCGATCGAGATGCTGGAAGCCGTCGGCGCCGAGTACCTCTCCTCCTACTTCGAGGCGTGCGACGGGGCCCTGGAGGCCGGCGGCCGGCTCAGCCTGCAGGTGATCACCTTCCCCGATGCCGCCTACGAGGCCCAGCGCCAGGGGGCGAACTGGATCCAGACCCACATCTTCCCGGGCGGCCTGTGCCCGTCCCTCGCCGTCATCGAACAGTCCGTGCACGGCACGCGCCTGCTCATCCGGAGAGTGAGCGACATCTCGTCCAGCTATGTCCGCACGCTGCGGGCGTGGCGGACGCAGTTCCTCGAGAACGTCGATGCCGTGCGCGCCCAGGGCTTCGACGACCGCTTCATCCGGATGTGGGAGTACTACCTCGCCCTCAGCGAGGCGGGCTTCGCGACCGGCCTGACCCAGGACCTGCAGATCGTCATGGAGAAGGCGCGCGGCCTGGACGCCTGAGCGCGGCACGCGCCCGACCATCTCGCCGCGCCAGAGGAACGGGTTCTCGATCCTGGCGCCGGTTCGCCCGATCGCGATCGAGGCCCACGCGCTAGGTTCGCCGGGGGCGCCTCGGGTCCGGCTCTGGCGAATCCCCGGATGCCGAGCGGGTCGCATCGGTCACTTCGTCACCGTGAAGGGGGCCGAGGAGAGCGACGCATACCCGTCGTCGAGGAGGTAGTGGGCGTCGTACGCACCCGGCGGGAGCGGCCAGTCCCCCTCGCCGCGCTCGTCGATCACGACCGACCCGATGACCGCCTGGCCGGTGTAGGTGTAGTACAGGTACGAGTCCACGAGCGGGTCCGCGCCGCGGGCGTAGATGCCGATCCAGTCCCAGCGCGACCCCGGAGCGTCCCGCCATGAAGCGGTGATCGGGGCGCCGCTCGGGTAGGTCGTGGCATCGAGGGTCAGCGTTGGCTTGGTGCCGGGGGCCACGACGGAGAACGGCGCGATCGCCAAGACGACGCCACCCGGCCCCAGAAGCCGGACCTGGTAGTCACCGACGCCGAGCCTGTTCGAGTCGAGCTCCATCGTCGCGTCACGCGATGCGCCGATGCAGACGTCGTAGATCGGATCGCCCGTCGAGCCGGCCTTCCTGACATCGACGCATTCGTCGGCCGAACCGGTCGTATGGATCCGGGCCAGGTTCATGTCGCCGAGCGTGACGAGGCGCTGGTCAACCGACACGAACGGCTGCGGATCCCCGGGCGTCACGATGAACGTGCCGACGACGCCGCGATGGTCCGTGCCCCAGGGGCTCACGGCGATGTCCACCTGCGGGCCGCCCGCCTCGCCCACGATCCGGATATCGTCGGTGATGGATGGGCCCGCGGCGTAGATGATGTCGATGCGGTCCTGCGGCTCGCTCGGGTCCGGGTAGCCGTCGATGAGCGGGCGGCCGGCCCACCAGGTCAGGCCCGGGTCCGCGACCGGATCGGGGTGGAGCTCCCGGTAGGTGTCGCGGAACCCGGCGGCCTCGACAGCGGTGCTGACCGGCCACGGCACCGGGTACTTGATCTGCGGCCGGAGCCCGACGGTCGCCGCAGTCCAGTCGAGGTGCGACGGGGCATTGAAGTCGCCGGTGAGGAAGGTCGGGATCCCGCGCGCAGCAAGGTCAGGAAGGACGTCGAGGCGCTCCTGCAGCATCGGCATCCGCGTCGCCTGCTCGAGCGCCACGACCCGTCCCGGCCGGATCTCGACGTACTCGTAGCGTCCGTCGGCCCCGGGCGGATCGATGAGCGGCAGCTTGGACACGAGCTGCGATCGAACGCTGAAGTACTGCCAGAGCAGGTTCGCGGGCGCGTCGTTGGCGGTCCCGAGCGCCTCGGCCACCTTCCGGGTGTTCCCCTCGGCCTCCTCGAGCGCCACGACGTCCGGGTCGGCCTTCCGGATCGCCTCGATGATCTTCGTGAAGTCGACCTCGTTCCCGCCGTACTCGATGTTGAGCACCATCACCTTGAGCTCGGCGGTCGCGGGCGTGGGTCTGGGGGTCGGCCCGGGCGGCGAGGTAGCGGGTGGACCGCTCGCGGTCGATCCCGTCGGGGCCGGCGATTCGCTGGGGGTCGTCGAGGAGCATGCCGCGGCGGCAAAGAGGGCCACCGCGAACAAGGTCAGGGACCGGGATCGCATCGCGCCACCCTCTCGCTGCGTGAGGTCGGCATCATAGACCGCTCGTCGGGACGGTCGCGAGCCCGGTGCCGCGGCTGCCCGAGGGCCGGAAGGTCGCGGCGACTGGGTTCAGTCGCGCGCGATGCCGAACCAGCGGGTGCGCCGGCTGGTTCCGAACTCCGCCTTCTCCCCGGCCGTCTGCGCCGACGGCGCCGTGAACGTCCCGGTGGGGTGGCCCGGGGTCGAGAAGAAATCCACGTCCACGCGCGCGACCTCGTGGTTGCCGAACTCGATCCAGCACGCGCCGGTGCCGTCGTAGCCGGGCGGCTCGGTCTCCCCGCGGATCCGCGCGATCAGCTGGTCGGCCACCACGCGCGCCGCGCCCTCGGCGAACACTCCGGCCTTGGGCGTGCCCACGCTCGTGACGTCACCCACCGCGTAGACGCCCGGGAAGCGGGTGGCCAGGGTCCCCGGATCGACGGGGATCCAGCCGCCCTTCGCGAGGCCGGACTCCTCGACGACCGCCGGCGCCCGGTGCACCGGGACGCCCAGGAACAGGTCGAAGGGCAGGCGGCTGCCGTCGTCCAGCAGGGCCTCGTGCGTGGCCGGGTCCAGCGCGGCGACCTTGCGGTCGCGCACGAACTCGATGCCCTGCTCGGCGAACCTCGCCAGGATCGCCTCCGAGGTGGCGGGTGACGGGGGGACCGGCGTGCCGAACGGGATCACCACCTGGATCCGGACGCCGCCGCGGACGCCGCGCTCGCGCAGGTACTCGTCCAGCAGGATCGCGGCCTCGCTGGGCGCCGGCGGGCACTTGAACGGGGCGCCGCACACGCCGACGATCGCCGTGCCCGCCCGGAAGGAGGGGAGCACGTCGCGCAGGGCCACGGCCCCCGGCACCGAATAGAACTCGTGGCCGGCCTCGACCAGGCCCGGCGTGGCCGCGAGGTCGTAGTCGGCGCCCAGCGCCACCACCAGGATGTCGGCCTCGTACGTGGCGCGGTCGGTGACGACGCGCCGGGCTTCGGGATCGATCGCGGTGACGGTCTCCTGCCGGAACCGGACGTGGGGCGTCGCCAGGTCGCGGTATGGCAGGCGAACGGCCTCGGGCGCCCGCTTGCCGAACATCACGTCCAGCTTGGAGAAGCCGAACACGAACGCGTCCGCGCGATCGATCAGGGTGACCTCGACCTGGTCACCCTGATCGTGCGCCAGGCGGGAGGAGAGCTCGAGGCCGCCGAACCCGGCACCGAGCACGAGGACAGATGAGGTCATGGGGGGAAGGATAGGCGTCCTCGGCGACCTTCGCCGATTCGCTGACCCCGCCGATTTCGACGGGGTCAGCCCGGCACGCCCATGGACTTGGGCCAGTGAACGATCACCCAGTCCGCCTCGCGCAGCTCAAGAACCCAGGTGCAGCGGGTCGGCTCGACGACGGGCTGATCGCCGATCCGCGCCGGAGGTCCCACGGGCAGGTCGCCCAGGCCAGGCGACGATCCGGGCCGAAGCGGATGCGAGGTCGGTCTGGGTGATCCGGATTTCGGACAGCGCATCGAACATGCCTCGGATCAGTGGCTCAGCTTCTGACCAGCCGACGACCTGGTCGGGTGGCGCCGCGGAGCCCGCTGGTCCAGCGAATTCCCAGGCACGGCCCACGCCGCACCGCCTGCAGCGCCTCGGGCAACGCGCCCGCCCGCCCACGCCAAGGGACCTGCTCGCGACCGCCCGTGGGTGGGTCGTCAACCGGCCGCCGAGGCGGTGATGCCCCCGCGATGCGGCCACGGGCATCGAATTGCGAAGGGGATGCGCGCGCGCGAGCGCGTCGACCTCGGGGGCTGACGCGAACCGCCGGCAGATGCGAACCGCCCGCGCCTGCGAGCCGCCTTCGCCGAGATCGCCACGGACGTGCATGATCCACGCGTGGACTTCCAGCCGCTGCGGGTCATCATCGCCGAAGATTCGGCGCTCATCCGGGAGGGGCTGGCGCGGCTCATCGTCGACTCCGGGGGCGTCGTCGTCGCCAAGGTGGCCGACGGCCCGTCCTTCGTAGCGGCGGTCGTCGAGCACCGGCCCGACGTCTCGGTCGTCGACGTTCGCATGCCTCCGACCCAGCGCGACGAGGGGCTGCGCGCGGCGATCGAGGCCCGCCGCCTCGTCCCCGGCACGCCCGTCCTCGTCCTGAGCCAGTACGTTGAGCGCCAGTACGCGACCGAGCTGCTCGCGGACCGGGCCGGCGGCGTCGGCTACCTCCTGAAGGACCGGGTCGCGGACATCCGCGAGTTCATGGATGCCCTGCGCCGGGTCGCCCGCGGCGGGACGGCGCTCGATCCCGAGGTGGTCGCCCAGCTCATGGTCCCGCGCCGCCCCGACGACCGGCTCCATGCGCTCACGCCGCGCGAGCGCGAGGTGCTGGCGGCCATGGCCGAAGGGCGGACGAACGTCGGGGTTGCGGCGCTGCTGGGCATCTCTGAGGGCGCCACGGAGAAGCACATCAGCAACATCTTCGGCAAGCTCGAGCTGCCCGACTCGCAGAACGACCACCGCCGCGTGCTGGCGGTGCTGACCTACCTGGGCTCCTGACCAGCCCCGGCGGCCGGCACGGCGGCGGCCGGCCATGCGGCGACCGGCATCTCGGCGCGCACGGTCGTCGGTCCGCCCGGCGGGCTGTCGACGGTGAGCGAGCCGTCGAGCGCCTCGACGCGACCGGCCAGTCCCGCCAGCCCGCCACCGGGAACGACCCGCGCGCCGCCGGCACCGTCGTCCCAGACCTCCACCACGAGCCGCGGCGCCTCGGGCGGGCCATCTCCGCGGCAGCGGATCTCGCACCGTCTGGCCGAAGCGTGCTTGGCGACGTTGGCGACGGCTTCGGCCACCACGAAGTACGCCGCTCGCTCCGTCGCATCCGGCAACCGCTCGCCCTCGGGCAGGGAGCTCGAAACGGTCGTCGGCACCGGGCAGCGCCCCGCGATGGCGCTCAGCGCCGGGACGAGGCCGCGGTCGAGCAGGATGGCCGGGGCGATCCCGCGCACGAGGTCGCGCAGCTCGGCAAGCGCGAGGCGTGCCTGGTCCTGCGCCTCGACGACGAGCGCCCGGGCGGCGACGGGGTCCGTGTCGATCCGCTCGGCAGCCAGGCTGAGATCGATCGTCAGCATGACCAGGCGCTGCTGGGCCCCGTCGTGCAGGTCGCGCTCGATGCGGCGCAGCTCGCTCGCCTCCACGTCGATGACGGCCTTGCGGCTCCCCTCGAGCGTCTCCACCCGGCGCTGCAGCTGGCGCTGCTCCGAGTCGCACAGCAGGCCGGCGACGACCGCGCGATGGAGCGCCATCAGGCCGCGGGAGACGGAGGCCGCGACGGGCACCAGGGCCAGGCCGACCAGCCCGCCCGCGAGGGCGACCGCCCACGGCGAGGCCGGCAGCCCTGCCCCCACGCCGGCCGACAGGCCCGACGTGGTGAACCAGAGCGGCAGCGAGAGCAGCGTCAGGGAAGCGCCCCACAGCCCGACGACGACGGCGAACTCCAGGACCGTCAGCGGGAACGCGACGAACACGTATACGACGTCGCGCCAGCGGCTGACGTCGAGGAACACGGCGAGCAGCAGGTCCCGCAGCCCGCTGCCGTACGGGCGGTAGGCATGTGGCCGGAGCGGCCGCGGGTCGGCCAGGCTGGCCCGTGACCGCTCGATCCTGGCCACCAGGCGGCTCGCCTCGATGGCCAGGCCGATGACGATGACGCCGATCCCCACCACGAGCAGGGAGGCGCCGGACGAGAACGCGGCGAAGATCAGCCCGAACGCGAGGAGCTCCACCCAGAACCCCAGGAAGATCGCCAGCGTGGCGTACCAGGTGGCCGGGTGGAGCGGGGAGAGAAGGAAGGCGCCGACCGCGCCCCGATCCCGCCCCCTGACCTGGGCGCCCACCAGGGCGCTCAGGACCAGGAGCAGGCCGAGAACGAGGAACGGCGCCCCGATCATTGTTCGGAGGTCGTGCGGCGGGCCGAGCCCACCAGCAGGGCGGCGCCCAGGGCCACCAGGAAGGCCGGCCCCAGGAGACCGCCGACGGCCCAGCCCGGGATCAGCATGTTGGCCATGGCGATCGCGCCGAAGACGATGAGCAGGACGCCGAGGAAGAGACCTGCCCGTCCGCCGCGGCGGTCGTCGGGCCGCTGGTCGGGCCCCGGCGCCTGCCAGGCGGAGTTCGCCGGCCACTCAGGGTTCGCCGCCCCGCCGTCGGGGTTCGCCGCCCCGCCGTCGGCAGGCGATCCGGCGCCCGGATCCCCGACGTTGCCGGCACCCTGCCATGACCCGGGAGCGGGCATCGTGGCCGGCTCGAGCGGGATGACGAACGCGAGGATGATGTAGAGAAGAATCGTGAAACCGCCGAGGAAGACCGAGAGGATCCACAGGATCCGGACCACCGTCGGGTCGATGTCCAGGTACTCGGCCATGCCGGAGGCCACGCCCGCCAGCTGGCGATCGTGACGGCGACGGTAGAGACGACGCGGGTTCACTTGCAGCCTCCCACGGAGTTCACGTCCACGCTACCAACGTTGACCGAGATGGTCACGTCCGCGTGGTGGTTTGCCATCGAATAGCCGGGGCTCTCCCACACCTCGCCGCTGCGAACGAGCCCCGTGTAGTTGGTGGATCCCAGCATTCCTTCGTGGCGGATCCGCAGGCCGAGCTCGCCGGCGGCGCAGATCCGCAGCGAACCGGCGTCGACCGAGAAATCGGCGTTGAGGTCCTGGTCGACGGGCAGGTCGAGCGCGACCGAGGCCGCCCGGACCGTCATCGAAAGATGAGCAACCGCTGCCCGGGCCAGGTCGACCCGTGCGTCTCCGGCGTTGACGACAAGGCGCATCTTCCCGATGCGGGCGCCGGCCAGGTCGAACCGGCCCCGCCCTGCGGAGATCTCCGCCGTCAGGTCCAGCGTGTTCGAGACGGGCAGCGAGAGTCGCCACACGTCGCTGCCCCGGAAGCGGCCGAACACGCGGTCCAGGCTCGAGCTCGCCACCGAGAGCCGGTCGGCCGAGACGTCGACCGTGGCGGCCGGGCCGGTGGCGTTGCCCGCCGCGAGCTGCCAGCCGCTGCCGGCTGCCGTCGTGACCGACATGTCGCCGCAGGCGAGCGTGAGATTGACCGACGCAGGGCCGTCGAACGTGCCCTGCCGCGTGGCGAAGGTCGCCCGCTGCATGTCGCGGCACTGCGGCCCGATCTGTGGCGCGGCCACGACCGCCCCGCCGAGCAGCAGCCCGGGCACCGCGGCGGCGAGCAGGCCGCCCGCCAGCCCGAACCGGGTGCGACGCAGGAGCAGGCCGATGCCGAGCGCGATGACGAGCACGGGCCAGAGACGCAACGCCTGCGCGACGACGTCGCCGCCGACGGCGTCGCTCTGCGCGACGAGCAGCACGGCGCCCGCCGTGACGAGAAAGACCCCCCAGTAGAGCAGCCTCCGATTGACGTTCATGATGTCCTGCCTCCGAGCTGTCGGATCGGGTTCGCCCGATCGCGATCGATGCCCAGACGCTACGTTCGCCGGGGGCGCCGGACCAGCCGGGCAGCAGGCCAATTCGGGGTGGGGCTAGCCCCCCGTCCGCTTGTCGGCGCCTTGTGCAGCCCGGGCGCCCTGCCGCGCTCCCACACGTGGCCGAGTCCTTGCGCGGCCCCGGCGCGGAGCGGGGCCGTGATGGAAAGCATGTTGACAACCAGCGCGAAAACAGAATATAACTATCCACACAACCCGAAGGATAGTGGCCTTCAACGATGCTGTTCGCGACGCCAACCCTGACAACTGAAGAGCGGTGGGTGCTCGACCATGTCGAGGAGCTGCGTGCACGCCTGGGCGCGCGCACTCGCGAGCCCCGGGTATGGGTTGGCCTCCTCCGGCGGACGGCGCTGGCGAGGGCGATCCAGGGCTCGAACAGCATCGAGGGTTACAACGCCTCGATCGAGGACGCCCTGGCGGCGGTCGACGACGACGAGCCGGCCGGCGCCCACGACGAGACCTGGCGGGCGACCGTCGGCTACCGCGACGCGATGAACTACGTCCTCCAGCTTGCGGACGATCTTCACTTCGAGCTCGACGCGAACCTGATCCGCAGCCTCCATTACATGCTCCTCCCGTACGACCCGTCGATGAGCCCCGGGCGCTGGCGGCTCGGCCCGGTCTTCGTCCGGCGCGACCGGGATGGGGAGGTCGTGTACACGGGCCCGGATGCGGACCGCGTCCCGGGGCTCATCGCGGAGCTCGTTGAGCGGATGCGGGATGACTCGGACCCCGGCTTGGTTCGCGCGGCCATGGCCCACCTGGACCTGGTCATGGTTCACCCGTTTCGAGACGGGAACGGGCGCATTGCCCGTGTCCTCCAGTCACTGGTGCTCACGAGACAGGGGATCCTGGGGCCGGCGTTCTGCAGCATCGAGGAGTACCTGGGCCACAACACGCCCGCCTACTACGCGGTGCTGGCGCAGGTCGGCGGCGGCTCGTGGAACCCGGCCAACGACGCGCGGCCGTGGGTGCGCTTCTGCCTGGCCGCCCACTACCGCCAGGCGCGCACCCTTCTCCGGCGAAGCGAGGAGGCCGAGCGGCGCTGGGACGCCCTCGATCGCGAAGTCCGGCGCGTGGGCGTCCCCGAGCGATCGATTCCCTGCCTGTTCAACGCCGCCCTGGGCTACCGGATCAGGAACGCGACCTATCGCACGCTCGCGGAGGACGTCTCCGAGCTCGTCGCGAGCCGGGATCTTCGTGCGCTCGTGGAGGCCGGCCTGCTGACCCCGGTTGGGGAGCGGCGGGGCCGCACGTACCTGGCGTCCGATCAGCTGAAGCGGATCGAGCTGTCGGTTCGATCCGCCCGGACCCGAGACGAGCCGGACCCGTTCGTCGTGGCGCAGGCCGCGCTGCGAAACGGGACGACCCCCTCTGGTCGGACGAGGCTACGTTGAGAACTGCCGAACCTCAACGGCAGAATGTGCGCAACCCGGTGACGGCGCGACATTGAGGAGCGGCCGATGAGGCAACTGCAGGCGTCCCTCGCCCTGGACGCGCGGGCGCGCCTCGCGGAAGGCCCGCTGTGGGATGACCGCGCCGGGGTGCTGTGGTGGGTCGACATCACCGGGCGGGCGGTCCACCGGTTCGACACCCAGGCCGAGAGCGATCGCGCCTACCCGGTGCCGACGGAGGTCGGGTGCGTCCTGCTGACCGGCGGGCCGGACGTTCTCGTGACCCTGCGCGAGACGGTCGGGCTCCTCGATCCGCGGAGCGGATCGATCGCCCACCTCGCGGACCTTCCGCGGACGGTCGAGACGCAACGGACGAACGACGGGGCCGTCGACCCCTTCGGCAACGCGCTGATCGAGACGATGGCTACCGACCTGCGCGAGGGCGGCGGTTCGCTGCTCCGCCTCCGCCCCGACGGGCGACTCGAACACCTCCTCGGCGGCCTGACGATCCCCAACGGCATCGCCTGGACTGCCGACGCGTCCTCGATCTGGTTCACGGACAGTTCGACCCATCTCATCGAGCTCATCCCCTATGCGCCCGATGGCCCGCTCGGGGCCCGGCGGACCGCATTCGAGGTCGTGCGCGGCATACCCGACGGCCTCACGACCGATGTCGACGGACGGGTCTGGGTCGCCCACTGGGGCGGCTGGGGCGTTGGCTGCTACGAACCCGATGGGACGCTCGTGACGTGGGTCGACGTCCCCTGCGCCAACGTCTCGAGCTGCACGTTCGGAGGTCCGGCGCTCGACGAGCTGTACATCACCACGGCCCGTGACGACGTGGCCACGGACGATCTGCGGCGCCAGCCGCACGCCGGCGGCATCTTCGTCGCGAGGACGGGTGCGCACGGTCGGGCCGCCGATCGCTTCGGGAACAGGCCTTTGCGCTGACCGCGTCGGGACGGCGTCTCAGGGTGTCTCGCCGGGCGCCCGGGTCGAGACAAGGACCTTGATGTCCGACCCGCCCGCCTCCAGGGCGGCGAAGCCGTCGGTCACGACCCGGTCCAGGGCGATGCGTCGGGTGATCAGGGGGCGGACATCGACCAGGCCCGAGGCCATGAGGTGAACAGCGATCGGCAGGTCCTCGTCGAAGTGATGCTGCACGCTCCCGATGACGGTCCGCTCGCCCTCCACGATCGCCCACGTGTCGACCGGGACCGGGGTCCCCAGGACGGCGAGCAGGACGATCCGCCCGCCCTTCCTGGTTGCGGCGATCGAGTCGCGGATCGCCCCAGCCCGCCCCCCGCATTCGATCGCCGCGTCGACGCCCAGCCCATCCGTCAGGTCCGCGACCGATCGGACCCAGGTCGGATCCGTCGTGTCGAACGCAGCGGTCGCGCCGAGTCGCCGTCCCAGGTCCAGGCGATGGGCGCGATGGCCCAGGAGGACCACGGTCGTCGCGCCCGCCGCCCGGGCGACCTGGAGCGTGATCAGGCCGACCGCGCCGTCGCCCACGATCGCGACCGAGTCGCCGAGGCGGATGCCGGCCTTCCGGACCGCCCGCACCGCGACCTCAGTCGTCTCGATGAGCGCCGCCTCCTCGTCGCCGATCTCGGCGGGCAGCCGGAGGCACTGCCGGGCCGGCACCTTGACGTATTCCGCGAGGCCACCATCGGCGTGCAGGCCGATCGCGGCCCAGTCGACGCACAGCGCGTACTCGTGGCGACGACAGTAGTGGCACTGCCCGCAGAAGAGGCAGATGTCCGGGACGACCCGGTCGCCGACGGCAATCCCCTGGACCTCCGGTCCGACCTGGACGACCTCGCCGGCGAACTCGTGGCCGAGCGTGACCGGCGCACGCTGTCCCGTGAGTGGGTTCGGGCGGTCCACCGGGATGACGACCGGGCCGTCGCGGTACTCCTCGAGGTCGGTCCCGCAGATGCCGCACCAGCTCACCCGGAGGAGGACCTCGCCGGGGCCCACGCGCGGGATCGGGACGTCCTCGACGCGCACATCGCCACGAGCATGCCAGCGAGCCGCCCGCATCGTGGCCGTCATGTCCGCGCGATCCTCCCCGTGGCCTGGCGTCCCTGTGGCCCTGTGTCGGTCACGCCCATTCTGACGCGCTCCGAGAAGTGGGACCATGGCGTTGTGCCGTGGAGGCGTGGTGACGGCGGAGGCCGACCGGGCATCCGGCGTCGGTGAGGAGAGGATGGTCGGATGAAGCACGCGGTCGTCACCGGCGGGGCAAAGGGGATCGGGCTCGGGGTCGTCCGCGAGCTGACACGCGAGGGCTGGCACTGCGCCATCCTCGACACCGACCCCGTCGGGCAGAGCGTCGCCGACGAGCTGGGCGGTGCCTACGTGCAGGCGGACGTGACGCGGCCCGAGGAGCTCAGGCGGGCCTTCGCCGACCTGGCCGGGCGGTTCGGCCCGATCCACGGACTCGTGAACAGCGCGGGCATCAACCGGACGGGACCGTCGGACCAGCTTTCCGTCACCGACTGGCAGCGGGTGATCGACATCGACCTGAGCGGGACCTTCTACGCCTGCCAGGCGGCATTCCCGCACATGGCGCCGGGATCGGCCATCGTCAACCTCGCCTCGGTCCTCGCCACGCGCGCGCTTCCGGGACGGGTGGCCTACAGCGCGGCGAAGTTCGGCGTGGTGGGGATCACCCGCGTGCTCGCCGTGGAATGGGCCAGCCGGCCGATCCGGGTCAACGCCGTGGGCCCTTCGTGGACCGACACGCCGCTGATCCGCGACCAGCTCGCGGCCGGCACGCTCGACCTCGAGGTGCTGGCCAGGGTGCCGATGGGGCGCCTCGCGCAGGTCGAGGACGTGGTGGGCGCGATCGCCTTCCTGCTCAGCGACAAGGCGTCGTTCATCACCGGCCAGACGCTCTACGTGGACGGGGGCTACACCTGGGCCGGGTAGCGGGGAGTGCCGGAGGTCAGTCCAACCACATGGACCGGCCGGCCGGCGCCGCCAGCGGGGACCACTCGCGATGCGTCGACCGCGGGGCCGAGCGGCCCGCTGTGACATGCGGGACACCATCCGGTAACGCCACGGTGCGAGGGCCGTGGCATCCTTGCGCCAGGCCCACGGGCAGCTGCACATGGCGCTCCAGGAGATCCAGCCATGGACGAGCGGGTGACAGCGATCGCGTCCCGGATGTTCGGGCCGGATGATGGGACACCGGGCCTGCCGATCCTGGACCCCTCACCGTGGCTTGCGGTCGATGTCGACCCGCTCGCGCGCGTGACGGCGGCGTTCCTCGTGGCTGCCGCCGGCGCAACCCACCCCGACCACGACGGAGCGGTGGCCGTGCTGACCGCGCCGATGGCGGGTCCGGCCGCCCTCCTTGCTGACTTCTACCGGACCGGTCTCGACCGGATGGCGGCCGAGCTGGGCCGCGTCACGGCCGCAAACCCGGAGGTCGCCACGCGGTTGGGCGCCGCGGCCGCCGACCTCGAAGCTCCGGCGAGCGCCGACGAGGCCAGGGACGCCATCTGGGAGGCGTTCTTCCCGCAGGCCGTGGGGATCCTGGGCGACGAGGAGGGACGCGTCCGCGACCTGCGTTCGGCTCGGACGGTCACCGTTACCAGACCCGCCCCGGATCCAATGTCGGACCCTGCGCGCGACGTCCTGTTCACCTCCAACGTCCTGCTCACGATCCCCGCCGCGACCACCGACATCGGGGCACTCCCGTACCCGCAGCCGCTGCGGGACGCGATCGCGGCCGCCGCCGCCGTGCCGCAGCGCTGCTGGTTCGACCACCCGATCCAGCTCGGCGTGGAGCCGGCCGGCAACGAGCTGCTGTACGGGCTGCGCGGGCTGGACGCCGCCGTGGACGCCGAGCCGGAGGCCGGGCGCGTCACATGCCTGCTGTCAGTGAGCGTGACGCACGACGGCCTGGGCCCGGTGGCCCGCCCATACGTGGAGGCGGAGCTCGCGCGTGCCGGCGGCCTGCGCCACCTGGACGTCGTCGTGGTGACAGAGGGCGACGCCCAGCGGCTCGTAGACGAGGTTGTCGTCCCGGCACTGGCACTCAGCCTCGGAGAACCCGCCGCCTCTGCCGCGGCCCCCGGATTGCGCGCCGTCGTAGGGGTGGACGGCGAATACGGCCGTCACTACAGCTTCCTGAAGGCCATCGCGGCGCTCTGGCACGTCGCCATCGACCCGGCCGTGCGCGCGACGTTCAAGATCGACCTGGACCAGGTGTTCCCCCAGGGGGTCCTGGTGGAGGAAACCGGCCGGACCGCGTTCGGCCACCTGGCAACTCCGCTGTGGGGCGCGACGGCCCGTGACGCGGACGGCCGGGACATCGAGCTGGGCATGCTGGCCGGCGCCCTCGTCAACGAGCGTGACATCGGACGCGGCCTGTTCACCCCGGACGTGGATCTCCCGAAGCGACCACCCACCCTCGACGAGCACGTGTTCTACAGCGCGCTGCCGCAGGCCATCTCCACCCGCGCGGAGATGATGGAGCGCTACGACGGACCAGCTGTCGACGGCGTAGGCCATGCCCTCGAGCGGATCCACGTGACCGGCGGCACGAACGGCATCCGGGTTGACGCCCTTCGTCGCCACCGTCCGTTCACCCCGACCTTCGTCGGTCGCGCGGAGGACCAGGCGTACATCCTGTCCACCCTGGGCCAGCCGGGGCCGCGGCTGGCCTACGCTCACGCGGCCGGTCTGATCATGCGCCATGACAAGGAGGCCTTCGCCGGCGAGGCGATGGCGGCCGCCCACGTCGGCATGCTCATCGGCGACGACGTCCGGATCCTGGTGTTCTCCGCCTACGCGGAGGCGGCGGCCGGAGATGGCCTGGACGGCGCCCTGGACGGCGCAGCCATCCGCCGACTCCTGGACCCGTTCACCGGCGGCTTCGTGTCCGCCATTCCCCAGACCGTCGCACTGCTGCGCCTGGCCTTGCGGACGATCCGCATGTTCGCTGCCGGCGAAGTGGGGCTCGCGCACGAGTACGCCATCGATGGCGTCCGCCGCGTCGATGAGGCACTCGAGGTGTTTGGGGATGCCGCAGCTGTCGCGGCTCGCGTCCATGCGGAACGGACAGCCTGGGGTCACTACTACGACGCGCTCGACACCCTGGAAGCCGGGATCGTCGCGGAGGACGAGCGCACCCAGGAGCTGCGTGCGCGAGCGGTCGGAATCATCGAAGCATGTCGGATCCAGGTTCCGGATGCCGCGGTCCGCACCTTCTTCCGGGGGGCGCAGACCTAGGCAGGCACGGAGCCGCCCGGCACGAGGGAGCGTGATGCGCGGGCTCGTCGGGATGCTGCCGTGGGTGATCGTGCTGGCGATCGCCGGCGTGGCGATCTGGCTCCTGCTCGACCGCCAGGTCGTCCTCGGCACGTGGGCCCTCGCCGCGATCATCCTCGGGCATGGCCTGGTCCACGCTCTCTACCTCGTGGCGTCACCCGACCCACCCGTTGGCCGCCCCGGGCCGAGGTGGCCGTTCGACCTCGGGCGGTCGTGGCTCGTGGCGCTCGCGGGCGCGCAACGAGGACGGCGCCTCGGCGCGGTCCTGGTCGGCGTCATCGTCGTCGCCTCGATCCTCGCCGCCTTGGCGACCGTCGGCGTCCTTCCCGTCGCCTGGTGGTCGGCCCTCGTCGTCCTGGCCGCGGTCGCCTCGCTCGTCCTCCTCGTCCTCGCGTTCGACCTCCAGCTGATTCTCGGCATCGGGATCGACGTGGCGCTCCTCGTGGTGGTCCTGGCCGGAGCGTGGAGCCCGGCCGCCCCCTGAGACGCCGCCGGGCCATGGGGCGCCGCACCGCGGGCGCAACGGCATGGCCACCGCACCCGCGCCCCGCCGCGCCGGGGAGGGCGAGGCGACCCGCCGCCCCATGGACGGTGTTATAGTTGACTAGATCAGTAGAGGACGGGTGGTCCCGACGAACGACCTTGCGGCGCAAATCCGGGTCGATCCCGCGCTCCCGGCCATGCTGGCCCAACAGGTTCGCGAGCAGCTGGCGTGGCTGATCTCGCGTGGGGTCGTGGCAGCCGGCGACGAGCTGCCCTCCGTCCGCTCCCTCGCTGCCAGCCTCGGGATCAACTACCACACGGTGCGCAGCGCCTATCGCCGCCTCGAGGCCGACGGGCTGGTCGAGACCCGTCCCGGGCGACGGAGCCGGGTCGCCCGCTTCGATCCGCGGCACCTCTGGCCCCCCGAGACCGCCGCCCGAACCCACCTCGTCGGGGTCGTGTTGCCGTCCCTTGGTCCCTTCTACGTCGAGCTCCTCGAAGGCGCCCTGGACGCTGCCCGGAGAGCCGGGATCCTGCTGATCGTCGCGACGACCGGCGACGACCAGGCGCTCGCGCTCCGGTCGATCGCCCAGCTGGCGGCGAAGGGCTCGGACGGCGTCGTCGTCGTCTCCCACGACATCTCGAACCTCGTCGCTGGCGGCGAGGAGATCGCCGGCGGGCGCTTCCTCCCCCTCGTCGCGGTCGACCGGCCGGGCTCGTTCGGCCTCTCCGTCGAGGCCGACCTCGACGGGGCCGGCTACCTGGCCGCGCGGCATCTCGTGGAGGACGGCCACCGGGAGATCGGCCTCATCACCCACGAGGCCCCGCTCTCCAACGTGGTGCCGATCGAGGCCGGGTACCGACGCGCCTTGGCCGAGGCCGGCCTGCGTGCCGACGAGCGACACGTCCTCCGGGTCGGTTCCTGGGGCCTCGAGGCCGGGGCAGCGGCGGCGGACCGCCTGCTCGCCGGCGCCGGCCGCCCGACGGCGCTCGTGGCGATCGCGGATCTCCTCGCGATCGGGGCGATGCGGCAGCTTCGGCGCGCCGGCCTGCTCGCCCCGGGGGACATCGCCGTGGCGGGCATCGACGATAGCCCGCTCGCCGCCCTGGTCGATCCAGGGCTGACCAGCGTCGCCCTGCCGGCGCGGGCCATGGGCGCCGAGGCGGTGGCGGTCCTCCAGCGCGCGTGGGGTGATGCTGCTTCGGCGTCCACGAGGTTCTTTCTCGGGGTCCAGCTGACCATCCGCGACAGCTGCGGCCCGCACGCGTCCCGACCGCGGTCATCGGCTCATGTCGACACGCACGGGAGGTTGCGATGAGAAGGGCCGTCCTCGGCCTCGCCATCCTGGTCGCCACGGGGGCCTGCTCCGGGGTGGCCGAACCCACGCCGGGCGCGCCGCAGGCAACGGCGACGGCGCCACCCGGCTCGGCGCAGCCGTCGACGGCCACGCCGGCGCCAGCGGCAGAAGCCACCCCTGCGCCGGCCGCCTCCCCCGGGCAGTCTCTGTTCCCACTCGGCGAGCCCGGTCCGTACCACGTGAGCCGGCGCACCCTCACCACGGAAGACCCCAGTCGTGGCGATCGCTTTGTCGCGATCACCGTCTGGTATCCCGCCGTCCGGCCCCCGGAGTGGAAGGGCGAGCGCCCCTCGATCGGCGCCATCCCGGACCGCAGCGGTGCGCCGTACCCGCTGATCCTCTCCTCGACCACGGTGGCGATGGAGCTCGCTCCCGACCTCGTCAGCCACGGGTTCGCCTGGGCGAGCGTCAACAACATCAACACCTACCCCACGGTGGACGACCAGGCGATCGACCAGCCGCGCGACATCCTGTTTGCCCTCGATCAGATCGCCGCCCATCCGCCCGAGGGCCTCGAGGGCGTGATCGACGCCGAGCGCGCCGGCGCCGTCGGGTACTCATTCGACGGCTTCAACACCCTGGCGATGAGCGGCGCACGCGTCGATCCCGAGTACTACCTGGCCCAGTGCCCGACACCCGACGCCACGACCGCCGCGGTCCTCTCGGAGCTCTCCGCCTTCGGCTGCGGCCCCGCCGAGAACTGGGCCGCCTTCGCCGCGCACGCGGGCACGGGTCTCACGGCCAGCGAGGACGGGCTGTGGCGCCCCATGACCGACCGGCGGATCCGGGCCGTGATGCCGATGGCCGCCGAGGGTTGGTGGCTCTTCGGCCCGCGGGGCCTGGCGGCCGCGGACCGGCCCACCCTGATGCTGGCCGGCACGAAGGACGAGCTCTACCTGGAGAACGCGCTGATCTTCGAGCGCCTCGGGGCGCCCGACAAGGCGATGATCTCGTTCCTCGGCCAGGACCACTTCTCGGTGCTGCTCGACCAGGAGATGGCGGCCCGCATGGCGCACTTCGCGGTGGCCTTCTTCGGCCACCACCTGCAGGGGCGCGAGGAGCTGGCCCAGTACTACTCGGAGGCGTTCGTCGCCCGGCATGACGACCTGGCCTGGGGCGTCGACCCCGACGAGTGACCCCGCCCGGCCATCGTCGGGATTTCGTTCGGGGGCTCCTGCCCGCGGCAGTCAGCGACCGGTTGCGCCCGGCCCCGCCCTCACATCGTGATGACGATCTTGCCCCGGGCGCACCCTTCCTCCAGGTATCGGAGAGCGTCGGCAACCTCGCCCAGTGGGTACCGCCGATCGATCACCGGCGCCACCGTGCCGGATTCGATGAGCTCGACAAGGAACGCCACGTCTTCCTTCTTGAAGGGCTTCCACCAGAGCATGAGGCCCATCTTTCGGCTGCCGGCCAGCGAGATGACCGGCCCCAGCACGAGCGCCCCGAAGATGCGAGCCGTGGGGCCTCCGACCATGACGTAGACGCCGCCGGGCTTCAGCGCGCGCCGGCACTCGAAGATCGAGCGGTTTCCCGCGACATCGACGATCCAGTCGTAGCGCCGGCCGCCCCGGGTGAAGTCCTCCCGCGTGTAGTCGACGACGTGGTCCGCGCCGAGCTCGCGCACCAGGTCCATCTTGCCCGTGCTGCAGACGCCGGTCACCTCCGCGCCGAAGGCCTTCGCGATCTGCACGGCGAAGGGGCCCACGTTGCCCGACGCACCGTTGACCAGGACCTTGTGTCCCGCCTGGACACGTCGTCCCCGGCCGCGCAGGCCCTGCAGGGCGAGGATCGCCGCCTGCGGTACGGTCGCAGCTTCCTCGAAGGTCATGCCGGCCGGCTTGTGCGCCCAGGCGCGCTCGGGGGCGCAGGCGTATTCGGCGAAGGCGCCATAGCCGAATGCGGTCAGGTCCCCGAACACCTTGTCACCCGGCTGGAACTGCGCGACGTCCCTGCCGACCGCTTCGACCTGCCCGGCCACGTCCAGCCCCAGGCCGCGGTTCCTCGGCTTGCGCAGCCCCGTGCCCATGCGGGTGAGGAGGGGCTTGCCGTAGAGGTAGTCGAGGTCGGCGGCGTTCAGGGATGCCGCCCGGACCCGCACGAGGACGCCGTCATGCCCCACGACCGGCGTGTCGACGTCCGCGAGCTCGAGCACGTCCGGCGACCCGTATACGGACCGAACGATCGCTTTCATCGTGCCCTCCTCTCCCGTCGCCTGCCCGGTGGAGGGTACACGCCGCCGAGCAGCGGCCGGATCTCGGTCACCCGGCCGGATACCTCAGGCGGTCTTCGTCCCCGCGGCGTCGAACGCCATCGCCCGCTGCAGGGCGGCCGCCCGGAGGTCGGCCGGGATCTCGACAGGACCCCCCAGCGCCCGGGCGTTGATGGCCGCCTGCGCCGCCTCTTCGACGACCCCGCCGACGAGGATGGCCAGCTCCGGCGTGCGGTGGAAGACGAGCACCCCGTGATTGGCCAGGAGCACCGCGGGCACGCCGGGCCGCAGCGCCTTGCGGATGTTGGCAACGGCCTGCTCGGAGCCCCGCGGCCCGTACGCGGCGACGGGCACGCCGTCGGCGAGGCCGAACATGGCGAGCGCCTCGATCC
>Ga0315295_10000331_pt1 | contig 40114 bp, 39 predicted proteins | sample YL17G14_0_MG_FD_204453 | JGI IMG/M metagenome (GOLD analysis project Ga0315295, IMG submission 204453) | Sediment microbial communities from Yellowstone Lake, YNP, Wyoming, USA - YL17G14_0 | ecosystem: Environmental > Aquatic > Freshwater > Lake > Sediment | place: USA: Wyoming | collected...
CCGCGCTGATGTAGATGCCCGTCGGCTTGATGACTTCGGGATGGTTGGCGGCGTAACTCGGGTCGAAGGTGAAGGTGGTGATGGTTTCGCCCGGCAGCGCCGAATTTCCGTTGGAGGCGATCTTGTCGGTGATGGAATAAGGCTGTCGGGATACGCCGATCTTTTCCGCCCAGATGGAATAGTAGGCGAGCAGGGTGGGAGGTTCGTATTCATACGAGGACTGCCAGACTTCGCCCAATTTCTCCGCCGTGATGTCAACCTGGCCGGGAGCCACCGGCGGCGGCAGGGCTTGGGCCCGAAGACTGGCCGCCGCGACAAATGCGGCAAGGATGCCCGCCAGCAGCTGAGCGGTCCGGTTCATTCGCCACCCCCATTCTGCTTGCCCTTGTTGATCGGGGGCACGTTCGGGGCCGCGAGGAAGATCTCCGCCAGCCCCTCGGCATTGGTATGAAGGACGACCTCGATCATGCGCTGTCCGGCGCTGACCAGGTCGTTGCCCTCGATCGGCACACGGAGCGTGACATTGGCGAATTGGTAGGGGGATCCGTTATTGAGGCCAACCCACACCATGAGTTTTCCCTTGGGCAACAGTTCGCGCGCCGGCCCGAGCAACGGGGCGACAAACAACGTGGAACTCTTGGTCGGCACGCCGGTGGGGGCGGGGAAATACCGGACGAGATTCTTGATCGGCCCCTTGCTCCTGTTCCTGACCGTCGCCATGTCCGCGCGCGCGCCGGGCGGGAGGAACAGGCCGAGCAGGGCGCAAACCGCCAGGCGAGTGAGCCACCGGAGAAGCGCGGGACTTTGCGGCCTGATGTTCATGGCGCCTTGATGAAGACCCGGGCGATGCCGCCCGCCCCGGTGCGAACCTCGGCGGTTTGCCCGACCGCCGGACCGTCGGGCGTGAGGGCGATCAACGAGGCGCCCTCGTTCACCTCGAATATCACCGGGGCATTGACGAGGGGTGTGCCGGCCTTGTCGGTCACGCGCACGGCGAGGACATTGTCGGCCCCGAGATCAAAGTCTCCGCCGATGAAGGGCAGGATCTCCGGCTCGACCCCGTTAAAGTAATCCGTCGGATCGGTGCCACGCCGGTATTCCTCAAGGTTGTTCACGCCGTCGCCATCGGGGTCGAGGGCGGCGTCATTGCTGAGGGGATTCAAGCCGTGGCGCACCTCGTAGTCGTCGCGCATGCCGTCGCCATCTGTATCAAGACTCAAAGGATTGGTGCCGGCCTGGGCTTCCTGCGCCAGGGTGAGGCCATCGGCGTCGGCATCGGAGTTGAGCAGATCGACCTCCTCCCCCACCTGCGCATTCAAACCGTGCGCCATCTCCCACCGGTCGGAAAGCCCGTCGCCATCCGTATCCTCCCCGCGAAGGTCGGTCGCGACGCGGGGATCGGTGCCGAGCTGCAATTCCTGGACAAGGGTGAGACCGTCTCCGTCTTCGTCGGCATCAAAGGTGACGCCGGGTTGGACATGAAGCGGATCATAGCCGAGGGCGACCTCGAGGGCGTCAGGGAGGCTGTCGCCATCCGTGTCGTCATTTCGGGCATCGGTGCCGAACTCGTATTCCTTGAAATTGCTGAGGCCGTCATGATCGGAATCCTCGGCGCTGTCATCCAGCAGGGGATCGAATCCGTGTTGCTGTTCCCAGCCATCGGGAAGGCGGTCGCCGTCGGTGTCGGCCTGGGCGGGGTTGGTGCCGAGGAGGTATTCCTGGAGGTTGGTCAGGTTGTCGTGGTCGGGGTCGGCGTCACGGTCGTTGAGGGCGGGGTTGAGGCCGTGGGTGGTCTCCCAGCTGTCGGCCATGCCGTCGTGGTCGGCGTCGGCAAACAGCGGGTTGTCGAAGGCCACGAGCAGGTCGTCGAAGCCGGTGACGAGGGCCGAATGTCCCGTCAGCCCCAGGCCGGTGAAGGCCGCCGCCGCGTTGCTGATGAAGCCGAGATCGGCCGCGATCATCCGGCCGTTGAAATACAGGTCCCACTTCTTGCTGCCATAGTCCGACCGGGCGGTCAGCCGCAGCCAGTCCGCCGCGCGGCCGTTGGCGTCGAGGACCGGACCTTGCGTTGTCGAAAACCAGGTGCCGCCGCCGGTCCCGTCGCCATTAAAAGCCTGCAGGATGCCCGCGGGACTCGTCCCGGTGAGGGCGACGCGCGTCGCGTCGGTCTCGAAGAACACCCCGGCCGCCGGAGTTGCCCCGGCCGCCGGCTGGACGAAGAGGTCGACGAAGGTGATGCCGGGGTCGCTGTTGACGAAGGCCCGCACCAGCAACGCCGGCGGCGTGGCGGGCGCGACGGACACGGCCTGCAGGCCGGCGTAAATGGGCGAGGTCACCACCTCGGCCGAGCCGAGCACGTTCCAATTTCTCTGTCCGTGCAGCGGCCCGGGCTGGTAGCCCTCGGCGGGCTCGAAGTTCGAGAGGAAAGGCACGGTGTTGTCCGTGACGGTGACCGACACGACGCCCGAGGTCGTGCCCGCTCCCTCGTTGTCGGTCGCCCTGGCCGTCATGAGGTAGGTGCCAGCAAACACCGGCGTCCACGCGAACTCGAACGGTGCCACGGCATCCTCGCCCAGCTTGGTGGCGCCGTTGAAGAATTCCACCTTGGCCACCGTGCCGTCGCTGTCGCCGGCGTCGGCTGTCAGGTTGATCGTCGCCGGGGCGGTGAAGCTCGCGCCTTCCGCCGGGACGGTCAGCGTGACGTTGGGCGCGACGTTGGGCGCGACGACAGTGACCGTGATGGCGGGGGAGTCCGCGGCCAGGCCGGCGTTGTCCGTCGCCCGTGCGAGGTAATGATAGGTGCCCGCGGCCAGGCCGCTCACGGCGAACTCAAACGGGACAAGGACGTCTTCGCCGAGCTTCATGCCCTCGCGATAAAACTCCACCTTGGCCACGCTGCCGTCGGCGTCGGTGGCGGTGGCGGCGAGGGTGAATCCCGCCGGCGCGGTGAAGGAGGAACCGTTGGCGGGCGCCGTCAGCGCCACGGTCGGGGGCTGGTTGGCCGGGGCGCTTACGGTGACGCTGACCGCAGCGGAAGCGGTCGTCGCACCCTGGTTGTCGGTGGCGCGCGCGGTGAAACTGTAGCTGCCGGCGGCGAGGCTGGCGGTGGTGGCTTGGTAGGGCGCGGTCGTGTCCTCCCCCACTTTGGTGCCGCCTTGGTAGAATTCGACCTTCGCGACCGTGCCGTCGGCGTCGGAAGCGGTCGCCGCCAGGGCCACCGTCGCCGGTGCCGGCAGCGAGGTCCCGTTCACTGGAGCCGTCAGCGCGACGGTCGGCGGCTGGTTGGCCGGTGCGCTTACTGTGACGCTGACCGCAGCGGAAGCGGTCGTCGCGCCCAGATTATCGGTGGCGCGCGCCGTGAAACTGTAGCTCCCGGCGGCGAGTCCGCTGACGGCCTGGGCAAACGGAGCGGCGGCATCCTCCCCGAGCTTCGTGGCGCCCTGGTAGAATTCCACCTTGGCGACGGTGCCGTCGCTGTCGGCCGCGGTCGCGGTGAGCGAGAAGGCCGCGGGCGCGGTGAAGGCGCTGCCATTGACCGGGGCGGTCAGCGCCACGGCCGGCGCCTGGTTGGGTGGTGCCGCCGGACCGACCAGCCGCAGCAGGCTGTTGCCATTGACGATCAACCGGTCGGCCGTGACGGTGCCGATGAACTGGCTGCCGCCGTTGAGCGTGAGCGTGCCATCCGGCGCCTCGAGTTGGGCGTAAACAACCCGGTTGCTCGCGAGCGACAGCCCGCCCCCGGCGATGCGCAGGTTCAGCCACTCGGGATGCGCGGAGGAACCCATGCCGCTGTTGGTGGAAAATCCGCCGGCGATCGTGACCACGACCGGGCCGACAACGGTGAAGCCGCTGTTGCTGTTCAGCGTTAGGTTTTGGAAATTGTAGGCCGCCGGGGCCGTCGCGCCCGCCACACCCAGCGTGAAGCCGCTGCCGGAGTTGGCGTTAAAGTTGCCGTAGGTGCCCGGCGGCACCGCGATCTGGCCGACTTTGCTGTTCAGCGTGAGGTTTTTCAGCGTGGCGAAGTCCCCGGGCGACTGGCCGGGGCTGTTGAGCGATACGCTGCGGGTGCCGGCGGGTTGCGGCGGGGCCGCCACCACAGGCAGGGCGATGGCATCCGTGCGGCGGACGACATGCCGCAGGGCCGCGCCGCCGTTGAGCGTGATGGTGTGGTTCGTCGGCGTGGCGCTGCCGGTGCCGTCCTGGGTGCCGCCGTAAGCCGGCGAGCCGTTGAGCCGCACGGTGGGCGAGCCCGGCACGAACAAATCCCCTGTCACGCTGGCGCCGCCATTGAGGGTCGCGTTCTCGGCCGTCATCTGCCGGATGGAGCCCTCGACATCGCCGTTCAGGGTCGGCGCATGGCGCACCAGCGCCGCGTTGTCAGCCGGTTGAGCGAACAGAGAGGCAACGGCTAACACCGACCCCAGCGTTGCCGAGAGAAGTTTTCGCACGCCGCAAACAATGCCGAAAGACCCTGGAACCCAATATAGTCAAAACAACCTGAATAGAGGTGGCGCCCGGCCAAACTGGAAATGCAACAGGGCGGGACCGCGCCGGTCACACCCTGACCTTCCGGCTGGTCCCGCCCCGTGAACTCCGCCGGTCACCCCTGACCGGCAAAATGGTTTCGTTCAGCCGCGGTGCGTGAAGAGATTGCGCGCGGCCAGGAACGGCGCGGTGGTGAACGTGGGCCGGGCCGCGTGGGCCGCGGCGGCGGCGGCCTTGGCCTGTGCCAGCGCATCGAGCTCCTGTTCGCGCACCTTCACCCACGCCTCGCGGCGGCCTACCTCGGTCTCGCGCTGCGCGAGCTTTTCCTCACGGTCCTTGAGCGCCAGGCGGTCGTCGGTCAGGCCGCGGCGGGCGGCCTCGAGCAACGCGTGGGCGCGCTCATATTTTTCCCAGGCGGCGTCCAGTTCGTTGGCGCCCTGCCCCGGGGCGGAGGTGACGAAATACTGCGTGGCCGGCTGGGGCGAAGGGTTGTTATGGGCGTGGTCGACCAGCAGGCGGAGCCGCTGCTCATATTCGCGCAGGCTGGCCTCCTTCTGGTGCATGGATTCAATGTCAGTGGAGATCTGCGAGCGCAGTTTTTCGAGGTGCGCGGCCTCCTGGCTGTTGTCGGACGAGGTGATCGGGTTCATGGCGGTTGTGACCCGACGATAGCAGGCCGGTATGGCCGCGCCTAGAGGCCCCGGGGGCCTTTACCCGGCGTTTACGCCGCCGCGCCGGCTTTTACCCAATTATGAAACCGGCGACAGCGCTCACACCCGGAACATCACGTCCTCGCGGTTGAACATCCGCACGCACAGCGCCAGCGCGGCCGCGGCATAGACGCAGGTCGAGCCGAAGATGAGCGCGAGATAATCCCAGTGCCAGACGCCGGAGAGCATCTCCTTGCACGCCAGGGAGAGGTTGAGGATCGGCACGAGGGCGGTCCGCGCATTCAACTCGATGCCGGGCAGCATGCCCATCATGGCCGGCATGATGACCACGAGGATGAGCGGCGAGATGTAGCTCTGCGCCTCCTTGTAGCTTTTTGCCGTGAGCGCAATCGTGAGCAGCAGCGCGGCGAAGAACACCGCGACCGGCGCGATCATGGCGAACACGCCGAAGATCCCCAGCGGGTCGATCGAGGGCATGACGTCGGCCGCCGCCCTGACGGCACCCGCGGTCGCCGAGGCCGCGGCGGCGGTCCGCCCGCCCCCGGTGAAAAAGCTGCCGCCCACCGTCAGGCTGACGCCCGTCGAGAGCAGCGTCAGGCACATCGTGGCGATCGAAGCGGTCATCACCATGAGGAACTTGCCGAGGACGATGTTCACCCGGTGCACCGGGCTGCAAAGCAGCGTCTCCATCGTGCCGCGCTCCTTCTCGCCCGCGGTGAGGTCGATGGCGGGATACATCGCGCCGGTGAAGCACAGAATGATGATGATGTAGGGAATGATGCCGCCGATGAAGTTGCCGCCCACCTTCTCGGGCGGGGCGACGTTCTGGCGCCTCACCTCGAAGGGCCGCACCACGTCGGCGGACAGGCCGCGGTCGGTGAGGCGCGTCTCGACGGTCTTTTCGCGCAGGTCGCGGAAGAAGCGCTCGACGGCGGATACGCCGAGGCTGGACTTCAACTCGCCCTCGTAGTGGTAAAGCATGACCGTCTTGGGCGCGCCGGCCTTGAGCCCGGCCTCGAAGCCCTCGGGGATCTCCACCGCCAGGCGGATTTTCTTCTCGGAGACGAGCTGCCTGTAATCGCCCGCCGGGGGGACGATGCGGAAGCGCTTGTCGGCCTTGAAAGCCGCCACGATGCCGGGAGAATCCGCGCCGCCGAGGATGACAATGGGCGAGGCCTCATCGCGGGCGGCCTTGATGACCCTGGTCATGATCGCACCGACGCCGAACATGAACAGGGGCATGACGATCGTCGGGATGACGATCATCGAGATGAGGGTGCGACGGTCGCGCAGCGAGTCCTTCAGTTCCTTGAGATAAATGGTGACGATGTGGCTCCAGTTCATGGCGGGCCCTCAGTTTTTCAGTTCCGCGATCAGCGCGGCCTCGCCGCCGACGGCCTTGACGAAGATTTCCTCCATGTCCGACTCGCCGAAACGCGTCCGGAGCGCCGCCAGCGTGCCCTCGGCCACCAGCCGGCCGTGGTGGATGATGCCGATGACGTCGCAGAGTTTCTCGACCTCGCTCATCACGTGGGTGGAGAAGATGACGGTCTTGCCGCGGTCGCGGCACTGGCGCACGAACCGGACGATCGAGCGGGCGGTCATGACATCGAGCCCGAGCGTCGGTTCGTCGAAGATCATCACCGCCGGGTCGTGGATCAGGGTGCGGGCGATGGAGGTCTTCTGCTTCATGCCCGTGGAGAACTTGTCGCAGCGCCGGTCCAGGAACTCGTGCATATCGAGCTCGTCGGCGAGGCGCTTGAGCCGGAGCTTGATCTCCGGGTCCGCGAGGCCGTTGAGCCGGCCGAAGTAGGTGATCATCTCGCGGGCGGTCAGCCGGCCGTAGAGGGCGGTGCTGGCGGCGAGAAAGCCGACGTTGGCGCGGACCCGGATCCCGGCGGTCGCCGCGTCGTGCCCGGCCAGGGTCGCCGAGCCCCCGGTGGGCTGCAGCAGCGTGGCAAGCAGGCGGAGCGTGGTGGTCTTGCCCGCGCCGTTGGCGCCGAGCAGGCCGTAGATCTGACCGGGACGGCAGGTGAAAGACACATCGTCGACGGCCTTGATGAGGCCGCGCTTCCTGTCCTTGAAGGTTTTGGTCAGGTGGCGGGCTTCGATCATGGGATGGGGACGGAACAAACTGATGCGGAAGTCAGGAAGTCAGGAAATCTTGGAGCGGTTTGTTCCTGAGTTTCTGAGTCCCATAGGTCGAGCGAGGTTTGTCACAGGCTCATGCGCTCGCGGAATTCCTGGGCCTGGCGGCGGGAAAGTTCGACCTTGAGGCCGCCCTTCAGCTTGACCAGCAGGCCGCCGCTGAACCACGGCTCGATGCCGTCAACCCAGGCGAGGTTGATGACCTGCTTGCGGTTGGCGCGGAAGAAATTCCGGGTGTCGAGCCGCTCCTCCATCGCCGTGAGCGAACGGAAGAGCTGCGGTTTCTGGTCGTCGAAATGCAGGCGCGTGTAGTTGCCCTCGGATTCGAGCAGGCGGATGTTCTTCACCGGCACGAACCAGCAGCGTTCGCCCTCGCGGACGAAGACCTTGTCCTCCGGCGTCAGCCGGTGCGCCGCGCTCCCCGCCGGCCCGAGGGGGGGCGCGCCGCGGGGGCGGACCTTCTCCAGCGCGGCCACCAGCCGGTTGGGATCGACGGGCTTGAGCAGGTAGTCAAGCGCGTTGAACTCGAAGGCCTTCACGGCGAACTCGTCGTAGGCGGTGGTGAAGATGACCAGCGGCAGCGGCGGCTCGAGCCCCTCCAGCAGGCTGAAGCCGTCGGCCCCGGGCATCTGCACGTCGAGGAAGAGCAGGTCAGGCCGCAGCGCCTTGATCTTGGCCGCCGCGTCCTCCGCGTCCACGGCTTCGCCGGCGATGTCGATGTCGGCGTGCGCCGCGAGCAGGCGGCGGAGTTCGTTGCGCGCAAGGCGCTCGTCGTCGATCAGCAGGGCCTTCATCGGGCGGAGGGGCGGAGGGGGATGAGCACGTCGGCGGTGATGCAGCCGGGCGGCTCGGCCAGCAGGGTGAGCGTGGCGAGCTCGCCGAAGAGCAGCCGCAGCCGCTCGGAGGCGTTGCGCAGGCCGACGCCGGTGGAGGAGCCGGCGCGGGCCGCGGAAGGGCTGGCGTGTTCGGTGAAGTCGCCCGGGTTGGTCACGCGGATGTTCAGGGCGGCGCCGTCGAAGCGCGCGGTGATGACCAGTTCCCCACCCTCCCGGCGGGGCCCGATGCCGTATTTGACCGCGTTCTCCACGAGGGTCTGCAGCAGCATGGGCGGCACGTTGAGCGGGCGGGCGTCGGCCGCGATGTCCCAGCGGACGCGCAGCCGGTTCTCGTGCCGGATCTGCTCCAGCGCGAGGTAATCCTCGACGATGCGCAGCTCGTCCTCGAACGGCACGGTCTCCAGCTGGCCGGACTGGAGCGAGTAGCGGAGCATGTTGGCGAGGCGGGTGACGGCCTCTCGGGCCCGGGGCGCGTCCTCGTCGATGAGGGCGCGCAGGCTGTTGAGGGAGTTGAAGAGGAAGTGCGGGTTCACCTGCGACTTCAGGGCGCGGAGCTCGGACTCCTTGGCGCTGGCCGCCAGGCGCAGCTGCTCGACCTGGAGGTGCTGCAGCCGGGCGAGCACGTGGTAGAAGAAATAGACGCACAGCCAGCCGATCATCGAGACACTGCCCTGGATCCAGACCACCAGGAAGCCCTGCCAGAAGGGATAGGGGCGGTGCCAGGGATAGCCTAGCACGACCAGGTCCACGAAGAAGCATCCGGCGGTCCAGACCAGGCCCATGACCACCCCGGCCGCCAGCATGCGCGGCCAGAGGGCCCGCCAGCCCAGTTCCTTCCAGCCCCAGCGGGTGAGGAGGGCCCGGGAATAATGGGTGACCAGGAGGCCGGCGAGAATGATGCGCGCCACGGTGGAGGTGACTTCGAGCGGGGTGTATTCCGACTTGGGCGCATAAGTCAGCACATACATCAGCTGGATGGCGAAGAAGACGGACCAGCTTCCCAGCTGGCAGATGACATACAGCCGCTCCTTCGCCCGCTGCAGCTTGGCGGCGGTGTCAACGGCGGGAATCTTCGTCATGGTTTGACGAAACAAGCCCGGGCGCGCCTCCGCAAGCCCGTCCGGCGGAGGCGACAGGGACCGCAGGGTGGCTTCATCGGCTCGCATCCGGTTCAAGAAAGGGTAAATCCCCGCTCGACACAGCGGAGAACGGGACAAGCGGCCCCACGGCGGGATGAGCGGGGCCGCGCCGGGGTTGCCTTGCCCGGTGGAATCCATTTTCATGCGCGACTCCCATGACTGGCTGGCTTTCCGCAAATCTCGACTACCTCGCCTTGGTCGCGTTGGTTGGGTTCATGTGGACCGGGCTGGGGCTGTGGCTGCATCGCACCGGCCGGCTCGGTGCCCTGCCGGGGCTCACCGGGATGCTGCTGGCCGGCGTGCTGGCCGGCGGCTGGTTTGTCGTGGACCGCGCGGGCCGCAACGCGCAGCGGAACCTCCGCGAGCAGGTCGAGCTGCTGCTGCCCTACTACGTGCAGGAATTTCAGCGGCTCGGCCATGCGCGCCTGCCCGACGATATTGCGGCCGACAACCCGCTTTACCTGTCGCTGATCGAGGCGGAAATCCGCTGGCTCAAGCTCAACCCGGCGATCGCCGACATCTACACCTTCCGGCGCCGGGGGGACGGCGCCGTCATCCTGCTGGTGGATTCGGAAACGGACTACGACCACAACGGCCGCTACGAGGGTGCCCGCGAGCAGCGCACCGCGCCCGGCGAGGTCTACACCATGATCACGCCGGCGCTGGAGCGCGCCTTCCGCGGCACGACGGAGTTCGATGACGACATCATCACCGACCGCTGGGGCACCTGGGTGAGCGCGTTTGGGCCGCTCCGCGACCCCGAAGGGCGCGTCGAGGCGGTCGTCGGCGTGGATTTTACCGCCACGGAATGGCTGGCCCAGCGGGCGCAAGCGCGGCACCAGTGGCTGTGGGTGCTCGGCGGCGTGGTCCTGCTGGTCACGGGGCCGGCCGTGGTCATCGCCGTGCTGCGGCACGAACTCGCGGCCCGGCGGACCGTCGAGCGCCAGCTCCGCGAACAGGCCGAGCTGCGGCGGATGATCTTCGACCAGGCCCCCGGCGGCGTCGCGCTGGCGGACATGAACCACCGGCTGGTCGAGGTCAACGAGGCCTTCTGCCGCATGCTGGGCTACACCCGCACGGAGCTGCTGCAGCTGACCTTTGTGCAGGTCACGCATCCCGACGACGTGCAGCAAAACCTGGACCTCGACGCGCGCCTCCTGGCCGGCGATTCCGGCCCGGTGCAGATGGAAAAACGCTACATTCGCAGGGACGGTTCGGTGCTGCACGCCTCGCTCGACATCAGCCTGATCCGCGACGAGCGCGGCGCGCCCAAGTTTTTCGTCGGCCAGGTGGCCGACATTACGGAGCGGCGGCGCGCGGAGGCGGAGTTGCGCACCCACCAGAAGCAGCTGGCGGCCATCCTCGCCCACACGCCCATTATCCTCTACGCCCTCGACAACCGGGGCGTCTACACCCTGTGCGAGGGGGCCGGGCTCGCCGCCCTGGGCCGCCGGCCCGGCGAGGCGGTCGGCCAGTCGGCCTTTGATCTCTATGCCGCGCGGCCCGACATCACCGGCGATTTCAAGCGCGGCCTGGCCGGGGAGACCTTCACCAGCCAGCGGGAATACAACGGCACGGTCTTCGAGCTGCGCGGCACGCCGCTGCGCGAGGCCGACGGGAACATCAGCGGCGTGATCGGCGTCGCGCTGGACATCACGGCGCGCGCCACGGTCGTGCGCGAGCGGGAGAAGATGGAGCGCAAGCTGCTCGAGGTGCAGAAGCTCGAGAGCCTGGGGGTGCTCGCCGGCGGCATTGCCCATGATTTCAACAACCTGCTTACTTCCATCCTCGGCAACGCCAGCCTGGTGCGGCTCGCCCTCGGCGAGGCCTCGCCGGTTTTGGGCAACCTCGGCCAGATCGAGCAGGCCTCGCAGACCGCCGCCAGCCTGTGCCAGCAGCTCCTCGCTTACGCCGGCCGGGGCCGGCTCGACACGGCCCCCGTCGACCTCGGCCTCCTGGTGCGGGAGACCGCCGACCTGCTCCGCGTCTCCGTTGGCAACCAGGCCCGGCTCCAGTTCAACCTCGCGCCGGAGCTGCCCGCCATCGTCGCCGATCCCGTGCAGATCCGGCAGGTCCTGCTCAATCTCGTCCTCAACGCCGCCGAGTCCATCGGCCATCGCGAGGGCCTCGTCGACGTGGCCACGCGCCGGCAGACCCTGGCCGCCCCCCCGCCGGGCGGGCCCAACCCCGAGGAGGAACTGCCGGCCGGCGAATACGTCTGCCTCGAGGTCAGCGACAACGGCCCGGGCTTCGACGCCGCCACGCAGGCCCGTGTGTTCGACCCGTTCTTTTCCACCAAGGGCGCCGGCCGCGGGCTCGGGCTGGCCGCCGCGCGCGGCATCATGCGCAGCCACGGTGGGACGCTGCGCCTGACGAGCCAGCCGGGCCACGGGGCCCGCTTCACCCTGTTCTTCGCGGTGCCGACGTCGCCGGCCGCCGCGGCGGAACCCGGCGCGCCCCCCGCCCGCACCTGGCGCGGCAGCGGCACAGTGTTGGTCGTGGACGACGAGGAGGCGGTGCGCGCGACCGCCGCGCAAATGATCGCCTACTTTGGTTTCGCGGTGCGGCAGGCCGGCTCCGGCCAGGAGGCGGTCGACCTCGTCCGCGCCGGCAAGAATCCGTTCGACCTCGTGCTGCTCGACCTCACGATGCCAGGAATGGACGGCTATGAGACCTTCACCGCCCTGCGCCAGCTGCGGCCCGCGCAGCGCATCGTGGTCTTCAGCGGCTACAGCGCGCAGGACGCCCGGCGGCGCTTCGCCGGCCAGAAGCTCGACGGCTTTCTCCAGAAACCCTTCAGCCCCGAGGCGCTGCGCGCGATCCTCTTCTCGATCCGGCCGGAATAACCCCGCTCCCCGCGTGAAACACTCCGTCGTTGTCGTCGGCAGCTTCAACCAGGACCTCGCGTTCTACACGGAGAGCTTTCCCCGGCCGGGCGACTCGGTGGTCGGCGATTTCCGGCCCGGCCCCGGCGGCAAGGGCTTCAACCAGGCCGTCGCCGCCTCGCACGCCGGCGTGGCCACGCTGTTCATCGGCGCCGTCGGGCGCGACGCCTTCGGGATCAGCGCGCGGAAATTCGCCCGGGCCGCCGGCCTCCCCGCCCATTTCGTCGAGAAACCCAAGCACACCACCGGCGCCGCCATCATCACCGTCAACGACGCCGGGCAGAACCACATCATCATCTCGCTCGGCGCCAACCTCGGCCTGCGCCCGCGGGACATTCCCCCCTCCCTGCTCGCGCCGGCCCAGGTCGTTGTGTGTCAGGGCGAGTCGGACTACCGCACGGTCGCCTTTGTGCTTCGCACCGCGCGCCGCGACGGTGCCATCACCGTCTTCAACCCCGCGCCCATGCGTGCGGGCTTCGATCCGGTGCTGTTGCGCCACACCGAGGTGCTCATCCCCAACGAGAGCGAGTTCATCACCCTTGTGAAGAAATGCCCGACCTGCGCCGCGCTGCTGCGCTCCGCGCCGTTCAATGCCGCGCGCAATTTCACCGAGGCCACGCTGCGCGCGCTGCCGGCCGAGGCGCTGCACCGGCTGTGCCGCTGCCTCCAGGTGCCCGTGGTCATCATCACCCTCGGCGCGCGCGGCAGCTTCGTCTCCCAGCCGGACGCCCATATGCGCATCAGCGCGCATGACGTCGAGGTGGTCGACTCCGCCGGCGCGGGCGATGCGTTCGTCGGCGGCTTCGCGGCCGGGCTGGTGAAGTTCAGGCACAACGTCTTCGAGGCGGCGCACTACGCCAGCGCCGTGGCCGCGCTCGCCGTCATGCAGCCCGGCACCGCGTCGGCCATGCCCATCGCGCGCGAGATCGCCCGCTTCCTCCGGAAGCGCGACCATGGCTAGGTTCAAGGCCCGGCTCTATCAGATCGCCCTGGTGCGCTGGGTCGACCTGCCGAAACGCGCGGTGGATGCGCTCGGCCTGACGCCCGCCGAGACCAAGGGGACCGCCCGGGGCTGGAACGCCTTGCTCCGCTTCAACGGCGACCTCGACCGCGTGACGCTGTTCCGCGGACCATGCGGAAACTACAAGTTCGCCATCAAGGTCGAGCTGTTGAAAGCCGCCGGGGTGGACGCCGGCGACACGATCACCTTCACGCTCGAACCCGACACCGCCTCGCGCGAACCCGATCTGCCGGACGAGATGCGCCGCGTTTTCTCGGCGCGGCCCGAACTGCGGGAACGCTGGCTGAAGCACAGTGTCGCCACCCGGCGCCAGGTCGTCCGCTACATCGAGGAGGCGAAAGGCGCGGAAACGCGCGTGAAGCGCAGCTGGATCTTCCTTGAGCGCCTCGCCGAGACCGGAAAACTGGTCGGAGCGTGAGAGGCAAACGGGTGGGCGTCGGTTTCCATACCGACGCCTGTCGCCGATGTGGAAATCGGCGACCACCCTCGACCAAGCCGCGGTCAGTTGTTCGGGAAAAAACCCGGCGGCTTCGGCTCGTAGAATTTCCGGGCGTTCAGCGGCACAAACTGGCCGACCCCCAGCACGCCGAGGACGAAGAGGTCCTCGCGATACGGTCCGCCGAGAAAGATGCCGAGGAGACCGCAGCCTTCAGCCAGCGCCACGCCCATGATGAAGAGCACGAACGCCCGGGCCGGGCCGGTGGCGCGCGGCAGCATCAACCAACGGATGACAATACTCACGCAGAGCGGCCCGAAGCCGATGAGGCCGGCCAGCGGATTGGCGCCCGGCACGGCGGGCGGCAACGGACCGCGCCCGAGGAAATAATAGATCACGATCAGCCCGGCCAGGATCCAAAACCAAATGACCCACCAGACCAGGAGTTGGGTTTTTATGCGCCGGGCGTCAGGACCGGAATTCATGCCTCAGGCTTCGCCTCTACACACTCTACTGTCAACCGTAGGAGCGGGTTTATACCACGAGACAAGGATGCGCTCGACGCACCGTAGCGGCCATGGCAACCTGTCCCTTGGGCCGCTATCAATTCTCCTGCATGTTCACTGTGGACTTTTTCGCCTCGGTAAATTCGTGGCCCGATTTTGCCGCCAGCGCCGCCCAACTGGAACCTCATGGCCGTGGCCGCCCGTTCGAACTGCTCGTCCGGTCAAGGTGCAGTTTACGAAGTATCTCTACTTGGTGGACTACTGTTATTGGCGACTAAAGGGCCGGAAGGCGACCGACATTGAGTGGGTGTTTTATCATTATGGCCCATGGAGTCCGACCGCTGAGGAATGCATGGCTGGCCTTGCCACGACGCATGGCTTTTCGTGGCGCGAGGAAGAGGAGCCGGTGTTGCGTTTTGTCCAAGTCGAGGAACCAGGCAACCTTGGCCTGACTCTCGAAAGCATCATTAAGCGCATCCTTGCTTTCTTCAAAGACCACGAGCCGATGGTCGTGGTGGAGTTTGCTTACAGCCAGACAGAGCCCATGCTGCAGGCGAAACGAGGCGATGTGCTGGATTTTTCCACCATTCCCGTCGATCAGGCGCTACCGGAGTTTGCACCGGCGCGGGTGAAGCCGGCTTCTTTTGTCCTGAATGCCCGCATACAGGAACGAATGGCGGCGATGCAGGCCAAGGCGGGCAAACTGCGCCAGCAGGCGGAGGAGCGGCAGCGCTTCAGGGAGTCGCCCGATTATCGGACGGCGCTTCAATTGCTCGCCACCGAGACTCACTCCGCCGACGCCTTGCCCGCCATGCGCGGCTACCTGAGCCACGGCGTGGTGGATGATCTGGGAACCAGTCCGGCCTGACAAAACAATGGCGGGGCTTGACGACATTTATCGCCAGCTCACCCCCGCCGAACGCGGGCGCCATGTGCCAGGGCAGATTTTTTGGATTCCCGCCACGGAACCATGCAGGACTACCATGTCATTCGCATCGGACGCTGGGACCGGTCGACCGACATTGCGAACGCGAGTTTTCGAATTGAGAAAAAGACGATCAACACGATCGGCGACTCCTCCGATCTGTTCCAACACATGCCCATCCCGGAACTGAAACTGAAAATGGGCGAGGAGCTGTTGGTGAAGAAGGTGAAACGCCGGCCAGCGGTGCTCGTGCTGCGCGAGGGAGTGGATACACGGAGGCTGGCCGGCACATATGCAGGAATTGGCTCCAGACCGAATCCCCAATCGCACGTCTTCGCCCCGATATTCTCGCTAAGGAAGGAGGAGAACGTGGGCAGCGACTACCCGGCGACCTTTATCGGGAAGGTCGTGGCCAGCGAGTTGCCGGAGTTCATTCACCTGCCGGCAGAGGGCACGGTGCTACGTAACGAGTCGATGGCGGTGCTCACCCAACTCCAGCTGCATGGGGAGAGTTTCGTCGAGGAAACAACACTGTGTCTGAAGCCGCTCTATTTGGCGACTGCGTTGGAAGCATTTTGGCAGGACCTGGAAGGACAGATTTTAGACTCGGAATCTTAATTACATCATCACGCCCCGATAGGGTGCCACGTGGTCTTGAACTCAAGGGTGTCGCGGAGCTCGTAGAGGCTCTGCGCCTTGGCGGAGAACCAGTCCACGGGTTTCTCGGTCTTGTGCAGCTTGACGCGCTTGACGCTCTCCGCGGCGCCAAGCTTGAGGGCCTTGCGTTCCTCGGCGTTCGCGACCCCTCCGACGGCGCGCAGGTGCGCGTGCGTGGCAAAGGTCGGCACCAGCTCCTTGCGGAAACCGGTGAGCAGGTTGACCACGCCGCCCGGCAGATCGCTCGTCGCCAGCATCTCGCCGAGCACGATGGCCGGATAGGGCTGCGCCGTGGAAGCGAGCGCGACGACGGTGTTGCCGCTGGTGATGGCGGGCGCGAGGAGCGAGACGAGCGCGAGCAGCGGCGCCTCCTCGGGAGCGAGCAGGCCGACGATGCCCATCGGCTCGGTGACGGTGAAGTTGAAATAGGGCGCCGCGACGGGATTCACGCTGCCGAGCACCTGTCCGTATTTGTCGGCCCAGCCGGCATAGTAGATGAGCCGGTCGATGGTGGCGGTGATTTCCTTCGCCGCGGCGGACTTCGTCGCACCGCCGACCATGAGGGCGTCGGCCATGTCGGCCTGGCGGGCCTCGAGCATCTCGGCGAGCCGGTAGATGATCTGGCCGCGGTTGTAGGGCGTGCGCCGGGCCCAGCCCGGGCCGGCCTTGGCGGCGGCCTCGACGGCGTTGCGCAGGTCCTTGCGCGTGCACTGCGGGATGTTGGCGAAGAAGTTCCCGGCGGCGTCCTTGAGGGGATAGGTGCGGGCGCTCTCGGAGCGGATGAACGCCCCGCCGACGTAGACCTTCGGGGTTTTGGTGATGGGGAGACGGTTCATGGGGTTTCGATGGTTTCCACCTCGATCTCCGCGGCGGTCGGGCCGCCCTGCAGGTAGACTTTCTCCTGGTAGGCCTTGGCGACGAAAACCCAGACGGCCACGCAGCCGATGGAAAGCCAGGCGTAGAAGTTATAGTAGGCGGCGCCGTGCAACTTCGTGGTGCCGTCGGAATTGGCGAGGAACCAGTGGACGATCGCGGTGAAGGCGTTGCCCGCGGAGACCGACAGGAGGTAGAGCGCCATGACGATGGATTTCATGTGCTTCGGCGCCTGGGTGTAGGCGAACTCCAGCGCGGTGATCGACACCATCACCTCGCCGGCGGAGAGCAGCGCGTAGGCGGGGATCTGCCAACCGATATTGGGCCGCAGGCCGGTCGCGATCTGCGTCTCAATCCAGGCGCTGACGAAGAAGGACAGGCCGGTGACGATGAGCCCGAGCCCGATCTTTCGCAGCGGGGTGAGCGGGAAGACTTTCTCGAGGGCGGGATAGATCAGGTATTGGAAGAGCGGGATGAACGCCAGGATCATGATGGCGTTGAGCGCCTGGATCTGGGAGGCGATCCAGTTGATGCCTGCAAACTGCAGGTCCATCTTCTGGGCCTGCAGCACCCACTCGCCGCCGCTCTGGTCCCAGAGCGACCAGAAGATGGCGACAAAGATGAAGAGGATGGCGAGGCGCCCCATGGCGCTCAGCCCCTCGCGGTTGAAGGTATCGCGGATGAAGCTCTTCCCGACCGGCGGGATGTGGGCGAACTTGTAGCGGCCCGACCAGAAAACCAAGGTCGCGAGCAGCATCAGTCCGGCCGGCACGCCGAAAGCGAGCCGCGGGCCGAAGCGTTCGAGCAGCCAGGGAATGAGCAGAATCGAGAAGAACGAGCCGAAGTTGACGGAGAAATAGAACCAGCCGAAGGCCCGCGATATCAGGTGCTGGTTGTCCGGGGAGAACTGGTCGCCGACGTTGGAGGAGACACAGGGCTTGATGCCACCGGCCCCGAGCGCGATGAGGCCCAGCCCGAGGCCGAGGCCCAGCCGGGTGTGATCGAGGGCGAGCACCACGCTGCCGGTGCAATAGACCAGCGAGATCCAGAAGATCGTGCGATACTTGCCCCAGAAGGCATCGGCGAGGATGGCCCCGAGCATCGGGAAGAAATAATTCGAGGCGACAAACCAGTGATACCACTGGTTGGCCTCGTTCTCGCTCATCGGCGCGGGCCGACCCTCCCGGTTGACCAAGTATTGCGTCATGAACACGACGAGAATGGCGCGCATCCCGTAGAAGTTGAACCGCTCGGCGGCCTCGTTGCCGATGATGTAAGGGATGCCCGGGGGCATCCGGTCGGTTTTGACCGGGACGGAAAGGAACTTGGAGTCAGGCATGGGGAAAAGGGGTGGCGCTCAGGCCAGTTTGCAATAGTCGAGCAGGCCCTGGCGGCCACCTTCGCGGCCGAAGCCGGACTCCTTGTAGCCGCCGAAGGGCGACGCGGGGTCGAATTTGTTGAAGGTGTTGGCCCAGACCACGCCGGCCTTGAGCTCGGTGGACATCTTCAGGATGCGCGAACCCTTGTCGGTCCACACGCCGGCGCTGAGGCCGTAGGGGGTGTTGTTGGCCTTCTCGACGGCCTCGTCGACCGTGCGGAAGGTGATGATCGCCAGCACGGGCCCGAAAATCTCCTCGCGTGCGATGCGGTGACTCTGGGTCACGCCGGTGAAGATGGTCGGCGGCATGAAGAAACCCCTTGCCGGCAGACGGCACGGCGGCTGCCACAGCTCGGCGCCCTCTTTCACCCCGATGTCGAGGTAACCCTGGATGCTGGCGAGCTGGTCGCGGGAGACGATCGCGCCGACGTCGGTGTTCTTGTCGAGCGGATTGCCGACGCGCAGGGTGCGCAGCCGCTGCTTGAGCTTGGCCACGAGGCGCGCGGCCACCGGTTCGTGCACGAGGAGGCGGGATCCCGCGCAGCACACCTGGCCCTGGTTGAAGAAGATGCCGTTGACGATGCCCTCGACGGCCTGGTCGAGCGGCGCGTCGTCGAACACGATGTTGGCCGCCTTGCCGCCGAGTTCCATGGTCATCTTCTTGTCGGTGTCGGCCACCGAACGCATGATGACCTTGCCCACCTCGGTCGAGCCGGTGAACGCGATCTTGGCCGCAGTCGGATGCGCCATGAGCAGGCCGCCGGTCGAGCCGGGACCGGTGATGATGTTGACCACGCCGGGCGGCAGTCCGGCATCCGCGAAGATCTCCGCCAGCTTGACCGCGGTGAGGGGCGTGTTCGTCGCGGGCTTGATGACCACGCAGTTGCCCATGGCGATCGCCGGCGCGATTTTCCACGATAGCATGAGCAGGGGGAAATTCCACGGGATGACCTGGCCGACGACACCGAGCGGCGCGACCTTGCGGCCGGGGGCGACATACTCGAGCTTGTCCGCCCAGCCGGCGTGATAGAAGAAATGTGCCGCCGCCATCGGCACGTCGAAATCGCGCGTTTCCTTGATCGGCTTGCCATTGTCCATGGTCTCGGCGACGGCGAATTCCCGCGCCCGGTCCTGCAACAGGCGGGCGATGCGGTAGAGGTATTTGGCGCGCTCCTTGCCGGGCATCCGGCCCCACACGGTTTCCTGGGCTTTTTGCGCCGCGCGATAGGCGGCATCGACGTCGGCGGCCCCGCCGAGCGCCAGCTCGGCGATCTTCTGCTCGTTGGCCGGGTTGAGGGAGTCGAAGTATTTGCCGGAAGCCGGGGCGACGAACTTGCCGCCGATGAACAGGTCGTAGCGGGGCTTCAGCTTGGGGTCGGCGGTCTCGGGCGCGGGATCGTATTCCCAGAGGTCGCCGAAGATGAGCTCGGGCGCCGGGCGGCCCTGATGCCGTGAAGCGGGGCGTTTCTTTGCAGAGGTTAGGGTTGGCATTGGTTGAACCACAGAGGCGCAGAGGACACTCAGTCGGATGAAACGGACAGCCGGATGGTTTCTCTCTGTGTTCTCTGTGTCTCCGTGGTTAAAATAAGCAGTTAATAGGACTCGGCCGCCTCGCTGAAGTAATACGGGGCCTGGTAGGCGCCGGTCCGCTCCTTCTCGATCTGGCGGAGCAGGTCGTTGAGGAGCGAAGAGGCGCCGAAGCGGTAGCGGGTGTTGTTGAGCCACTCGTCGCCGAGCGTCTCCTTGACGGCGATGAGGAATTGCAGCGCCTGCTTGGCCGTGCGGATGCCGCCGGCTGGCTTCATCGAAATCGGGGTGCCGGTGTCCAAATAGAAATCGCGGATGGCCTCGAGCATCACCTGGTTGTTGCCGAGCGTGGCATTGAGCGAGGTCTTGCCGGTGCTCGTCTTGATGAAGTCGTTCGGCCGCAGCACGCGCATCGCGAGGAACGAGGCGGCGCGGATGTTGTCGAAGGTCTCCAGTTCGCTGACCTCAAGGATGACCTTGAGCGTGGCGGCGCCGCACGCCTGCAGCACGGCGGCGATCTCGTCCTGCACCAGCTGGAATTCGCCGGCCAGGAACGCCCCGCGGTTGATGACCATGTCGATCTCGTCGGCGCCGTCGGCGACCGCGGCCTTCACCTCGGCGAGGCGGGTCCGGAGCGGGGCCTGGCCGGACGGAAACGCCGTGGCGACCGACGCGATGCGAACGGGCGTGTCCTCGCCCAGGGCGCGACGGGCGTGCCGGACCATGGCAGGATAGACGCACACCGCGGCGACCGTGGGGATGTCGGGGGCGTCGTGCGGGCTCAGCGCCTTCCGGCAGAGGGACTCGACCTTGCCGGGCGTGTCCTTGCCCTCGAGCGTGGTGAGGTCGACCATCGAGGTGGCGAGCTTGAGGCCGAAAAGCTTCGAACCCTTCTTGATGCTGCGCGTGGTGAACTTGGCGACGCGCTCTTCGATGCCCACCTGGTCGACGGTGCCGATTTCATTGAACAACCGCCGAAATGCGGCCTGCGCAGTGCCTGTCATGGTCGCAGCAATATCCGGACAATCCCCCCTGAAAACAACGCCAAAGTCGGCCGGGGGACACCGGTTTTGCGCGCGCCGGCCGGCGCTTGCCAGCCCGGGGCGTCCCGTTACGTTGCCCCCATGAGCGATTCCGTCACCCCCACCGAGCCGCATGGCGAGCTGGTCATCCGCACGATCGCGATGCCCGCCGACACCAACGCCAACGGCGACATCTTCGGTGGCTGGCTCCTTTCGCAGATGGATCTCGGCGGCGCCATCTACGCCCGCAACCTGGCCCGCTCGCGCGTCACGACCGTGGCGATCGACGCCATGACGTTCATCACGCCGGTGTATGTCGGCGACATCGTGAGTGCCCACGCCTCACTGGTCAAAGTCGGCCGCACCTCGATGCGCATCGATGTCGAGGCCTGGGCCCAGCGCACCAAGGGCGGCGAGCTGGTCCGCGTGACCGAGGGTGTCTTCACCTACGTCGCTATCGACGACGCGGGCCGGCCGCACCCGGTGCATCGCGCCTGAAACACTCCCCTTCCCCATGAAGCTGCTGCCCCGCTTGCTCTTGCTTGCCGTCCTCGCCGCCGGCCAGCTGCGGGCCCAACCCGCCCCGGCCACGCCTTCCCGCGGCCCGGCCGCCCAAATCCTGCTCGCCCCTGCCGGCATCGAGCGGATGCTCGCCGCCGCGCGCGCGGCCGACGACGAACGTCTCGCCGCCACCATGGCCGCCGATCCCGCGCGCCTCGACGCCATCTTCTCCGACGAGCTGCGCTACGCCCACTCCAGCGGCAAGGTCGACTCCAAGGCCAGTTACATCACGTCGCTTGTCAGCCGGAGCACGGTCTACGAATCCTTCGACTACCAGGAGCGCAACTTCAAGGTCGCCGGCCCCGGGATCGTCCTGATGACGGGCCGTGTCGTCATCCACGCCGGCAACGACGGACAGAAGGGCATCATTGACCTGAACTACCTCGCCGTCTGGCGGGAGGAGAACGGCCGCTGGCGCTTCCTCGCCTGGCAGTCCTGCCGGAATCCGCCGCCCGCCAAGCCTTGATCTGCGGGCGGAGCCGCTGCCCCCGCCTCGATGATTTTGGCGGGGGGCGGCGATCCCGCCCAGTTGTCAGGATTACACGGCGGCACACCGGTGCGCGCATTGACGCCGCGGGCCGCGCGGCCCACCTTGGCCGCTCCTTGTCCAAGCATCCCTCCCATCCCGATGCCCCGCGCGGTGCCCTCGCTGCCGCCGGCGGCTTCCTGTTCTGGGGCCTCGTGCCGGTCTATTGGAAGCAGATGCAGGCGATCTGCGCGTTCGAGCTCATCGCCCACCGCATCGTGTGGTCACTGGTGTTCCTGCTGGGCGTGCTCGTCTGGCAGGGCCGCTTCGCCGGCTTGAAGGACTCATTCCGCCGCCCGCGCCTGATCGGGCTCAACCTGCTCAGCAGCCTGCTGCTTACGGCCAACTGGACGATTTACGTCTGGGCGGTCAACCGCGGGCATGTGATCGAGTCCAGCCTCGGCTATTTCCTGGTGCCGCTGGTCAACGTCGCCCTCGGCTCCCTGCTGTTCCATGAGCGGCTGCGGCCGTTGCAATGGGTGGCGATCACCTGCGCGGCCCTCGGCGTCGGCCTGCTGCTTGTGCGGCTCGGCCAGGTCCCGTGGATCGGGCTCTCGCTCGCCGTTACCTGGGCCGGCTACGGCTTCCTTAAGAAACAATCCGCGCTGGGCGCCATCACCGGGCTGACGGTCGAGACCCTCCTGCTCTTCCCGATTGCGGCGGCCGCGCTGCTCTGGTGGCACCACACCGGCGCCGGCGCGCTGGGCCGGGTGGACCCGCGGTTGCACGTCTATGTGCTCAGCGCCGGCGTCATCACCACGCTACCCCTGCTGCTGTTCGCCTACGGCGCGCAACGCATCCGGCTGACCACGCTCGGGCTGCTGCAATACCTGTCGCCCAGCGTGCAGTTCCTCATCGGGCTGCTCGTCTACCACGAGGCCTTCGACGCGGACCGGATGCTGGCCTACGGCGTCATCTGGGGCGGGCTGGCGCTCTACACTGCGGACAGTTTCTGGCGGCAGCGGCACCACCTGCTGAAAGCCGCGGGTGCGGCCTGAACCGGCAACACACCGGGGAGCAGATCGCGGCGGCGGACAAGAAGATCGTCGAGCTCATCCGGACGAAACTGCCGGAGGCGAGGATCCTGCTGCTCACCCTCTTCCCCCGCGGCCCGCGCAAGGGAGGCAACAACACAGTTGATCCGAGGGAAAAGCGCATGGCCGCCATCGTCGCCGCCAACGCCGCGCTCGCGTAGCTGGATGACGGGAAGAATGTCCGCTTCCTCGACATCAACGCCTGCTTCCTCGGCAACGATGGCACGATCCCGAACATCATCATGCCCGACCAGCTGCACCCCAATGCGGCCGGCTACCAGCGCGGGGCCGAGGCGATGAAGCCGCTGGCCGCGTTGATGCAGTGATGGTGTTTGGTGGCTATGTCGCCGATATGGAAATCGGCGACCACCCGTCACTTCTCGAAGTCCACCAGCTCCATTTCGAACACCAGCGTGGCGTTGCGCTTGATGGTTGGGGGCCGGCCGCGGGCGCCATAGGCCATTTCCGGCGGCACGATCAGCAGCCACTTTTCGCCGCGATGCATGTGTTGCAAAGCCTCATCCCAACCCTCGATCAGCTCGCCGCGGGCGACCCGGGCCGGGAGCGGCTTGTCGGGGGCGGATTGGTCAAACACGGTTCCGTCTAGCAGCATGCCCGTGTAGTTGACCTTGACCATCGTGCCTGGCTCGGGAGTGGCGCTTTGGGGGTCGGGCGCGGGCGTCAGCACAATGTAGCGCAGGCCGGTGTAGGTGCGCTTGGCGGCGGGCCACTTCTTTTCGACGAACTCAAGGTCCTCCATGGGCAGCTTTTCCCGCTGGGCGTGCAGCGGCGCGGCGCCGAGGGCAAGCAGGACGGTGGTCAGGAAGACGAGACGGCGGCGGACGGAGGGGGTCATGGCTTTTTCTGGGGCGGGGAGACGCGAAAAGTAAATGCCGGTTCCGCCGCCGTCGAGTTTTGTCCGGCGGGCGCGGCGATTTTCTCCGTCTTCACGGTCGGCATGTCCGCGGGACCCGCCGGAGCGGTGGCCGGCGGCGGCGCGGGCCGGGCCGCCGTGGATTTTTCCGCCGGGCCGGCGGCTAGGGCCGCAAAGCCCCGTTCGATCAGCTCGATCGACTTCAAGTCCCGGGCCTTGCCTTGGTCCACCAGGCCGCCCGAGCCGAACGCGCCCATGATGACGGCGATCACCCGCCGGCCGTTGCGCTCGGCCGTTGCGCTCAGGCAGTAGCCCGCCCCCTTGGTATATCCCGTCTTCAGCCCGTCGACCCCCGCCACCCGGCCGAGGAGGTTGTTGTGATTGATCATGTGCTGCGGTCCGTTTTTTCGCCCGGCGCCGAAGTCGCGCGTGCGGATCGCGGTGTATTTCAACACGTCGGTGTGCGTGACCAGGTGCCGGCAAAGCACGGCGAAGTCGCGCGGCGTGGTCAGGTCGCCGTCGGCGATGCGCTTGCTCGAGGGCGGCAGCCCGTGGGGGGTGCGGAAGGTGGTGTGCGTCAGGCCAAGCTCGCGGGCCTTGGCGTTCATGAGCTCGACAAAGGCCTCCACAGAACCGGCGGCCGCGCGGGCCAGCGCGTGCGCTGCGTCGTTGGCCGACTGGATCATCATGGCGTAGACCAGCTCCTCGACGGAAAAGGTCTCACGCGGGTCGAGGAAGACCTGGGTGCCGCCCATCTTCGAGTCCTCGACCGTGATCCGGACCGGCGTCTGCCGGGTGAGCGTGCCGTTGGCGAGTTTGTCCTGCAGCACGGCAAAGGTCATCAGCTTGGCCATGCTCGCGGGCGGGTTGGACACATCCGCGTTTTCCTCCAGCAGCACGCGGCCGGTCGCGGCCTCGGTGACAATGAAGCCGGCGTAGGACGGTCGGTGGGGTGTTTCGGCCACCCCGGCGGCGGCGAGGAGGCTGAGGGAGAGGATGACGGCGGCGGGCAGCCGGCGGAGATGGGTCATGGGTGTGCGCCAAGCCAGCGTTCCGGGCCGGGCCGTGCAACCAAAATTCCCCGCAGCACCCGCCTGCAGCCCCGAGGGCGTGATCGAGATGCGCACCACCTCGGCGAAAATCGCCCGCACCGCCGTCCGGGACGGGCCGGGGTGGAACCGGGCCTACCAGGCCGGCTTGATCGCCGGATGCTTTGCCACCAGGCCGAGCGCCCGGTGCAGCAGCGTCCGGCCCGGTTCCATGCGGTGCCACGGTGACGCCCCGGAGGGGTGCGGCAGCGGGATGCAGTCCGCGGCGTGACCCCGGTAGTCGATGCGGAATTTTTCTCCGATGAGCTTATGGAGCGGCGCGACTGGCAGGAACTGCGTGATCGCCAGCTTGCCGACGGGCAGCACCAGCTGCGGCCGGAGCAGCGCAAACTCCGCCGTGAGCCAGCGGGAGCAGTTGGCAATCTCGTCGTCGTCCGGCACGCGGTCGCCGCCCGTGGCCTTCTTGCCCGGGAAGCAGCGGCAGACCGCGGCGAAGTAGATGCGGTCACGCGTCTCGTCCTCGGCCCAGCCGAGGGCTGCATGGAACCACTTGAAGAGGGTCTTGCCGGCGGTCCACGCAAAGGGCCGGCCGAGCTTCGGCTCCTTGTCGCCCGGCGCCTGACCGACCAGCAATATGCGGCTGGCGACCGGCCGCCCAACGACCACCGGTCGGTGCATTCGGGGACAGCGCCGGCAGGCTTGGAGGCGAGCGAGATGGGATTCAACTGCGGAGCTGGATGTGACTGACATGGAGGAGCGAGCTGGCTCGCGACAATTGAATCGCAGCGCGCTCGGTCGCGAGCAAGCTCGCTCCCACCCAGAAAGTAAAAGGCGGAGCCGCAAAGGCTCCGCCTCGAAAGGTTGGTTCGCGGGTGCGAACGGGGGATTAGTAGCGCCCGCCGCCACCACCACCGCCGCCGCCGTAGCCGCCGCGGCCACCGCCGCCGCCACCACCGTAGCCGCCGCGACCGCCACGGCCGCCGCCGCCGCCGAAGCCGCCGCGACCGCCGCCGCCGAAACCGCCACCCGGGCGCTCTTCCTTGGGACGGGCCTCATTGACCTGCAGGGCGCGACCGCCGAGGTCGACGCCATTGGTCTTCTCGATGGCCACCTTGGCCTCATCGGGGGTGCCCATGGTGACGAACGCGAAACCGCGGGGGCGGCCGGTCATCTTGTCCATGGCGACGTAGGTGTCGGTCACGGAACCGAACTGCTCGAAGTGCGAGCGGAGCTCGGCCTCGGTGGTGTTGAACGATAGATTTCCAACGTATAGTTTGGAATTACTCATGTGATAATTCGTAGATCCTTCGCTATCTGCCAGTCCGTTCCCACTATGGGTTTCGAAATCATCACTTAAGCCAAACGCTCAGCCAACGACTCACCAGATGCTGTCATCAAAACGCTATCTCTAACGAGGCGGGTAAGGACGCCCAGTCCGGCGGGTAACGCAAGGGAATTTTTCGCGTGGCCCGGGCAACCGGCCCGGGGGCAGGCAGTTGCCCGCGGCCGGCGGCGCGCGTCAGACCGCGTATTTCGCGCGGATATCGTCCGGCAGGCGCACGGCGCGGGAAGTCCCGGTTGAGACCATGACGTAGTCGAACCAGCCGTCGCAGCTGGGTTTCCGGTCCGCCGCGCGCTCGATCTGGAACTGCACCCTCACCCCGATCAGGGTGAATTTCTCGATCCAGGTGCGCACCACGAAGCGGTCCCCCAGCCCGAGCGGCCGCTTGAAGTTCATCTGCGTCGCGGCCATGAACCAGCCGAAGCCCCGCTTCTGGAATTCTTCCATGGGCATCCGGTAGCAGCGCTCCATCTGCTCAAAGCGGGCCGCGAGCACATAGTCCATGTAGCGGCTGCTGTGCACATGCTGATACATGTCGATGTCGTCGGGCCGCACCTGCAGCTCGGTTTCGAACTTCGCATAGACGGACGGTGCATCCGCGTCCGGCGGGACGGAAAGGTTGGACTCCGGATTGTTCACCGGGAGCAGGGTGCGGGCGGGCACCGGCGGTGGTCAAAAGAAAAGGCGCCGGTCAAAGCCGGCGCCAAATAATCAGCCCGTGGGTTTGTTCAGGAGGCGCGCTTGAATTCCGACCGCATCCACTCCCGGATCATTTCCTTGTCATAGCGGAGGGAGTCACTGGACGGCATCCCGATGGTCATCAGGTAACCAAGATCCCGCAGCTGGCGTTTGCCCCCGCTCAGCACCTTGCCCTGGGCGTCAAGGAGCCGGAACTCCAGGCTCAGCCGCGGCGGATAAACGTCCCGGAGGATGCGAATGTGGTCAAATTCGACACCGCGCCATGATTCGAATTCACCGGCGAGATCCACCTCCGTCACCTGAATCTCGAGGGAATGTCCCGCCGCCAGGTAATGCCGGGCCATTGATTCAAATTGGGCCTTGAGTTCATTCAGCAGCCAATCCCGGTCGCGATCCGAACCCATCGTGTCGCTCTTCACGTCGGTGAAATTTTCCGGCGCAACATAGGTGACGGTGACATGAGCGGACGGCTTGGCCGCATCCGCCGCCCGCCCGGTGCAGACCGCGGCCAGGCCGCAGGCGAAAACGAGGAGTAATTTTGTTTTCATGGCTGTTGCGGAGGAAATTAGGGCGTTATGTAGCAAACGCAAACGGCCATTCGAGACCCTCCCGTGCACGGGCGATTCTGCAAATAGGGGAAACCCGCCGGAGGGAATGATGTGTTCGTTCCCTTCACTGGTTTAGCATGAACCAACCCGCAAGTGCCAATCCGGTTGAATGTATACTAGATGCCGCAAAAGGGCTATTTGCCAAACTTGGTTGCGCTGGAGCATCATTGCGGGAAATTCCCAAGATGGCCGGAGTAAATCTGGCTGCTTCGCATTACCACTTGGGCGCTAAGAAATGCTCTACGGCATGGTGGAGACGCGTCGCCTTCGTCCCCTCAACGAAGCTCGTGTGCCGCCGATGCGATCGTTGCCCCCTCCGTTGTCGAGGTCATCGGCAATCCGGCCATGGTGGCCGCCCCACCGTGGTAAATCACTTCCCGCCCGCCCGCTCCCCGGGGGCACCCACACCGCAGCCGTTCTTCTCCCCGACCGTCAGCCGCCCGGGTTAACCGGTAGAATATCTTATCCAGCGGCTGCGGCAGATTGCTACTGCCGCTTTTTTACGCCGCCAGCTTGCACTGTCCCGGGTTTTGCCTCTCTTGCCACCTGTCATCGGGTAGTGCCGACCACACCATCCGGTTACCGGAAATTTCCCGCAACTTTTCCACGCCGCGCGGCGTATTGAAGGTGCCAGGGAACAATTCCGGCCCAAGTCCGCTCTGACTGGCGGCAATAACACCAAGCATGATCCTTTCCGCTGTAATTCTATGCCTGCTCTCGCTGCTCGTGGCCACCGAACCCGAGCCGGCGGGGGCCTCCCTTCCGCCTTCGCCCGAACCGCCCTTGCGGCCGCTGCGCAAGGCGCCGCCGAACCAGGGCGACCAGCCGCAGCCGGGCCAGATTGCCGCCTGAGGGCCTATCCGGCATCCGCGGCCGGGTATCGCGCGTAGAATGCGCCGTTATCTTTGTATGACCGTGTTCCCCCGGCTTGCGCGGCGCTGGCGCGGTTAGACTAGCACCAGGATGATCGCCGCCACCATGAGAGCGGCGCCGACGAAGCGGAACCGGAGCACGCGGCCGCCGAGTTGCTTCTCGTCGTTGGTGAACCAGTGCCCGATCAACCAGACCAGCAGCACGCTGAACAAGCCGCGCACGCTGTAGACGATGTTGACGGCCGTGGCGCTGCCGACGATGACCAGCGCGAGGACGATGCCGGCGTTGTTGAGGGCCAGCAGGAGCGCCCCGGGTGCCACCCAGCGCCACGCCGCCGCATCCAGCGCCCGGAGAGGCGCGCTGAAGAACGGCATGAACGCGCACGACAGCAGGCCGACAAACAGGAACATCGGCGGAAAATAGCTGCCCAGGCCCCAGACCGGCACCCATTTCTGCATGAGCACGTCGCCGAGTCCGAAGGAGGCCGCACTGCAGAACGCCAGCAGCGCGGTCCGGCCGACGTTCCGCCGGTGCGACTCCCCGCCCAGGTGCAGCAGGCCGATGGCCGCGGTGCTGAGCAGGGCCCCGAGCCACCACTGGAGCGGCACCTCGCCCACCCGCAGCAGGCTGCTGAACAGGGCAACGAGGATGACTTTGGTGCCCATCACCGGGGTGACCACGGACACGTCGCCGTGACGGAGCGCAAGAAAGGTGAAGGCCTGGCCGCCGAAGAACAGGAGCGCCGTGACGGCAGGCTGCGCATAATCCGCCGGTGGCTGCAACTGGCCACCCGCCCGGAACCACACGGGCACGAACAGCAGCGCGATCGCCCAGTTCGACACGAAGCTGGTGCGCCAGACCCCGACGCCGAGGGCCGACGCCCGCCGCACGGCGAGGGCGCCGACCACGTAGATCAGGGCGCAGGCCAGCGGGAGGAGCAGGCTGGGTTGAAAGTGCATCGCGGGCGGAAAACAAAAAGCCCGACTCCCGGGTCCGGCTTCAATCCAAATCGTCGCGGCGCGCTCAGTTCAGCGCCGCCCGCACCAGTTTTTCATACTCCTCGCGCGCCATCGCCCCGGTCTTCTTGTGGAGGATGCGGCCGTCGCGGCTGATGAGAAAGGTGGTCGGGATGGCGTCGAAGCCGCCGAAGGCCTCGATCACGGTGTCGTCGGCCATGACCAGGGTGTAGCCCATCTGGTTTTTTTCTGCGAAGGCCTTGACGTGCGCCGGGCCTTTCTGGTCCACGGAGGCGCCCACGATCACCAGCCCGTCCTTGCCGTATTTTTTCTGGAGCGCGGTATAGCCGGGAATCTCCGCGATGCACGGTCCGCACCACGTCGCCCAAAAGTCGACCACGACCACCTTGCCCTTGAACTGGTCGGAGCTGACCTCGCGGCCGTCGAGGTCCTTGAGTTTCCACGCCGGGGCGGACCTGGCTGCAATCGGGGCTGGCACGGCAGCCGGGGAATTTAGTGCGGGCCGGCAGCCGGTCTGGAAAACCGCGGTGCCGGCGGCAAGGGCCGCGGCGGCGGTGAAAAGAAAAAGGAGGCGGAGGCGGGTCATGGGAGTGCGCAGATAGGAGACATCAGGCGCCGGTTTGTTCCCGGGAATCTCCCGCCGCCGGACCGGCCGTTTCACTCCGCCACCGGCTCAACGTTCAGGATCTCGATGAACTTCTTCATCGCGGGCGTGAGCACCCGGCCCTTGCGGTGCAGGATGGCGAGCGGCCGGGTGAATTCCTTGCCCTTGAAGGTGATGGTGGCAAGCGTGCCCTGCCGGACTTCCTGGAGGACGGTGGCCTGGGGCACGATGGCGACACCGTGGTCAATCTCCACGGCGCGCTTCACGGTCTCGATGTTGTCGAACTCCATGACCGGGGTGATCTCGAGCTTGTAGTCGCGGAAAATCTGGTCGACGGCCTTGCGGGTCGGGATGTCGGGGTCGAAGCCGATGAACTTGTGCGCCGCGAGCACCTTGATGTCCACCTCCGCGGCCTTGGCAAGCGGGTGGTTCGGATGCGCGATCAGGACCAGGCGGTCGTTGCGGAACGGGATCATGTCGATCTGCCGGACGCGCTGGGGAAAGGCGACGAGGCCGAAGTCGACCGAGTTGTGCAGGATGTCCTCGTAGACGAGGTTGGAGCGGCGGTATTCGACGCGAACGTTGACCGCGGGGTAGTCGTGGAGGAATTTCTTGATGTAAGGCGGCAGCTCGTGCAAGCCGATGGAATAGATGGTGGAGATGCGGATCGTGCCGCTGATGACCTTCTTCATCTCCTGCAGCTCACTCTCCAGTTTCTCGTAAACGTGCAGGATCTCCTTTGCCGCCTCGTAGATGCGCTGGCCTTCGCGGGTGAGATTGAACTGCTTCTGGCTGCGATCGATCATCAGCGCCTTGAAGTTGCGTTCCATCGAGCGCGCCTGTTGGCTGACCGCCGACTGGGTGATCCCGTTCAATTTGGCCGCTTTGGAGAAACTCTTTGTCTCGACCAAATCGGCAAAAATCTTGAAGTTTTCGATTTGCATACCTCTTTTAAGATGGGTTCAGCATAAACATCCCTTATCCTGAGGCCACCCTAAAAGCACTCCTCATAGATGTTTATCGAATATGACATTTTTCGCGAACGTGTTGATGGACTGCTTCATCGAATAGCGGGGTGGTGCCAGGCCGCCGGACGCGACCCCTCCACCGTGGCCTTGCTCCCGGTCACCAAAACCCGTCCTCCGGCCGCCGCGGAATACGCCCTCCGCTACGGTTTGGCTGCCGTCGGGGAAAACCGTGTCCAGGAAGCCATTGAAAAACGCGCCCTGGTGCCGGGCGCCCTCCGCTGGGAACTCATCGGTCACCTGCAATCCAACAAAGCCCGACTGGCTGCCGCCCATTTCGACCGCATCCAGGGCGTTGACAGCGAAAAACTACTCGGGGCGCTTGATTGCGCCGCAAGCGAACTGGGCAAGAGGCTGCCGGTGCTCCTGCAGATCAACGCCGGCAACGATCCGGCAAAGTTCGGCGCCGAGCCCGCCGACGCTCCCCGCCTGCTGGAATTCGCCCTGAACCGGCCGCACCTGCAGGTCGACGGTCTCATGACCATCGCTCCGCTGTCCCCCGATCCCGCGGTGGCGCGCCGCACCTTTGCGCGCCTGCGGGAGATCAGGGACGGACTCACCGCGCGCCTCGGCGTCCCGCTGTCCGAGTTGTCCATGGGCATGACCGGCGACCTCGAGTCGGCGGTGGCCGAGGGCAGCACGCTGGTGCGGGTCGGCACCGCGCTCTACGGGCCGCGCGCCTGACGCGCAAAGTTCCAGCTTTTTTTCTTCCGCGGAAATACTTTCCGCGTTGCGCCGCAGCCGGAACCACCTTGGCTGCTGCTTCGTGGAAGCGAAGAGATTCACGCCCGCCCAACGCCAGGCCCTGACCGCGCTGTTGGACGATCCTTCCCCGGCGGTGCGCGCGGCCCTCCTTGACGAGTTTGCCCGCCACGGGCGCGAAAGCGTCGACCTGCTCCGGGAACTCGCCCACCGGCCCAACCGGATGCTTGCGCCGCATGCCGCCCGGTTTCTGCGGGAATTGAATCTCCCTGATCCGGTCGGTGAATTCCGGGGTTTCATCCGTTCCCTCAACTACGAGCTCGAAACCGGCGCGCTGCTGCTCAGCCGCACGGTCAACCCCGACCTCGACGTGGGCGCCTGCTGCACGCAGCTGGACGCGCTGGCGGTGCGCTGCCGCGAGCTGATCGCCGAGCCCGCGAGCGCCCGGGAAAAGTGCCGCGTGCTCAACCGCGTGCTCTTCCACGAATACGGCCTGCACGGCAACGCCGACAACTACACCGATCCGCTCAACAGCTACCTCGACCAGGTGCTCGCGCGGCGCAAGGGCATCCCGGTCTCCCTTTCCATCATCTACCTGCTCGTCGCCGAGCGCATCGGGCTCCAGCTGGAGGCCGTCGCGCTGCCCGGCCATTTCATGGTCGGCTGTTATGAGGAGCGCGTGCCCTTCTTCATCGATCCCTTCAACGCTGGCGTCTTCCTCTCCGCCGGCGAGGTTTTCATGCTGCTGCGGCAGAACTGCGGCTCGGCCTCCCTCGCGGACCTGGCCCCCACGCCGGTGCGCGAGGTGCTCTGCCGCTGCTGCCGCAATCTGGCGAACCATTACAGTGCGGCCCACGAGCCCGGGCACGCCCGGCTGTTCGCCGGCTTCGCCGCGGAATTCGAATCCACCCACGCGCGCCACGCGCAGCCCTGAAAATCGGGCTCGTTCTCCCCGGCCAACTGGGCTTTGCTCCCGGCGCCCATGAGCGTGCCCGAGCCCATCCACACCCTCGCCGACCTTGCGGCGTGGTCGTTCGCCGGCACGGCGCTGGCGGTGATCGGACGGCCGGTGGGCCACTCACTCAGCCCGGTCATCCATAATGCGGCCCTGGCGGAGATGGCGCGCACGCAGCCCCGGTTCCGCGACTGGCGCTACTTCAAGTTCGATGTCGCCCCCGAGGAACTGCCGCGGGCGCTTGCACTTTTCCACCAAGGAAACTTCCCCGGCCTCAATCTGACCGTGCCGCACAAGACCCTCGCGGTGGAGCACCTCGTGGCGGGTGACGCCTTCGTGCGCGCCGCAGGGGCGGCGAACACGCTCCTCCGCACCGACACGGGCTGGCGCGGGGCCAACACCGACTGTGCCGGCCTGTCCGCCGCGCTGCGTCAGGACCTCGGCCTCGAACTCGGCGGGGCGAACGTCATCCTGCTGGGAGCCGGCGGGGCGGCCCGCGCCGCCGCCGTCGAGTGCCTGCGCCTGCGCTGCGCCTCGCTTTGGATCGGCAACCGCACCGCCACCAGCCTCGCGGCCCTGCTGGCCGACCTGCAGATGCTTGCCGGCGAAACCGCGCTGCAGGGCTTCGATCTCGCCCGCCCGCCGGCGGCCCTCCCGGCCGGGTCTCTCGTGCTCAACGCCACCTCGCTCGGCCTGAAGGCGGATGACGCCGCGCCCCTTGACCTGAAAAACATCCCGCGCCCGGCCAGTGTCTACGACATGATCTACCGTCCGCCCCAAACCGCACTGCTCCGGCAGGCGGCCGAACTTGGCATCGCCACCGCCAACGGACTCTCCATGCTGGTGCATCAAGGCGCCCGTTCGCTCGAACTCTGGACTGGCGCCACGGTGCCAGTGTCCGTCATGCATGCCGCCGCCCGCGCCGCCCCGGTCCCCGCCTGAACATGGAATCCTTCAACGAAATCAACCGCCACCTGCCGTGGTTCCTGCCCTTGGCCGCGGCTGTCTTCGGTGCGTGCATCGGGAGTTTTCTGAATGTCTGCATCTACCGCATCCCGAAGAACGAATCCATCGTCCGGCCCGCTTCCCACTGCGGCTGCGGCCAGCCCATCGCGTGGCATGACAACATCCCCGTGCTCAGCTGGCTCATCCTGCGCGGCCGTGCGCGCTGCTGCGGCCGGCCGTTCAGCTTCCGGTATCCGGCGGTCGAGCTGCTGACCGCCGCCTTGTTTCTCGGCTGCTGGCTGCTTTTCCCGCCCGGCAAGGCCGTCGCCGGCATGGTGCTTTGCTCCATCCTGATCTGCGCGACGTTCATCGACCTCGACCACATGGTCATCCCCGATGTGTTCACGATCGGCGGCGCCATGGGCGGCGTGCTGCTCTCGCTGGCCCTGCCCGTCCTGCACGGCCACCAGCATGAGATCTTCCTCGTCGGGAGCACGCGGTCGGCGGTTGATGCCATGCTCGGCCTGCTGATCGGTTCCGCCCTGGTGCTGTGGATTGCCCTGCTCGCCGAGGTGGTGCTCAAGAAGGAGGCGATGGGCTTCGGGGACGTGAAATTTCTGGGCGCGATCGGCGCCTTCATCGGCTGGAAGGGCGCCGTGTTTGCCGTGTTCGGCGGCGCGGTGGTGGGCTGCGTGTGGTTCGGTCTCGCCGTGCTCTGGCAGCAAATCGCCGGCCGGACCGCGGCTCCGGCCGCGACGACATCGCTCGCCGCGGAAGGGGGCGAGACGCCGCCCACGTCCCTGGGCTTCGGCGTCCAGGTGCCCTTCGGTCCCATGCTGGCCATCGCCGCCCTGCTTTACTTCCTGGTCCTGCACCGCTGGGTCGACGCCTACTTCTCAGACCTGGCCGTCATGTTCTAGCCGGAGCCGGTGGCCGGCGGTGGCGGAAATTCCGGCGGGATCTCGCCGCTGTGTCCCTGCACCACCAGCCGGAGCAGGTAAGACATGGTTTCCACGCGCGGCTGTCCCCGCTCAACACGGAGCTGGTCGGCGCGCTTGATCAGCTGGCGCCCAGCTTGCCGCACAGCGCGGTCAATTGCGCCAGCTCATCCATGGGCAACGAGGGTGGCGGTCGGCGCGGCCGCGGCGGCCAGACTCAGTCCGGCCCCCGGCTCGAGGTTCACGAGGGAAAGCATGGCCAGGGCGACAAATCCATTTTCACCCGTCGCCACCGAACGGACCTGCCCGATCTTTCTTCCGCCCTGGTAAACCGTGTCCTGTGCCGCCGGCGGTTTCCCGGATCCTTGGATGACATGCAGGCGGCGGCGGACCTGCCCCATGTTCTTCAGGCGGGCCATGACCTCCTGCCCAAGGTAACAGCCCTTCGTGTAGGAGATCGCCGCGTCCTCCAAGCCGCCCTCGTTCGGCAAGTCGTCCGGGCCGAGATCCCGCGGGACCGACGGCAGCCCGTCCAGGATGCGGACGTATTCCATTTCGCCGGCCGCGGCTTCACGACCACCGGCCGCGAGCAGTTCCTGCCTGGCCTCCGCGATGCTATTCTCCGGCCCGATCAGCTCGTGGTTTTCTTCGCGCGTCCGTCGTCCGGAAAAAATCAGCAGCTCCCGGATCCGGGTAAACTGCCCGGGTGGCGGTGCCGCCCCCAACACCTGCCTGATTTTCTCGCCGCAGCCCGGACCCGCCACCGCCAGCCCGAAAGCCGAGGCCGTTTCATCCGCCGGCGTCACGTCATCCGCGACAATGTATTCCTCCAGCCGGGGAAAAATAACTGCCGCTGCCGAGGTGACGCTCACCACCAGGAGATCATTCTCCGCCGATTTCAGCACATGGGAGTCGGCCAGCACTTTCCCCTTCTGGTTGAGCCAAAGACCATACACCGCTGTCCCCGGGGGCCGTCTCAACTCATTGGTGAATTGCCCCTGCAGATAGGCGGCAGCGTCTTCGCCAGTTACTTTCAGCCGGGATGCCGGGCGATATCGGTGGATGATCATGGGGGCGAAAAACAAAGTAGACCAATCCTAAATATATCAATATAAACAAATTGGCGCAGGATTTAAAAATCTTATGTCGTTCTGGTTGACGGGCGGAACGAACTGAGTAGATAGGTGTCAGTTAAACAACACTTCTCCCCGCCTAGCGGGGAGTTTTGGGGTAACTAAGAAAGCAATGGCCGGTCGCTTAGGGGTAGGCGACCGGCCTTTTCTTTGCCCGGCTACATAGCACACAGCGCGGACTTGATCCAGTGCCACCCGCCGGCGCAAGCTGCGTCCTCATGCAGAGAACTTCCGACATCAATGTCGTCGAGACCCGCGCCCTGCCCTCCCCGGCGGCGCTCCTGGCCGAACTCCCCAAGACCGAGGTTCAAGCCGAGTTTGTCACGCGCGCCCGCCGCGAGATCCACCGGCTGATCTTCACCGATGACAAGCGCTTTCTCCTGATCGTCGGCCCCTGCTCCATCCACGACCTCGAGGCCGGTCGCGACTACGCCCGTCGGCTGGCCGCGCTCGCCCGCGCGGTGGAGGACCGCGTGATGATCGTGATGCGCGTCTATTTTGAGAAGCCCCGCACGACGGTCGGCTGGAAGGGTCTCGTCATGGATCCGCACCTCGACGGGTCGCATGACATTGCCACCGGCCTGCGGCTCGCCCGCACCTTCCTGCGCGATATGCTCGACCTCGGTCTGCCCACCGCCACGGAGCTGCTCGATCCCATCACGCCGCAATACATCGCGGACCTGATCTGCTGGTCAGCCATCGGCGCCCGCACCGCCGAGTCGCAAACCCACCGGCAGATGGCCTCGGGCCTCTCTATGCCGCTCGGCTTCAAGAATGGCACCGACGGTTCGATCGCGACAGCCATCAACGCCATCAAGGCCGCCGCCCAGCCGCACACTTTCCTCGGCATCAACCTCGCCGGCTCGGCCTCGGCCATTGTCACCCGCGGCAACCCCGACTGCCATGTCGTGCTCCGCGGCGGTTCCGGCGGCCCCAACTATTCGCCGGCCCACATCACGCAGACCGAGCAGTTCCTCGCCCAGGCCGGCCTGCCCCGGTCCATTCTTGTGGACTGTTCGCACGACAACTCCGCCAAGCAGCCCGAGCGGCAGCCCGAGGTCATGCGCGCGCTGCTCGCCCAGATTGCCGCCGGGAGCACCTCCCTCATGGGCGCGATGATTGAGAGCAATCTCGCCGCCGGCAGCCAGGCCTTCCCCCAGCCCCGGGACCGGCTGCGTTACGGTGTGTCCATCACCGATGCCTGCATCGACTGGCCGACCACGGAGAAACTGGTGGGCGAAATCCACGCGGCCCTCGCCCCGCGGTTCCAGTAGGACCGCCCGGCCGCCCGGTTTTCCCTGTATCACGGCGGCTGATTTCGTTCCCGGAGGAAAATTTCACGTCGATTTGCGTCGGCGGACTCCTAACCTGCCCCTTTCCATGAAAACCCCCATCCGTGTCGCAGTCACCGGCGCCGCCGGCCAGATCGGTTACTCCCTCCTTTTTCGCATCGCCTCCGGCGCGATGTTCGGTCCCGACCAGCCCCTCATCCTGCAGCTTATCGAGGCGCCGATCGAGAAAGCCTTGGCGGCCCTCGGGGGCGTCGCGATGGAACTCGACGACTGCGCCTTTCCCCTGCTCAAGGGCATCGTCCAGACTTCCGATCCCGCCGTCGGCTTCAAGGACGCCAACTGGTGCCTGCTCGTCGGCGCCAAGCCGCGCGGCCCCGGCATGGAGCGCGCTGACCTGCTCAAGGACAACGGCAAGATCTTCATCGGGCAGGGCCAGGTCATCGACGCCGTCGCCGCGGCCGATGCCCGCGTGGCGGTCGTCGGCAACCCCGCCAACACGAACTGCATGATCGCCGCTTCGCAGGCCAAGCGCCTCCCGCCTGAGCGCTTCACCGCCATGGTGCGCCTTGACCAGAATCGCGCGCAGAGCCAGCTGGCGCAGAAGGCCGGCGTCGAGCTCACCGCCGTCAAGGACATCTTCATTTACGGCAATCACAGCCCGTCCATGTTCCCGGCCTATGCCCACGCCTCGATCGGCGGCAAGCTCGCCACCCGCGTGATCACCGATCTCGCCTGGCTGCAGGGCCCGTTCTGCGAAATCGTCGGCAAGCGCGGCGCCGCCATCATCGCCGCCCGCGGGCTCTCCTCGGCCGCGTCCGCCGCCAACGCCCTCGTCGACCACGTCCGCAGCCTCGTCACCCCCGGCACCGTCCACTCCGTCGCGGTGAAAGCCAACGGACACTACGGCTTCGCCGCCAACGTGTGGGCCGGCATGCCCGTCCGCACCACGACGCCCGGCAGCTACGAGGTCATCACCACCTACGCGATGGACGACTTCGCCCAGTCCAAGCTCGCCGCGACCAACCGGGAGCTCGCCGAGGAGCGCGCGTTCGTCGCCGACCTGATCAAGTGATCCGGCGGAAATCCCTCTCGATGCTGGCGGCGGTCCACCCCGGACCGCCGCTTTTTTTACCCCGCTGATTGCAGGAAGATTTCAGGCCGTCATGACCGGAGGCGCGGCCGGCTTGTCGCCGAGCTTCTTGAAGAGGCTGATGGCCCCCATGACGATCAGCACCGGGATCCAGATGGGCGAGAGGGCGAAAGCGAGACCGAGCGCCACCGCGAGCAGGCCGGCCAGCAACGCCGCGAGCAGCGAGAGACCGACCACCCCGAGCACGGCGGCAATCAGCAGGCCGGCAATCCCGCCGACCAGAAATACCGGGAGGAACTTGAGCGCCAGCAGGGCCAGCACGACGATGAGCAGGATTTTGAGGAAAGTTTTCATATCTGAAGAACACGGCGGTCCGGAAAAAGTTGCAGCCCCTGCCAACTCCCTGTTCAACAGCCTCCCGTGACTTCCGCCGCCCCCGTCCCCGTCGTCTGCGCGCTGATCGAGCATGATGGCCGCGTGCTGCTCGCCCGGCGTCCGGCGGACAAGCACCTGCCTCTCAAGTGGGAATTTCCCGGCGGCAAGGTCGAGCCCGGCGAGGATCCCGCGGCCGCCATCGTCCGGGAAATCCGGGAGGAGCTTGGCTGCGCAATCGTCCTCACCCGCGCCTTGCCGCGCTTCATTCACGACTACAGCGCCGTGGTCATCGAGATGATTCCCTACGTGTGCACGCTGGCCGCGGGATCACCCGCGCCGCATCCCCGCGAGCACATTGCCATCGAATGGGTGGAACCGGCCCGGTTCACCGGCTTTGATCTGGCTCCGGCGGACCTGCCGGTGATCAAGGACTACCTGCCGGGCTAGACAATGCCCTGCTCGATCCACTGGTGGTCGCCGGCGATGACCTGCTGCGCCAGATCGTAGCCGTGCTGGTCGGCGTTCCGGCCGACGCCGTGGAAATTCTGGTCGATGCGGAGCCGCGCCTGCGCGTGGAAATCATCCACCAGCATGAGCACCTTGTCCGCCGCCTGGCCGTCGTTGAGTTGCTTTTGCGCGAAGATGCAGGTCGCCGCGATGGCGAAGAGATCTGTGCCGATGTCGGCGATGCGGCCGAGCAGCACCTGGCGCTTCTCCAACTTCGGGCCGAACTTCACCATCTGGTGGAACAGCGTGCGCGCCAGCCGGCGGCTGAGCGCGCCGACCTCGCCCATGTAATCCGCGAGGCGCGGGTGCATGCCGGCCGGGGCCCCACCGCCGAACGGCAGCCACTGCCGCGGATACCACCACAGGTAGAAACCGGCGGCGGTGAACGCGCTCTTGATCCGCTCGCCCCACGGGCGCTCGGAGTTGAGGGCGATGCCGGCGATCTTGAGGTGCGGGTCGAGCGCCTCGCGCATGATGAAGAGCCGCATGATCTCGGAGGACCCCTCGAAGATCAGCGAGACGCGGTTGTCGCGCATCAAACGCTCGACCGGGTAGGGCTTTTCGCCGCGTGCCTTGAGTGATTCCACGTTCTCGTAGCCGCGGCCGCCGCGCAGCTGCATGAGTTCGTCGAGGCACAGCCAGGCCTTCTCGGTGCCCCACATCTTGCACATCGAGGCCTCGAGGCGGATATCGGCCTGCTTGTCGCGGTCGACCAGGCGGGAGGTCGTGATCAGCATGGCCTCCATGGCGAACGCGTGCGCGGCGATGCGGCGGATCTTCTCCGCCACGGCCGCATGCTGGCCGACGGGCACGCCCCATTGGATGCGCTCCGCGCCCCACTCGCGGGCGATCTGGACCGCGCGCTTGGCGACGCCGATGGACGACGCGGGGATGGAAAGGCGGCCGGAGTTGAGCGTGCTCAGCGCGACCTTGAGGCCGCGGCCCTCGCCGCCGACCACCTGCGCCTTTGGCACGCGGACATTCGTGAAGCGGATGACACCGTTATAGAGCGCGTGCAGGCCCATGAACTGGCAGCGGTGCACGACCTCGATGCCCGGTGACTTCGCCTCCACGACGAAGGTGGTGATCTGTGTGCGCGGCTTGCCGTCGACCAGCTTCGGCGGCGTCTTGCACGCGACGATGAGCAGGCCGGCGCGGGTGCCGTTCGAGCACCAGAGCTTCTCGCCGTTGAGGATGAAGTCGTCGCCGTCGGGCTTGGCCTCGGTTGTGAGGCGCGCGGGGTCGGACCCGACACCTTTCTCCGTGAGGGCGAACGCCGACAGCTCGCCGGCCGCGACGCGCGGCAGGTATTTCAGCTTCTGCTCCTCGCTGCCGAAAAGCAGGATCGGCTGCGGCACGCCGATGGACTGGTGCACGGAGAGGTGCGCGAAGATGTTCCCGCAGTGGCTGGCCATGAGCAGGCAGGCCCGGCAGTAGGTGGTCTGGGAGAAACCGAGGCCGCCGTATTTCTTCGGGATCTTGATGCCGTAGGCGCC
>Ga0315295_10000332_pt1 | contig 39986 bp, 61 predicted proteins | sample YL17G14_0_MG_FD_204453 | JGI IMG/M metagenome (GOLD analysis project Ga0315295, IMG submission 204453) | Sediment microbial communities from Yellowstone Lake, YNP, Wyoming, USA - YL17G14_0 | ecosystem: Environmental > Aquatic > Freshwater > Lake > Sediment | place: USA: Wyoming | collected...
TTTATGCGCCATTTTCCCGTGTGGCGAACATTTATATCCCCGTAGAATGGGTGTGATAATATCCCCGCGCCTTCGGAATTTAAGGCGTTAATCATCGCCGCCCGCTTATCTATGTAATTTGGATTAGAAATGCTGGCTTCAATGGTAAAGGTTTCCGCTTCCCGGCCCAAGTCTTGCAATGAATGATTATCGGTTTGCGGGTATTTGTCATAGACAATAATGCGCCCGCCTTCCGTAGTAGCCGAGCGCAAAAAAAATTCTGCACCCTTAAATTTTGCGGGGCGTAATTCATCTAATATCATATGCGCGCCTCTGCCATGTTAAGGCCGACCTTGCCAAAAGCAAAACCAGTTGTTTTAGTGGTTGCGTTTTGGATTACGCCTTTGGGGGCGTTGAGATTTATGTCGGCGGAAAATGCGGTTTTATTTGTCATGCCTGCGGGAAATGGGGCTAAAGTATTCTTAACCGCAAGCTCTCCGCCTTTGGTATTAAGCCCCAAAAGTTTGCCCAAAATTTCGGCGGGCTTAATCAAAAGATTAAATGGTAGCGAAATTAAAGCCTTAAATTTTTCATAAAGCCAAGAGATGACCGTTACCCAATCTTTCCATACGGCCATGTTCATAGCAACCGCCGTAATTAAAAGCATTATCGGCCCCAAAGCTACTGAAATACCCGCCGTAGATATGCCTATGCCCCGTAAAACCACCGCGAAGACCTTCCAAGCCCCAATAGCCCCTAATACGCCCATAAGTGCGCCTATAAGCAACGTTGCGCTTATAATGAGACGCTTAAAATAATCGGGCATGGCTTGAATTTTGTCTAAAATGTTAATCAGTGTTTGCCCTGCGCTTATTGCCATAGGCAAGAATCTAGCCCCGATATCTGTGGTTAAAAGTTTTAGCCTGCCCCACAAATCATCAAAAGTTTCCTTGCCCGTCTTATTTATCATTTTCAAGGCGGCATTTAAGGAGTTAGTATCGCCTGTAACCGCTTTCAAAATAGCGTCATAATCTTTCATAGCCCCTGCGCCTAGCGTTGCTATGCCTGCAAATGCTCTTGCATTTGGGAAAATTAAATTTAGGGCGGAGTTGTTTTTGATATAGGCTTTTCCGATTTCCTCCATTACCTTGCCAAAGCCTACTGCCTTAATTTTTTCTTGGCCAAAAGTTATGCCTAAAAGATTTAATGTTTCCTGCGCCTCTTTACTCGGATTGCGCAAGCCCGCAAAGATAGAGCGCAACGCCATGATTGACTGCTCAAGCGGGACGCCTTTTTTCATCATGGTTACCATTGCGGCAGAAGTTTCGCCGAATGATAAGCCCATAGCTTTTGCCGTAGGGGCTATCGCGCCTAAACTCATGGCGAACTCATCTACCGCCGGGCCGCCCTCTTTGTAAGTTCCAAAGAAAATATTGGCGGCTTGTGTGGCGTTAAAGTTTTCTTTGCCATAACTTTTATAGACGCCGATAAGACCTTGCATGGTTATGGCTAAATCGCTATTAGTAGCGTCGGCAAGGTCAACGGCTTGTTTCATTATGGGCTGAAAATTATTGAAGTCTATTTGCGCTCGTTTAAGTTTGAGCAGGGCATCGCCGACCTTGTCAAAAGCAAAGCCCTCTTTTATGGCATATTCGGCGGCGAGGTTAATTTCTTTGTTAAAGCGGGCGACGTCTTCGGGCTTCATAATTGAAAACGTGCGGACTAATTGCGCTTCCAAATTTCCCGCCGCAATAGTCGCCGCCCCAAACCCCGCAAATATAGCCCCGCTTGCGCCTAAAAGTTTGCCGTAGTTTTTTTCCAAAGCCGCCCCAAGTCCCTCTATATCCTTTTTATTTTTCTCAATTTCACTGCTGAAATTTTTGGTTACATTGGAAAAATTATCTATCGCTTTTATAATCCAACTTTGGGTAAATGCCATTTATTTGAGCCGCTCCATTTCCGCCTTTTCTCTCTCGTGAATTTTTATCGCCCAGTTATAAAATTCGCAAAAGGTTATTAAGTCCATATTCCAAAACTCACTAGCCGTAATTCCACCGCCGTAGAATTTAGCCAAGTAGGCGATTTGCTCGTTAAGAAATGTCTCCCCCTTCTCAAATATTTCTAGGGGGATAATGCTAAAAAACTTTTAATATAAAGCCCTAACATTCCCTCATAATCCTCTTTGCTTAACCGCTCAATGAGAAGACTTGTAAAAGGCTCTTTGCCGTCAATAAGCGCAAATTTTAATCCGTTGCTTTCGGCGGTTAAAATATAATCAAACGCCTCAAATATTTTTTCTATGTCGTCGGCAATGCAGAGTATAGACATATAATCGCCGTCTTTTTTTTCTGCGGGCGTGTCTGCCATTGCTATTTCTTTTTTTACACTTTCGCCGATAATAGATTGCGCTTGTATGCCGCTTTTAAGTATTTGGCCTTTGATTATATAAGCCTTTGAAAGTATCGCACGGGTGGGCGCACGCAAGGTAATTTCTTTTGCGAAAACTTTTTGCCCACCAGTCGTATACTCAAAAGCATTTTGCAAGGTATATTTGACTTCTTTTATCATCATTTTTTTAAGCTCCTTTTTTAGCTAGCGGGGTCGCTTTGAAATTCACAAGGTATTTCCCCGTCGGCAGATAGGCCAATTTCGGGGTCATTAACCAAAGCGGCGTTTGTAAAAGTTATGAAAAACCCAGTTTTGCTATCGGGTGTTTGCACAACGTTATTATTGCCATTTGATTTCCACCCTCTAACCAAGTCAACGGCTTTCGCCGAAGGTTCAAGCGTGAATGCTACCTTGCCTATTTTGGTTGCGACATCAATGGCGGTAATTGTAGAAACCGAACCCCCGCCCGCACTTTCCGCCCTTACTTTTGTTTCGCCTAAACCCAAAGTTATTTTGCATGAGTTGGGTTTGATTTTGATGGTTTGATTATTTATTATTATCGTCGGTGCGCTGATATAACTTGTCATTTTAATCCTCCTTTTTATCTCGTGTTAAAAGAAATTTTCACAGATATGAAAAATTCCCGTAATTGCGTCACAATCGGGACTTTGCAAGCTATGAAAACTTTTCCGATAGACTTATCAAAAGTTATGACAAGGCTATTTTTGAAAAATGCGCTAGCCACATCCCCCGCCTCAACAAGAGCCATATCGGCAAGTTCTTTGTAATATTTAATCATCATTGAAGCTATGGAAGTCTGATTTGCCATACTTTTATCTGCGATTAAATCGCCTTCCGTAAGACGACTTTGGTCATAGTCAGACTTGATATTATTTGAAAAATACTCAACAACATTCTCGCCTGTGTTAACATAGTTTAAGTATTTCCACGTCGTGTCGGGGTTGCCTTGCGCATCGGTTTTATAAGCGGTTACAACTTCGCCCACTAAAACGCCGTTGCTGGCGATATTGTTTCCGACAATGCTAACACCTGCGGTTTTAAGCTCCGCAATTTCGGTTGCTGAAAAGCCTTTGCCCGTATCAATTATTGGAAGGTTAGGCATTGGTGTGTTGAAATAAGGCAAGCTCGCCGTGTGCATTCCGCCGATTTTATCCGTAGAGCCAGTATTTGCGGATACTATGTCTACTAAATTAGCCCCGTCAGTAAGCCGTAAACCTTTTACCGCCCCGAATTGTGCGGCTATGACATAGTCAAGTTCAAACATCGCCGATCCTTTGTAAAGTGTTTCGGTAACTTTTTGGTTTCCAAAAATTACAAGGCTTGGCGAATTTTCTCCGTTAGCCGCCGATTTAAGATTTGCTAGCGTATCGGTTTTTCCGCATATAGCTTGGCCGCTTAAAATAGCATTATCGGCGTTGAACCTATCGTCAAGCAAATCATCGGTTACAAAATCAAAGCCGTATTCCGACGGGAAAACTATTGTCTGATAGCGGCTTTCGCCTATAACCGAGAAAATGCTAGTTAGCGTGGGATTGGTTGCGCCGCTTGCCATAGCGGTAACTGTGGTGGTAATTCCTGCCACAGAACCCTGCACCTCTAACCCTATGCCGTTACCGATTGTGCCTTTATGCACGGCGGTAATGGCTACGCTCCCCGCCGTGTTTACGGCGGTTACCTGTGATTTAGTATCGGCGGTGATTGCCGCAACAAGAAGGCCGCCTAATGCGGTAGCCGTCATTGTGTTGGTTACGGCAAGCTCATAGCTATAATTTACCCGTGAGCCAATATTGACTACAAGCGTTCCTACCGCTGTCGCAGTCCCGCTGAATGCGATTGTGCCTGTGGCCTGCACGCCTGCGCCTGCATCGTCAAGCGGGATAGCGTCCATTTGCGTTTCTTTATTTTCGGCCTTAGCCGCTCTAACCATTGCGGCTATCATTGACTTTGCGCCAAATAAAGCGTCTTCCGCCCCGCCATTAGCTATATTTTCTACAAGCACTCCCGCCGTAGCAGAACCCGCCGCTAATTTCTGCCCGACAAAAAGTATTTTTTGCGGCACATTCAAAATACTTTTAGCGTCGGGGATTTTATTTGCACCTACTTTTGGTAAAGATACGATTTGCATTATTTTTTCTCCTTTTTGTGTTTGATTTCCGTCTCAAACTTCTCGGCCTTTATAACTTCGGGATTATCGGTTAAGTCGGTTAAAATCGTAATACAATTATCTATGACGCTATCCTTAATCCGTCTCGCCCAATATTTATTTATCGGCACGCCGTCTTTGGCTTCCAAAGTAATTGTCTCGCCTTGCCGATAATTAAGTAGCGCAACATTTAGCTTAACTTTTATTTTTTCTGTCATAACTCTCCCTTGATATTTCTGATTTCGTTTTCGTTAGATATATTTTTCTGTGAAATTTCAAAACTGCGCCATGCTACGCTTAATTCGGGGTCAACAATATCCTCAAAATTTATATCCCAACTATTTTCAAAATTAAAGCGATGGATGTAATATGGTCCCGCATAGTCCTCCACGTCGTCTGAATTGAAAACGCACTTAAATTGAGCGCCGCCTGAAAACCCGCTATTAAAAGTTACGCCCGCAAGCGAATGGATTAGATATCCCCGCATGTCCTCAACATCATCTCTTAAATCACGGGCGGCTAAACTCTGCACGGCGGGTATTATTATGTAAACGGAAAACGCTTGATATAAACTTTGGCGGTAGTCTATTTGCCCGTCGGGGCGGTATATGCTGTCGGTTAAATTATTTCTGTCTTTTGTAGCCGCCGTAGAACCCAAAACTACAAATGCCCAGTAGGTATTTTGAGCCTTCGCCGTATAGCCTTCTAGGCACCGCTCAAATGTAGCCCCGCCTGAAATGCGCATGTTTTTGTGGGCGTAAATTGTGCCGCTTGCGTTTACATAAGGCTCTTTGCGCATGGTATAGCTAAAAGTGTCGTCGGTTAATCGTGTTACGGACTTCCACCCGTTATATAAATCCTGTAAATCCTCAACAAGATAAGGGCTTCCCGTTGCGGGTGTGGCGGGCGAACCCGTAACCTCAAAGGTGAAAGTTTTTTTATCTATGACTGATAAAAGTTTCTTTGAGCCGTTATATGCGGCCTGCGTTGCGCCGCCTATGGTTATAAATCTATCGCCTTCGCCTGAAAATAAAGTTAAATCATGGTCGTAAGTCGTTACGGCGGTGGCAATTTCGCCAATGCGGGTTATGGTTATTGGATTGCGCAAAACCGCCCCTTGCATATAAACATAATCGCCAGTAACTAAACCATGCGCCGTAGAAGTTGCAATAGCCGTAGTGCCGCTTTTGGTTAAACTTGATACCGAAATTTTTTCGCTAAATTTATCGGTATACTTTGGCAAAGCGGCTTGCAGTTGTTTAATTATGTCAAGCGTTTTCATTGCTTTATCGCCTTCGCTATTTCACGACTTAAATGCGTTCGCAAATTCTGCTCATTTTTTGCGATGCTCGGTTTTAAGAATGGGCGAGCCGCCATTTTTCTTGTGCCTAATTCCAAAAACGGGCTGTATGGCATTTGCGCGCCGAATTCTAACTCATCGCTACCCCTGACCTCAAAGTTTAAGCTACGGCGATTTGCGCCGCTTCTATTGGCGGGATAATCACCTGCTTCGCTTGCGGTATATTTGCGCCGTCTTTTGCCGCCGTAAATAAAATACACATTGCCCGTTTTTTTGCGTAGAATTTCATCGCTTGCGGTTTTCTTAAAATCCTTTCCCGCAAAATAGAATGCCTGCCGTATGCCCCTTTTAAGATTTGGCGAAAGAGCCTTGACATGCAATTCAAAAGCGTTGTTACCGCTTCCCGCTATTATCTGAATGCTCATATTTGATTTACGGGCAAACTCGTCGCCCCTTTCTCATTACATCTTATCGCCGCAAACTCGCCCCGCTCGTCTAGGTTTTCAATGTCTATAATTTCAAAATGCTTGCTATTAAATTCTACCCAACAATCTTTGTTTAGCGTTACCGGAGGGAAACGGATATAAAAGATATGAGTATACGCATTGCTTAAATTTGAGCCGTCAAATAATTCCGAACCCCTGCTCGTTGCAATCATCGCCCAAGTCTCAATTATTTCCGTCATGGTTTCGGAAAAATCAACGCTTGTTTTCGGGGCGGTTAAATTGCGCAAATGTATTTTAATTAAGGAGCTTAAATCCCCCGCGCAAATACCCCGTCTTTTATTTTGTATCGGCAAACATTGTTTCATAGAATTTCGTAAATCCTGTATTGCTTCATAATCGCTAAAGCGGCGGACGGGAATGTCTGGTCGGTTAAATCTATTGTCGCAAAGTTAATCCCCCCGCCAGCGCAATCGCCCCTGCTCGCCCATAAATAAGCCACGATTTGCTTAAGGCATTCTTTTATGTCTTCGGGTATGTCATTAGACATCATCTCGCCCGTTGCGGTTGCGTTTGCGCCCGTTGTTGTGTAGGTAAAAGTCTTTGCGCCTGTTTTGGTTATTGTAAAAGTGCCGTTAAAGTAGCTTTCATTTGCGCCAGTAATTACGACCTTCTGCCCAGTTAGGTAATTATGGTCAAGGGTGGTGGTTATGGTTATAGTGCCGCTTAACATCACGGCAGAGGCTATTTGCTTTGCATTAAACCCCGCCCAAAAGGTTACTTTGAAATTCGGGCTAGCGTCGTCGTCAAGAGATTGCCCTGCAAAGTCTGATTTGGCGCAAAGAATGCCCCACTTGTTTTGCGGCGATAAAAGATAATTATCCGTAGACAATGTAGACCATGAGCCGTCGTAAAGATAGGTAAAGCTATCTATTTGAAAACATTTTGAGCGCACAATTTCCAACGGCAGTTTTATTTCCCATTCCGTTCCCTCTAGCAAAAATTTCTTTGCCAAAATTTCCCGCTTTGTATAGCCCTCAAAAAAACCCGTAGCTACATTTATCAATCCGAGAAAATAGGCGTCTTCCGCCGAAGTGGAAATATGCAAATGCTCTTTTATTTCTGCAACGCTTACGGGCGGAGTAGGCGGGTTATAGAGTTTGTTTATTTGCGTTATCATTTTCCTTTTGATTTTTTTCTATCAAAATATTTGGCTATTTTATTTTGCGGAGCTTGGATATCTTTTGCGCTCTCGGTTATAATTTCCGCGCAATAACCACGTTCAATAAGCGTCTTAACATGGCTTTGCAGAAATTCATACTCACGTCCAGCCACGAATGACTGGACGTGAATTCCATCAAAACTATAAACAAAGTCTTTTAAGGCTTTGAGTTTAGGCATTATCGCCTACATCTTTAAGCTCGGGGTCGGCAATAGCTATTGCGCCAATAACCGCGCCAGTTGTGGTCGTCGCTGAAACAAGGCTCAAACGGACATACCTTTTTGCGCCCAGATAAGATATTTTCTTTATCTTACTATCATCAGCGGCGGCGAATGCGGCGTCGGCTTCTTGTCCGCTTGTTACGCCCCTGCGGTAAAGGTCGGCATCGGTAACTGCGGCGGCATCTGAAAGGTTAGAGGCATCGCCATGCTCTATCAACGGCGTATAAGTGCCGTCGGTAACAACGCCTGAAATTATCAGAAACGTTACGCCCAAATCGTAAGTCGCCACGTCTATAATGCTCCCAGCCGTTGTAGTGTCGGTGTTTATTACTTTTGGGGCTAGCGCACTCTTTGTGTCAATGTTGCTTGCTATTTCTTTTCTTGGCATAGTTTTAATCTCCTTTTTTAGTGGGGGACTGGGCTTACCAATCCCCCGATATTTTTAGCGTTTAGGATTTAATTTTCAAAATCTTAATCGCTTCGTAATTTGTTACATCGCCGCCCACACGCTTTGTAGTGTAGTATTGGATGTAAGGTTTTGCCGAGAACGGGTCGCGCAAAACTTCAATGCCGAGCCTGTCAACAATGGTGTATCCCATGCCAAAGTCGCCGTAAGCTATAGGCAGAGTTCCGCCGACTAATGCTCCTGAGGAAAGACCAGGGAGGTCATCGCAAAGTATTATCGGCTTACCCAGCAAAGTCAAGGGCTGATTTGCGTTTAGCACAAACAAATAATTATTTGCCGTGTTAAGCGTCAATACTTTCTCCGCCCAAACTTCGCGTTTCATAAGCCATGTTCCGCTGGTCTGATAGGCTTCTTTTAGCAAACCCTGTAACTTTATGAGGTCGTCGTAGACTATGGTCGTTGCGCTAGCGGTTTCCTTCTGCTCAATTTTATTGCGCTCATAAACACCCGCCGACGCCCACGCTGTATAGGTTAGGAAACCTCTAGGCTTCATATTCCCGTCGCCTGTTACAAAAGCCGTATTTTCCGTGCGGGAAAGTTTATCGGCTAATTTGCGCGAGAGCCAACCTTCTACATCAAACCCAGCGTCCTGTATCATCTCTTGGGTAATTGTCGGCATGGCTTCTTGTTTATGGACTTTTATTGAGAGCAGGCCTATTTGCGGAGTTGCCGTTGCCGTCGGTGTATGTGTTTCCTGAACCCATCCGCCGCTAGCCGCTTCGTTGTCATCAACAATCATCTCCACAGTGTTACCTGTCGTGGTTACCACATTAGCCACCCGTCTTATCGGCGATGTTTCAAAAATTCTGTCAACGATAAAAGATGAGCGTTCGGGCGTTATAAAATATCCGCCGTCGGGATTTATCCCTGTCTGCAAAGCCTTCGCCTGCGCTTCAATTATTTTCCCGCTATTTGTTTTGGACATCTTTTTAGCGATAGAAGGGAAAATGCTTTGGAATAATTCCTTCGGCATTTTTTCGCCAGTTCGTAAATAAGTCATTAAGGCTTCCGAGTATTCGGAGTTTTCCTCTGCGCCTAATGCTGGCCTGCAAGCCGCCTTTTGCATTTCGGAAACTTTAGCCTGTTCTTGCTGAAAAGAAACCGCCATATCGGCAATATCTTTTTGCATTTTTTTAATACCATCGGTGGTTACCCCGTCGGTTTTGCCTTCAAGGCTAACAACCTTTTCGCGCATAGCCTTAATGCTCTCGGCTAATTGCCCCATCTGCTCGGACATTTGAGTATTTAGATTTTCGTTCATATATTTTTCTCTCCTTTGAGAAATTGATTTAATTTGGTTACTATTTCCAACGCTTTTTTTGCTTCGTTTTCAATAGCCACGCCGTCAACGGCGGGCAAGGTAAGCTCATCGCAAGCTATACCCTTTATTTTTGAAATCAATGTTTTTGCGTCATTAGCCGATAATCCCAAATCGGCCTTAAGAAATCTTTCAGCGTCTTTTATCCCCGCTATATTTTCAATTCCGCTTTTGCGCTCGGTGCTTAAAATGTTTAATGCCTTCTCAAATGCTACCGCTAAAGCGTTAGGGTCGGCGGGAATAGCCACAAGTGAAATTTCGTAAATCTCCGCAAGGGTTAAATTATGCGGGTTTTTTTCATCCTCAAAATGAAACTTGCCCGCAATAGATAATGCCTTCGCATGGCCTTCTTTGTAAATTTGGCGGGCGTGTTTTATCAATGGCAATTCCGAGTTTGAAAATTCGCCCTTAATGAAAAGCCCCCTATCGTCCTCTTTGATTTCAACAAAAGAGCCTGCGACATTTTCTACGCTATTTTGATGATTTATAAGCATGACGGGGTTTTTGCTAAAATGGGAAATGTCGTATACAAAATTTCGTTTATCAGCGTAAACACTTGGTATGTCGCCGTATCTGTCGGCATTGCCCTTTGTATTGGCATAACCGCTTATAAATAAATGCCCCGCCTCTTCATAGCTTTTATAATCCGAAATCGTAGAAATCTTTGCGCTTAAATTTTCCATGTTTTTAGTCTCCGTAAAATTAGTTTTCATAAGTTACCCCACAACGGCAATTGTAAGTATTGGCGGGTGAGCCTTTTTCATCGCCAGGATATTCTAAATACTCCCCGCCCACAAAAAATGGACTTGTCAATCTCTGTTCTTGCCCGTCGGCGATGGCGTGATTAGAGCGGGTTCTGTCATCAAGGATTGACCGCCAAGTTTTAGTTAATGGCTTATCCGCTGTTTTGGACATTTCGCCCGCTTCGGTAAACTTTGTCTGCTCGGCGATGTTAAGGACTTCGGATAGCGCAATGCCGTCGCTCATACTTTCCGCCGAGACAATTAGCTTATCAAAAACCAAGTTTGCCAAAACCTCATTGCTACTTACTTCGCCCGCCGCTATAAGCTCCGCTAAAGTCTCCTTTGTTAACTCGCTTATATTGCCCGATATGTTTTCCATTATGGTTTTCGCGGTGAAAATGGCTTTTGTATCAATAACCCTCGTCATAGAAACCGAAACGGAATTTACGATATTGTTTTTGGGTAATATATATTTCGGGGCCGTAGCCTCATCGTAGACAACGCCGACAAAACTTTCCAAAACTAGCTTATAGTGTTTTTTAAGCAATTCTGAAAACGGCTTAATATAGGGCGTGGCGTTAATCGTATGCCCGCTGTGCTTAAAGATTATTTTGTTTTGAGCATAAAGTTCCGAGAAAAACTTTTCCATGTCTTTTGAGAATGGCTTCTCTAACCGCATTTTGCGCGCAACCTCTTGAGCATGGATTGCGTTAGCTTTTTGCGAACACTCAAAACCTTTGCCGCAATTACACATCTTTTAGCCCCTCTTTTTTTGCGAACATTTCTATTTCCTCGTCGGTAAACTTGCGCTTGCCGTCTGGCCATAATTGTTGGCGCATGATTGCGGTAAATTTACTTTTGGTAGGCGCAGATAATTGCATTGGTTGCGGCGCAATGTAGCCAACAGGTAAAAGCGTATTGCTTTGATAAAGCGTGTCAGCTTCACCTGCGTATGGTTGCCTGCCCAATTCTGCCCGTAATTCGTTTATGGTTAATATGCCCGTGCCTTTAAGCCGCTCAAAGTTTTTAGCCCGCCTGTCATCAAGGGCGGTAATCTCATTTTCGTCAAACCAAATTTGCAAATCCTGTAGGCCGAAACGGGGTAGGATAAAACCAGTAAGCCCTGATAAAAGATAATTCGCCGCAGGGAAAATGCAATTATCATAAAGTTTTAGCGTGGCTTCGGCGTAGTTATTAAAAGTGCTGGCGTCCTCGCTTACAATCGGTAATGGAATTTTGAAGGCGTTGTAAATTATTTTGCGGTTATCATTGCGCAAATCCCTAAATTGAATGTCGGCGGAGTTCTGCCCCAATTCCTTGTAGTCAAAATCTTTGTTTACGATAGCGGTTCTCTTTGCGTTTTGCGAGCCTGTGAAACGGGAATTGAAATCATCACGCAAGGCGTCCTGTTGTTCTTTGGTTAAATTTGGTATGCCCAGTATCCCGCCTAGATAAGCCCCGTTTTTTAGTAAGGCTAAATTATGCAAGTTAGCCTCTTTGTATTGTTCAATTTCTTTTTTTATTTCGGCAAGGGGCGATAAACCCCTCACGCTATTTTTATCGGGGTTTATATTGTGGAAATGATAAAGCTCCCTTGTGCCGCTTTGGTTTACAAAACGCAAGCCGTATTTGGTAAGTCTGCGCGCAAAGGCCTCTTGCGTGCCGTTGGCAAGTGAAATTCTGTAAAGTGCGGGCAAGGGGTCATTGACAACCATTTGAATGTCAACGCCCGTCGGCGAAGGTAAATATAGCTCGCTAATTTCGCCGTCAATATTGCCCGTAGCGATTATGTAAGCGTTGCCCGTAGCCTCATAATTTACGCAGAGTTCTTTTAAGAATTCGGATTGCGATTGTATGGGGTTTGGCTTGGAAAGCATTTTGAAAAAAGAAATCTGCTCGGTGCTTATGCCTTCGGAAAGCGATTTAATATACTCCTCGCTTTTGCCGTCCCATAAAACTATATCCAAATCCTTGAACCCGTCGGCAATAAGATTTATTGCGCTGGCTACAGGCGAAATATCCCTGTAAAATTCCAAAGCCTCACGCTCGCTTAATGCCCGCTCGGTATAAACCGCCCCTTGAATTGCGGTATAGATTTGTTGCGAAACGGATTGAGTAGGAATGCTTTTTTTACGGAATGAAAATAAATTTTTCAAGCCCATGTTATTTTGAAATTATCCTGCATTTTATATTTTTTGAAAAATGAAAACACGCCGTAGCGCATAGCGTCAATAGCGTGGTCGTCTACCTTGACGGGCTTATCTAACACAATGCCCGCATTATCAACCTGCCAAGAATAGCGTTGAAGTTCTTTTATCATATTCGCTGAATTCTTTGTAGCATATATTCTTAAACTTTTCAAACAATCAATGCCCTTGCCAACATCTTTGTCGGCGGGGAATATATTAAAGCCCGCACGGGAAATCTCCTCAATGCGGTTAGGTTCTGCGGCGTCTGCGTAAATCTCGGCGTCGGCGGGTATCCCTGCTTCTTTCATGCGCTCAATTAAATCGGCGTTGGTTAATTTTGGCTCATACAAAACCTCATCAATATAAACCGCCTTTTCTTTTAAGCCAATTTTCACAAGGGTAGTGGGATTATTGAACCCAAAGTCTAGCCCGTAAAACACCGCCTCAAAATCGTAGTTAGTGAGACTGGTTATAAAATCTACATTTTGAAAAATCAAATGTTCTAACTGCCCCCATTCGCCGAGTGTGAAAATTTTGTAAGCGTTTAAGTTCTGCTCCCGCAACCCTTCCAAAAGCTCTATGTATTCTTTTGGTAAAAACGGATTATCTTTGTAAGTGGATTTTATAACCTCAACATTTCTATCCTTAACCAAATTCTGCGGTATCCACCCATGAAAGTCTGAAGGGTTTAGTGCTAAAAATATTTGATTGCGCAATTCGTTTTTTGCGGACAGGCGGGTCAATAGCGTCAAATAATCGGCGTTTGTAAATTCGTTTGCCTCTTCCAAAAACAGATAGTTAAATTCCGATGACTTAATTTTCTCGGGGTCATCAAGCGAAAAGAAATAGACGCTGTTGTTATTAGGCAGATATTTAAGCAGGTGTTCGCTTTTGTTGTGTTCGGAATATGGCAATAGCTTATATTGGCTTGCAAATTCAATGAAGGTTTTATAAGCGGTTATGCGCAATGCGGGGAAAGTTTTACGCAAAATGCCGAATGTCTTATTGCGCTCGGTAAGCATTTTATAAATGAAAAGCTGGAGTATGCTATATGATTTGCTGGAGCGTGCGCCGCCGATGTTTACTATGGTGCGGGCCGGGCAGATTTTATTGCGGGTGAAAATCTCTGTATAGTCAAAATCCACATTATCCCTCTGCCTTTTTAGCGGGGATAAAATTTATCGTCGGGGGATTATTGAAAGTTAATTCCTGTTTGGTAGAAAATTCATTGGGGAGCTTGCGTTCCAAAAATTGCAAGGCAAGTTTCCCGTCGCCTTTCTCCATAGCTTTATATAGGGCAGTTCGGGCGAAAACAAAGGGAGTTTCTTTGAGCGTTTCTTTTTGTTTTTCAAGTTCTGGGAAGTCTCTCAATAACTCTGAAAGCGTGGTTTTATTTATTTTAGCGTGAGACGCCGCCTCGCTATCCGTGCATCCTAGCTTCCATGCGTATCGTAATTTTTCCAAAACATCTTTTGGCGGTATGCCATTAAAAAGCCTTCTCCCGCCGTTTTCCTTTGGTCTAGCGGCTTCCCTTGCCTCAATCGCTATTAAAACCTCATCAGGAGCTTTTATTGCATCCATGCTAAAATTTATAGCATAGTTTTGGAAAGCGTGTCAATTTATTTTATCCAAAATATTTAATTTAATGTTTTCCGCTATAGCTTTCATAAAATTAGGCATTACCGAATTTCCTAATCTTGCCCATTGAGAAGAATAAGAACCTATCAACTTATAATCATCGGGAAAACTACAAAGTCTTTTACATTCTTCAATGGTAAAATATCTAGGTTCTTTCCAATGCAATAAGCAACCTGTAGTTTTTTTTGTTACAGTCCTAGAAGGTAAAATAGAATTTACCTTAAACCAATTAAAATAACTATTTTTTCCACGATATTTATTGCCACATTCTCCTATAGATAATTGTTTCCAAAGTTTTAGAAAATTTGGCGTTAAAGGTTTCCCGAAAGTTTTATTATTAACACCTTGAAGCGCAGTTTTTATATTTATGAAATTTTTATTTGGCGAAGGGAACGAAGGTTCTAAATTCAAATCCTTTCTAACTCCTATAAAAATTAAACGCTCCCTAGATTGTGGAACATTATAAAAAACTGCATTCATTAACTTACACTTCACCTGATAATCGCAATTATTAAGCATTTCAATAATTTTGTTAAAAATTCCACCCATTCGTCCTGTTACCATTCCCTTGACATTTTCCATCACGAATACTTTAGGTGATAATTCTTTAAGAATGCGAATATATTCTAAAAATAAATTATTTCTTGTATCGGTTATAATTCTTTTGCCTGACATTGAAAATCCTTGACATGGCGGACTTCCATCTAATATATCCAAATCACCTTTTTTTATTTTACAAAAATCTAAAATATCCTTACCCTTAACTTCATAAATATTTTTTTCCCAAATTGGAAAATCAAAATTAAGTTTTAGCGTATCGCATGAATTTTTATCAAAATCAATAGCAAGTAATTCATCATAGCCAGCCATTTTATAACCCAAAGAAGAACCGCCGCCGCCAGCAAACAATGAAATAACTTTTGGTTTTCTAAAACTCATAGCCGCATTTCGGACATTTATTTTTCAATTCTTGCTTATCAATTTCTTTGTCATATGAAAATTCTGGTATTTTTATTTCCAAGCCCAACTCCGCCAAATTAAACTCCTCAAAATCATTAGCCAAAATTTCAAAATCCCACTGCCCATCTGAAACATTATCTCGGATTATCAGCTCCTTTTCCTTTGCCTCTGTAAGCCCCGCCATTACGATTACGGGGGCTTTTGCCATGCCCAAGTGCTTGGCGGCCCGGTATCGCATATTACCGCCTATTATGACATTCTCGCCAGTACGGTTTGAGCATAAAATCGGGCGGGCTTCAAAGTATGCGGGGTTTTCTTTTATGCTATCGCAGAGCCTAGCGAAAGCGTCATCGCTTATCATGCGGGGGTTATTGTCATTTAGCTTAAGTTTTTCTATGGGCAGATATTCGGTTTTTAGCATATCAAATTATACAATTTTTCCCCGCTTACCAAATAGAAAATTGCGCCATGCGTTCTTTCTATTCTTGGATTTGAGCCGTTTGATTTCTACGGCAGTTGGAAACATGCCCTTTGTATTTTTTCTTTTCGCCATTAAAATAGCTTTCCTTGCGCCAGCTCCGCAGAAATTCTTTTATCGGCAATTTTAATATATTCGGCGTTAAGTTCTATGCCTAAAAACTTTTTGCCCTCTTGCAAAGCCACAAGCGCGGTAGTGCCTGCGCCCATAAAGGGGTCAAGCACAACGCCGCCATCTGGACAGCCCGCCAAAATACAGGGGCGTATTAAATCGGGATTGAATGTGGCAAAGTGCGCCTCGCCAAAACTTGCGGTTGCTACATGCCAAACACTGCGTTTATTTGCCATGCCTGCTTCTAAAACGCTTCTACTGGATTGGCACAAAACCTTTTTTGAGTTTTGAATTCCATCAGCATGTTTGTGAATTTCGGGTATAAAATGCTCGCCACTTTCAATACATCTTTTTGCTCTTAAAATAGAATTTTCCCCACAAGGCTCTTGTATTGCCTTATAATCAAAATAGTATTTAGGCTTTTTTGAAAACAGGAAAATATATTCATGGCTTTTGGTGCATCTATCGGTTACGCTTTCGGGCATACAATTTGTTTTCGCCCAGATTATATCCTGTCTTAAAATCCAGCCATCGGCTTGCAGAGCAAAAGCAACCCGCCATGGGACCCCGATTAAGTTTTTAGGGGTAATGTTAATATTAGGGTATGTTATGGTATAATATGGGTATGCCTTATGCAAAGAAGAAATGTCCAACTTGTCAAGGTTTGATGAGTGGTCTTTCTGCCCAGTGCCGAAAGTGCAAGCCATCTTATATCCGCACTCCTGAACACAAGGCATTGATGTCTGCCCGCATAACGGGCAAAACAAAAGGTTATCCTTCCGCAAGCACTCGCCCTGAAGTTGCAGAGAAGATTCGCCGTTCTTGGACCCCTGAAATGAAAGAGGCGGCTCGGATTCGTGGGTTGAAAAATGCTTTGAATCCTGATTGGCGACTCCGATGCGGACTTCCTGCTGATAAAAATCCGATGTGGGCGGGTGGTCGTTCACAAATTCCTTATGCTCGTGGATGGGCAATGAAGATAAAGCAGATTGCTTGGGAAAGGGCAAACTTTTTGTGCGAGATTTGCCAATCAAATAAGCCTTCCGACACACACCACAAAGATTTTCGCAAAGATAATCACGATTTAGATAATTTACAAGTTCTTTGTCGGAAGTGTCATAAGATGCTCCACTGTAAGAATCTCCGAGATTCAAAAACATAGTGCCTGTATCTTTTAACACGCGGCGCGCTTCGCTAAAAATAGCTACCATCTTTTGCACATATTCGTCGGGGGTTTGCTCAAGTCCTACTTCGTATTTTTTATTAACATCATCGTCTTGTAAATATTTTCTTAACCCAAAATAAGGCGGACTAGTAACTATTGTGTCCACAATTCCATCAGGCAAAGTTTTCAAAACCTCAAAACAATCGCCGTGAATGATTTTATTTTCGTAGTTTTCCATTTTTCAAACTATACTCGCCCAGTAAATCCCAACACTCATTTTCGTCAAACCGCCAAATCGCTAATACGCCTTTTCCTTTAATTATTCTGTCGCCCATATGCCTGAATTCTGATAGCAATTTTGGCGTTAGCTTGCGCGGAATTTGCCTAACTATGAAATTCGTTTGTTCCATTTTTCCAAAGCATGCTCTCTGTCAAGGCAATTGATACTACGCATTCGGCATTTTAAGCATTCAATATAAATCTCGTCTTTTCTTAAACCATGAAATTCCATATTCGCCCCGCCACAAAACGGACAGGGCAAGGGTTTGGGTTCTATTTTTCCGTCGGGCATGTTATTCTCCTTATTTATCATTAGTTTGAAAGTTTATCATTGAATTTTAGCAATACAATATTTGACTTTATCGTTAGATTATCGTTAGTTTAGCGTATATTATTACCCGTTTTCTTTTTTGCAAATTTTCAATCTCGTAATTTCCCCGTCGTAAAATTCATTGCATTTTAGTGGTTTACAATAATGATAACAGCTTGCATTCAAAAGTGTTCCATAGCCGCTATAATCTGTTTCCGCCAAAGGACAACCACCACAGATGTCTGGTTCTACCAAATCAACCGATATTTCAATTTTCATTAAAGCTCCTCTGTTTATTTCCCATTTTTGCCTCCAAGAGTATTTCTTATGCCGTGATATCGGAAAATTAAATTCGCACATGGTTTCTCCTCCGGCACAAAACCCAAATCTGCAAACCATTTTATTGCGGCTTGCTTCACGGCGGCTCGGGCATTTTTTTTGTTGTAAAATTTACCCAAAAATTTATCGTTATGCCCTAGATACGCATAAAAACTTTTGTCGGTATGGTCTTCAACCAACCCAATTATTGTGCTTTGAAACTTAAACAAATCTATGGAACCGCATTTTTCCCATTTAGGTTGCATTACCTTACCACCCCATACACCTCAATATCCGCCTTAAAGTGCGTATTACTGGCTTTTTTAGCGTCAAAAGTAAATATATCCACCTGCCGCTTAAAACGCTCATGTAGGCAGTCCTCCACAATATAGCAGTCCCTCCCTTTTATGCAAAGTAAATCGCCGTATCGTATTTCTTTGGACTTTATGAAATCCTGCGAGACTGCGATAGCGCCTTCATATACACCGCGGCCGCTGGCGGTAATGTTTGGCGTGCCATCGGTTTGGGCGTGAACATTTGTATAAGCAGTTACCCTAACGCCGGTATATTGCCGCATGGCATAATCCGCCTTTGAAAAGTCATAGCGCGCGGAAACGGAAAGCGGCGACAGCGTAATTACTTTTTCGGTGGGGAAAAATTTATTACCTAACCATATAGCAGTCCATACAGCAAAAGAACAAAGAGACACCATTATGCCAAAATAAAGTATCCCTATTTTTTTCATTTATAATCCTCCTCTGTAGCTTTAATAACAACGCCACAATCGCAATAGTAAGTATATGCTACATTCGGATATTGTAGTTCCCTTAAAGCAGTCCCAGTTCCGTTAAACTCAATGTAAGTATTCGGGTGAGCTTTTATAATTTTACCGCACCACTGACATTTTTTTTCTTTCATTTATAAATCTCCCCGTTGCTCAAATGGTATTCGCCGTTTTTCCACTCAAGCGTTATATCTTTCCCGTAAATTTCCCTGACCCTATTAACCCATCTTTGCCGAGCAAATCCAGCCAGTCTGCAAGTATGTGTATCTTTAGGAAATCTATCGGCATCTGCCCTAGCTTCTTTTACTAATTTCCACATCCTTTCAAGTTCAGGGTTATTTGGCATTTTCTTGCTCCTCAATTAGTTTTAAGCCGTGCGTAATAATTTTGATTGTTAATTCTATTTTAGCGGCGGCGTAGCAGACGGCGGCGGAGGCGGCGTAGGCGGCGTGGCGGGCGGCGTCGGCGGCGGCGGCGGCGGCGGCGGCGGAGGCGGGGGCGGCGGAGCAGGCGGCGGCGTAGGCGGCGGAGCAGGCGTTGTAGGCGGCGGAGCAGGCGTTGTAGGCGGCGTCGTAGGTGGCGTCGGAGGCGGCGGAGCAGGCGTTGTAGGCGGCGTCGTAGGTGGCGTCGGAGGCGGCGGAGCAGGCGGCGGAGCAGGCGGCGGCGTATGTAGAATTGTTTAGATATTTTTTAGCCGCCTCAATAGCTTTTCTAGGGCTGTCATCATTTGGATATTTTTTTTCATAAATATGCAATACCAATTCTGCCGCGAAAATTGCATATCTAACATTATTTTCTTTTCTTAAAATATGAGTTATTAGCCAGTTTGCATAATCAAAGTGGTCATACTCAATCAGCTTTTCTATAAAGGATTTATGGTCTAAATCTAAAAGACCCTTTCCATCAGCAAACACTACCCCCTCGCTACAAGCCTTATTATTCTGCAACCATTCTTTAGTTATTATCATTTTTAGCCTCCGCCAAAACGCATTTACTAATCTTTCCGCGCGCAAGGCATGGCTCATCTTTTTCTGCGCACGAATAAGTATTGTTTATAATGACATGCGGGGTTTTGTGATAGCAGGGATATATCCCGCAATCTTTCGCATGTTCGCAGATGTATAGTTTAGGTTTTTTCATAGTTTTTTTTAATAAAATTTATAACAAAAAGTTGGGCATTTGATAAAAAGAGTTCAAAATCCGCCCAGTTTAATATAAGCCAATACTCAAACCCCAATCTTTCTATATCAGCTTGAAATTTCTTTTGCGTATCGGATTGAGGTGAAGGTTTATCGGGGTTCTTAATTTCAAGGAAAATGGCTTTCCCGCCCGGCAATAACACAACCAAATCCGCAACGCCCGCCATAAAACCTTCAGCTTTAAGCGATGATAAAAACTTCATGCGCGCAAATTGGTTTTTAGTCTGTAAAAGTTTTTGCGAATTTGGCACAGCAAAGACAAAGATGTTTTGCATTTGCAAGGTGCGGACTATGTTGCGTTGGAAATCATGCTCGGTCATTTCAGCAACCACCTCATCATCCAGCTTTTGAAAGGAGAAGGGCAATATTTTCTCTCGTCAGTTTCCTCGTTATATTCAGTTTCCTCATTATGGCAGTCAAGACCATATATAAATCTGAAACAATTTTCACACTCAATTTTCCCAAAGAAAAACCGCCAAAGTTTTTTCATAATTTTTTATCCTCAAACAAAGAATACCCGCGCTTCTTTTCAGCCTCAACAACCTTACGAAAAGATTGTATAGCCCCCTTTTCCGTAGAGCTTATATCGCCAGCAAAGCCGCAATTCTCGCAGATAAATTGATGCTTTTCATAGCCATCTTTGATAAAAGAATTGTGCGTCAAAGTTTGCTTGCAATTAAGGCATTTCATTTTTTAGCTCCCATCAGAAAATCATGGGCAACCCTTACTAGTTTAACAGGGATATCCCTACAAGTTCCCCACTCCCCAGCAAAATCCTTTTCGTAAAAAATTATATACTCTCCTTCTTTTTTTATTCCATATGTTTTAACGGCACTGTCTAATTTTCCTAAAACTTCTTTTACTGAAAGTTCAATACGTCCGTCTTTTAATATTCTCATATTAGCTCCCCAATTTTGCCTAATCCGAAATCCCTTCGCTCATTTTTTGCAACCAATCAGTAATAATTTTTTTCAGCAGACTTTTAGCCTCCTCAAAAGTTTCGTAACTTACGTACGGAATATTAAACTCGGGGTAAATTGTAAAATCATTTATGCCGTGTTCAATTATTTTTCCAACGCGATATCCGTTTAGAAAAACATAGTGACTTTTGTCCAGCGGGGCGTTTATAACTTCCCATGCGCTTTTTTGTATTTCGTTGTTTGGTTTTTCCATTTTAATTTCCTCCCATAAAAACAATCAACTTAAAAAATCCATACCATATGCCAGCCAAGCAAAGTAGCACGCTTAACCAAAAGGTTAATACCGGCCAGTTTAGGTTTTTCATAAAGGATGTTCCGTCCTTATTAGAGTTTGCAACGCCGAAATTGTATCGTGCATAGTATCTATTTGCGCCGACAATAACCTCCGTTTAAGTCTTACATCCAAAACTTCTACTAATTTATTTTGTAAAAATTCGCTTCCCGCACAGGCGAAATATTCAAGTTTTTTATGCGACATTTTTTCAGCGTCGGGGTTTGAAGCAATATAAAGCAATATAGCTTTAATAATGTCCATTTCCAAAACGGGAAGTTTTTTTCCTAGCAATTTCATTTCGTCGGTTAAGCTTTCCATTGCGCAAATTGCAATTTCAAGTTTTTGATTATTGGTTATATCCGCCATTTTTAACCTCTTTGTAAGCATAGAAAAATTCACATAAAGCCTTGAAAGCTCCCCATGCTTTGTCCTGGTTTATTTTAATCACATCAATATCACCCGTCTCCTTTGGGATATGCACTATGCAGGCTTCCAAAGGCATTACCCTGTGCGTTTCAAATAACGCTTGCATATAAGCGGCGACTTGTAAGTGATGGGTTTTATAGATATAGTTGCTGGTTTTTATGTCAAGCAAAATTATTTTCTCGTCGGTATTTTCAGCCAAAATATCTATTCTGCCGCCAAAGCCAAGTTCTTTGCTGGCAACCGGTATTTCACAAGCTATGAATTTAAGTCCTTTCTCATCCCACCATGTTGAAAAATTATTCCGCGCCCGCTGTATTATCTTACTTTCCCTTTCCGAAAACCCGCTTGGAATTTCAGGCGAGCCATGCAGAAAGTTTTCAATAGCCTTGTGGCAAGCGGTGCCTAAATCGGCGGCGGTATCTTTAGTGCGCTCATGCGCTTTACTCGCCAACAAAAGCATGTCATCAAACTCTTCCGATGAAATTTCATAGCAAAAGTTTTTATGGTTGAACTTATGCGCCGCCAATTCCCGAATGCGTCCGCAGGCTTGATTAGCCGCCCATTGCACTAATCCGCCTTTGTCTACCATATTGAGTATGGTAGATACTCGGGGCATTTTTTCGTCGTCAACCAAATAAAACTTTTCAGAAGGTTCAATTTTGAAAAGCGGTTCAGAAAGGAACATTTTCTGTTACCTCCTCTTTTTTAGGTTCAGGTTTATTTTCAATAGCTTTTCCTTCTATGGCTTCGGTTATTTTTTGAACGCCGAAAATAAACCAATCAGTAGCCGCGATGCGAATGCTCATAGAATTTTTTTCTACACACTCCGCCTTTGCCGCCTCAACAGCATTATATAGACATTTACAAAACATTTCGCAAAGTGCGATAAACTTCTCATTTGCAATCTTTGCCGGGTCGGCCTTATATTCCGATTTTAAGTTGGCTTGCGGGCGCACTGGCTCGCTATCTGGCGCAGAAGGTTGCTCGCTTAAAACTTTGAAGCTGGCTATATATATTTTGCCTTTGTACTCGCCAAAATCAACTTCAGCCTCGCCTGAAAAGTTATCGGGAATAATGTCGTATTGTTTATTTTTAACCCCGACCTTCATAATTTTTCCGTCTGAAAATTTTATTTCTTTGTGCGGGCCAAACCTTTTATCATCAACAACCATTACCTTAACTTGTGCTTTCATTTTTGCGTTTTCCATTTTTTTATCCTTGTTTTTTTAAGCAGTCTAACCGCACATATCGCAACGCCCCGCCGCCCTGTTGCACTGCCGCCATACAGATTTCAGGGGTTTGATTTTGCACATATCGCAACGCCCAGCCGTCCTCTTTCACAGCGGCCATGCAGATTTCAGGGGTTTGATTTTGCACATACTGCAACACCATGCCGTTCTGTTTCACAGCCGCCATGCAGATTTCATGGGTCTGATTTTGCACATACTGCAATACCTCGCCGTCCTCTTTCACGGCGGCCATGCAGATTTCATGGGTCTGATTTTGCACATACTGCAACACCATGCCGTTCTCTTTCACGGCGGCGAGTGCTTCTTTTCCGCTTAAATTATACTCGGGGTGTTCTGCAAAAAACTTCTCTGCTGATTTTATGAGTGCGTTGATGATGTTCATTTTTTTGCCTCCTTGATTTTTGGAATGAAACCTATATTTTCAAAAGTTTTCAAAACAGCCATATAGGCCGCTAGTTTTGCTTGCCCCAAATCTTTGAAACATCCTAAAAAATCATCAAAGACAATTCTCATATCGCTAAATTTCAAAATAAAAACTGCGAAAAAATCATTATCACATGAATTTATGAAAGCACATTTAATAACATTTTCATCTTTTCCCAATTCGCCTAAATAAAGCTCGTATTTTTCAAGTTCGGTTTTATTTGAAAGCCATATAAACTTTGGCATTATTTTATCCTCCATGTTTTGCCAAAAACCTAGCCACGATTACCGCTTCTTTTGCGTCGGAAAAATACCAAGCATTGAATTTGTTTTCAGACCATTTTCCTTGCACAGAATAATATTTGCCCTTATCATTTTTGATAAAACACTTTTCGCCAATTCGGCAGATAAAAATTTTACCGCCTTTTTTGGTGTCAAAATAAACTATGGGTTTTGAAATGCTCATTTATAAAATTCTCCGTTAGGAAGTTTGCAACTTATGCTGGTATTATGGTTTTTATCCCAATCATGTTCTACCGCAATCCACCACCCTTTTTGCCCATGAATTTTCCTTACAAGTTTTTCCCATTCACGATAAATATCTTCATGCCAAACATTTCTATGCCACTCATCATTCAAAAGTTTATGCACTGCGTCTATTTTTTTCTTATGCGAAATTGGCTTGGTAAGTTCGGAAATAAGTTTAACTATAAGCTCCCTTGTTCTTTTGTCATCGTGCTGTATTCCGCTCTTTAGGCCGTTCCAAAACTTCTGCAATTCAGGGTTGTTTTTCATTTTGCAACTCCGCTAATTTCACTTGGCGAAATTTTTATTTTTGAGCATTTGCAATCCCGCCGCCACTCCTTGCGCTTAAAAAATATCAATGTGCGCCGCCCGCCGTAGCAATTAAAACCCTTACCGCATAACTTACACCTTTCCCGTCTATGCCATTTGGTTATGTTCATCTCCCCTCCATCCCTCTTTCCCATATACCGCATTTTTTCAAAAGGCTTTTGGGCAAAGCTCTGCCCATCGCAATAATCTGCTCCATAACAAACGGCATATCTTCTTTTGGAAAAGAAAATATTTTAGAAATATCTTCGGCATCAAAAATTATATCAAGCCATTTGACATATTCTGCCGCAAACATTAAGAATGGTATGCCTCTATACATTTTCATTTTTTCCATTTTCTAGTCTCCCACAATTTCCGTTTCAGACTGCCGTGTTCCGCCCGAAACATCGGCGTATTTTTCGCTGTTTATTTCCTGCTGGATTTTTTTAAGCTCTTCAAAAGTGGGGTGCATATACCGCCTATCTTTAACATATCTTTGTATCGCCTCAAAAGAAATTCCCTTTATTTCATTATTCGCCCAGTCAATTCTGTAGACATGAAAACATTGAAAACAAACGGAAACATGCGCATCTATGTTTTCGCATGTAAAAGTAACATAAACCAGTTCTGGCCCGTAATTAACATCATGAGCAACTTTACAATGTGTGCAACGGGCAAACCATTCCTTTTTTTCCTCTTCGGGTTTTTCAGTTCTATAAATGTCCATTTTTTTCAGCATCCTTAAAAGTTTTAACGGCCTTGAAAATTAAGGTGTCCAGTTTCAAGGCCGCTCCGCTTTGCCGGGCAAACTCTGCTTCCTTTTCGCGCTCCTTTTTTTCCTTATCGCTATACCACTCGTGAAAATTATTCAAAATCCAGCCGAAATGCCAATCAGTTTTTCTTTGGCTAAAAAAATGAAAGGCCAAATCCTTAATCGCTTTAACCGCCATGCCAACATCACCCCCCGCCAATTTCAAAATGTTTCGGGCATTGGCTAGGTTTTTCTCATCAAAATAAGTCCTAGCCTTGCTGTCGGAAAATCTAAAGCCCTTAGCGTCAATGTATGCGGTTAATACCTTTTGTTCAGAGTCGGTTAATATTGGGCCGGTAGAATTCGGCAAAGGAACATGCCCAGTATATTGCCTATGCCTAATTTCCCAATAGCGCACGGCGGCGCGCCAATCCTTCATTTTCACGCCCGCCTTCATAAACCAGCCCCGCGCGGAATAATATTCTATAAAGACTTCGGGGGCGACTTGGTTTTTTCTTTCAAGGCAATACGCCGCAACCTCTTCTAGTTTTGGGGGATAAAAATATTTATTTTTCATAAAAAGAGAACCCCCGCTGAACGAGTCGGGAAAACAGCGGGGGATTGCTTTGTGCTTTTGGGCACATCGTAAGCGAAGCCGTGGCGGCTCGCTTAACACAAATAAAAATTCCCAAAAGACAAAGCATAATTTTTTCCCGTATAAATTTAGCCAAATTAAAAAATATTTGTCAAGTCCCTTTCCGCATTGAAAATATCTTGTCCAGTTTTCTCGTCGGTAATTGTCTGCCCTTCCGCAAACCAAATATACCAAAAGTGTTTTTCACCTTTTAGCGCATGTGAAATATTAAAGCCAAATTCCCGCAAGTCTGAAAGCCTGCGATTTACGGAAAGCGTTTTTGCATGGCGCGAAATTTCTAGGCAGGTGTGCGGCTTGCAATCTTTGAGTAAATCCAATATCGCAATCAACTGCTTATTTTTTCGCTCGGCTAAAAATTTTCTGTAAAGCCCTTGTTGCGAAAGTTTGGGCGGTGAAAAGTTTAGCGTGAGCTGGCTTTGATTTATTTGTAGCTGGCCGTTCATTTTTTACTCTCCGTTCTTATTTTCATTGGGAACATAAGTATTCTTATACATGAGCAAAATTTATCTTTTTCCCCCACGAATTCAAATTTGGTTTTAAGTTTTCCATTTCGGCGAGATTCTAACCCATAAAAATGTTGTGCAAGTTTTAGTAAATCTGCACACTCATTATTCGTATCAACTCTTATTTTAACCATATCCATATCTTGGTCTATGATAGGAAGGTGAAAATATTCAATTTTCATTTTTTCGCCTCGTGCATTTTCAAAATTTTATGGATGTCAAGTTTCAATTCTTTTGAAAGAATCAAGGCAACACGCTTTGAGCGGGAATGCCCATTGAGGAACATGCTTATATTGCCAACGCCCGTGCAATGCCTGCGCGCAATTTCAGATTGGGTTAACCCCATTTCTAAAATTATTTTTTTTATTTTATTAAGTTTCATTTTCTTGTTCCTCCTCGTTTCTTTAAGCAGTCTAACTGCACAAACGGCAACGCCTCGCCGTCCTCTTTCACGGCGGCCATGCAGATTTCATGGGTCTGATTTTGCACATACTGCAACACCATGCCGTTCTGTTTCACAGCCGCCATACAGATTTCAGGTGTCTGATTTTTCACATATCGCAACGCCCCGCCGTCCTGTTTCACGGCGGCCATGCAGATTTCATGGGTCTGATTTTGCACATACTGCAACACCATGCCGTTCTGTTTCACAGCCGCCATACAGATTTCATGGGTCTGATTTTTCACATACGGCAACGCCCCGCCGTCCTGTTTCACGGCCGCCATACAGATTTTATCGGTCTGATTTTGCACATACTGCAACACCATGCCGTTCTGTTGCACAGCGGCTAGACATATTTCAGGGGTCTGATTTTTCACATACGGCAACACCCCGCCGTCCTGTTTCACGGCCGCCATACAGATTTTAGGGGTTTGATTTTTCACATACGGCAACATATAGCCGTTCTCTTTCACGGCGGCGAGTGCTTCTTTTCCGCTTAAATTATACTCGGGGTGTTCTGCAAAAAACTTCTCTGCTGATTTTATGAGTTCGTTGAGTGTCATTTTTTTCTCCTCGCTTTTTAGTTTCCTTCCCAAAGCCCTCTGCGAAGGGCTTAAGGAAGCCCCGCCGAAGCGGGGCCGGGGGCTATGCAAACAAGCAACTATTGATTATTATACAAGCGGTCTCTCTCTTGACCGCCTCTAAAACGCTTATCGCAAAAGCTACTTCATTTTTATTTTGCGTGTCGGTATCTGCTCGCAAGTTTGCCAACGCCCAGTCTAACACGATTTCCATTTTATTATTTTTCATTTTATTTTATCCTCGCTTTTTTTAGTTTGCGGGGTTTCCCGGCCCCGCCCTAACCTTCACCCTACACTTATATTATACCACACATTTTACGATTTGTCAAGGGTTTTTTGAAAATTATTTTTTTAGCGATTTCACGACGAGGAAATTAAATTTGCGGAAAAAAGATTTGACATAGGTTTGCAAATTGATATTTTTTTCGTGTTTTTTCGGCTCAAATTTTGCGGTGAAAAACTGCGCAAAAAAGCTCTTAAAAAAAGCACGAGCCGCCAAACAATGACGGCTCGGAAACTCTAGCCAGTAGGCCCAAGGAAGCCCTAGTCCTACCAGCGCACTTCTTGCGGCCAAAAAGGCTACCGCTAGCGAGCGTCTTTTCATACCGCAAAAATTGTTGATAAATTTTTCAAAATTTTCAAACATAAAATACGACTCTATTTCCCTTGCAGTTATTATTAAAAGCAGTAAGCCAAGAACGTTATAATTATAACGTTACTAACTGATTAGAATAATTAAAAGAAGCAGAAATTTTTAAGCCCAAATTTTCAAAAAAGTTTTCCCCTTGATAATAAAAACTTCCACCCGATACTAAAATTTTCAAACTGCAAGGTCGCAAGTTGTCAGTCGGCGACAGAGCCTGCTCTGGTGCGGGTGTTTTTGAAAATGATTTTAGCGGATATGTTTTTGGCTGATTTTTTTGTTTAGCCTCAACGCCGCGCAACTGCTTTGAGGAACTGCCGCTAAAAATAGGTTTCCCATGCGAAAAAGTATTATGAACACACCCCGTCGCATGGGAAAAATTGGGAACAGCTTTTTTTATTCGGAATGTGTTCATTGCCAATATTCTACAAAATTAAAAAAATTTGTCAAGTGGTATTTTGCGCAATAAAAAAACCCCGACTGGGCAAAATGATAAAACCAATCGGGGCGGCCACACTCTGGAGGTAGTGGCAGTTAAACTTTCCGGTAAGCTCCCTTTTCAAAAATAAGCATTTGCATGTTTTCCCGCAAGGTCGGCAATGAAATATGCAACCACTCTTTGTCTTCCTTTTTTTCCCAAATAAACTGGCCGAACTTTACAGAAGGCAACGCCGTAGCTAAATTTTCAAAAACAAACTGACAGGGCATATCTTTGAGGATAAAGTCCGCCGCTTCGCCCCTAGTATGCTGGCTAGAAGGCGAACCGCCTATAAGCTGGTTAAGGTCTTGGCAACGAAAGCCCGATGATATGATGGCTGGCTTCTGCCAATAGTCCCTAATTGGCTGTAAAATGCCCGTAGCAAGCGTTTTTAGCGGGACTTGATAGGATAGCCCTACCTGCCTGTTTTGGTTCTGTAAAATGAAATCCGAAGTTTTTGTCAACTCAAAAAAGCTAAAGTTTTTTGAAAGTTGAAAATCTTTCATTCCCCCCCCCATGCTTTTTTAGTGGAACGCTCGGCGAAAAAGTAGCAGACAATCATGATGAAAACTTGGGAAAACTGGACTTGCGTTAAAACCGCCGAGCCTGTTTTCCAAAGATTATACGCCGAAAAAAGAAAAATAAAAACCGCGCCAAAACCAAATAGCGCGCGCACAAGGTTAATGGAGGCGTCTATCCATTTGACCCCGCTTTTTATTTGTTGCGTTGCAGCTATGGTTTTTTGCCTTTCGGTTTCAAAACCAAACTCCATTTTTTTTGCTTCCATTTCCGCCTTAAGAACTTCGGAAGAGGCAGTGCTGGCCATGAGTTCATTACGGGCTTTTAATTCTAGCTGAAATTTTTCAAGCTCAAAAGCCTGCTCCGCCTTAACTTTTTTTGAAGTCAAAAATTCCTGCACGCCCTTTGTGAGTAGCGGGATTATTCCGCCGAGTATTGCTAGCATTTTTTAGCCCTCCTATTTTTTCATCATCACTTCTAAAATTCTTTCAGTGTTTTTGCTTACGCCGTCAAGTTTAGCATTGATGCCTGAAATATCGCTTTTCATTACGATGACTTCTTTTTCTACGCGCTCCACCCTATCGGGCAATCCCCGCATTCCCGCCATAAATAAAATGATAGCCCAAACAATACCGCCTACGGCGATTATTATTGAAACAGCCATTTTGAAAATTTCGCTAAAACATGGGCTTTCAATTTTTTGTCGTTTCAATTCAGTTTCGTTTTCGTTTTCCATTTGTCTCTCCATAATATTTTAATAACGGCGCAAATAATCCAAAGCAAGATAAAGCTCTCCGTAATCATAAGTAAATACTGATTATTTTGTCTATAATACAAACAGATTAAATCTGCTGTTTGGAAAAAAAAAGACACAATCCAAAATTGAAAATTCAATTTAAGAAGTTTAAGAGTTTTTTCGTATAGGAAAAAATACTTCGGCTCAAGCCGCCGAAACATAAAAGTAGGTATCTGCCATAAAACATAAGCAAAAATTAAGATGATTATGTTTCTGTCAAGCGCGCCTAAATACCACGACAACCGCGCATTTTCAGCAATAATCAAATTCAAACTTTTTATGAAGGCGGCGAAAGCCAAAAGTATAGCGTTCATGTTTAATGAGGCGGTGGTTCGTCTGGCGGTTGGTCGCCTAACAATCCAACCTTTGCTTTTAACTCCGCCAGCAAAACTTCAATTTGCGCAATTAAATCAAGCGCATTATCTTTTTCTTTTGCCATAGTTTTAATCCTCCTCTTGTTGATTTAACGCCAAACAATCGGCGCATATTTCTGTTTGAGAATAAGACACGCCGACTTGCGGCGTATCTTTTACCCATTCGCACCCGCAAGGTTTTGTAATTTCTGCGGGCAAGTTTTCCTGTTCAAAAACATATTCCCCGTCGCCGAAAATGTCTATTTGCATTTTTTATCTCCGCGCGTAAAGTTCTACACGAGTGCCTACGCCTAGCCCGTTTGTTTGATTTGCGAAAATAGTAAGGCTGGTTATGTTGTTGGCGGTGTTTTTCCACATCGTCCCTAATAAACCAACCAGCGGCGCGGTTGTTTCAAGTCCAAAACCTTTTGCTAAAAACATTCTGTAGTTTCCACTTTTAGCAAATATGTCCATTACCCCCATGCCGAAATTATTTGCAGTCGGGCGGGTATCAGGGATGATAAGTGCCTGTGTTCCAACGCTGGTGGTTGACGCTAATGCAGATGTCCCGCTCCCCGATAAACGCTCGTCGGTGTAATTAGCCCCGCTGTCGTTATTCGGGCGGACGCCTATTTGCACGTCTCCAGTGGCATGTCCAGCTTTTAAGTATACGCGGAGCTGATAATCCAAATCTACGTTGCCGTTAAGGCTAGGAATTGTAAGCGAAGTTACGGCGGCGGAAAGTTCGTTGGAATAAATTCGGCTCATAGTTTTTTCAACAATGCCGCCAACGGCAATATTGCCTACGACATCAAGCCTTGACTTTTTTATTCCCTCAATGCGTAAATTAGTGCCGTCGTAAACCAAAGTCGTATCGCAAAGTATGTTAATATCGCCCGCTTGCGGGTCGGTTGTCCCGTCGGCAAGTTTTATGCTTTTTACGCCCAAAGCCCCCGCATTAGCATTGCAAGCCCCCGTATTATTTGCGCCTGCGCGAAAGCGAATTTTCATTCCCGCAAAATAAGCGGGCGGAGATTTCTTTGAACCGACGGGGGTAAGGACATAATTATCCGCCGTGCCGCTGTCGGTGTAATAATCGCCGCCTGCGCTGTAAGCGGCTACGGCTTTTGCGAGCTGATAAAGGTCTGCACTTGAAAGCGTTTGCCCCGTGCTTAAAATAGCGCCTTCAAGTTCATTCGGAATATCATTGAAATCATCAGCGGCAAAATTACCACCGGTGATTTGTGTTGGGATATCTCTCATATTTTCTCTCCTATTCGTATACCCAGTGAATTGTAATATTCGCTGGTTTTATTTTTTCAAAAAGACACCGCAAAGATTTAAGCGCATCATCGCCCCAAGCGTGCGGCCAAGTCCAGGGCCAAACTGAAGGGGCGGTTATTAGCGGAGCTTTTATAACCATTCTGAATGGGGCGGTGTCATCTCCGCCAAGCCATAAATGCGACCATGTCCACGGCCATGCAGAATAATCTACGGCGGCTATGACCTCAATATCATATCCCATAAGCTCGCCCAAGTATTCATAATCGGCTTTTGTCCCCGTAAAAGAGGCGTTGAATTTTATCAATATATTTTTTCTGCGCTCTTCAATATCAGGGGCTATGGGTATACAATCATCGGGTATGCCAAGCGCGCTTTCCCATTCACTTAAAAGTTTAGTTGTCTCATCAGGATAATATTCGGTAGCGACCTCGTTTAGTTTTTCTTGCACCCTTACAAACTCCCCCGCTAAACCCAAAAGCATTTTCCGCAATGTTGAAGTTGGAATAGCTTTTGCAAGCCAAGCCTTACCCGACGGCAAGTATTGCGCTAAAGCGTCGGTTTGCTGTTCCTGTGTTTTAGTTTCAAAAATGCTCATGAGAATGTAACCACTCCCAAAGTTCCAATATATCCCGCTGATATGCTTACATCTCCCGAAGGCGTTGAAAGCGTAAAACTTACAACGCTTGCGCCCGTAGCGTCAATGGCATTATAAATCGCCGAGCGGTAGCCGTCCTCGTAAACATTTTCCGAAACATTAACCCGCTCCGAGAAAAACTGCTCAAGTGCTTCGGTAATTGCCAATTTCATTTCATCGGTATTTGGATTAAGGGTGGTAAAAGTAAAGTTGATAGCCAATGCCGTTGGGGCGTTGACTATGACATAAGCGTCGGGAGTATGAGCGGGCTTTATTGTGAGTATTTTTTCTTTTACTTCCGCAACCTCGCCCGCCGAAGGGATAGGGCTGTCGTCATTATCCCTTGTAAAATAAATCGTAACCTTGCCCGCTTCGGGCGTTGCTTCCACAACCCAAACTCTTGTTACGCCCGAAACCTCTTTTGCTTTGGCTTCAATGTTTGACGCCGCAAAGGGGGTCCCTGGGTTTTGCCATTTTTCTGTTAAGCGTTCTTGTAATTCTGCGTCCGTTTCAATATCCGCCCCGCCGCTTATTTCGCCATACTGCACCACCGCTTCACTGGCCAATCCCGCAATCGGCGTGCCGATAGTTACCGATGCCCCCGCCGAAACATTAGCCTGTTGCCCGAAGTCCTGCGATTTTACTAAAACGCTTGCCGTCGTGAAACTTGCGAATATCGTGCCTGTGGCGGGCGTGGTAGGCGTGGCGGTTAGCGTGTATGTGAAAGTGTCTAATCCCGTAACCACAATTTGGAAAGTTCCGTTATAATCGGTTTCTACGGCCCCTGCAATTATGACGCTTACCCCTGTTGCAAGATTATGATTTGAGGCGGTAGTTACGATAGCGGTCGCACCGCTTCGGGTTAATGAAAGGACGCTTAAAGTTTGATTTGAAACATCAATTAAATTTTGGCTTTCAAGCGTTATCCCGTCGGTAGTTTGCCAAGTTGTGCCTGCGGGGATTGCTGTTCCCGCCGTGCCTGTGCAAGTTATGTAGCCTTCCGCTTGCGTTGCGGGGTTAAGTGTTAAATTTTTTAATCGGGCATGATGATAAAGTTCTTCGCCCGTTGCCGTGTCGGGAAATAATTCCCTTATTAAAATATTTTTTATTTGATAATAGATGTCATAAATTCGGCCCGCAAGTCCCGTAATTATTGCCCCCAAAAAACTTGCGGGTAAAAAAGGATTGCTCGTCGGTAGATTTATTTGGACATCAGTTTTAATCCTTTCCTTTACTTCGTTGCGATTATTTGGAAATTGTATCTCGGACATTATGTAATCTCCGTTGCGCCCCATGCTTCAAATAGTTTAGTTTCAGAACTTCCGTTTTTATAAAAAAATTGTATCGTAAGTTGCAAACCTTCGGCGATAAATTCTGCCGTTACATTTATTGTTTTGCAAAAACCCTCGTCAATAAACCACTGCAAACATTCGCGGGTAAAGTCAATGGCTTTGTTAAGCGTGTTTTGCGTTCGGCGATTATCCAAAAGCCAAAGTTTGCTACCTATTTCAAACGGGGGGTCGGCTAAAGTATTACCCCACCACCCCCCGCGCATTTGCGGTTTTGTAATTTCGCTTTCGGCGGCTCTTTTATCTGTAAAAAGCGAAAGATAAATCGCCGTATCAAAACCATTGTCTATGGTTAAATCCCCGCCACTACCGACGGACAAATCAAAAACATCGTCGGCAGTTTGGGAAAGTTTTATATCAATGTTTTGGCTCATCTGTTTTCTTAATTTCTTGTTTAACTTCGGGTTTTATTTCCCTTTGAAATTCGGGCAGTGTAGATAACATTCCGATTATTTGGTTAACTTCCCCGAAAGGTTTTTGCACTAAATAATCGGCGATAACGCCTATTATTTGCCCGCTTATTATATACTGCTTTTTTATGTCTATCATTTTACTTTCTCCTTTGCCGTATTGTAGCAAATTCAACAATCTACGCAATCGCTAAATTCTGCCAAAGATTTAATCCAATTTTCAGCAATTACAAAAGGGTCGCTTGATATAGATGTGAACGGACTTGTATGTATTATTTCATTTTTAGTTTCGCCATTTTCTACGAAGGGAAATGTATAGCTTTTTGCCAATATCGCAGACTTGCCTTCATCAAGTCTTGCTTTGTCCTTGTAAAGCAAAATCGTAATTGTATCCGCCGCATTTTTAGCCGTCAAATGTATCGCAGTTATGCGCCAATAATTTGCGGTGAACCCTTCTTTTGTTTGGACTTCTTTTTGTAATGCCATTTTTCAAGTCTCCTTTTACCATGTCGCAACAGCTACGCGCTTCCATGTATTTGTCGCTGTGCAAATATAGATATATCCGTCCACAATTCTAATTTCGCCAAGCGTTCCTGTATCGCTGGCGTTTGCTGGGGCGGTGTTTAGCGCAGAGAGTTTGAATTGCGTTGATGTTACCGCTCCCGCCATAATTCCGCTTCCATCTGGATTTATAATTAACCCAGTTAATCCTCCGCCCGTAAAAAGTCCACCGCTCGTTATTGGCAATAGCGAAACGCTTTCCACAGTGCATCCTTGTCCAGAAAATAACGTAGTTGTAATTCTAAATGATGTCGGGGTAGCAAGATTTGATTTGACATACCAAGTTTGCGTTCCATCAACGGCGACAAATTGCATTACGCTAAAAGTTGTATGGATATTTAAGACGGGGAATCCTCTTGCGGCTGATGTTGCACCGCTTATAACAATCGTGAACTTATGCCAAGTGGAAGCCGTTGCGGGAGTTGCAAAATTAGCCGCCGTTTGTTCAAAGTATGAAGTTGCGCCCGAAGAATATGCAAATACCGCATTATTGCCAGTTAGCGTGCAATCGCCTGATGCACTCCAGCTTGTTCCACCAGTTAACGCCCCATTTGTTAAAACCTCGCTTCCGAAAGTCGGGGAAGTTAAGTCAACACATTCTATTCCCCTATCGCCTGTAACCATTAACTTAGCGCGAGACGTGCTGTTATTGCGCGTGCCTATTCCAAGACTGCCTGAAAAATTGCTATTTCCCGCAGACGGACTGCCTGCATTCAGCAATACGGAAACTTGCCCGAATTTATCGTAAAATACAAAATTACAATTTCCCGCTCCGCCCTGTGATAAATCTAATAACGGCACGCGTGTGGTTTTATCCTGCGCCCGCCAAATAGCTGTTCCATAGCCAAGAGACACCGTGTCAAGTGCCGCTTCAAAGTTACCGCCATCAACTCCCAATCCTATTTGCCCCAATATTCCCGTTCTTAAAATTTCAGTATCAAGTCCGCCAATATTTTGAAAAACTTTTATAATTTTACCCGAAGTTAAGCCTCTTACAACCAAATTATCCCCGTCGCTATAAACTTCGCCGTCAAGTCCTGTGCCGAAAATTGCCTTGTCATTATCAAGGAATTTTATATCGCTTGAATTTGTGTCAAGGTCTCCGCCGAGTTGTGGGGTGGTGTCTTGCACGACATCAGTGAGGTAATCAGTCCCCGCAATCAAAGGAATTTTATAGCGAGTTCCCGTTGAGGGGGTAAGGTAAAAAGCATTATCATATTCCATTGCTCCCGCTTCGGGTGCGGTTAAGTTTACGCCTGAAGTAAATTTGAGGGGAGCGTTATTTGCGACGGCTGTTCCTGCGGCGAAATGTAAATATGCACCCGGCGAAGTTAAGCCAGCTATGCCAATCTTACCCGAAGTGGTAATATAAACTCTATTTACATCGGAAGTTCGTAAAACCAGCGGTCTGTAAGTTCCGCCCCCAAAAGTCGTAGCGCGCACAACTGCTAAATTGCTTTCCATTAAAATTTGGATGCAATCTACTCCTCCCACCCCATTCCTTGAAGCTATCGCCCCGCTTGCCGTAATTCTATTGTATAAGCCTTCAATTCGAAGGGCGAGACTATCTATCCCGCCGTCGTTTATGTAAAAATTTATATCTTTATCTTTGTCGTAATTTCTGAAAACCCAATCGCTTGCGGTTGCATCGTCGTGGAAAATGTCTCCGCAATATCCGATGTTATACTCGCCCATATTAAGATTGCCCGTCATGGCCCTAATTCCGCTCAAGGGTAAATATTGCAAATGGTCGTCGTCGCCTAATCCCGATAGAGCGCCGTGGTCTGTTGCGGGCGATGAAGTAAATTTTTTTGTAAAAGCGGATTGTATAGATGTAGCGGTTGTAGCCGCCGTTAAAACAATTATTTTGCCGACTAGAAAAGTATGGCTTATAATTATGGGCGGAAGGTTAGCGGGAATTTGTGCTTCTTGTGCCGCAACAAGCCCAGCGGCCGTACCTGCATATTCCTGCGTTCCCAAAATACTATAGACATGCCCGTCGGTTTCAAGCCCTCTGAAAATAAAATTTATGAGATACTTATTCGGTAATGCGGAAACTAAACCTGTGGGGCCTTGATATTGCGAATTATTATACTGGGTTTTTGTCATGTCTTTTACCCAGCTTGCGCCGTTATAATAATAAAACCAATGAGTATTAGCTACGCTTGAATTGCAAGCGTCAAAAGAAAACGGCACCGCGCCGTTATAACCATAGCCAGCATCTATTGTTATTATCCTCGTCGGCAATTCGCCTAAAGCTAAACCACTTTTAAGCGCAAAGGGTTCGGTGTCAACAATTCTTTGATGTATTTTATTTGATAACCCTTCGCCCAAAGCGTCCCACCCCGTCTCATGTAATTCTGTGCCGTCTCGGAAAATGGTTATCACAGGCACAATATCGCTGTCATTTGAGGTTTTAGTTACGCCGTTAATATATTCGGGCGTGCCTGCGTTATAGCGAATTTCAACATAATTATTTACAAGGTCGGTAAGCGTTAAAATCTTTGAAGGCACTATAAATCTGCGGGGCAGGCCAAACTGATGGTCATTATCGTAAATAAAAACCTGCGCCTCTGCCATTGTAATTGTGCCGTCTAGATTATTTACAAATGTTGGAGTAGGCGAAATCACGCCAGCAGATATTCCCGTTAAAATTTGGATTTGAGCGTCGGTAACACCTGCGCCCCTAATTATTCTTTGAGTGGCGATTGAATTAGCGTCAATGTTCAGAATGGCGTCATCATTTATGTATATTCTGGAAGTGGAAAGCAAAGGAAATGCGGCTACCCCATTTCCCCTAATAAAAGCCTGCGAAGTATTATTTAGCGTTATATCGGTGAAAACCTCTCCGTTCAAGTGTTGCCAAACGCTATCGCTATTTAAGATTATAGGATTAGCTAATGAGGAATATTCTGTTAAAAAGAAAACCCCGCCATTCAAAGTAATGGGAGCAAAGGGCTGAGAGGTTTCAAAAGCGACATAATGAATTTCATTGTTCTCTCCTTGAGCAGTTATACTTCCGTAATTCAAAACATCTCGCATTTCTAATTCTTTCGTATAAGAGCCATTTTGAAAATTTACAACTATATCCCCAATTCCCAACCCAACAATTTCCGTATATTCATCGGTCGCGCCGGTAAAATTTACATTGAAAGCATTTACAAAAGTGTTAAGCCTTCCGCCAATGCCGATGTAATTTACAAATGGTTTGGCAACGCAAGTTTCGTTATAGGCACCCGGTCCAATTAAAACCGAGTATCTTTTATTATTAGCATTGTCCGATATGGAATTATTGGCGGCCGCTATCGTAGTAAAGTCTCCGCCAGACTTTGCCACTCGGACAACCTGTTGTAAATCGTCCCATTTGGCGTTAAAATAAACCCAATCCGCCGCCGATAATGCCCCACGATTTATTGCGCTTGCCGTCGGTAAATTAAAATTGTGGACGCTCCCGACACTTGATATATTAAAGTCAACGCCCGCAGAACCCGCTACAAGCGTTTGCGCTTGCGCAGTTAAGCCGTTTAGCGATAATATCCCCGCTCCGCTTCCACCGCCGCCACCCGCACCGCTTCCAAAACCGCCTTTGCCGTGTTGAACTTTTAAGTTTTCATAATCGGTTTTTGAAAATGAATTTGCAGAACTTGTCGGCACGCCTGTAGTTGATCCTGTTTCGGGGTGTTTATGGGCATTAAACTTTGAAACGAAATCATTTATTTTAGCGGTTAAATCATCAATCTTTATTACGCCGCCATAATCTCCGCCGTTTATTTCGTTTACGCCGTTATCGCGAAAGTAAATTGAATTTCCGCGTAATTGATTACCGACTGCAAATTCGCCTTCTAAGAGGTTTTTGAAACGAGTATTGGGCGCATAAGCTATGCACGGCAAATCCTCCTCGCTCCCGCCTACAGGAAAGCATATTGTTAAAGCGTCTTTTGGCGGACGGGCGGAAATGCCATAGGGAAAAATTGTCTCCGTTAATTTTACTTTGCCAAAGTATGATATTTGATGTAGCGGAAATTCGCCTTTGTCATCAGTAGATAGTGTTACTTTGGCTCTTTTAATTTCACTCATGCGATTAAATTTTTCCCTAAAGCATTAGCCCTTGCGTCTGCTTGTTTTTGTTGGGCTTCCAAATCAAAAGCGTCTTTTGAGCATAGTGTAATTTCGGTTTTCTGCCCTTCGTTTGCGTTAAGAATATAGCGGCACGAGCTTATTAGCATGAATGCGTTTATGTCTGAAATCGTATCCCGCACCTTGACTAATTTATTCGGCAACCAAACTTCGCCCGTTGGGGCTACCCAATTTTTCACCGCAAGGGAATATTCTATGCTTTTTGCCCGCCTGAAATTAACTTCCCAAATAGCCCTGTTTTTATTCGTTTGGTTATCGCTGGAATGCTCGGCTCTTATGGTTAAATTCCTGCCATTGCGAATTTCCCCGTCGGTAGCGTTGCCTTCCAAACTAACAACGCCCAAAACACTTTCCGCAACGCTGGGATTGCCCTGTGCTAAAACGGAAATGGAATAAAAGCGGTTTGAGTTTGTGTAGGAAATTGATGCGGATAAAATATTATTTTGCGGATTGTTTTTTTCGCTTATCAAAGAGGCTTGCATTATTTCTTTGCCGCCCCGTGTTAAAACTATATTGCCGTCGGCATCGGCGGTGATTAAGACCTGCCGTAATCGGCAATACTTCTCTATAAACCCAAAGGCGTTGTCTTCGGGCGAGCCGCTTATCAAATCTGTTTTCTTAAATTTTTCGGTGCCTGCGTTATCAAAAACCTTTATGTCGGTTATACCCAAATTAGCCAAAACCTTTTCTATAACTTGCTTAAGCGAAACGCCCGTATTAAATTCTATATTACCCTTCAAAGAGCTGTCTATAAGGTCGGCGGTTTTATCCCTGCCCGTTATAGAAATCGTGCGGGTATTTCCCGTATAAGAAATTAAAGTGCTATCAATGTAACCAGTTATTATTGGCGTGTTATCAATTAAAACCCGCGCTTTTTGCCCCACCTTAAAAGGGAAAACTACGGGGGCTTCGCATACAGCGGAAAAACCAAAAGAACCCGATATTGTCTCAATACTTTTGCCTACATTTATTTCGGTAAAGCCCTCATATTTTTTGCCGCCAATTTCTAAAAATATCATCGTGTTAAAATCCTTAAATTTCCGCCCATGAATGCGGGGTCTCTTATTTCATTAAGCTCTAAAAGCGTTTCCCAAAAATCGGTATTGCCATAATACATATACGCTAATGCCGTGCATGGCATTTTTTCTATTCGGGCGATAGAAATTTTATAGGCTTGCAAAATTTCTTTATCAAAGAAAATGCGGGCTTCTTTTCTCAAATCATCTAAAGCCTCTATCGTATCGGGGTCTTGGACAATCGCCTCTATGGCATTATATTGCGCCTCCAAACTATTCTTAACCTCATCAATTTCCTCTGTGGTAAGATAATAAACCAAAGCGGAATTTTCATAAGCGAATGAAAGGCTTGAAACCTTTACGGCTTGGTTTAAGGCTTCTTGGTTTTGTAAACGTTCCAATTTATCGGCGGTGTTGGGGATAAAACTTTCGTCGTCATCGCCAAAATTAAAAAAGGCTTTGAACATATCCACCTGCCCAAGCGGGTCGGTGGCCAAAACATTTAGCGAATTGAAAAGCCCTGTAATTTCAGCGGCAAGTTCGGCGGGAGTGTTTATTAACTCGGTGATATTATTTCGGAAATCCAAAATAGCCTGCTCATAGTCATTGATATTTTGGGCGATGTTATTTGCTTTATTTTTAGCGGCGGTGAAAGTATCCGCAAGTTTGGTTAACTTACCCTGTGCCTTCTGTAAATTCGTAATGCTATTTCTCGCCATTGAAAATTTATTTACAAGCGTAGCCTCTGCTTTTGAGATGGCAATATCGGTTTTGTCTTTTATAAGGCTTTGGTTTTGCGCAATGGCGGGAGCGGGAAATATAGTTTTAGGCTCAATGATAAAAGTTAGCGAAATTAAAGCCTCGCCCAAATTATTAAGCGTTTCATTTATGCGCCATTTTCCCGTGTGGCGAACATTTATATCCCCGTAGAATGGGTGTGATAATATCCCCGCGCCTTCGGAATTTAAGGCGTTAATCATCGCCGCCCGCTTATCTATGTAATTTGGATTAG
>Ga0315295_10000333_pt1 | contig 39856 bp, 29 predicted proteins | sample YL17G14_0_MG_FD_204453 | JGI IMG/M metagenome (GOLD analysis project Ga0315295, IMG submission 204453) | Sediment microbial communities from Yellowstone Lake, YNP, Wyoming, USA - YL17G14_0 | ecosystem: Environmental > Aquatic > Freshwater > Lake > Sediment | place: USA: Wyoming | collected...
TGGAGGCAGTGGGCGTGGCCGCGGTGTGCGCGGAGGACATGCTTGCCAGCGAGCGCGGTCAGGCGGTCGCGGTCCGGCACAAGCGCAAGTGCTGATCCCGCGTCCGAGCACTTTCGGAATGGCCAGTCGCTCTTTCCTCTTCGATTTTCGCTCACCTCTCCCACTCCGCTATTTAAATAGGCGCGGCGTTCACAAGAACAGTGATGCGTCTTGGATACGGATGCCGAACACTACAGCTGGGAGGATGTCTATCACCTCTATGGTGTTCTCGTTCGGATGCACGATGCACAGCCATCCCACGGTGAGCCGGGGAGTAGCCCCACTCCCCCCACCGACTTTTCTACCATGGACAGATGGTTCTAGATCGAGAGCTGGATCGAAGGACCAACGCCTTTTGAATTGCGCGAGGAGCGATGCGCGAAGAGTGCAGGTGCCAGAATCTGAACCCGAGTACATCTAGTCGGATGCATTCTAAGCACAGCCGTCGGCATTCCCGCAGCGATGATGAAGATTATCGCGACGATTGCCACCATAATGATCGGGGCTCGCTTCTCTTGGTCCTTTCCGGATATCCGGTCGATTCAAATTGCCACTGAATGGTAGCACGGATGCATGGGTGAATCGGCAATGGCCACCTGCGGAATATTTAATAATCAGCACATACTGATTGCCTCAGGGGAAGTATATGACGGGCAACGCTAAGGAGGAGAGGTCGGAAGGCTACGAGGCGTATTTCGCGGTCATGATCGGACTGTGCGCGGCACTATCTGGCTTTGCTGGATTTCTTTCAGCAGATGCTTCAAGCCACGCCAACACCGCAGGCAACGACAACATCATGTGGCACGCAGAGGCGACCACCGCGCAGACGCGAGCCTACCAGTTCATCATAAGGGACGACCAGCTATTGACACAGGCATCGATCGAGGATTCAATAGGGACGGCGACGAACGATACTGTCCTGCACTCCATTGCGAATGAGCTGCGAAACAGGACCTATGCCGTGAAGCTTGGTTTCCTCACTTACTTAGGGACAGGCACGATGATGTATAGCGACTTTGAACATGCCTGGAATGCGTTCCAGGACTATGAGTATCAGGACGCGAACGATTATTACCAGCTATCCCAAGAGGCGGCTGCAAAGGAGCAGCAGAATTCGCAAAAGGCCACGTCCTATCTGCTCTCCACGGTCACATTCGCCTTCGTCACGGTCATAGCGGCCGCGGGCTTGAATGTATACAAGAAATCCATCAGGCGCAACATACTGTATCTTTCGATAGTCGTTTTGATCGTCAGCCTGCTATACCTGGCGAGCATCATCCTGAGCCTTGGAGGTTGAGCGGCGATAGAATCTGACGGGTGCAGCAGTAGGCCCCGATAGCAGCATCTCTGAACTCAATAGCCACAGACCGCGTGAATCTCATCGATCGTATGCTGCCTGGCCCCATCCTCAGAAAGCAATAAGGCACTTCTCGTGGGCATTGCCTATGGAGACGAAGAATATGACCCGGATTCGATCAACCCTGCACTATGATGCTTAGATTGGTCGCGGAAAGCGACAATATCGGCATCGTCATCATGCCAGCATAGGTAATATCGACCTTGACCAGGATGCCTTTGAAGAGGTAAATATCCTCAGTTGCGCCTATTCCTTGAGTGGTGTTGCTCAACGCGAAGTGATCGCAGTTCCTCGCCCCGTAAGGCGTCGAAATGAGCTTCTTGCCCATGTTGTTCACGGACCATCCAGGGGCAGCCTTGTACGGGTCATAATCCCCCGCCCTGAACGCCTCTTCCTTGGAGACGGTCTGGTATACAGGGACGCTGATCTCCTGGCCTCCAAAACTCATGGTAGTATTCTGCAGTATTGTGACGTCCGTTGCAGTGACCTGCGTGACCTCGATCTTCATCGTCATTCCCATTGCTCCAGCGTAGGTGATGTAGTCGCCTACGTGCGGGTCCTTGAACATGTCCCCCCCGCCGGTGCTCGATCCTCCCAGCAGACTAGGGTTGGCAACCACGATCACCGCGATCGCGACCATAACCACGACGATTACTGCGACGATGATGGCCAACCGCTTCTTCGGAATGCGAGTTGTGCTCGAAACCACAGGTCCTTCTGACTGCGGAACGTTCTGTCCCCCTTCCATATTCTTCCCCTCCACATCGCCCATTGGGCCAGAATAACTAGTCTTGGTGTGGATTTAATGCTTTCGTTGAGACGGCGTCAATATAGTCTCTTTTCAAGGCATCATCGAACAGTTGGGCGAGGTTCGAAATATCTCACTCTGAGAAAGCAAAAGAAGAAGACAAAAGAAGGAAGCGAAATGGTTTGGATCAGCCGTTGACAATTATCGCAAGGTTGGTTCCGGTGAGTGTTATTGTTACAACCATTTCCGACCCCGATTGAGTGGCAGACATCTTGACAAAAATACCGCTGTAATACCAAATATCTCCTGAGCCGTCTGTCATCGTCAGGTGATACTTGTCACAATTCCTCGCGCCATAGGGTGTGGAAATCGATTCCTTGCCTATGTTGGTCAAGGTTATCTCGGCCGGTAGGTTATTGGGATCGAACTGCCCGGTGAACGCTGCGCTCTTGTCCTCGTACGTCTTGTTGGAACTACTGGACATTGTTCCAAACGTTGACGTCGTCATCACCGTGCAGTTGGTAGCGTTGACGATGGTGACCTCCATCCTCATGGTCGAGCCGAAATTGGTCGAGTAGGCGACGTAGTCGCCCACCTGCGGGTTGTTGAACAAACCACCACCAGAAGTGATCGCGAAAAGGTCGCTCTGATCGAAGATCGACGCGTTAGTCGTGCTGGTCACCATGACGTAGTAATTGTTCCTAGGCGTAAATTCGGCTGGAATGTTCCAGTCGAAGGAGCCGGTATTCGCGGTGGATGCCACTATGGTCACCATCGCAGGGCCTCCCTGATATCCATACTCGATCTTGACGTTGACGCCAGTGTCCCCGGTCTTGGTCCATTGGATATTGCAGACAGAATTGGTGGCGTAAGAGCTTCCCGAGTGAGGATTCGTTACGGTTATGCCAGTTGATTCTCCGCTTCCTCCACTGCCCCCACCAAGCAGGTTCGGCATAGCAACCAATGCCACACCAACCGCGGCCACCACAACCACGACCGCGACCACCGCGATCATCGCCATCTTAGCTATTCCTTTTGAGTCCATCTTACTTCCCCATGCCCAACGGGCGGTGTGATTTGTCATCCTGAGGATTTAATTCTTTTCGATGAAGGTGGAAGAGAGAGAAAAGATTGGAGGCGACTCGATTTTCATCGTCGGTTCCGCAGATGATGCTAGCAAGAACAAACCCGAAGTCGATTTGGCAATGTTGTCGATTTATTACTTAATCAAACCCATGGAATATTCATCCAGTAATGCATGGGAGTGCAGGTGCCGGGATTCGAACCCGGGTGTTTAGCTTGGAAGGCTAAAATCCTAACCGCTAGATTACACCTGCGCGGGCGACCTTATCACACTTCCTCATTTTAAAGCTTCTTCGTGCCACCTCAGGGAACGATCCAATCTGGCTTCACCCCATTTGTGTATTCTCGCTCGTCTCCGATCCTCGATGGCGAGCAACCCACTATTGAATCAAGGTCAAGACCGAACTCGAGAGCCAATTCCTCAAGCTTAAGTCGTGGCCTGCCCATTTCCGAAAAGGATGTCCGTTCCCGTCGAATCCGATTTCCAGAGGTACAAGCGTAGGGCCGTCAGCCCGCGCGAGGCGGTGGCCATGATCGCTCGCGGCAAGACCGTCTTCATCGGCACCGCCGCCGGGGAACCTCAGACCTTGGTGAAGGAGCTTGGGGCGAGAGCGAGCGAGATGGCGGACAACGAGATCATCCAGGCCCTGTCCCTCTTCCTATCTCCGGTGGACGCTGACCGCTCGAAGACCGGCTTCCGGCTCAACGCCCTCTTCGTCGGTCCAGAGATCCGCGACGCGGTTCAGGAAGGTCGGGCCGACTACACTCCCGCCAACCTCTCAGAGATCGCTGACCTGTTGGAGAGCAACATCATCCATGTGGACTATGCGCTCATCCAGGTGGCTCCCCCGGACGAGAACGGCAACTGTTCGTTGGGCGTGAGCGTGGATATCACCAAGAGCGCCGCCAAGGCGGCCGAGACGGTAATCGCTCAAGTGAACCCAAGAATGCCGGTGACCGGGGGCGATTCCATGGTCCATGTCTCCGAGATCGATGCTTTCGTTCATCAGGAGGAGCCGCTCCTGGAATGGAATAGATCGCGGGAGGACGGGCCGGAGGTGCAGGCCATCGGCAAGCACGTGGCGGCGCTGGTGGAGGACGGCTCGACCATCCAGATCGGCTACGGCTCGATCCCGGACGCGGTGGTGCACTCCTTGATGGGAAAGAAGGATCTGGGAGTGCATACGGAGATGTTCTCCGACGGGCTGATAGAGCTCATCGAGGCCGGCGCGGTCACGGGGCACAAGAAGACCTTGCACCCTGGCAAGGTGGTGGCCTCGTTCGTCCTGGGCAGTCAGAAACTTTACGACTACGTCGATCGCAACGACACCTTCGAGTTCTATCCCAGCTCCTATACGAACAGTCCGTGCACCATCAGGCAGAACCGGCACATGGTCGCCATCAACTCCGCCCTTTCCATAGACATCACAGGCCAGGTGTGCGCCGACCAGCTGGAGCATGAGTTCTACTCCGGCATAGGAGGGTTGGCGGATTTCATGAGGGGCGCTTCCATGTCCAAAGGGGGCAAGTCCATCATCGCCCTTCCTTCCACGGCCCAGAATGGCAAGGTCTCGCGCATCGTCCCTGTGCTCCCAGAGGGAAGCGCGGTCACGGTCAATCGTTGCGACGTGCACTACGTGGTCACGGAGTTCGGCATCGCGGAGCTGCGCGGAAGGACCATAGGCCAGCGGACCTTGGAACTGATAGATGTCGCCCATCCCAAGTTCCGTGCCTCTCTGCTGGAGGAGGCCAAGCGTCTTGGTTACCTGAGAAAGGAGCGTTCGGCCGCCCCCTATGAGGGAAGGCCGTATCCAGCGGAACGGCAGCTCATCACCAAGGCCAAGGGCATCGACGTGCGCATCCGCGCCCTGAAGCCATCGGACGAGGAGATCCTTAGGGAGCTATTCTACTCGCTGTCGGAAGAGAGCGTGTACGAGCGCTTCCTCTCCTTCGAGAAGATCATGCCTTCGGAGATCCGCAACTTGCTCAATCTGGACTACGATGCGCGAATGGCCTTCGTGGCCCTCATCCGCGAGGAGGGACATTGCGAGGCCATCGGCATCGCCGCCTACGACACGGACCCAGTGACAGGATTGGCGGAAGCGTCCTTCGCGGTGCGGGACGATTTCCAAGGACAAGGGCTGGGCACGAAGATGTTCCGCATGCTCGTGGAATACGCAAAAGTTGTGGGGATAAAGGGTTTCACGGCGGAGATCCTCCCCACCAACATCCGCATGCTGGACATATTCCACCGCTCCGGTCTCAAGGTGGAGACCAAGCTGGTGGAGGACGTCATCGACGTGCGTGCCCTCTTCTGATCACTTCTTTGGCTCGACCGTGACGCTGATGCGGTTCTCTGCCAGCCTGTCCACGACGGACGGGTCGGCCAGGGTAGTGGTGTCTCCGATGTTGTCCAGGTCCCCCGAGGCTATCTTCCTGAGGATGCGGCGCATGATCTTGCCGCTGCGGGTCTTCGGTAGCCCGGGAGCGAACTGGATGACCTCTGGAGAAGCGATCGGACCTACGGCGTTCCGCACATGCTTCACCAGTTCCTTCTTGAGCTCTTCCGAATCCTCCACTCCCGCCTTCAGGGTGACGAAGGCATAGATGGCCTCGCCCTTGATTTCATGGGGCATGGGCACGACCGCCGCCTCCGCTACCTTTGGATGGGAAACGAGCGCGCTCTCCACCTCTGAGGCGCCGATGCGGTGTCCGGAGACCTTGATGACATCATCCACCCGTCCCATGATCCAGACGTATCCATCCTGGTCCTTTCGGGCTCCGTCCCCGGTGAAGTAGATGCCCTTCCAGCGAGAGTAGTAGATCTCCTTGAAGCGTTCGTGCTCCCCGTAGACCGTGCGCATGATGCCCGGCCAGGGCTTTTTGATCACCAGATAGCCGCCTTCGTTCGGCCCTGCCTCAGTCCCGTCCTCCTTGAAGATGGCCGGCTCGATGCCAAAGAACGGCAGGGTGCAGGAACCCGGCTTGGTGGTGATGGCCCCCGGCAAGGGAGTCACGAGAATGCCCCCCGTCTCCGTTTGCCACCAGGTGTCCACGATAGGGCACTTCTCGTGGCCCACGTTGCGATGGTACCACATCCAGGCCTCGGGGTTGATGGGCTCGCCCACCGTCCCCAGCAGACGCAGCGATGATAGGTCGTGCATTTCGGGCCACTTCTCCCCGTCGCGCATGAGCGAGCGGATGGCCGTGGGCGCGGTGTAGAATATGTTCACCTTGAACTTCTCCACGACGTGCCAGAAGCGATCTACCTGGGGGTAGGTGGGCACGCCCTCGAACATGATCGAGGTGGCGCCGGCGGAGAGAGGCCCGTATACGATGTACGAATGACCGGTGATCCAGCCTATGTCCGCGGTGCACCAGTAGGTGTCCTCGTCCCGGTAATCGAAAATGTACTTGAACGTGGCGGTGGCGAAGAGCATGTAGCCGCCGGTGGTGTGCAGCACTCCCTTCGGCTTGCCGGTGGATCCCGAGGTGTATAGGATGAAAAGAGGGTCTTCTGCGTCCACGTGCTCCGCCTCGCAGACGGCGGACGCGTCCTTCATCTCATCGTGCCACCAGAAATCACGTCCAGAGACCATGTTGACATCTAGGCCGGAACGTTTCACGACCACTACCTTTTCCACGGTCGTGCCCTTGTTCAAGGCCGCGTCCGCGCTCTGTTTCAAAGCGATGCTCTTGCCGCTGCGGTAGGAGCCGTCGGCGGTGATGAGAAGCTTGCACTCAGAATCATTGATGCGGTCTCGCAACGAGTCGGCGCTGAAGCCACCGAAAACGATGGAGTGCACGGCACCGATGCGGGCGCAGGCGAGCATGGAGATCGCCAGTTCCGGTATCATCGGCAGATAGATCGATATCCGGTCCCCTTTCCGCACACCCATCTTCTTCAGTACGTTGGCGAACTTGCATACCTCGCGATGAAGTTGCTGGTAGGTGAAGGTGCGAACGTCCTCTTCCGGCTCCCCCTGCCATATGATGGCCGCCTTGTTCTTGCTCGACCCTTTTAGATGACGGTCCAGGCAGTTGTAGCTGGCATTGAGCTTGCCTCCTTCGAACCACTTTATGACCGCGTTCTCCTTGTCCCATGAGAACGCCGTCCTCCAGGGAGAGAACCAATGAAGTTCCTGCTTAGCCAGTTTCTCCCAGAACGCTACCGGGTCGGCGATCGATTCTTTGTACAGTTGCTCATATTCCTGCATGCTCTTGATCCTGGCCCTCTCTCTGAATGCGGGAGACGGTTCGAACCTTCGGTCCTCAATCATCACCGACTCAATGGACTTACCATCGTTCATTCTCGGTCCTCCGGCTGGCGTTCTACCCCCGCGTCCTTGCCAGGCATCGGCAAGTCGTTCGCGGGCGTAAGGATGTATGACCGATATTCATATAACCGTTACGGAAAGAAGGGCCGACAATCAACGAAATACATACTAATTGCAGCGATGATTACGAAAATCGTATCCGGATAAAGGTTCGGAAGGAGGGGACAGAGGTGGCTGGTCCCCTCCTTTGATCGTGAGCTCTAGGCTGGGACCGGCTCAGCTGGCATGGCCATTGCGTAGTGGCCGTGCACCTTGTGCTTGTCGAAGTCCTTTTCGATGGAGCGCAGCTCTCGATAGAATTCCTCGAGATTCTCCGCGTCCGCTCCGTGTTCTTCAACCTCGTGCGCCAGCGCTTTTACCTCGCCGACGGTGTGCGTCTTCATCCAAGCCTCCACGCCCGGCTCGAACTCCATTCCTACGATATACACATCTTGCAGCTTCATTGTCACATCCCATCCCTAAGGTGTTTGTGTGCATCCCATCCCTAAGGGGTTTATTCATGTGCTTGTCCGACTTACGTCAGACGATTTGAGTAAATGTGTCATACACTATATAATCCTTTCTTCTGAACTGTCCAGCACGAGGTATTCGCATCGGTAATTGTCATATTCCATCAATCTGGGTCATTCGAGGAGCAAATCGTCCGACAATCACCTGCTATACTCCTAGAGCCAGACACACGAGGCGGGTGAAAAGTTATTTGTTGGTAATAATCGATAGGAGGCTCGTTCGATGGGGGTGCCACGGTGGGGTTCCTCGACTCACTTACTGACAAAGAGGCCAAGTCGCTCAAGAAAGCACAGAAGCTCATGGAAGTACCAGAGGGCAGCGTTCCCACGGTGGAGAATCTGCTCAAGGCAAAGGAAGCGCTGCTAGAGAACGCCAGCGATCCGAATCTTGCACACAAACAGGAGTACTCCGACACACTGGCCAGGTTGAGCGACCTCCTTCTTCGGGCAGGCGTCCCGACAGAAGCCGCGCAGGTAGCGGACAAGGCCATTATGATCCTGCCAGAGAGCGTGCTGGCCATCTTGGCCCGGGTCCGAGCCATCGCAGCCATGGGCTCTGTGGATGATGCCATCGGCACCCTTGATTGGGCCATCAACCGCAGCCCGTCGGAGAAGGGCCTGTGGATTGAGAAGGGATGGATCCTTGATCGCGCAGGCAGAGGGCAAGCGGCCTTGGATTGTTGGAAGAAAGCCTCCGAACTGGATCCGGTCGACATCTACATCTATGATGTCCTGGCCAACAAGGCGCGAGAAAAATCCTATTGGCTGAAGCGCAAAGGAGAGGCGCTGATGGCCAAGGAGATGCACAAAGAGGCGGTGGTGGCCTTCGACGAATCGCTGGTGGCGGAACCCAACAATGTCAACGTCATGATTGAGAAGGGCAAGAGCCTCATGCTCCTCAATCAGTTCGATGAGGCAGGGGTCATGTTCGAGGACGTGCTCAAGCTCGACCCGCGCAACTACTTCGCTCACCTGAATCGCGCTCGGGCACTCAGGCAGAAGAACGATTTCCAGGGCTCGATCCAGCATTATAAGGAAGCGCTGCGCTCCAACCCGGCGGACAAGCACACCTGGGTGGAGGTGGCTTCATTGCTCGAGTCCCTCAACCGCAACGACGAGGCGCTCAAGGCGTACGAGCGATCGTTGGAGCTGGACCCGGAATTCATACCCGGACTGGAGGGAAAATGCAGCGTCCTGCGCACCCTGGACCGTCAGGAGGACGTGGTGGCCTGTTCCGCCCGCATCCTGACCTTGAAGAAGGACGATATGGTCATGCACTCCATGCTCATCGGAGGGCTCGTGAAGCTCGGCCGCTTGGAGGACGCCCTCGCCGCCATCGATGAGGCGCTGAAGATCGCGCCTCGCGACCGCGACCTGCTGGAGAGGAAGCGGGGAGTGCTCAAGGAGATGGGCAGGCACGAAGAGGTCATTCTGGTGGCCGGGGACATAATCACCTATCACGACGAGGATGCCGGCACGCTCTACGACCTGGGCATGGCCTTCTTCCTCACTGGCAAGTACAATGAAGCGCTCCGACCTCTGGAGCGAGCCCTCAAAATGCAGCCAGACAAGGAGAGCGCCCTGGTGGCCATGAAGGAATGCTACAAGCATTTGGACCAGGACAAGGAAGTGCTGAACACCTGCGATCGCATCCTGACCCTCAATCCCCGGAACAAGGATGCTCTGGAGGACAAGGCCATCGCCTTGGACCGCCTGGGAAAGAAGGACGATGCCATCGAAGTGTACGAGAAGATCATCGAGATAGATCCGTACGACGAGGACATCCTGGCCGATTTGGCTGTCGCGTACTTCGCCAAGGAGAAGCAGGAGGAGGCGCTGAACAAGGCGAGCATGGGGGCGGAACAGTTCCCCCATAATTCGCTGTTCTGGATGATCAAGGGTGATGCGCTCTTTGCATTGGGAAGGGCGGGCGATGCGGTGGAGGCCTTCACGAAAGCGGTGGAGCTCAAGCCCAACGACAAGCGCCTGCTCTATTCGAAAGGCCTGGCGTTGGAAGCCTCGCATCGTTGCGAGGAGGCTATCGCCTGCTATGACGAGGCTATGCAGATGGACTCCACGGACAAGAACCTGTGGATATCCAAGGGCGTGGCATTGGAATGGCTGGAACGCTACGACGACGCTCTCAAATCCTACGATCTGGCGCTTTCCCTCGACCCGGAGAACGCATTCACCCATGTGCGTCGGGGCCTGGTACTGGCCAAATTGGAGCGCCATGACGAGGCGGTGGTCGCCTTCGACAAGGCCATGGAACTGGGCACCAAGGAGGTCGAGGTGCTGGAATCCAAGAAGGAGTCCCTCAAGGTCCTGGAACGGCACGACGAGGTCATGAAGGTGGCCGAGCGCATCGTCAAGCTCGACCCCAAGAACCTCAAGGCCTGGGTGGACCGCGGTCTTTCGGCCCAGGAGCTGAACGACCTGGATGAGGCGGAACGCTGCTTCGACCGCGCCCTGGAACTGGAGCCAGAGAGCTTGGAGATATTGGAGCTCAAGAAAACGGCGGTGCTACGGAAGGGGGAGATAGAGAAGGTGGTGGAGGTCTGCACCTCCATACTCCGGATCGATCCTCGGAGCAAGAGCGCTCATGTGGACTTGGCTCTGGCCTTGGAGAAGCTGGGGAAGCTGGAAGGGGCGGTCATTGAGTTCGATATCGCCCTGCAATTGGACGAGAACGACCGGCAACTGTACAACAAGAAGGGGCTGGCGCTCATCGCTTTGGGTCGATACGGTCCGGCGGTGGAGGCCTTCGATGCCGCCTACCGCTTGGACCCGGAGGACCCCCGCACCCTGGACAACAAAGGAAGGGCGTTGCTCCTCCTGCACTCGTATCAGGAAGCCTTGGAGGCTTTCGAGCGCTGCGTGCAAATGTCCCCTGACACCGCTCAGTACCAAAGCGATCGCGGACGGGGATTGGCCTCATTAGAGCGCTTTGACGAAGCGGTGAAGGCGTTCAACGCCGCATTGAAGATGGACAAGCGGGATGGGCAGACCTGGAAGTACAAGGGCACGGCGCTGTTCAAGCTGGGCCGCCACGAGGAGGCGGTGGGCTGCTTCAACAAGGCCATCGATCATGGGGCGGAGGACCAGGCGGTCTACAAGTCCAAAGGGCGCGCCCTGGAGGAGCTCGGGCGGGTCCAAGACTCCATGGAATGCTACCAGAAAGCCCTCACATACGATGACAAGGACGCGCAGCTGTGGGCCAGAGTGGGAGGACTCTACGCCAAGTTGGGGGACGTGGAGAGCGCCGCATCGGCCGTCGACCGGTCGTTGCAGGTCGACCCCAGGAACCAGAAGGGCTGGATGGCGCGGGCCGATCTCATGGAGAAGCTGGGCAAGAACGAGGAAGCGCTCAAGAGCTACGATAGCGCCATCGGCATCGATCCCTCCGACCCCTTCGCCTGGAACGGCAAGGGCATGGTGCTGCTGCGATTCGGTTCCAATGACCTGGCCAAGCGGTCGTTCGAGAAGGCATTGGAGCTCAACCCGTCTATGGAATCGGCCACCGAGGGCCGGCGCATCGTGGACCGCAAGCTGCACGAAGGGGAGGTGGCCGGCTTTGCCTTCAAAGTGCTGGAGGCGGAATACCGCACCGGCGGAGAGATTTCTAAGGAGGATGCGTTCCGGGAGTGCGGTGTGCCCTATTCGCACCTGGATGAGGTGTTCACCTACCTGGAGCAGCCCGAACCCATCGACATCAACTCCATGGGCGAGGCGGAGTTCTCCGAGTACGAGGAGATGTCCCGCCGAGTGCTGATGGCCGCCTACCGGAATCCATCCGTGGCAAGGCACGGTCTTCGCTTGGCCGATGTGCTCATGAACCTACCAGAGCGGGACATAGCGGTGGCGAAGAAGGTGCATTCCTACGTGGAGCGGGTGAACGAGATGGAGTTCCGCACCGGCCCGCCCGACCCCGAGACGGAGAAGCTGCTGCGCACCGCGCTCGCGCTCCCGGACGACAAGCGGTCGGCAGTGGGCATCATGGAGAATCTGGGCGTGGGAATATACACGGCGCGCAAGCTCATGGCTATGATCCAGAAGTTCCATGGCGCAGGGTACAAGGCGGCGCCGGTCCGGGTCAAGGAGTTGCACGCCGAAGAGGACAAGGTGGAGCTCGAACCTCGGGCACAGAAAGACCTGGTGGAACGGGCGACGGAGCGAGCGGCGAAGGCGGAGTCCCGGCCGCCGCCCAAGAGGCCTTCGCCATACGAGGCGCCGGAGCTCTACGTCAGATCGCAACGGGAGAAGAAGGAGGCCGAGCCTAAGGAAGGGGGCGCCCCCGAGGTCAAGGGCAGGCGCTGCCTGTTCCACGGCGGGCTGGCGGTGATGAAATGTCCCTCCTGTGATTCCGTACTATGCCAGGAGTGCACTTCCTCGGGAGCGTGCCCTCGGTGCAAAGCGCCATTGGGCACCGGACCGATGAAGAAGCCCCGGGGAGACGCGGAGGGCTCGTCAGAGAAGGGTGATAGGTCGGAGGGCAAAGGCCCGGAGCAGCCTCGGGATTGGAGCAGGCTCTAGAGGCCTGGATCATCGCGCTTCGTCCGGTCGTTCCTGGTCGGCAACAGCGAACGCGGCGCGATCCGCTTCGATCTGATCGGTCTTGATGAACTCCCGGAGCAGGGAGGTGGCGTAACAGCCCTTTCCCAGGACGAATGAGAAGCAGGCATCATTGGACTCGACCGAGCACTGGAAACGGTCGAACTTCGCCACCAGCTCCCTTCGGCAGCCCCGAGAACTGCACTTCTGGAGCCGGGGCACGATGAAATCGTTCCCTTCGACGCGCTCCTCGCTCAGCACCAGGCGCTCGATCTCTCCTGGAATTCCTTCGGCGAGAAGGCTCTCCGAACCGAAGAGCAATCCGCCGACGTAGGCCCGTCCATTGCGCACCTGCTGTGCCACTAGGTCGAGGTTGCTGCGGTTCACAGGCACCGGCTTCTCGTGGTCTGGTAGCCCATCCTTGTCGACCGGGAGCACCATGTCCCCGATCAGAGGCTGGTTGAGGGGCAGCCCCCGGCGCACCCTTTCGCACAGCATGCGGTTGAAGAGATAGGATTGGTAGGCGTGCACGAACATCATCTGCAGGTTCGGCGGCAGCACGCCAATGGCCCCAGCGTAATCATCTGGATTGCGAGCCAGATATCCGACCATCATCCGTTCGAAAGTGAGCACCCGGGGGAAGAGAGGCAGTGCGCCTTGGAAATCCCTGGTCCGGTCCACATAGCCGCGGGCTTCCTTGGCCTGGGGGTTTTCCTGCTCCACCGGTTCGCCTATATACGCCATGCAGGCCCCCTCCATGTCCCCCCGGATGATGTGCTTGCCCACGAGGTGCGTTATCGGCCGCAGGGAGCCGAAGCGCTGCACTCCGAAGAAATTGGGGAAGCCGCCCAAGAGGTTCAGCTGCCGCAAAGTATCCTCGGTCTCTCGTCTCAGCTCATCCTCCTTCACGCGACAATCGCGCACCCAGATGCGGAACGAGTTGCCGATGAGGTCGCCGATGGTGATGTGCTTGCGCGAGCGGTAAGCGTTCGTTATCGACACGTCATGGACGCTGATCTGCTGCACCGCCTCCAAGGATGCCTCGAAGGACATCAGCTGGGAGGTCACTCCCCTTTTGTCCTTGGTGCCAGCGAAGGTGATCCGGTTCCGGCTCATGTGCATCGCCTGCCCGAGCTGTCGCACCAGGCGGTTCGTTTCCCAATTGGTAGAGGTGACGGTGGCGATGACGAATCCGCCTTCATCGTCTTGGGGAGGAAAGCGGGAGACCTCGTCCACTACGAAGTCCTCCGGTACTCGCTTCAGCGCGCCCGCTATGCCCTGGCTATCAGTGAAAAAGAGCTCCAGTCCTATGGCCTTTTCTGGACCGAGGCTTTCCCGAGGCATGGATCACTTCAGATCCTTGACCAGCCTGTCCCTGGCTTCCTTGTAAGTGTTGGAGAGGGACTTGGCCGCCCGCTTGAGCGCGGTCTGCGGTTTTCCGGCGCTGACGCGCACGTATAGAGTTGGTATATCGAGCTCCGGGTGGCCGGTGGTGTACTTCACCTCGCTCACCTGCTCATCATCCAGGAGCTCCTTCACCAGGGGAGAGATCAAGGTCATGTCCGCGTCCTTGATCTGGATCTTAATGGAATCCTTGTCCTTCTCGATGAGCTGAATCTCCATGCTCGGTGGCTATATTAGGCGCGTTAATAAAGCTTTTGATATCTTGGGGGCGAGGGGAGACCGGACCCAGTGGTATCTGGCTTCCCTCTCATCACTTGCCCGCGATGTCCATCTCCGGGCTCGGTGCCAACTCCTTCTTCTTCACCCCGCACAGAGGAAGCAGCTCGTATCCATAGACCTCGTTGAGCACCTGCGCCAGGCCGGTGTACATGGCTGATAGTCCACACACAATGCCCAAGTACCCCGCCGCCTGGATGATGGTCGGCTCGTTCAGACCGTTGCCCAGGGCCAGCATGAAGAAGAGCAGGGCCAAGGAGGCGAAGACGAACTGCAGCGCTCGGTTCATGCGCAGCGTACCGATGAACATGACTGCGGTGAACACCCCCCACAATCCGAGGAACCAGGCCAACGCGCCCTTGTCGGTCGCGGTCCCGATACCCAGGCTTGGAAGAAGGAGCAGGCCGACCAGCGCCAGCCAGAAGAAGCCGTAGGAGGTGAATGCGGTGGTCCCGAAAGTGTTACCTTTCTTCCATTCCATCATGCCAGCGACCACTTGCGCCAAGCCTCCGAAGAAAATGCCCATCGCCAAGATCACGCTCTGCATGCTGAAGAAACCGGCATTGTGCAGATTCAGCAACACCGTGGTCATTCCGAAGCCCATTAGACCCAATGGTGCTGGATTCGCCGTTCTATCACTTGTGCTGACCTGGATGGCATGCTGTGACATGGCAAACAACTTCGGAGGGAATTGAGGTATCCCCTACATCAAGCAATCGCTTCTCCGCCATGCCAATAATACGGCGATTGTCGAAATCAACTCTCGATCTTCTTGAGCTGTTTGGAGTACATCTGCTCCAGTTCCGCAGTGGTAGTGGCCTCTCTCGGTCCCTTGTCCTCTCGGAAGCGTCCTGTGAAACGAGGGAATCTGATCGCTAGGCCTGCATCCTTCCGCACTTTCGAGAATGCGGCGGTATGTATCGGGCTCACGGTGATCTCCGCGCCCAATACCTCCAGTACTATTCCAGGCTCGAACCAGAAATCCGCCTCCATCTTGGAGACCAGATGGTAGGGCTTTACATTGGCACGATATTGTTCCAGCATCCCTGGCAGTTTGGCCAGGGTCTCGTCATCGAAGCCGCTGCCCAGCTTGCAGACGGTCTCGAACGCGTCATCGTCGGAATTGTATGTGGCCATGAGCAATGCGCCGTAGACTCCCTTGCGCTTGCCCCTGCCCGCGAAAGCGCCTGCGACCACAAGGTCCACGGTGTCCGTCATCTCTGACCGATACTCCTTCTTGTACTTGATCCACAGAAACCCTCGCGCTCCCGCGCGGTAGAACGAGTCCGGTCCGACCGACTTGGCCATGAGGCCTTCGCAACCATCTTTCAGAGCCTCTTGGAAGAATTTGTCCACGTCCGCCTCGTTGTCGAGCACCCTCATCTCCGAGAAACGCACGTCTTCGCTGCCCTCAAAGCTCTGCTGCAGCGCGTCCCTTCTGTCAAGGTAGGGAAGCTGGGTCATATCGTCGTCATCTTTGAGCACGCTGTCGAAGAGGAATACCCTCACTGGATAGTCCTCGATAGCATCCTGCAGCCCATGCTTGCGACCGCGTCGGTGGGACACCTCCTGGAAAGGAAGCATCTCGCCGGTGTTCAGGTCCACTGGAACGCACTCTCCCTCCACTATGGCGGTTCGCGCTCGGAAGGCCTTGCCTAGGGCGGCCACCACATCGGGGAACTGGGACGTCAGATCCTCCAACCTCCTGGAGTAGAGGGTGACCTTGCCCCCCTTGATATGCGCCTGGACCCTCACGCCGTCGTACTTGTACTCGAAAGCGCACCTCCCGCCCATGCGCGTCAGTATCTCCGCCGGAGAAGGAAGACGCTCAGCTAGCATGGCCCGCAGGGGCGAGCCGACCTCCACCTTCATCTCCTTCACCGCCAGGATCCCCCGGCTGGCTAGTGTCTCGGCCACCCTCCCCATGTCCGAAGAGATGTTGAACGCCCTCTCCACCGCATCCCTTTCCTCCTTGCTGGCGAAAGCCACCGCCAAGGCATCCACCATCGTCATGCCCGCCACGCCCAGGCGCATCCTCCCGCTGACGATGCGGCTTATGAACTTGGCCTCGGCCGGTGCGGCGTCGTTCAACAGGTCCGCCAGCAGCTTCATCTTCGTTTCCTGCGAGCCCGGCCCTTCCGCCTTCGCAATCCTTTCCAAATTCTCATAGACCCGCTCCACGGTCAACGGCTCGCTGAAGAGGGTGCTTTGTATTCGGACCTGGAATATCTTCTGGGCCACCAAGCCGGGATCTCCTTCCGTCAGCCAGGTCTGGTGGATCTCCTCTTCTCCAATTCCCGAGCACGTGGCCAGGGTGCGCAGGAGCAGCTTGTCGGCCATTCCTAGCTTCTGCGGGTTGAAATCGGGGTAGAGCTGGCCTTGGGTGAGATAGACGATCTTTCGCAGGTCCTTCACCTCCGCACGGCGCAGCAGGTCGGCCAAGATATCGGTCATCTCCAGCCGGCTGGACCGGGCCTCGATCTGGTCGTAGGCCTGCACAAGCTCTTGGAAGAGCATCAAGCCAGAGACGATATCGGCACTATTAAAGAATGCGCGGGCAGGTCATCGATGATGCCCTGCTAGTCAAACCCGCTCATCGATGAAGAGGTGTCTGCTCATGAAAAAGAAGAATCTTGACAATTGGCATGAGCGAGTCGTTGAGCCAGTCCTCATTTCTTCCCGACCAATAGACATTGAGGTTCTAGAAATCGAAGAGCTGCCTTTGACCTTTCTTGGGGGGGCTCTCGGGCTGCGGTTCCGATTCTGCCTCCAGTCTCTGCTCGATGCGCATCTTGCGCTGGATGTTGCTTATCCCTTTCTTCATGGCGCGTTCCTTGTTCGCGGCCGCGTAGAGGGAGGCTTCGTCCCGGGTGCCTCTCGTGACCAGGACCGCCACCCGCCCAGCGCGTCTCCTCCCCGTCCGGCCGCGTCTCTGGATGGAACGTATCTCGGAAGCGACCGGCTCGTAGAAGATGACCAGGTCGGTGCTGGCTACGTCCAAGCCCTCCTCTCCCACGCTGGTGGCCACGAGCACATTGAATTGGCCGTTGCGGAATTGCTCCAGCACGCTCACCTGCTCCTTCTGCTTGAGCCCCCGTTCCCCGTCGCTCCTGTCCGCCTGGCCTACGAGCTTGACCACCTTTACCCCATCGATCTCGGCCAGTTTGGTGGCGACCAATTCGCACGTATCTCTGTAATGAGTGAAGACAATGACCTTCGATTCGGGCTTCTCCTGCACCAGGCGGGAGACGATGGTCATCACCCGGTTGAGCTTGGGATGCTCGAACTTCATGGCCTGGACAAGTTCCAGCGCCTTGATGAACTCAAGCGCTTTGACGATGGTGCGGGCCGCCTTCGTGCCTTCATCCGACTCCGCCTCATGCTGCAGCTTCTCCAGGAAGAGGCGGAGGGCCGTAACTCCCTGGGTCTCGCCCAGTTCCAGAGCATGCCCCACCTTCAGCGCCATGGCCTGCACGCTCATGGCCGAGAACAGGTTCCGATGGCGCTCGCCGCTCCTATGGCGCCCCTGCAGGGTCTGCCCGATCTCAAGCAGGTACTTGGTGTTCGCCGGACGCTTGGAGTCCATCACGCCCAGACGGATCAGTTCTTTGATGTAGGATTCCTGCATCCCTTTGAGGAGGAAGATGACCCGTTTCATCTCCTGAGGCACGTCCACCTCGATCCAATCCATCTGGATATCGTGCATGTACTTCGCAACATCTGGATCGTCCTCTGATCGGGCTTCGATGCTCTCGATGCCCAGATTTTCGCCGACCTCCTTGATCTTGGAGCTGCTGGCGCCGGGGGAGGCGGTCATGCCCAGGACCAGTCCATCGTAATGCTTGTACTCCTCCCCGATGGCCACGTATGCGTAGTCGCCGACCGCTCGATGCGCTTCGTCAAAGACTATGAGCTTCACGTCGCGCAAGGAATAGTTCTCTCTTCTAATGTCATTAGAGACCACCTGGGGGGTGGAGGCGATGACGTCGTTCTCCAAGAAGACCAAGGCCCGTTCGTCCGGCGCCACCTCGCCGGTCATGACGCCCACCTTCCTATTGACGAGAAGCTCGCGGAGCGAGCACGCGTGCTGCTCCACCAATGGCTTCGTCGGGGCTAGGAACAGCACCTTTCCTTTCTTTCCTTGGAGCACGTCCGCAATGACCAGAAGGGCGATGATGGTCTTCCCCAGGCCAGTGGGCAGCACCAGAAGGGTGGATGTGCGCGTCGCCGATCTGGCCAGCACTATCTGGTATTCTCGTTCCTCGACGCTGTCCTTCTTGATCAGAGGATGGTCGACGTACACGCCTGAGCGATTCGAATAGGATTAGAAAAGTATTGTGGACGGGGCGCCGAATCAATGGCAGCTGCCGCCGCAGGTGTTGCAGCCTTCCGCATTGGGGTTGTTGACTATCAGGCCGGACCCATAAGGTGTCTCGATGAAATCGACCACGCACTGGTCCAGCAGGGTCTTGGTCTCCTGATCGTAATAGAGCGAGAATCCATCTGCCTGCTGTTCCGTGTCCCCATCCTTCTTGCCCTGTTGAAAGGACATGCCGAACTGAGGCCCGGAGCAACCCATGCCCGAGAGGTAGATCCTGATGCCGTAGCCCTGCTTGCTGTTCTTCTGGATGAGATCGCCGATGTACTTGGTAGCTTCCGAGGTGATGCTGACCATTTCCTTTTTCACCACTCTGAACAACGGCATTCGGTATTTAAAGGATTCTCCTTGAAGCATCGTTTCTATCGTTCGATTCCCTCCTAGCCAGATGCAACGGCTTCCAACGAAGCGTTTAAGTGCGTCGTCGGCCTATGCGCCGCTCGCCATGAGCGCGCCACGCTTCGAGGGGCTCACTCGAGGGGACATCGCTCCCGTTCTCCGTATGACGCGGGAGAACATGTCTAGCATCCTTCTCTCCGCCTGGGGACTGGAATGGAGCGACGAGACGCTGCTGGATGCGATACTCGATCGTAGCACCTACACCGAGGTCGCGAGACTGGGAAAGGAGATCGTGGGCTACTTCACAGTGGACCAGAAGGGCGAATACGTCTTCATCGTTTCGCTCCAGGTCCGGCGCGATTGGCAGGGGAAAGGGCTGGGCAAGTTGATGGTGGATAGGATCGAGGACCTGGTTCTCATGGCCGGTCTGGAGGGAGTGGAGCTGTGCGTGCAGACCACGAACAAGACGGCCCGGGGATTCTACGAGCATCTTGACTACCGCTTCGTCTCGAAGGTGCGCAACAACCTGCTCATGCGGAAGGCGGTTCAGGAAGGGTCAAATGCACTTCCGCCTCCTTTGCTGCTCGCCAATTCCTTCTAGAGGCTAGGGTCCGAGCGCAGCCAGCATTTTCAATCACAGGCAAAGCATTATTCATTCACCGTTTTATAACGCCCATTTGACCATGACCGAAAGGGTCGAAGTCGGGGTCGAGACCAGCAAAGTCTCTAGCGAGGTGCAGGTCAGCCTACGCCGCGACCTCGGCCTGCTCGAAGTGCTGATGATCGGCATCGGACCGAACATCGGCTCCTCGATCTTTGTCCTTATCGGCATCGCCGTGGGGATCGCTGGACCGGCGATCCTTCTGGCGTTTTTCCTCAACTTCTTCGTCACTCTGTTCACCGCCATGGCCTACGCAGAGCTGGCCAGTGCCTTTCCGGAGACCGGGGGTGGCTATCGATGGATCAAGGAAGGGCTATTCCCGCCGTTCGGCTTCCTCGGGGGCTGGATGTCCTGGATCGGGCATTGCATCGCGTGCGCGGTGTACGCCTTGGGGTTCGGCGTGGGCGTGACCGCCCTCTTCCAGCAGTATGGGTTGGACTTCTTCGGCCTTCCCGTCGAATGGGTGGGCAAGCTCTTCGCGGGCATCATCTCTGCAGCCTTCATCTACCTGAACTACAGAGGAGTGAAGGGGGCGGGAAGATCGGAGATCATCGTCTCCGCCTTCCTCATCGGCATCATCGTCATCTACGTTCTCTTCTGCATTGGCTATGTCCTCGGGTTCGGGGTCGCGTCGGATGCCTATACTCCATTCTACGCCTACGGGCTGATGAGCATAGCCACCTCCATGGGCTTCACCTTCATGATATTTGAAGGGTACGAAGTCGTGGCCCAGACCGGCGAGGAGGCGAAGAACCCGGAGCGAACGGTCCCCAAGGCCATGTTCCTGTGCATCATCATCAGTTGCGTGCTCTTCGTGGTCATCGCCATCGTCACCTTGGCCGTGCTTGGATATCAGCAGACCGCGGGCGCGGGCGCCTCAGCGCTGGTGTTAGCCTCCGACAAGGTCGTCCCGGTGCTGGGAGGGGCGCTCATCTCGATCGGCATAATCATCGGATCAATTGCGGCTGTCAATTCAATAGTGTTCTCGGCCTCCCGGGTGTCCTTCGCCATGGGCCGAGATGGCAACCTTCCAGGTTCATTTGGAAGATTGCATCGGAAGAACCAGACCCCTTCCACAGCCCTGTTGGTCAGCGGGGTGGTCATCGTCTTCGCCGCCGTGGCGCTCCCATTGGACCAGGTGGCCTCGGTGGCAGACATCCTCATCCTGCTGCTTTTCACGCTGGTCAACGTGGCAGCGCTGACGCTGAGGAAGAAGCGGCCGGACGTGAAGCGGCACTTCATCACCCCCTTCTTCCCGGTGATCCCGCTCATCGGAATCGGAACCAAGATGTTCCTGGCCGTCACCCTCTTCAGCTATGAGCCTTTCGCCTGGTATCTGGCCCTGGCGTTGATATTCGCCGGTCTGCTGTTGCACTACTTCGCGAAAGCCCGGAAAGAGATCGAGCGGATCGAGGTGCCCGAACGCGCCCCGCTGACCGAAGCGGAGCGGAAGAGATACCGGGTGCTCATCCCCGTCGATGATCCCAAGCACATCTCCCTGATCGAGGTGGGTGGCATCATCGCCGCAAAGCACAACGGAGAACTGCTGCTCACTTCGGTCGTGGAAGTGCCCATGGCCGTTCCCCTCGATGCGGTGGACCGCAAGCTGGTAGAAGAGCGCAGCCACATGCTGGAGAAGCTCAAGCGCTTGGCCGAGAGCAAGGGCATTCCTACCCGGGCCATGGTCTCTATCTCTCACGATGTGGTCGTGGCAGTGATCGATACCGCCAAAGAAGAGGCGGCCAACATGATTGTCATTGGCTGGAAGGGATATACCAAAACGCAAAAGCGCGTCCTCGGCCGCAAGATGGACGAGATCCTCAGGCAGACCCCCTGCGATGTCATCGTACTGCACGCCGAGGACAAGCTCAGGGTGGAGAACATACTGGTACTTTCAGGCGGCCTGTGGCACGTTTCCGCGGCGACCGAGACCGCGGCGCAGATCGCCAAGGCGGAGAGCGCTCGCGTGACCATCCTCAACGCCATCATCAACGATGCGCACCTGACCAAGGCCAGGGAATATGCCCGCCGCCTGACCAAGATCGTGGAGGATGAGGGAGTGCCGGTCATCACCAAGGAAGTCCATCCGGAGACCATCGTTGGGGGTGTGGTGGCGGAAAGCATGGAGTACGACCTGCTGGTGATGGGCGCTAGCGCCGCGCGCAGGTGGGAGCGTTTCGTCTTTGGTCCGATCCAGGACAAGATCGTCAAGAACTCCAAGTGCCCGGTCCTGGTCTACAAGAGGGTGTTCGCGAAGGCACCACAAGAACTGGTGCTCAAAGAGGACGAGGAGCGCGAGGAGATAGAAGAGGAGAAGGAAGAGAAGGCCAAAGAGCGCGCTACCGGGTTGCGATAGAGATGAAGTCATCAAGGAACATGTCCGTCGCCTCCACCGGTATGCGAGCGCCGGCACTGGTGGGATGACCGCCGCCATCCACTCCATGCTCGTTGGTGAAATCCTCCACGAACGTGCCTAGGTTCACACCGTCACTCGTGAGCCCTCTCAATGAGATGGCCGTGTGCATCCGACGTTGGTTGAGCATGACCGCGTAGTCGCATCCTCTCTCCTTGGCGACCTCCACCAAAGCTCGAGTGCCGAAGCCATAGAGCGAGCGGTTCTTGTCTTTGCATTGCAGGACGCAGGCCGGGCCGCGGATGCGCATCTGGCTCTCCACTCGGGCCAGGGCCTTGGGCCAGCGCTGCTCGTTGACCACCTGCAGGTAGCGCCTTCTGATCGGACCGATCTCCGAAGGCCAAGCACCATCGGAAAGATGCAAGCAAGCTTGAGTGCGGAACAGATCGTCATCTATGTCCAGGCGCCAGGAGAAGTCCAGCGTCATCGCTTCCTCCGTGATCCGACGCTGGCCGTGGATCTGCATCTGTTCTTGAAGCAGGTCCGTCTCGCAGAACTCCACCAGGTCCGCAATGGCTGCCAGCTTGCGCATCCTCCCGTTCAGGCCAAGGTGATGGTAGAGCACGGAGGCCGCGCTCATGCCTTCTCGGACGATGAGGAGCTTATCCAGATCGGCCGATATCCGATGCGGCTGATGATGGTCGAAGGCCAGGACCTCTGCCCTCTGAGATACTTGACGGAGGTTGATCTCCAACTCCGGGACGATGGCCAGGTCTGCCAGGAATATCTCGCGCGAAATGTGGTCCATGGCCATGGTCCTGGCGCCTGCCGTCGGAGAGGTCACGAAAGAGATCTTGGAGCCCGGAAACGCACATAAGAACATGGCGGCGGAGAGGATGCCATCTACATTACCACGGGTAATAAGATGCTTTTCCCGGTCGTCCCTGGAGAAGCTGTCCATCCCTTCCGACCGAATATTGGCCAGATGAGTATTTTAAATGTGCTGACCTATTTACGTAGCGGGATGGGTTTGGGATTCAGGCTAGGAGCAGGAGATTCCGGGACAAGAAGTGTCGGACCGTATCCGCGGGCCGGCGCAGCCTGCCTGTATGCTCATCGGTTATGCGGCGACCAAGGGACTAGACCTCATGCGGAACAGGAAGGACGAGGACCTTCCAACGCACCCGGTGAGCACATGATGGGCGAAGGTCAGAGGATAGAAGATACGTTTCAGACCGTCGGAAGCAACTATGGCTACGAACTTGTGAAGGCGCAGTTCCGCCCCTTCAAGGAGTTCAAGACCACCTGGGAACGCTGCGGCGCCCAGGCGGATTTCAAAGTGACCGACTATCTGCAGGCGGCGAGCGATGTGGTGCTGGAGGATTTCGCCCATTGCATCTTCAAGCGGATCCAGAAGCGGCGCAGGGAGGTATACACCGACCGGCTGCGCGACTGGCTACGCTCTCAGGAGTTCGTGAGCCGCAACCGACCGCTGTACCTGGATCGATCTCGCAATCTGAGGATGAGCTCCAAGGGTGAGAGCCACGACCTGCAGGCCATGGCCGAACACCTGAGGTCGCAGGGTCTCATCGCCGACTGCCAGGACGCCTACATCTCCTGGACCGACCGACCCAATCGTTTCCGCATGGGCTATTGCAGCCTTCTGATGCGGGTGGTGGCCATCTCCTCCGTTCTCGACTCGGTCAAGGTGCCCGACTTCGTGACCGAGTACGTGCTCTATCACGAGCTGCTGCACTTGGAGTGGGGTATAGACTCGCTCCGGAGCCAGCATGACGTCGCCTTCCGTCGAGCGGAGCGCATGTACCCACGCTGGCGCGAGTCCGAGGACTGGCTGAAGAGGATCGCCTCCGGGCGTTGAACGGGTGTCCTCATGGCCAAAGCCCGCCTCCTCTTCGCTCCTTTCGACATGGATATCTCCTCGGCCGTTCATTCTTCCGTCATGAAGGGGAAGGAGAGGAAGTACCTCAAGGACCTGAAAGAAGGAGATGAAGTCGATCAGTCGGTCTCGGTGAAACAGAAACGCCCTCCCCGACCTTATGCGGGAGGCCGCTTCTTCGAGCTGCGCGTCTCGGACCGCAGCGCTGAGATGAACTTAAAGTTCTGGGGCTCTGGGGACAAGGGTCCATTGGACCAGGTCTACGCATCCTTCGGCGTGGGGGATGTGGTCAAGGTGAGAGGGAACGTGGGCAGATATCGGGACGCGCTCGAGATCTCCGTCTCCCCGGACAAGGGTGGTAGGCTGGAGAAGCTCGCGATGAGCGAGGTGGTGCGGGAGGATTTCGTGGCCCGGAGCGAGCGCGAGCCGGAACAGCTGATGGCCGCCCTGAATCTGCATATACGAGGTTTGAAGGACGAGGGACTGCGAGCCTTGTTGACCGTCTTCTTTTCCGACGAGGAGTTCGTGGAGCGGTTCCGCAACTCCCCTGGTTCGATGTGGATGCACTGCAATTGGATCGGGGGGCTGGCGGAGCACACCTTGAAGGTGGTGGAGATGTGCGAGTTCCTGACCAAGGAATATCCCAAGCTGGACCATGACCTCCTCATTGCCGGCGCACTGTTGCATGACGTCGGCAAGGTGAGCGAGTACGTGGTAACCACGAACATAGACGTCACACCGGACGGCATGCTCCGGGGGCACATCGCCATCGGGGCGGAGATGGTCTCCAGGGCCTGCGACAAGGTGCCAGCCATGAGCGAGAATCTTCGGCTGAAGGTGGTGCACATGGTGCTATCCAGTCATGGAGAGCTCGAGTTCGGCTCGCCCAAGAAGCCCCAGTTCCCGGAGGCATATGCGCTCAACTTCGCCGACGACCTAGATGCCAAGTTGGAGGCGTTCATCAGGATTAAGGAGGATGCCAGGACCGAGGACCCCTGGACATATGACAAGCGATTCGGCCAGGTATATCTGCGCTAGTCCTCTTGTCCCTCGAACCAGTAGGAGCATCTCTCCAGGCCTTTCAGGTTGTCGGGATGCCAAGGGAAGGCGCGGCAATGGTCGCTGCGTGAAGAATGGATGGTGCAGGTCCACTGCCCATCTTTGAGGGTCAAGAACTGGCACTGTCCGTTCTCAGGCAATCCATTGTCGTGATAGAACTCCTTGGCGTCCTCGTCCACGAAAAAGCGCGGCTTGCAACAGTCCCCACATCGGTTGCAGTCTCCGTGACGAACCAGCGCCGGCATGCGAGATGAATGTGCTTAACGGGCTAAACCTTTTTCTGTTCTTGAGTGACGTTCATCTCGCCTCGGACCGTCTTCTCCGGTGCTTGGCTGAGATCGGCCAGGGTGTGTGGTTTTAGCATCACTCTATGAAGACACAGGGCCGGAAAGCGGCCACCACCATGTCGTTGGAATAGCTGGTGGAGGACGCATGCTTCCCTTCCGGTTCGATAGCGTCTTGAGAATGGATCAAGTGAATATCAACGTATGGAACGCTACGACTCTTTTCCATTATCTGGAGAACAAAGCCGGACAAGAAAGCAATGGGAGGGCAGGACCAAGATCGATGCCATTGTCCAAGAAGAGGATGGCCAGTGTGCCCCGGCCGAAACAGATTGGTTCATGGACGGGCGTTGCCCGGATCTCCCCACACTGACCCTGGCCGGGGGTGTTTGTCGTGCACCGGGGTTGTCCTCCAGTCATGACGCGATGTCACATCGCAGTTCCTGCAGGGACCCATATTACGGCGCACTGTGTGCCTCCAGCATTCTGAGGGATCACTGGTCACCCTCGGATTTTTCGGAGGCAGGTCCAACTACGCGCATCCAGTATTTATCTGTTTACTGCTCGCACCCGAAAACTGACCAATCCTTCGTTGAAGGCGGTCTCGAGGGCAAGCATTTTCTTCTCTGCCCTCCAATGATGGGAACAAGATGATAGCGGTCGGCTGCAGCGGGTGGTCCTACGATGACTGGGTCGGGCGCTTATATCCTATGGAATTGGCCAAGAAGAAAGGGGATTGGTTCGCCTACTACGCCCAGTATTTCCGTACCGTGGAGATAAACAGCACGTTCTACCGGCCCCCGAACGAGTTCATGGTGCGCTCCTGGATCACCAAGTCCAAGGACCTGAAAGGGTTCGAGTATTCGGTCAAAATGCCTCAACTGGTGACGCACGAATCCCTGGTCAAAGGCGAAGTGCAGAAGGCCTGCGAACAAGCGGCCTCCTTCGAGCGAATATGCATTCAGCCCTTGGCGGAGGCAGGGAGGTTGGGATGCGTGCTCCTTCAGCTCTCACCCTACTTCAAGAACGAGGGCGACTCGCTGTTGAACTTGGTCAGGGTGCTGGACGCGCTCAAACCTGCAGAGCACGACTACGCGGTGGAATGGCGTCATCGCTCCTGGTTGGATGAGGGTGGACGAGAGGTGAACGCCGCCGCTCTGGAAGCGCTCAAGGAGAGGAACGTTGCCAACGTCCTGGTCGACGGTCCGGGCTTCCCCATCACCCAGGTGGAAACGGCCAATCATGCATACGTGCGCTTCCACGGCCGCAACTACGACATCTGGTATCGGGACGAGCCGGAGGACGATCATCGCCTCAACCGCTACGACTATCTCTACTCCGATGAGCAGCTTGGCAAGTGGCAGCCACGGATCAAAGAGGCGGAGAAGAACGTGGATCGGGTGCGGGTCTACTTCAACAATCATGCTTCTGGCAAGTCCGCCAAGAACGCCTTCCGCATGATGGACCTTCTGGGCATCGAGCACAAGGAGAAGGAGATCAGGCTCCAGGAGCAGCACAAGCTGGGCGGTTTCTGAGCCGCCGACAACGCAAGTTCTTATACGGCACCCATCAATCCGAACGCGGGGAACATGAGGGAGCTTTTTGAGCCCAAGGCCATCGCGGTCATCGGAGCCGCCCGCGAGGAGATGAAGGTGGGGCACATCGTGCTCAAGAACCTCATCGATTCGGGGTTCGAGGGTCCACTGTACCCCATCAACCCTAAGGCGGACGAGATCCTGGGGCACAAGTGCTTCCCCTCCGTTCTGGACGTTCCAGGAGAGATCGAGCTGGCCGTGATCGCCGTGCCCAACGTCTACGTTCCTCGGGTCATGGAGAACTGCGGAAAGAAAGGGATCAAGGTCGCTATCATCATCACCGCCGGTTTCAAGGAGACTGGAAAGGTGGGGGCAGAGCTGGAGATGAAGGTGGGAGAGATCGCTCGTTTCTACGGCGTCCGCGTCCTGGGGCCGAACTGCCTGGGCCTCATCAACCCCCAGCACAAGATGAACGCCACCTTCACGAACAATTATCCGCGCGAAGGCTCGATAGCCATCACCTCGCAATCCGGTGCCATCTGCTCGACCATCCTGGACTGGGCGGAGCACATCAAGGTGGGCTTCTCCAAGTTCGTGAGCGTGGGGAACAAGGTGGACCTGGACGAAGCGGACATCTTGCGATTCCTGCGCGATGATCCGTCCACCAAGGTCATCGGCATGTACATCGAGGGCGTGGACCGGGGAGTGGAGTTCATGCGCGAGGCCTATCTGACCTCGGCCAATAAACCCATACTCGCCCTGAAGGCGGGGAGGACCAGCACCGGAGCGAAGGCGGCGTCTTCCCACACCGGCGCTTTGTCCGGGAGCGACTCGGTGTACGGCGCAGCCATGCTTCAGTCCGGCATGGTGCGGGTGCAGAGCATCGAGGAGCTCTTCGACCTTCTCTTGGCTTTCGCCACCATGCCCCTGCCCAAAGAGGGTGGGCTGGCGATCGTCACCAACGCCGGCGGACTGGGGGTATTGGCGGCGGACGCCTGCAGCGACCACGGCCTGAACATGGCATCCTTCACCCCTGAGACCATCGCCAAGCTGAAGAGCAAGCTGCCGGAGGAGGCGAACTTGTATAATCCGGTGGACGTGGTGGGGGATGCGCGGACCGACCGCTATGAGTTCGCTTTGCGCACTGTCATGGACGATCCCAACGTCTCCTGCGCGCTGGTGATGCTGGCGCCCACCGATATGGTGGACATCCCTTCCGTGTCGCAGTTGGTCGCCTCCTTCGCTGGCAAGACATCCATGCCTCTGGTGGCCGCGTTCGTGGGAGGTGAGGACGTGGCAAAAGGAGTGACGATCCTGAGAGAATCAGGAGTGCCAAGCTACGAGTCCCCGGACCGGGCCATCCGTGCTCTGGCGGCGATGATGGAGTACCGCCGGGCGGTCGAATCTCGGACCAGCAATTCGTTCCTTAGGGTTCCCGGGGATGGAGGTCGGGTGCGCGCCCTGATCCAGAACGCAAGGGGAGAGAGCCGGGTCAGCCTCTCAGAGAAGGAGGGCAAGGATATCTTGGTGGCCTACGGCGTGCCCGTTCCCCAGGAAGGCGTGGCGAAGAGCGCGGAGGAGGCGGCGCGCATCGCTGAAGACATAGGCTATCCGGTGGTCATGAAGATCGAATCCCCGGACATCTTCCACAAAACGGACGTGGGAGGCGTGGCCGTCAATATCGCCAGCGGGGACGAGGTGAGGAAGCAGTTCGATCTGATAACCACCAGGGTGCGCACCCGAATGCCTCAGGCCCGCATCCAGGGCATCTCGGTGCAGAAGATGCTGGTGGGACGAGAGGTCATCGTGGGAATGGTCCGGGACCCGCAGTTCGGTCCGGTGGTCACCTTTGGCCTCGGGGGCATCTTCGTGGAAGTGATGAAGGACGTCGTTCAAAGGATCGCCCCCCTGACCGAGGAGGACGTAAGCAACATGATACGTTCCATCAAAGCCTATCCGATATTGGCCGGGGCGAGGGGCAAGAAACCGGCGGACATCGAGGCCTTGAAGGACGTCATCGCCCGGGTGGCCCAGATCGGAGTCGACTTCCCGGAGATAGCGGAACTGGAGATCAACCCGGTCATCGTCGGGGACGAGGGCCAGGGATGCAGCGCGGTGGATGCGCTTGTGACAATTGGGAGGGAAAGGGAATGAGAAGTCTCTTCATGGGCTCGGTTGTGGAACGATCTGGCAAGAGCATGATCACGCTTGGAATAGCGCTCAATTGCGGCAGGCGGGTCGGCTACTTCAAGCCGTTCGTGGAGAAGCTCATCAACGGACGCGAGTCGTTGGTGGACCAGGACGCCTATCTGATGAAGAGGGCGCTCAAGCTCAAGCCAAAGGAGGAGGAGCTTTGCCCCTTCGTCTACGACGTGCTCAGACCGGTCTCCATGTCCTCGATCGTCGAGGCGTACGACCGTCTGAGCAAGGACTGCGAGTTGATGCTGGTGGAGGGGACGAGGGACATAGTCACCGGCTGCTTGCACGGGATCTCGGGCATGGCCATAGCGTCCGCCGTGGGGGCGGAGGTGGTACTGATCTCCACCCCGCAGCCTTCAGCGCTGGACAAGATCGCCATGCTGGTGCGCATGATGCAAGCTCAGAACATCCCGTTCAAAGGGGTCATCTTGAACATGTGCGACGACCCGGCGATCAAGCTCATGCTCGAGGAAAAAGGAGTAAAGGTCCTGGGGGTGGTGCCCGAAGTACCAGAGCTCAAGCGCTTCACGGCCCGCGAGGTGCGGGAGGCCGTCAACGCAGAGGTAGTGGTGGAGAACGGCCTGGACAACGTGGTGCAAGAGGTCATGGTCGGCGCCATGACCCCCGAGACCGCGCTCACCTACATGCGCCGCGTGCCCAGGAAGGCGCTCATCACCGGCGGCGACCGGGCGGACATACAACTGGCAGCGCTCTCAACGGACACCTCTTGCCTGGTCCTCACCGGAGGGCTGTATCCGGCCAAGCAGGTGGTGGCCAAGGCCTATGAGGAAGGCGTCCCGATACTGCTCACGCGCTACAACACGCTGGAGGCGGCGGAGATGGTGGACCATCTAATCGCTCGCATCGACCCTGGCGACAAGGAGAAAGTGGAGCGCATAAGGAAAATGATCGGAGCATCCGTGGATATGGCCGCGCTATTGAAATGATGAACCTCAGTTGGTGACCAGGACCTCGCTCGAGCCATCCTCCTTCTCCCGCACCAGGATGGCGCCGTTGATGAGGTCCTTCATATCCTCCACATGGGTGATCAGCACGATCTGGCTGAACTGCTTGGAGAGCTGATCGAACGCGTTCACGATGTTGCGCTTGCGCACCTGGTCCTGGGACCCGAAGATCTCGTCCAGGATGAGGAAGTTGAGGGCGTTCCCGGAACGCTCGCTGATCATCTTGGATATGGCCAGGCGCAGGCAGAGATTGGCCAGGTCTGCTTCCCCCCCGGAGAAGCGGTCTAATGGATACTTCTTTCCCCCGTCCAGGACCTCGATCTCGTATTCGTCGTTCAGCTCCATGCCCGCGTACTTGGATTCGGTCAGCTCCTGGAACAGCTTGGAGGATATCTGGGAGAGCGCGGGGGTGATGCGGGCGATGACCTCCGACCTGAAGACCCGCATGGCATCGCTGAGCGCGTTCTGCTCCTGAAGCTTCCTGGTGCCGGCGGAGGCTCTCTTCTCGAGAGCTTCCACCTCCTCCAATTGCCCTCGGATCGCCGCGGCCTCGTTCTCCTTGCCCGAGAGCTCCGCCTGCTTTCGGGCGATCTCCTTGCTCTTGAGCATGGCGGCATCGGCCGCTCCGTCCACCTCGGACTGCGCTCGCTCCAGGTCGCCCTCGTGGTAGCCTATGCTCTCGACTTTGGTAGTGGCGGACCTGGTCTCTTGTCTGAATACCTCCAGGACCGATCTTGCGTTCTTCAGCGCCTTCTCCAGATCGGTGGTGCGCTGTACCTGCGCCGTCAGCTCCTGGCACCGGTCCGCGGCCGACCTGAGCTTGGTCAAGCTGCCTTTGAGCTGCAGGTATCTAGCTTCGTCAAAATCGATCTCCCCTATCTCGCCCGATCGACGCAGCAACCCTTCCCTCTCCGCCTCCAGTTGTGAGCGTTGAGCGGTCCGCTCCCGCGACCGGGATAGCAGTTCCACCTCTCTTTCCCGGTCCGCGACCAGCTTCTTCCTCCTCTCTTCCAGGGCCTTGGCCCGCTGCATCGATTGCTCGGCCTGTGTCTGCAGGCCAGACCTCTCCAGGTCCAACTGCTTCCGCTCGGCGCTCTTGTCGCTCTGTTCCTGGCCAAGCTTGGTCAGGAGGGACGAATGCTGGTCCCCCATCCGCCGTTCGCAGGTGGGACAACAGCTCTCCGGCCCTAGCCGTGAGATCTCATCCATCTTCTTCTTCAGGGCATCCATCTCCCTTTGGAGGCGGCGGGCCTCGCTCTCCTTTCCCTTGGCACCCTCCGACCGTTCCTTGGCCTGTTCCATGAGCTCGCTGAGGTTCTTCTCCACGCTAGCAAGGTGGCCGGATGGGTCCTTCAGCTCCTTGAGCTCGATTTCCGTCCTCTTGCAGTCCTCCTCGATGCGCAGCCGGTCCCGGTCCACGACGCTCAGCCTTGCCTGGATGCCCTTCCTCTCCTCGTAGGAGCGCAGGACGTTCTCGAATTTCTCCTTCTCCTGCACCGCCTTCTCGTATTCCTCCTTGGCAGGGGTTAGCCTGGCCAGTTCCTCCTTCTTCTCGCCCAAGGAGCGAAGCTCTCCTTCCAGCTCCGCTTCGGATCGCTCCCGTGCCTTCAGTTCCATCTCCTTGCGCATCAGGTCGTCGCGGGCGGAGCGGTAGCGTTCCTGGATAGTCGATATGCGAGAGCGATCCCCTTTCTTCTCTTCGACCTTCGACTCAAAGGAGATGAGCTGCGTCCTCAGCTCTTCCATCTCGGACCTCAGCTTCTTGCGCCATATCTCGACCGCCTCCAGGTTCAGGAGGAGCGCTGGGCGCTTCATCCCTCCATCTGGTTGGACGAGGGAGGCCTGCAGCCCCTTGAGCTCGCTCTCTATGAGCCGGGCGTCCTTGTCGATCTCAGTGACCACCTTGTCTAGTACATCCACTTCCAGCATGCGGCGCACCAGCTTCCTGCGTTCCTCAGCGCGCAACGAGCTCAGCGCGTTCAGATCTTTTTGTTTGGCGAACACCGAAACGAAGAAGGCGCGGTGGTCCATGCCCAGCCTCTCGATCATGGCGTCCGTGACTGCGGTATCTCCTTTCGCCAGTAGCTTGCCGTTCACGGTCAGCGAGGCATCGAGCGCGTTCCTCTGCCCCTTCATGATGCGCTGCAGACGGTAGCTCTCACCCTCCAGCTCGAATTCCAGGGTCACGGAGCAGTCCTCGTTGGGCCCGGCTCCGGAGAACTTGACCCCCTCCTTGCCGGTGCGGACGATGCTGCCTTCGTTGCCGTAGATGGCCCAGGCGATGGCCTCCACCAGCGACGATTTGCCTGAGCCGTTGCGGCCGATTATCCCTACGATGCCTTCGGGGAACTCCACCGCGGCCTGGCGGAACTTGCGGTAGTTGCGCAGCTCCATGTACCTCAATCGGATTCTTCCAGCCCCCTCTGCAGATACTCCAGGCCTTTGCTGCGCAGTCTCTCCTTGTCAACCTTCTCCACGGGATAATGATCCAGGAAGGAGACGAACTCCTTCTCCAGCGAATCGATGTAGGTGCTGGCGCTCTGAAGGGAGACGCCCTCCTGCACCACCTCGAAGCGGGCGTCGAAGTGCATGGCCTTGGCGGTGGCGGAGCGGAGCCAGGCATGGTCGATCGCCCGGTAGACCGGCGATGTCACGTTCCTCACTATCAGGCGGACCAGCTTTCCATCGAGCTCATGTGATTCGATCTTATTCTTCAGCTCCCGGCGAAGCTCGTCCGCGTCCATCCTCTTGGCGTCGATGGGCGGAAGATCTAGCATGGGACGAGGGTGCAGAGGCACGAACTCCTTCTTGCCCTTGGCCAGGTCAACCATGACGAAGCCTTTCTTGTCCCGCGCCTCTGAGAAAGAGAGCCGCTCCGTCGAGCCAGAGTAGGTGGCGTTCCTGGTCACGTGCACATAGCCGTGATAATGCCCAAGCGCTATGTAATCCAGTTTCTCGTTCAAAGCGGAGACGGGCAGCATCAGCTCGTTGAACTCCCCCATGCGGAACTCCTGGATGCTTGCGATGCCGACATGCATCATGCCCGCGTTCAAGTGCGAGCCCGACGGTCTCATCTTCTCCGCTTCCCTTTGCAGCACCTCCCCTTCGCAGTGGGGCAGGGCGTGCACCATCAGCCCGCCCAGCTCGATGCTCTCATATTCGCCCTTGTACACCGGATGGACGTCCTTCAAGTGCTCGAAGACCTTGAACACGCTACCGGTCTCCCGCAACTTCGGAGTGGAGTGGTTCCCGGCGATGACCACCACCGGGATGCCCACCTGGGAGACGCGCGCGAACTGATCGAGAGTGAACGACAAAGCTCGGTTCGACGGGCGCACGGAATCGAACAGATCGCCCGAGTGCAGGAGCGCGTCCGGCTTGAGCTGGATGACCTTGTCCACGCATTCCTCGAACGCCCGGTAGAAATCCATCTCCCGCAGGTTCAGCCCGGACTGCTCGTCCACTCTGCCGAAGGCCGAGTAACCCAGATGCGTGTCGGAGACGTGAGCGATCCTCATCTGTGCACCAGTTCGCCCCCAACAACGGCATGCGCTCTAAAAGGGATTTCTCAGACCGTCCCGAAAGTGCTAGGACCTTTCCTCTTCCTGGCCTTCGACGATGTTCGCAGCCAGCGCATCCTGCAGCCGCATGTACCCAGAATGGAAGAAGTCCCAGAGCAGGTAGCCGAGGAGGACGCCGATGAGCACGAAGATGAGCACCACTCCTGACTGGTATTGATCGAACACATAGGCGAAGGGCACGATGGCGAGCAGTATCACCACCACCACCAAGAGCCGCACCAACTTCTTCAGCATGCGGTAGACCAGGGTGCCGCTCAATGTCTGGTAGGATTTGGTGTCCAGGGCGCTGGCCGCCAGCAGTCTGACGACGTTGCGCATCTTGTTCACCATGCTGATCACCACCGGCATCGATAGGGCGATGGTGACCACCAGTGCCAGCACCGAAGGGATGATACCGATGGCGCGCGCGATCGGGTCGAGCACCAGGCTGAAAGCCAGAAGCACGCTGCTCAGGAACGAGATGAGCACTATGATGATCAGGTCCACGAAGATCCAAAAGAGTTCTCGGCGGACCTGCCTGCGTTTCTCAGCGGACAACGCCAATCGTCTTCGCACGTCCATGCGCACGCCTTCGATGACGCGCATGGTGCCGAGGATGCCTTTGGGAGTGTGCGTGACGAACCAGTTGAACCACCTGGGAGCGCGGTTGATGCACACTGGAAGGAGGACCATGGTTATGAGCGCCGCTCCTATGACAGCGGAGTAGAAAGCGTCCGTGAGCGCCCCTGCCTCGTTGCCTTGTTTGGCGATGATGAAGGAGAACTCGCCCATGGCCACCATGCTCGCACCTGCCAGGAATGACGTTCGCACCGGCATGTTAGAGATGTAGGATCCGAGGGTAACAGCGAACATCTTGCCCAAGATGAACACCAGGGCGATGACGATAGCGGGAACGATGTTCTTCAGAACCAGCAATGGCTGGACGAGCATGCCGATGGAGACGAAGAACACGGCCAGGAACATCTCCTTGATGGGCGCCACCTTCTGTTCCACGTGCAGATGCGCCCTGGCATGTCCGATGATCACGCCCATGATGAAGGAACCTATGGCCACGGAGAGCCCGATCTGGTTCGCCACCAATGCCATGCTGAACGACAGCCCCAGCGCCACCAACAAGAGCGTTTCGCTACTGTAACCCCGGTCCACTCGGTCGATCAGCTTCGGCACGACCGCCAGACCGAGCACGAGGGAGAAGCCGATGAAGAGCAGGATCACCACCAGGATGGTGATGGTGGCGGAGAGCCGGGGCACTTGCCCGGTGAGAAGAGGAGAGGTCATGGTGAGCAGGATGACCGCCGCCAGGTCCTCCACGATAAGAATGCCGATGAGCGATTCCACGTACTCCTCCTTCAGTTTGCCCAGTTCTTTGAGCACGCTGAGAATGACGGCCGTGGAACTTATGGAGAGTATCGCCCCCATGAAGATCGATTCCACGAAGGAGTAGCCTAGGACGTGGGCCAAGGTGAAACCGATGCCCAGCATCGCGCACACCTCCACCCCCCCGGCCAGGATGGCGAAGGAGCCGATCTTGCGCAGGCGGTTCAGGTTGAACTCCAGTCCGATGGAGAACATGAGCAGCACGATGCCCAGGTTGGCCAGGAAATCGATGGTGTCCATGTCGAACTGCAGTACCGATCCGATGCCTCGCGGACCGAGGATCATTCCCGCCGCGAGATAGCCGATGACCGCGGGAAAGCGGAGCTTGGTGAACACCACTGACGAAATCCCAGCGATGACCAGGATGAGCGCGATCTCGAGCAACATGTGCGTGCTATTGTCCATCGCTCTCTCCGTCTGGCGTCAGTGGTCCCAGGCCTAAAAGAACTTCCTGTCGGTGGTCGGTTTTCTGGGGTCCTGGGTCTCCTTGGCCTCCGCTTGGTCGATCTCCGCCTGCACGTACTCCTCGCAAAGATGGATCTTGACCGGCACCGCGAAGGGCGTGAAGGGAGAAGCGAATGTAATGAAGATCCGAAGTCCCTTCACCCGAGTTCGCTCCTGCTCGCAGCCCTCTCCTCCACCGAAAAGTTATTTCAATCACTGGTGGATAAAGCCGCGCGATGAGTCCAGACCCGCAGCGGTTCGGAATGTCAGAAAAGAAGACCCGACCTAGGGTCAAAGTCATAGGCGTTGGCGGAGCAGGCTGCAACGTCGTGGCCGAGGGGCCTTTGGAGGCGGTGGCCGTCTGCAAGCTGGAGGAGGGGCCCGGAGCAGCTCGATTGCAGACAAGATGCGTGCTGACCAGGGACCATGTTCGGCTGTTCAAGACCACCTCTCCCCAGATGTTCAGCGCCATCGGGGGGGACCTGAAGAGCGGCCTGTTCTCGCGCATCGGGGAGGCGGACATCATGTTCCTCTTCGCCGGCCTGGGCGGAGAGACCGGAAGCAACGTCACTCCCGCTCTGGCGAACATCTGTCGCCGGCACTGCAAATTGGTGGTGGTCTCCGCCGCCCTGCCCTTCTCCGTGGAAGGGGGAGAGAGGCATTACATCGCCACCCAGTCCATGGAGAAGATCCTCGAGCACTCGGACATGTTGATATCCTATGCCAACGACTGCCTGCTCAAGATCGCCCCCAACCTGCCTTTGAGGAAAGCCTTCAGCGCCATGGACATGATCATGATGGCGCCGGTGCTGGAGCTGGCTTCAGCTCTCACCCTGGAGGACCTGGGCCAAGTGCGCTCTGACTTCTCCTCCTGCAAGCATATCCGCGCAGGGATAGGCATCTCCGGCGAGCTGGACCGTGAGCTGCGAGCAGTGGAAGAGGCGTTCACCTCCCCCTGGTTCGATTTCGAGCTGAAGGACGTCAAATCCGCTCTCGCCGTGATCTCGGCATCTTTCACCGACGAGGGGCTGCAGGCCAAGATCGCCCAGGACATCGCTTTTCGCGTTCCGAACGCGAGGGTCAGGTTCGCCGGACGGTTGGACCCGGAACTGGGGGATCGCATCCGCGTCCTTGTACTGTTGGGCGTGGGGGAGCGAAGACCTTAGCCCTTTCATTCTTTGATGATCTCGGGCGGCGCCCCGGCCATCTTGACCAATGCCTCCGCCTCCATGAAATGCAGCTTACCTGGGACGACCAGGGTATGCAACGGCGGACCCAGGTCCATTTTGACCACTTCCGCAGCATAGCCGGCCACGAGCTTCTCCGTCGGCGAACCGACGCGGGCGGCGGCGCATACGAGGCTGTCTGCCTGCATCAATCCGCCCCCCAGCCTCTTCTCCGCATCCAAGAGCCATTGCACGCCTTCCGAAGCGGACATGAAGCGACCCTCTGCCTCCCGGATGTCCAGGAGCACGAGCGAATGCAACCCTCGCTTCTTGTTCTCCAGGATTTTCTCGTACGGGCTGGCGGGCAAGAATTTCTTCTCTGGGAAGGGCAGGGTGATGGTTCGGCCGAACTTATAGGGCTGCAGGCCGAACGCCGAGGCGCAGGCGGTGAATATCGAGACCCCGTGCACCAGGGAGGTAGAAATGCCCTCCTCCATCGCCCTCAGCCTCATGTCCACGTGCGTCGTTGCCGCCATGGTGTCCCCGGCGGTGACGAACGCCACCTTCCTGGAACGGGCGGCCTCGATGACCTCCTCTCCCTCCTCTACGTCCACCCGCTCCAGGACCCTGACCTCCTTTCCGATCAGGCGCGAGAGCTCGTCGACGTTCGAATCGATCAGCTTGGAGGTGTAGAACTCCGCGAATACCTGGTCGCATCCCTTGAGAACCTCGAGCGCCCTCAGGCTCATGTCCTGGACGCTGCTCAGCCCTAAACCGACAAATACCAATTCGCCCATGCCATTCACCGTGCGGTCCCTGTGCTTGAAGGTTCCCAAGGGAGAAGGGGAGTCGGTTCGTAAAATACTTTTAGAGAGCGGGCTGCTGGACATCTCTCTAAAGGTCAGGCGGGTCGACGATCACATTCTTTTTCCACTCCTGTCTCCCGAGGTGGGCAGGCTTGGCCATGAGGTCCTGGAGGAGGATTTCATGGAGAGGAGCGTGGCAGAGGCGGACTTCGCTCGCCTTGCACACGTCCCGGAGCAGCTGAGAGATCTCATCCCTTCCTCGTTCGACGTCATAGGGGACGTGGCGATCATGAAGCTGCCAGAGGAGCTGCTTCCTTATTCCAAAGAGGTCGGGGGAGCGCTGAAGCAGGCGTTCCCTAGGCTGCGCACCATCGCATTGGACAAAGGGGTGAAAGGCGAGCTCCGGGTGAGGGACCTGGAGGTGATCGCTGGGGACGAAGTGCTGGAGACCGTGCACACGGAATACGGCATCAAGTTGCTGGTCGATCCATCCAAGGTCTATTTCAATCCCCGGCTGGCGAATGAGCACATGCGCGTCGCCTCTCTCGTCCACGACGACGAAGTGGTCCTGGACATGTTCGCTGGCGTGGGGCCTTTCGCCATCATGATCGCTCGGCACGCGAATCCAAGCATCATCTACGCCGTCGATCTCAACGCCGACGCGATATCGTACATGAGGCGAAACATCGAGCTCAACAAGGCGGACAAGGTCATGGCCATCGAGGGCGATGCCAGGGAGGTCATCTTCGATCTGCCGAACGTGGACCGTATCGTCATGAACCTGCCGCACTCCGCCATGGACTTCTTCCCCGATGCGCTCATCAAGCTCAACTTCGGAGGCACCATCCACCTCTACCACATCTGCGAGCGCGACGATATCGGCCAAGTGCTGGACGAGCTGCTCACTCGGGCAAGAGGAATGGGCGTGATGGTGGAACTGGTGAGGCAGGAAGAGCTGAAGACCTACTCGCCGTCGATGAGCGTCTACTCACTTGACCTTGTCCTTAGCAAGTGGTGCTAGGGTGATGCCTTTCTGCCCCTGGTAGTGGCCGCTTCGCTTCTCGTAGGTCATCTGCACCTTGGAGTGCATGGTCTCGAAGCACATTTGCACGAAGCGAGAGCCAATAGGTATCTCCACCTCCACGCTGGAGGCGTTGAAGCCTGCGAACGTGAGCGTTCCATGGAAGCCGGCATCGATCTTGCCCAGCCCGACCAATATCCCTTTTCTGATCCACGACGTCCGAGTCCAGAGCTGTGCCGCCAGGTCGTCCGGCAGTTCGACATACTCGATGGTCGAGACATAGAACATGGCCTTGGGCGGCACCTTGGCCTTGCCTTCTTTGAACGAGATCCCAAGCTCGGGCAGCGAGAGCTCCGCGATCCGGAGATCGTAGCCATTGGGCGTGAGCGAGCCTTCGTGATAGTCGTGGATACGGAGCGCGCCCTCCTTCATTCTTGCCAGGATCTCGTGGTCGGCGAGGATGCACATGCCTGCCGCATGGTCGAGCGAAGCCTTAATCGTTGCATTTCTTCTGGAGCCTGATAGGCCGGATCCTCTTGTGGGCGTATCGGTCGTTCGGAGTCGCACCAGTAGTCCATTTCGATTCGAAGTAGGCCAGCATCGATAGGCTTGAATGTAGGAGCAGAGTTACGATTGAGGAAACAACGGACGATTCTGTCGCAATGATTCCGATTGGGTCGCTTTTCTGCAAATCAATAAATACCGCCCTGTCCATCATGTGTCAGTTGGATGATACATCCAACTATGCTGGGCTGAGCTCAAGCATCATAGTAGGACATCCTGGAGGGGGGAAATTGGAATCATCGAAGCGTACGATCATCATCGCCATCGCGGTCGTTGGCATCCTTGTGACCGCGGGCCTGGTCATGCTCGTTGGCAACAAGCCGGCGTCGGGAGAGAACTTCAACGTCACCATGACCGACGCTCTGGGACGCAAGGTCAACCTGACGCATCAGCCGGAGCGCATCGTCTCCTGTGCTCCTGAGATCACCGAGCTGGTCTATGCCATGGGGCAGGGAAGCAAGCTGGTCGGCGTGACGGGATATTGTGACTACCCTCAGGACGTAGTGGACAGAAAGGCGGCCCAGACCGTCAAGGTCATCGGTGGATTCTCCACGCCCAAGGCGGAGGAGATCGTCGACCTCATCCCTGACCTGGTGCTCGTGACCGCCTGGATGGCCCAGCATGTCGAATTGGCAAATCAGCTCGAGGGCCTCGGTCTGTCGGTCGTCGCCCTATACGAGGGAGCGACGATCAACCGCGTCTACGACAACATCCGCCTGGTCGGTTCCGCTCTCAAGATGGAAGGACAGGCGGCAAGCTTGGTGGGCGAGATGCAGAAGAAGATCACCGCCATCCAGGGGAAGATCGACTGGGCCAAGCCTCAGGCGAAGGTGTTCTTTGCGGTTTGGCTGGAACCGATCTACACTGCCGGTGCTGGAACGTTCATCAACGAAGTGGTGCAGTTCGCCGGGGGCGCGAACGCG
>Ga0315295_10000334_pt1 | contig 39827 bp, 35 predicted proteins | sample YL17G14_0_MG_FD_204453 | JGI IMG/M metagenome (GOLD analysis project Ga0315295, IMG submission 204453) | Sediment microbial communities from Yellowstone Lake, YNP, Wyoming, USA - YL17G14_0 | ecosystem: Environmental > Aquatic > Freshwater > Lake > Sediment | place: USA: Wyoming | collected...
CATGGGCAACTGTATCGTTGACGGATTTGAAAACATACTTGCGAAATTTGGTGGGATCATTCTCATTCTGCCAGGTCACCTTATGCGTCCGGGCCAGGCAGTTGACAAATATCGTCTTCGCCTCTTCAGCGATGGGGGCCCCGGCCAAGGCATTGGAACTGGCGGCACAACCCAAAATAGCGTCCACCTTATCCTGTTTAGTGAGTTTTTTAAAAGTCTCCACCACATTGGCTACGGCCCCTTCGTCGTACTTGGAGAGCTCAATCTTGCGTCCCAATATGCCTCCCTTGCCGTTCCAAAGGGGCACTAACAGATCCAGCATTTCATGGCCGGGTAAGCCATAGGATGTGGCTGGCCCGGTAATGAAGGCCACAACGGCCAGCTTGAAGGGTTCTTTGGGGGCTGTTTGGGCAACCGCTTTCTGCACCGAACTGTCGAGAGCCAGGCTGCCGGCGACGGCTCCTGCACCCATGACTTTGAGAAAATCCCGACGCCCCAGGCCCATTTCAGCGATCTTGTCTTGTCCTTTTCCCATCTCCAGACCTCCTTTCTTTTTTTTACTTCCTTCCTCCAATGAAGTAGAACTCTTTCTTCGAAAGAAGTACGCCTTCCTCTACCACCCATTAATTCAACCGGCACTTGGCTGAAAGGACGTAATTCATGAAGGGGGGAGCGATCCTTAGTCATTAATAATAAATACTACAATGGAAGTCAATAGAAATAGGTGAACGTGTATTTTGTAAACAGACATGGATGATTGTCGCTCACTTTTGTCACGGGCCAGTTAGGAGGCGAGGAAGTTCCTCAGCCCAAAAAGAAGGAGGGCGGAGCTCCTTTTTGAAAAGGTCTACCTTCCTTCGATCACAGGTTATTACTTCCAAAGTTTATCCGGCGGGATGTAATTCTTGAGGAGCGCTTTCCCGTTTTCATCTACGAGCCGAGCGATCTTCCCATCTTTCTGGTACTGAGCCTGGAATAAAGGCCAGTATCCCGGGTAGATTTTCCAAGGGACCCCAAGACAAAAGAATAGATGAGCATGACTTGAATGGTTTCCCACATGGACCCGTTACTCCCTTGTCGTAGTAATAAGCAAATCTACGGCTGGATTCACCTGTCTACAATTTAAGTAGACTGTCTTTTATAATAAAAGGGAAAATTTTGCCGGCTTTTTTATGGAAAATTATCAAGAGTAATCCTGAACCCATAAAAGGCAAGAGAAAGCTTGAATATCATTCAGATAAAAAATTTATTTTTTACGGAGCAACTCCGGGAAGCTTCCAAATATTGGGTTACAGGGCAGGGATTTCCTGGCATACCAGGCGCAAGGCTTTAAGCAGGGCATTGTTCTCCCTGCGGCTGCGCACGGCGATACGGAAAAAGTAGGGACCGATGTGGTGAAAGGAATTGCAGTCGCGAATGAGGATTCCATGGGGAATCAGTTTTTCCCGGAGCTCGGCGGCGCTGAGGTTGAGGGAGGGATGTAGTTGGACCAGGAGATAATTGGCTGCGCTGGGATAGGGAACAAACCCAGGAATGGAGCGGAGACCATGGATTAAACGATCGCGTTCTTGATGGACGAAATTCTTTGTTCGGGTGATGTAGCGCTCATCCCTCAAACTCTCCACGGCTGCAATCTGGGCCAGGGTATTCACCGTCCAGGGTTCCTTATTCCGGGAGAATTTATGAATGACTTTCTGGTTAGAGATCATGTAGCCTACCCGCAGGCCGGGCAAGGCAAAGAACTTGGTCAAGGACCTGAGAAGGATGAGCCGCGAGGAGGTCCCTGCCTCCCTCCTCAGAGATTCCTCCTCGACGAGGTCGATGAAAGCCTCATCTAGAATGAACCAGACCTTCTCCCGCTCTGTCTGGGCTAAAATTTTTCGGAGATCCTCCTTCTCCGTTAGAATCCCAGTAGGGTTGTTGGGGTTACAGAGATAGAGAGCATCGTAACCCTGGGTCAAGGCGAAAAGAAGGCTCTCTACGCTTAGCTCGAAACCGTCTTCCTCTCGGGTCTCAAAGTAATGAATGCTGCACTTTCCCCCGACAGACGATCTCTCCAGGGCGGTTTCATATTCGCTGAATGCCGGAGTCACGACGAGGGCCCGTGAAATCTTCAGGACGCGAGGGATCGCATAGATAAACTGTGTAGAACCAGCCCCGGGCAGGATTTGGTCCTCCGGAAGCCCGTGGAATTGGGCCAGAGCTTGGGCCAGGGCGGAACACTGAGGATCGGGGTAGTGAAGAACGGCCGAAAGGCTATCTCTTAGCTTCTTTTCAGCTTTTTTAGAGAGTCCGAGGGGATTGATGGAAGCACTGAAATCGATGATCTCTTCCGGGTTCAGGCCCAACCCCTTAGCGATTTCATAAATATTTCCGCCGTGGATCTTGTTCAAAAGACCACCTCTACAAAAGGGTTCGAGGATTCCAGGGTTCTATGGGCAAAAAAATGTTGCGTGTTGAGTGTTAAGTTTCTAGGCATAGCGCCTTGCCCCTCACGCCTTACGTCATTAGCCTTGACCCCTCGACCCCTGTTTTTAGAAATTAAACCACAAAAGATCACTTGCTGCCAACGAAAAATCCCCGCCACCCTTGATACGGAATTCGCGGAATTTCCGCAAAAGTTAGGTGGTGCTCACCTGGGGAATCTTGTCTTTTTGAGCTGAACCACCGCTTGGCAGGTGTTACGAGGGGAGAAAGATATGTTTGATCTACGTTTCCTTTTTGCCGGTGAATGCATGCGAATATTCCGCTCTCTATCTGAAGGTTCTATATAATAGGGATAGGGAGGTACCTCACGGTACCTCTCCTCCCACACCAGCGTGCATGTCCAACCTTCTGGCTTTTTCACCACCCTTGCGCGTCCGGGGTTCAGGACCACATACCGGCAAAGCTCAAGAAGATATTTCTCCTTTTGTACCAGATTCGCCTTAAGCCGTCCCAGAAAGATGTTACCCCTCTTGGTGCCTAAACAACGCGATTAATTTAAACATTTTTCAACCGGTGCCGAAAAGAATGAAATTAGATTTTATCAATTGATAAATTCATCTTGACAAATTTTTTATATGGTATTAAATATAAATTTGTGAGTTTTTCGCTTTCTTAACAGGAGTATGGCTATTTGGACCAGGGTAAAAGGGAGAAGGTCGCAAAATTTTTGAAGGAATTCAAGAAGATTGCTACGGCCGGCCGGGGTCTCGACTTAATACCACGGGCAGAAAACATTGCGTGTCTTGCAGAATTACGGATAACGAAGAAAAACCAGAAAGAAGAAATCATGAATCTCACGGTAGATGATTATTGCGAAGGACCGGAACCCGATAAAGATAGACCCGGAGAAGTCTGGCTGTTTGGGAAGCGAATCAGCGGCAAAGAGGTGTATATCAAACTCAAGATCGCCCAAGTGGGTAAAGAAACGATAGCTAAATGTCTGTCCTTCCATCCGGCAAAACATCCACTTTGTTTTCCCTTTAAGCCTGGAGAAGGGGGTGATAAAAAGTGAAAGGGATTTGTCCGCATTGTGAAAAGGAGACCAATCTTGAATTGGTTCGTTCGGAAGAGGAAATTAAAGTCCGGGGAGAGTTAATCAAAGTCGATGTGGAATATTACAAGTGTAAGGCCTGCGGCAAAGATTTTGATGATCCTCGTTCCGATGACGATCCGCTGGACAAGGCCTACCGGGAATATCGACGCCGCCATGGCATGATGCAGCCGGAGCAGATTCGCGATCTGAGAAGAAGGTATGGTCTTACCCAGAACGAAATGAGCAGCTTACTGGGATGGGGAGGGGCTACTCTGAGCCGCTATGAAAACGGAGCCCTGCAAGATGAGACCCACGAAAAAACCCTACGCTTGGCCGCGGATCCCCGCAACCTTTTGAAGTTAATCGAAGGTACACCCGAGGCCCTTTCAGAAGAAAAGAGGGCGCGCCTTACCAAAGAATTGAAGGCGGCCGAAGAGGAAGCATTCTCATTTGAGAGGCTCTATGAGGAGCGTTTTGGGAAATATGAGGGAGATGAATACAGCGGCTTCAAAAAACTCGACCTGGCTAAGCTTTTCAATGCCATAATTTATTTCTGCAAAGGGGGTGTTCTCAAAACTAAATTGAATAAGCTCCTTTTTTATGCCGATTTTAAACACTTCAAGGATTATGCCTTATCGGTCACCGGAGCCCGATACGCACATGTCCCCTTTGGCCCAGCGCCTGACCAGTATGCATATTATCTTGCCACCCTCCTCGAAGAGGGCGCTATAAAGGCCGAAGAGGTCGTTTACAACGAAGAGGCCATAGGGGAAAAGTTTACTTCGGGAAAAGAGCCGGATCTATCATTATTCTCCGATAGTGAGCTTAAAATTCTCGCTTCCGTGAAGGATTATTTCAAGAAGTTTAACGCGAAAAAGATAACGGAGTCCTCCCATCAAGAAAAAGGTTACAGGGAAACTCAAACGGGGCATCTAATTTCATACGCCTACGCCGAGGATTTAAAGATCTAACCCCCGCCTTCTTTCGTTCAGTGGCGGAGGGATAAAGGCATAAGGAAAAGAACATTAGGAGTAAAGCTGTGAGCTTCTTGAGAAAGCGGTGGGTTAGTTGCACAAGAATTTAAGATCTCTGTAGGGGCGAAGGGCGGTCCCCCCTTTGTGGTCAGGGTTTTTAGAACCTTGACATCTTCGAAAAAATGGTGATAATTTCAGCTTGTCCCCACTGGAGGAGGGAGGCCCATGCCAGAGGCTAACCCCGCACCATCTTTGTCCAATCCAATCACCCGATACCCACGAATCGCGCCTGAGCCTACTCAGAAACCGAAACTTCTGGACCGTCTCCCCGAATCCCTGCGCTCCCACCATTCTTTTGCTACACATTTGTTAGAAGAGGATTACGATATCCGAACGGTCCAGGAACTTCTGGGGCATAGCGACGTGAAGACGACGATGATCTATACCCATCTGATGTTCAGAGCTGGAAGACAGGCGAGGAGTTCGACATCTGGCACGGGGACTTCCTGGATATCGAGGACACGATCAAGCGGCTACAGGCGACGCGCTACCTGCATCCCTGAGCCTTCACGTTCGGCAATCACATTGACTGAAGAATAAACCTATCGCCTGGACATTTTTGAGGAGGATAACAGATGGGACGGATAGTAGCCTCAGTCAAGATCGAAAACCCTTCACATCCCGACGTCAGGATTCGGTGCGATGCCCTCGTCGATACGGGAGCATCATTCATGGTGCTTCCGACCGCTTGGCGAGACCGCCTTGGAGAATTGGACAATGTCGGAAGGGTCCAATTGGAAACCGCCACCCAGGAGACTGTTGAAGGGGAAGTTTGTGGGCCGGTCCGAATCCAAATCGAAGGCTTCCGTCCTATTTACAATGAAATGTTATTCGTAGATATGAAGCCAGAGAACGGCGAATATGAACCACTGATTGGGTACGTCATTCTGGAGCAATCGCAAGCGGCCGTGGACATGCTTGGCCATCGTCTCGTACCCGTAAAACGGATGGACCTGAAGTAGGAGGCCAAAATGAGCTCCTCGCGGACTGGTGAAAGCTTTGCCCCTGCTAGCCGGTGAGCCCCTCCGGCGCCAGAAGGAATTCTATGAAAAGGAGACCGATGTCGGAAATCCTGAAGCCGGTTATGCGGAGCGTTCGCAGGACAAGATGGATGAAGCGTAGAATATTTTCTATCGGGCTAAGAATTACATGTTTAGAAAGGGAGGATTCTTTCTCCAATCCAGGAAAGTAAGACGGAAAGTATCAGCATGCAAAGAGAAGATAGATACAGGATCTTCCAGGATTCCCGTACATCTGTCAGGTCGATCTCTTTTTTGCGGTCACCGATGAATGGCTTCGGGCTGGGCTGGCCGAAGTAATAATTCAACCCTCCCAGCTGCACTCCCAGGGCCCCGGCCATGGCCGCTTCCGGCCACGCACTGTTCGGGCTTTCATGCTTCCTGCGGTCCCGCCACAAGATGCCCAGGGAATTCCTCCACGGTTTGCGCAGCAGAAAGGCGGAAAGGACGATGAGCAACCCGGAAAGCTGCGCGGGGATGAAATTGGCCGCATCATCCAGCTTCGCTGAGGCCCAGCCCAGATTCCGGTAGCGCTCGTTCTTATACCCCACCATCGAGTCAAGCGTATTGATCGCCTTATAAGTCAGGGCCAAGGGGGGACCGCCCAGACCGAGGTAGAAAAGAGGAGCAATGACCCCGTCGGATGTATTTTCGGCGATCGTCTCCACCAGCGCCCGGAGGATTTCGGGCTCATCCAGGTGAGCCGTGTCCCTTCCCACCAAGAGGGCCAATTCTTCCCGGGCCCGGGGAAGATTTCCCCCCGCGAGCGCCTGGAGGACCTTCCGCGTCTCCACATGCAAATCTCTTGTCGCCAGAGCTGTATAGCCCAGAAAAATCGAGCAGGCCACCCCCGCATACCCGGAAAAATTCCCCGCCCAGTGGATCAAAAAGAAAGTAACGGAGAAAGTGCTTGCGCAGATTATGAGCGCAAGAGAGATTCCAGAGAATTTCAGCCACAGAGCGGAAGCTCCCAGATGCCGGAACAATTTTTCCAGCCACACGATAAGCCGTCCCATCAGGCGTACAGGATGCGGAAACCAATGAGGATCTCCCAGAATCAGGTCGAGGACGTAAGCGGAGATGAGTGTAATGGAGGTCAAGATGTTCGCTCATCACCCTTTCCCCAACTCTCCCCCCTCAGGAGACTGTATCGCAATTCGTCATGCCCGCGTAGGCGGGCATCCAGGAAAATGAAATTATTCAATAAAACTGCAACTGGATTCCGGCGTTCGCCGGAATGACGGCTCTTTTTCCTGATTACGACACAGCCTCTCAGAGGGAGAGGGTTAGGGCGGGGGGGATATTCCGATGATCCTGTAAATTCGCGCCATGTCCAGTTCCTTCCGGAGGACAGCGGCCAGCTTGTCGTACTCCTGCTCTTTAAAAGCTTTGTAATCGAATCCTCCCGACCGATTGCCCCATAACAGGCCTTTATTCTTTCGCAAAGAATCGATGAAGCAGCGCCGAAATCCATCGTTGTCGAATAGGCCATGAATGTAAGTTCCCCAAACCTGGCCGTCGGCGGAGATGGCCCCGTCTTCAATCTCAACTTTTTGGTTGAGTCTTTCGATAATCTTGAAGGCTGGCGGGTGGGAGGTTCCCCTTTGGGTTTCCCCCATGTGGATTTCATAGCCCAGGAGGGGTTCTTGCCGGTCAAGCATCGGGCCGTCCAGCGGGAAAGCTTTTACCTGGAAGGTCATCTTCTCTCGTTGCAGGATCGTTTCCACGTTTAGAAGGCCTAGGCCTTCAATTTCTCCCAGGGAAGTTTCCGTGCCCAAAGGGTCGCGGACGGTCTTTCCGAGCATCTGAAAACCGCCGCAAATTCCGATGACCGTCTTCCCAGACCGCCGCAATCTTAGGATTTCATCGGCATACCCCTCTTTTTTCAGAAAAAGAAGGTCTTCGATGGTATTCTTCGAACCGGGCAGAATGACAACGTCTGCATCCTCAATCTTCTGCCCTGGTTGTACGTACCGCAGGTTGACTCCCGGTTCGTGTTCGAGGGGATCAAAGTCCGTAAAGTTGGAGATGTGTGGAAGGTAGAGGACCGCAATGTTAACCTGCCTTTCCCCTTTGGAATCAATTTTCTCCAGGGCCACTCCATCCTCCTCGGGCAGGTAAAGATCCTTTAGGTAGGGAATGACGCCCAGCACGGGGAGGCCAGTTTTATTTTCCAGAAACTCAAGGCCGGGCGTCAGCAGACTCAGGTCCCCCCGGAATTTATTGATGATGAACCCCTTGATTCTTTCCCTCTCTTCAATACTCAAAAGCTCCAGCGTGCCAACGAGGGAGGCAAAAACTCCTCCTTTGTCGATATCCCCCACTAAAAGCACTGGAGCGTCCGCCGCTTCGGCCATTCCCATGTTGGCGATGTCCCCTTCGCGCAGGTTGATTTCTGCCGGGCTTCCAGCTCCTTCGATCATTATCACCTGGTACCGCTGGGACAATCGCCCGTAACTCTCCAGGACAGCTGTGAGCGCTTTTTTCTTGAAGGGGTGATACTCACCGGCATTCATGTTGGCGAAAACCCTACCCTGGATGATGACCTGCGCGCCGATGTCTGTGTTGGGTTTAAGAAGGATGGGATTCATGTCTACATGAGGGGCAAGCCCCGCAGCCTCGGCCTGCACCACCTGGGCCCGGCCCATCTCCCCTCCTTCCTGGGTGACAAAGGAATTAAGGGCCATGTTTTGAGCTTTAAAAGGGGCGACTTTGTAACCATCCTGTTTGAGTATCCGGCACAGACCAGCGACGAGCATGCTCTTGCCCACGAAAGAGCCGGTTCCCTGGATCATTAAAGATTTGGCAGTCATATTTTTATTTGGACGCAGATTTCCGCCGATAATCGCAGATAATAAGTCCTTTATAATAAATTCAGAAGCCAAAGATCAGAATGCAGAATAGAAAGCATAGGGGTCTTTTTACTCTTACATTCTGGATTCTGACTCCTGATTTCTGTATTCTTTTTTGGAAATATTCTAGTTTAATCCCTAAAATCTGCGTTCATCTGCGTCCCGTAAAAATTTTGCTTTTTCTTCAGTTATTCGAGAATATGGGCGCTGGAATTTTCCGGCAGAGGGTCCAGGCCTGGAAACGAGGAGTGTAACGAATCAAGAAAATCTCCCCATCCTCTGTTTTCACCCTAAAATAATCATGCCGCAGATCTTGGGGGTCCAGACCTCCTTCATACCACCGGTCTAAGATTTCAACGATCCTATGGCGCTTCTCCTGATAAACGAAGGCCCGAGGGGTTTCCTCTCCCTTATAGCTGGCGTAGCACTCTACCGCAATCTCCTCGAAGACCCACTCTTTTTTCATTTTTTTCTTTTGGCCACAGGGGATACGGAGGAGACAGAAAAATTAGTCGAAAATAAAAAGCAAAAATTTAAAATCGAATTTTGCATTTTGATATCGCATTTATTCTATCTCATTGCTCTCAGTGGCCTCCGTGGCAAAAAAATTAAAGAATTTTAAAAACGATGCCCACTTTCAACCAACCCTCTTTGTAGGGCAAAGGGGCGGCGTCGAGCACCGTTTCCAGCGAAGCCTTATCTAATATTTCCGAACCTGAGGACTCTATAATTTCCACCGTTTCCACCTGCCCTGCGGGCTTGAGTTTAAAACGCACGACAGCAATACCCTCAATACCCATTTTCCGGGCGACCTTGGGGTAACGCTTGGCCGCTTCAATCTTGCGCATGATCAGCAAGAGCGTTGGGTCGATTTCTTTGGAAGAATTTCGAACCTTGGCCATCGGACCGGAAGATCCCTCTCCTTTGACCGGGCCGGGATTACTGCCCCCTCTTAGAGAGGTCTCTTCCCTTTCCGCCCCGAAGGTAGGGGGAGCAAAAAAAGTCGAACCAGAAGTACTCTTTGTTTTCAATTCTTGATTTAAGTTGGCCCCGGGCATGAAAGCCTCCGCCGTCCCGCTTTCTTGAGTCTGGGCTATCATTTTCCCCTGGGCCTCCGATGGCAGTTCAGCTCTACCTACCACAGTCTTATCCTCCGGAAGAGCTTCCTCGTCCTTTTCCAGTTTCTCTTCCTTTGAGGCCGCTGGAGCCGGCTCCTTCTTTTCCTCTTTCTTCTCTTCTTTCCTTTCTGCGGGCTGGAGGGGTTCTTTTCGCTCCAGGTTTTTCTTTCTTTGTTGGCCCTTGATACCCTGAGCCCCGCCTTTCTTGTTTTCCTTTTCTTCTAAGTTCTCGACCAGGGAGACTTCGATTATGAGTCCGGCCAAAGGTTTATTGGCCGGGGGATTCTCCCAGGAGAAGAGCAGATTAAGCAGGATGGCGTGAATGGAAATAGATAAAAAATAGAAGCGTTTCATATGATAATCATTCACCACAAAGCCCGCGGAAAAAAGGCCACTGCTTAGCGCTATGCCTATAGTGCATTAGAACCAAAGAGAAACGCCTCCGTTCACTGACCGGGGAGGCATAGGATAGCCCTCGTTAACCTGGTAATCTCGGTCCAGGGCGTTGGTCAGGCTCACAAACGCCTCGCCTCTTAGTTTTTGATAGATCTTAAACTCGTAAGCCACCCTGGCATCGACAATAAAATACTCCCGGTTCAGGGTGGAAGTGCTATTTACATAGTACCGCACGTAGCGCCCCTTCAGGCTGGATTTGAGGCCGAAGGGGGTAACGTACTCCACCCCGGCATTGACGATATGTTTCGGCTTATTCGTAATCGGTTCCCCGGTCGACTCATCCCGGGGATAAAGATAGGAATAGTTCAGGGGAATCGCCAGGCCCTTCAAGGGGTAGAAGACCAGCTCTGTTTCCCCGCCCCAGATATGCGCCGTCTGGACGTTGGTGGGGCGCCATACGAAGTCGGTCCCCGGCGCCCAGTGGATGAGGTCCGTTACATCCCGGTAAAAGGCAGCGACTTTGAAGATCGCCAGGTCCCCGAATTTCTTCTCCCCTCCCAGTTCATAGGACCAAGCCTTCTCGGGCTGGAGGTTCGGGTTGCCCGCTACGAACGCGTCGGCCGGCCAGTAGAGGTCATTGAAAGTGGGGGCGCGATAGGAGCGGGCCACAGAAGCCCGCAGGCGAGTATCCCAGGGTAAACGTAAGAGCACGGCGACCCGCGGGTCCCACTGATTTTGATAGAGGGAATTATAATCGTAACGGAGCCCAAGGATGACGGTAAATGGCTTGGCCACCTCGATTTCATCCTGAAGATAAACGGCGCCCGTGGTGGAATGGTGGACACCCACCGCGTCGCTGTCAACCCGGTTCTGGATGGCTTCTACACCGCCGGTAACAAGGTTAGCGCTGCCAATCGATGCCGTCGCCTGTAAGTCCCCGCCCGTCGCATAACTTTTATGCAGGACGGGAGGCCCCACGTTGGGCCCCTGGGTCCCGGAGTCGAATATTTGGCGGTAGATATTCTGGTACCCCCTGAAATTCACGGACACGTTTGAGCCGATCTTATCCCGGTAATTCAGATCAATCTGGGTCAGATTATCCTTCTGGCGGTCATCCGGATCGGTGAAGGTGATCGGCCCGGGAAGGCCAACCTCTTTCTGAATGTTCCGGGCGGAGAGTTTGATCTCTCCCTTCGAGGGAAGATCGTAGTACAACTCTCCCCCGAGAACCCAAGAATCGTAGTCGCTGTTGGGGCGGTACCCTTCGGATCTTCCCCTGGAGGCAAACAAGCCGTAACCCAGGGGACCTGGCTTCCAGCGGTGGCTCAGGGAGTATTCCTGGGTGCCGAACCGGCCGAAGGATGCGACAGCCCTCGTGTCGGGCTCCTTGGTTGGAGACTTGCTAATGATATTGATCACCCCACCCATGGCATCGGCCCCATAAAGGGCGGAAGCGCCGCCCCGGAGCACTTCGATGCGCTCGATTTCGTCCTTGGACAAGGGCAGGCTGCTGAGGTCAAACTGGCCGTTTTGGGCGTCGTTGATCCGGCGGCCGTCAATCATGATTAGCACCTGCCCCGCTTCTGAACCGCGAATATTGGCAGTAGTAATCGAACCGATAGGTCCATTGTTGGTTATCAACACCCCAGCCGCCCGCTGGATGACCTCGGGAATGGTTTGGTCGGGAGTGTTCATGATCTCTTCCTTCGTGATGACGCTGATCGGCTGCGGGGAGTCGCTTATCTCCACCTCGGTCCGGGTGGCCGTGACTACGACCTGACCCAATTCCACCTCCGCCCCCAGCGCATCTGGTCCGACCCAGATAATCGCTGCCAGGCTAAATAGAAAAATCCCTAACCGAAAAAACTTCTTCATCACCAGTTTCCTCCTTTCCCGCGAAAGGTCGGAAAGCTTCCCCTCAAGGTCAGGTCTACTGGCTCGGGGCCCCCTACTCGCCATGCCTTCCCGGACCGGAGTCCAGTGGCTGAGACCTTTAAGGGGGTCGGGGGTCGGGTGTAGATTGTAGTTGTTAATGCCTATTGCCTATCACCCATTCCCTTTCGTCTTACGGTCTCTTGTGGGTTTCGTTCCCCTCACAGTTGCGGGGCAGCGGTGGACTTGCACCACCTTCCCTTGAACCTTGCGGATCTAGCTTATCTCAACCTCCATTGAATTTCCGGGATCCGTAGATCCCGGTTGTCGGGGCGGGGTATTCCGCCCTGAGCAGACCTAATTCGGATTCAAATGTCTTTCCGCTTCTTCCAGCAGCCGGGAATGGTCGGTGATGAATACCGCGCCTTCCTCCTTCAAGCGCCGGTAGCAGGCCCGGGCTTCTCCGCCAGTGAAATCGTATTCGAGGTTGTTTTCCAGGACAACCACTCTTTTCCCCTTTCTAAGGGCGTCGATGGCTGCCTGCAAGTTGGGCACGTTCCCTTTGCCCACGAGAAATCGCTCGACTACGATCAAGTCGGCCTTCTCGATCAAAACCTGATTTTCTCCGTAGGCTCGCTCGGAGATGGCCGAAAAAGGCTCCTCCAGGGCCATGGCCAACCCCAGGGTCTTACCAATTTTCTGATCCGTATCGCCCATATTCAGCACCCCCAGGGAAACCCGGTATCCCCGCAGAAGCAGCCGCCGGGCGGAGTCCACACCGCTCCCTTCACCGCAAATCAAATGAATCGTTTTCTGGGGCCCCGATGTTTCCCTCTCGGTCTTGCCGACCGGCGTAACCCGGGGAGCACCGGTAAATGGGTTCCTCTCTACCATCACCGTCGTTTCATAGACCCGGCGGATATTTTCCTCGGTGATGACGGTGGAAGGAGTTCCCATGGCATAAATCAATCCCCGGTGGAGGAGAGCGATGCGGTGGGAATACTCCGCGGCCAAATTCAAATCATGGGAGATGTTCAAGACCGTGAGCTTCTTCTCTCTGTTCAACCGCCGGATCAGCTCATTGAATTCTACCTGATGGTTGATGTCTAAATGGGAAGTGGGCTCGTCGAGAAGGATGACCTTAGGCTCCTGCGCCAATGCCCGCGCCATCAACACTCGTTGTTTTTCCCCCTGGCTCAATTCGAGGAAGGGGCGGTTTTCCAATCCAGCCACGTCAGTGAGGGCCATTCCTTCACGGGCAATATCCAGGTCTTTCCGCTTCTCCCAACCGAATCGGCCGAGGTAAGGTGCTCTCCCCATAAGGACGATTTCACCAGCGGTGAAGGGAAAGGGGACCTCCATCTCCTGGGGGACCACGGCGACCTGTTTGGCCACCTGGGGACGGGGAAGCTGCCTCAGTTCTTCCTTTTCCAGGAAAACTTTTCCCCGCTGGGGTTGCAGCAGGCCATCCATCAATTTAAGAAGGGTGGTTTTGCCTGAGCTGTTCGGTCCGATGAGGCCGAGGATCTCTCCCTCCTCCAGGTAAAGAGTGAGGTCCCGAAAAATCTCCCGCCCCGGGTAGCGAAAAAAAACTGACTCCATCCTAATGATTGGCGGCAAGGCCTTTTCTCCTTAAGAGGTAGACAAAAAAAGGAGCCCCACCCATAGCTGTAACCACTCCTACGGGAATCTCTGATGGGGCCATTACCGTCCGGGCAACTGTGTCGGCCAAGACCAAGAAGATGGCCCCTACCAAGGCTGAGGCGGGAATGAGAAAGCGGTGATCCGGCCCCCAGATCATCCGCACTATGTGGGGAACCACCAACCCCACGAACCCGATCAAGCCGCTGACGGAGACCACCGCGCCGGTGATCAGCGAGGCAAAGACGAAGGCGGTCTTCTTCACTCTTTCCACCTCCACCCCCAGCTCGGAGGCTGTCTCCTCTCCCAGGGCCATGAGGTTGAGGTCCCTGGTTAAGGAAAAAAGGACGGCGCTGCCCCCCAGAAGGTAGAGGAAGATAACCCCCAGGGCCTGGGAAGCGACGTATTCCAAGTTGCCCATCAACCAGAAGGTTATGTTGAAGAGGCGCTCATCACTGGTTACGGAGATAAGAAACATGATCATGGCTGAGAAAAAGGAGCTAACGATGACCCCGGCCAAGAGCATGGTTTGCGCGGGAACGCGTCCTTGTACGCGGGCAAGAAAGTAGACAAAAAGCAGGGTGAGCAGAGCCCCGGCGAAAGCCGCACCGGGAATGGCATAGCTTCCCAGGAGGGTCGAGCCCAGGCCGAAAAGAATGGCCAGGACCGCGCCCACAGCCGCGCCGCTGGAGATGCCCAGGACATACGGGTCGGCCAGAGGGTTACGCAGAAGGGCCTGAAGCACGCCGCCGGCGATGGCCAGGGCTGCTCCTACGAGCGCCCCGGAGATCACCCGGGGTAAACGGAGATCAAGGATGATGGAAGCATCCCGAGCAGTCCATGCCGTCGAAGCGGTCAGGCCGAAGAGCCGATGGAGAAGAATGGACCAAGTCTTGGATAGTTGAATGGACACCGCTCCCAGAGAAATAGCCAACACTCCCACCACGGCCAGGGAGCCGGAAAGGAAGATCATCCAGAAAAGCCATCTTTTAAAGGTCCAGCGAGACATAAACCAGCTTTGAGCTATCAGCGGTCAGCTGTCAGCAACCATCTATCTGCGATCAGCGTGATAAATTTGCTTTTTTTGGCTGAAAGCTGATCGCGGAATGCTGACCGCTTTCTTTATTTAAATGCTTCCGGGTGAATGGCCCGGGCTATTTCCCCCAGTCCGTCCACAATCCTCGGAGAGGGCCGAAGGATCAGGTCTGCGTCGATGACATAAATGCTGCCGGAGCGCACCGCAGAGATCTCTTTCCATTGGTCCCACCATTGCCTCTGGTCGGTCAGGGGGTCTTTCGACTTCATGGAGGAAAGGATGATTACCTGAGGGTTCTGGGCGATCACTTCTTCCATGCTGTACCGAGGATGTTTCCCTCTGGCGCTTTCCGCTATGTTGGCGCCGCCAGCGATACGGATCAAATCATCGACGAAAGTTCCTTTCCCGGAACTGATCAGCGGATCGTAAGCCATGACGTGCAGCACTCGGGGCCGGGGCCTCCCTTGGCCCTTCTCCTGGATCAGTTGGATCTTTTCTTTCATGGCCGCAATAACCTTCTGAGCAACCAACTGGGAGAAGGTGACTTCTCCGATGTTCCGGATGGAGGTCATTACTCCGGACACACTCCGGGGGTTGGTAATGTAGACCGGGATTCCCAAGGCAGCCAATTTATTCACGAAGGCTTTCAGGTCTCCATCCGCTGTCCCGATGGCTAAATCCGGCTTCAAGACAATGATTTTCTCCAGGGAGGGCGTGATGTAACCACCCACTTTTTCTTTTTTTAAGGCCTCAGGAGGGTAATTACAGTAAGTGGTTACGCCCACCACCCTGTCTCCGAGGCCAAGGGCAAAAAGGACTTCCGTGACACTCGGGGCCACGGATACGATGCGCTGCGGCGGAGCATTCACTTCTACCTTAATGCTAACTTCATCCGTGAAGGTGGCAGAAAAGCATTCCTGGATGCTGAACAACAAGGAAAAAACCAAGATGAAAAAGCCTGCTAAATCCCCCCATCCCCCCTTTTTTAAAGGGGGGCAAAGGGGGATTTCTGCGGGCCAACTTAGACAATCCCCAGTATAGATTCTTCCTAATTCTTTCCTTCTACCCATTGACCAATTTCACCAAGGTCCAGGAAGATGTATATTCAATGATGTTTAAACACCCGTAGTCTTGCTCGATCCGCAGGAGGTGGGCGAAGGGTAGATGGAGGGCTTCGGCGATGATCAGCCGGTTCAAGGCCCCATGGCAGATCAGGGCAAATTCCTGCCCACGATGATGTTCGATCAACTCCTGTAACTTGGGGATGGCGCGGTTGCGCATGTCCAACACGCTCTCGCCGCCGGGGATGCGGAAATGTTCCAGGCTACTCATCCATTGAGGGATGTCCGCAGGATACCGCTCCATGACTTCCGGATAACTCAACCCCTGCCAGCGGCCGAAGTGCATCTCTCGAAATTCCGGAAAACTTTCGGGTCGGAGGCTGTGAGGCTGGGCGATGATTTGCGCCCCTTTCTCTGTGCGTAAAAGATCGCTCGAATAAACCGCCGAAAGATTCTTTTTCTTCAGAAGATCCCGGAGGCGCTCCATTTGCTGGATACCCGTGGCGGTGATGTCCACGTCTGTTTGTCCGTTGTAGACCCCATGGTTGACTACTTCGCCATGGCGCGCCAAGTAAACGCGGGTTCGATCGGAATCCATGTATCAACCCTCGCTAATCATAATGACGCCCCTATTTTGTCAGAATGCCCAACCGACCCGGAGCATTCCGGAGGTCAAAATCAAAGCCAAGACTTCGCTGGTCTCGTTCGCTGCGCCGAGAATGTCCCCTGTGATGCCTCCGATCTTTTTTCCGAAGAAAGCCTGGAAAAGCAGGGTGAAAATCCCTACCCCCAGCCAAAGCATGGCCCCCCAAAATCGGAAGAAGAAAAAACTGAAGGCCAGGGAAGTGATCGTAGCAATGACCATTTCCCTTTTCCTGAGGTTCTCTTTGAAGGGAAGCCCCAGTCCACCTTCCTGACGGGCGTAAGGAGCGCAGTAGGTCAATTGCACCATGGACCAACGACTGAGAATCAAAGCGACCACTAAAGCCCTCCCGGAAACATCATTCGGTAAAGAGTTGAGGGCCAAAAACTTTAGACCCAGAATTAAGATCAGGCCCACTACCCCGAAGGTTCCGACCCGATGGTCTCTCATGATCCGAAGCCGCTCTTCCGGTGCCTTCCCAGCAGCCAACCCGTCGAGTGTATCAGCCAGTCCGTCCAGGTGGAGAGCTCCGGTAAGAATCACAAGGAGCGTGACGATCAGACCATCACCCAGGGCTCGGGGGAAGGCCGGAGAAATCACCCGGTGGGTCACCCAGAGGATCAAGCCGAGAAGGAGGCCAATAGCCGGGTAAAAAGCCATGGACTGCCCCAAGAGCCGGGGAGTGACCTCCCGGTCACTTTTCCACCAGGGAAGGATGGTCAAAAATTGCCAGGCCAGGGCGAAGCTGCTCATCCTTTTATTTCAGAGACTCCCGCTTCAGTGAAAGTAGCCATCTCATTCAAAATCTTCACCGCAGCCTCGATGATGAACATCGCCAGGGCCGCGCCCGTCCCCTCGCCCAACCGCATGGAAAGGTTCAGGATAGGCTTCTGGCCGATGTACTCCCACATGAACTGGTGCCCCACCTCAACGGACTGATGAGAGGCAAAGAGGTACTCTTTGATCCGATTATTCAGAGCCACGGCGATCATGGCCGCGGCAGTGGAGATAAAGCCATCTACAACTACAGGGATGCGGTGAGCGGCACACCCGATGATCAGCCCGGCAATTCCGGCGATCTCGAATCCCCCCACCTTGGCCAGAACATCCAGTGGGTCTTGCGGATCAGGTTTATTCGTCTCGATGGCTTCTTCGATGATCTGGATTTTCCGCATCAGGGTGGCATCGTCAATCCCTGTCCCCCGGTGGGTCACCAGGCTTACCGGAAGGCCTGCCATAGAAGCCAGGATGGCGCTGCTGGGAGTCGTGTTGCCGATTCCCATATCTCCCGTACCCACGAGGTCAGCCTTCTGAGCTCGGGCCTGGTCGGCCATTTCCAGCCCCACGGAAATCGCCTGTAGCGCTTGGATTCTGGACATCGCCGGCCCACGAGCGAGGTTTCCCGTTCCCCGGGCCACCTTCCGGATGATCAGTCCCTCCAAGGGCTCAAACTCGTGGTCCACTCCAATATCCACCACAACCACTTTTGCTCCCACGTGGCCTGCCAGGACGTTGATGGCTGCGCCTTTCCGGAGGAAGTTGTAAACCATCTGGGGGGTGACTTCCTTGGGGTAGGCGCTCACTCCTTCAGCCACCACACCATGATCTCCAGCAAAAGTATAAATGAACTTTTGTTGAATCCGGGGGTTTACCTCCTCTACGATGGCCACGTATCGTTTCGCCATTTCCTCGAGCTGACCCAGGCTTCCCAATGGCTTGGTCAATCGATCCAGTCGCGTCTGCGCGCGGGAAAAAAAATCTTTCTTCAAGGGTTGGATTGAAGAAAGCCTTACCCTTAATTCCTTTTCCATTCGTCAGCTACTCTTGACGGTCTCCTGTAATGGCGGGATTTAAACCCGTCCCACATTAGGAGGTACCCTTTAATTTTTGCGGCAGGCCGCTTACCATGAAGAAAACCTCGTCGGCTCTCCGGGCAACCTTCTGCTGGATCAGGCCGCTGAGGTCACGGAAGACCCTGGCCTGGGGATTATCAGGAACGATACCCATCCCTACCTCATTGCCGACGATGATCAGAGAGCACTTTACCTTCTGGCAGGCTTTCAGCAATCGATCCGCTTCATCCAGGATTTTGGGCTCATCCCACCCGGCCATCATGAGGTTGGAGATCCAGAGGGTCAGGCAGTCCAGGAGAATGAGGTTAAAATGATCCCCGTGCCCTTCAATACACTCAGGCACCTTCAGGGGTTCTTCCAGGGGCTGCCAGTCTGCGGATCGATTCTTTTGGTGCCGCCGGATGCGCTCGGCCATTTCCTCATCCAGAGCCTGAGCCGTGGCCAAATAGGCTTTAGGGCCCGGAAATTTCTGGGCGAGCTCCTGGGCAAAATGGCTCTTCCCACTCCGCGCTCCACCGGTAATAAAAATCATCTTTTTGTTCATAAAAGCTTTTTGCCACAGAGGACACAGAAATCACAGAAGTTCAAATGCGATAAAGGCAATGAGATAAAACCTATCTTGCCAGAAACTAACCTGAACCCCGAAACCATGACTTTTTATTTTTTATTTCCTCTGTGCCCTCGGTGTTCTCTGTGGCTGATTACAATAAAAAACCCCAACCTCTCGGGGGAAAAAGTTGGGGTCTCATCGATCTAATAAAATACCCGCCCTTCCCCGCGGAAGGGTTGAGAGATCAAAGCGGGTTGGGAAGGTTTCCTGGCTTGCGGCTTCCTAATCCCCACGCCTTCCCGGGCTTTTTCGCCCAGTGGCTGAAACCTTTAAGGGTATTGGGTGTCGGGTTTCTGGGTTTTCCCTTTAACCTTTCGCCTTTAACCTTTTACCTTTTGTTTCATGTGGGTTTCGTTCCGCTCACAGTTGCGGGGCAGCAGTGGACTTGTACCACTTTCCCTTACCGTCTCGCCGTATTTTAAAAAATTTGGGCAACCTCCTGCAAAAAAGCTTTCAACGGTCGGCAAACAGCGTTCAACAAGAAGAAATATTCTATTCCCCGCTGCCAGCTGATCGCCTTATTATCTTCACACTCTGAAAAAGGATTGTCAATCAAAATTTGGAGCTAAGCGTTTCTTCAATCCCCCGGCCCCGTCTGAGGGTCCAAGTTTCCTTTTCCTTTGACACCTAAGACCTCCCTTTTTATAATGGGCGTGGTTTAAAAAGCGGACCTTGAGAGGAGAGAATGATGGAATTGAAAAATATAATTTATGAAAAGAAAGATTCCCTGGCCTGGATTACCCTAAACCGTCCTAACGTTCGCAACGCCCAGAATGACGACTTGCGGGCGGAGGTCCTCTGGGCTCTGGAGGACGGCAGGGACGACGACAATGTCCGCGTCATCATAATCACCGGAGCCGGAGAAAAGGCCTTCAGCGCCGGCGCGGATATCAGCGAATTTCCCAAGAGGACGCCGGCCGATATCCTCCGGGGAAAAGGCAAGAAGAGGATGACGGACTTGCTCCGGGAAATTCCCAAGCCGGCAATCGCCATGGTCAATGGCCTGGCCTTGGGCGGCGGCTGCGAACTGGCCATGGCTTGCGATATAATCATTGCCTCCGAAAATGCCCAGTTTGGCCAGCCGGAAATTAATGTCGGCGTAATCCCGGGGGCCGGGGGGACCCAGATTCTTCCCCGGCTGGTCGGTGAAAAGAAAGCCAAAGAAATGGTCTTTACCGGGGCTTTCATTTCCGCACCAGAAGCGTTGGCGCTGGGGCTTATCAACAAAGTGGTGCCCCAGGAAAAATTGCGGGAGACGGTTATGGAGATGGCCACGGCCATGCTCCGCCATAGTCCGATCATTCTGAAGTTGTGCAAGTTGGCCATTAACAAATCCCTCGACGTTCCCTTATCTGTCGGCATGGATTACGAGCGAGACCTCTTTGCCATGTGCTTCGGCACGGAAGACCAGAAGGAAGGATCGAAGGCCTTCCTGGAAAAGCGAAAGCCTCAATACAAAGGGAGATAGACTCCCGGATATCCTTCTCTCCAGGCTCGGCAAGGCAACGAGCAACCAGCAACTAATTCTGAACCCGGAACTCGAAACTGTTTTTCTGTAACCAGTAACCTGAGGCCTGTGACCTGAGACCTGAAGCCTTGTCCCCAGTGAGGAGCGCCCTATCCGGCCAAAGAGAAATGGGACGGATGGGGTTAGGAGTACAAATCCAGAGCAACCCCTGTATTGTAAAGGGGGGGACATCCTACGTCCCATATCTTTTCCGAGGAGGGGAGAATGCCTGCGAAGGGAAGCAAAGTAGGCCGGAAGAAGTCAGCTCTGCGGACCGCAAAAAAACCTCGTTCCGGAACGTGGAGGGCGGGCAGGGGCGGTGCGGCGAAGAGACTGGTGAGCCAAAGCGAGGGGCTCGCCGGATCAATCTTCCCGAAAGGGGATTATGAGACGGATGTATTGATCGTGGGGTATGGCGCAGCCGGAGCGAATGCCGCTATTGCCGCTCACGATGCCGGAGCGCGGGTGCTGATCATCGAAAAAATGGGATTCCCCGGAGGAAACAGCGGGGTTTGCGCCGGGGCCATGCTGATTCCGGAGAGCATCGAGGAGGCCATCCGGTATTACCGGGCCCTCTCCTTCGGCACTGCGGATGAGGAGATGATCCGGGCCTTTGCGGAGGCAATGGTGGGCATACCGCGTCTGCTGACCGGATTGGGCGCAGAATTCAGGGTCCGGCGGACGGAGCCCGCTTATTTCCCCTCCCTTCTGAGCGGCCGGGTTCAACGCATCCAGTTCAGCCCCACAGGCGCGGAGGGATTTCGTTTTCTCCAAAACCTGGTGCAGGGCCGGAAGGTCGAGGTCCTTATGGATACGCGGGCCATGGTCCTGATCCAGCATCGCCAAACCCGGGAAGTCCTCGGAGTGAAGGCGGAAAGGAAGGGAAAGGAAATGACTCTCCTGGCCCGCAGGGGCGTCGTTCTGGCCTGCGGCGGATACGAATACAACCCGGGGATGCTGGCGGACTTCAACTTCCCCGGAGCAACGAACTACATTTTTCCCTGGGGCACTCCCGGCAATACGGGGGACGGGATTAAACTGGCCTCTGAGGCCGGAGCGGCCCTCTGGCACATGGCCGCGATAGAATGGGGCGCCTTCTGCGCCAGGAAACCGAGCCAAAAATTCGGGATGGCGGTCGGGACCGGTCTGGGGAGGACGAGGCCCGAGGGCAGCTTCGTCTTCGTGAACCGTTACGGGAAAAGGTTCATGCCGGAGAACACAAGTCTTATCCACCGCAAAGCTCCCCTGGAGATCCTCTTCTTTGACCACGAGCGCGCGGAGTATCGGAATCTGCCCGCCTACATGATCTTTGACGAAGCATACCGGCGCAAGGGTCCGATTGCCAGTACGCTGGAGCATTTTCAGGAAATGTGGGGCGGCCCGGTGGGCTATCCCATGATCCATAACATTTACGAATGGAGCAGCGACAATCAGGTAGAGATCGATAAGGGATGGGTGTTTCAGGCCGATACTTTAGCAGATCTGGCCGCGAAGATCGGGGGCGACGCTGCGGCGCTGGAGGAAACGATCCGCAATTTCAACCGCGCTTGCATGGAGAGCCGCGACCCTCAATTTGGAAGAACAGGAAAATCTTTAGCCCCCCTGGAGACGTCTCCCTATTATGCCGTCGAGCTGGCGCTAACGCTCGTAAACACGCAGGGCGGCCCCAGGCACAATAAAGACTGCCAGGTGCTGGATTCCAGCGATAAGGCGATCCCGAGGCTGTATGCGGCGGGAGAGCTGGGATCCTTCTTCGGTTTTCTCTATCAAGGAGGAAGCAATTATCCCGAGGCCTTGGCCTTCGGCCAAATTGCCGGGAGAAGGGCGGCGGCCGAAACGCCCTGGGGCAAGCAGGAAAGCAAGGGGAGAGGGAGTTCCCGGATGAAAGCTATTTAGGGAACTTACCTTTGGAAAAAAGGGGCCGTTGGTTCTGAGACCACTTAGAAAAATTGCTTCGGCGCTGGGGGCGGACCAAGCGATCCGGGTTGGATTCCCGCAGTGCGGCGTAGCCGCGACCAAAAGAAACCATTAATTTTTACAGGGGGAATGAAAGAAAGGAAAGACCCGGACGATAAGAACTCAAGGATGGTTCAGTCATGGCGGGCAAAGAAATATTTAGACGGTTCTTCTTCCCAACCTTTACGCCCGCGTATCTGCTCAGGGTCTCCATTCTAGCCGTTTCCGCTTACCTCTTCTTCGGCTTCATCTGCATCCCCTTGGCTATCAGGGGGAAGAGCATGGAGCCAGCCTATCGCGACGGAGGCTTTAATTTCTGCTGGAGTCTGAAATATGCCTTCCGCGGTTTGGAGAGGCACGACGTGGTCTTCATCCGCCTGGCCGGCCCGAGGGTAATGCTTCTGAAGAGGGTGGTCGCTTTGGAGGGGGAAGAGGTGGAGTTCCGCAAGGGGCGCCTCTTGGTAGACGGGAGGGAAATCAGTGAACCCTACATCCGCGAACGGGGCGACTGGGATCTGCCGCCCCGGAGGGTAGAGAAAGGGTACGTTTACGTCGTAGGGGACAGCCGCCGGGCGCTTATCACCGAGCAATACTTTGGGCAGACGCCTGTGGGTAGGGTTGCGGGAGGGCCACTCTGGTGAAAGGCAGGTACCTGATCTCTGCGGTCGTCGTGGTGCTGGGTCTCCTGGCCTACTTCTATTTCCATCCGAGCGAGGAAAAGAAGATCAAGAAGCAGCTCGCCCACCTGTCCGAGTACGCCTCCAAGGACGCAGGGGAAAGCACCTTCGCCCTGGCTCGCAGGCTCGACCATATGGGCGCGCTGTTCGCCGACAGGGTGGACCTGAAGGCCCCCGGCTATGAATTATCAGGCACTCACACCCGGCGGGAAATCATCCACCTCGCAGCCCGGGCCCGCATGGCCTTTTCCCAGATGACCTTGAATTTCCATGACGTATCCATTGCTATTTCCGGGGAGGGGATGGCGAAGGTCTCGACCACCGGTAGGCTCAAGGGGATGTCGACGGCAGGAAAGAGGGTGGACGAGATCCAGAGTCTCGAGTTCAGTCTCCAGAAAGATAGCGAAGGCAGGTGGTTCTTCACGGCCGTGGAGGTGGTCGAGGTGTTGAAGAAATGAAGTAGGGGAAAGCTTCGCCGGCCGATCCTATCGCATAGTACCTGTAAACCTCATACTTTTCTTGACTTGCCATTCTACTTTGTTTAGTATATGCCTTTGAAATCGCAGCCCTCCAGATATTTTTGTGGATCGGGCCGTAATTCCGTTTGTCCCGTCAAGTTAGGTTAGAATATTAGGAAAGCGGGTGAAGACCTCATCAACAGAGTCATCGACCGCATACTCGCAGTCGCGAATGGGACGGAAAGGAGGGAGTAAATGAAGGTTGTTGGGTTCAACGGTAGCCCAAGAAAGGACGGCAATACATCCATCCTGATCGAACATGTTTTCGACGAACTCGAAAAGCAAGGGATTCAAAGCGAATTGGTGCAACTCTCGGAGAAGGAAATCCGGGGTTGTATCTCCTGTTACAAGTGTATCCAAAATAAGGACCGACATTGTGCGGTAAAGAGTGACGCGGCCAACGAATATATCGATAAGATGGTCGGGGCCGACGGAATGATCCTCGGTTCGCCCGTCTATTTCAATGACGTCACTCCTGAGATGAAGGCCCTTATCGATCGTACCGGTTTTGTGTCCAGGGCCAACGGCTGGATGTTTAAGAACAAGGTCGGCGCGGCAGTCGTTGCCGTACGCCGATCAGGGGCGGTTCACACGCTCGACACCATGGACCATTTTTTTCTCAGTGGAGAGATGATCATTGTCGGCCGGGCGATCGGCATTGGCCGGGATAAGGGAGAAGTAGAAAAGGACGAGGAGGGTATGAATCTTGTGAAATCCCTCGGCCAAAGGATGGGTTGGCTGCTGAGAAAAATATATGGGTAGTTGCGTGCCGATCTACAAACAGGCCCGTGGGGAACTTGGAAGAAGAAAAATAGAAGAATCGAGAGGCGAACCCCCGAAGCAAGTGACGGTCCGCCCCTGCAAAAAGGGAGACGGCTAAAGGAAATCCTATCCCATTAAATATTTATGAATCGCTTCCGCCGCCTTGCGTCCGGCACCCATGGCCAGGATGACCGTGGCTGACCCGGTTACGATATCCCCTCCCGCATAAACCCCTTTTTTGCTCGTGGCGCCAGTCTCGGGATCGGCGACGATGTAGCCCCATTTATTTGTATGCAGGTCGGCAGTCGTGGAAGGGATCAAGGGATTGGCTCCGGTACCGATGGCCACCACCACCATATCCACTTCCAGGGTAAATTCCGATCCGGGAACCGGAATGGGCCGGCGCCGTCCGGATTCGTCAGGTTCACCCAGTTCCATTCGCAGGCATTTCATGCCACACACCCACCCATCTTCATTTCCCAGGATCTCGACGGGAAGGGTCAGGAAGTGAAACTGGATCCCCTCTTCTTCGGCGTGGTGAACCTCTTCGATTCGGGCCGGCAATTCTTTTTTGGACCGCCGATAGACGATGTAAACGTCGTCCGCCCCCAGACGCAGAGCCGTCCGCGCCGAGTCCATGGCCACGTTTCCGCCGCCGAGGACTGCTACCTTTTTCCCCTTGGCAATCGGAGTGTCATACTGGGGGAAGAGGTAAGCTTTCATCAGGTTGGAACGGGTAAGGTATTCATTGGCCGAATAGACCCCGTTCAGGTTTTCTCCGGGGATGTTCATGAAGGTTGGAAGTCCCGCCCCTGTCCCCAGGAAGACAGCATGGTATCCGTTCGCCATCAGCTCATCTACGGTGTAAATCTTTCCGATGACCATGTTGGTCTTCATTTCCACGCCGATCTTCTGCAAGTAATCGACCTCTGACTGGACGATCGCCTTGGGAAGACGGAATTCGGGGATACCGTAGACCAAAACCCCTCCAGCCTTATGCAGGGCCTCGAAGATGGTCACCTGGTGCCCTTTTTTGATCAGGTCACCGGCAAGGGTCAAGCCGGCCGGCCCTGAACCCACAACCGCGACTTTTTTCCCCGTGGGGGCGGCCATAGGGGGCATGATAAATTCTCCATGGGCGCGGTCGAAATCAGCTGCGAACCGCTCCAGGCGGCCGATCGCTACGGGCTCCCCCTTCTTTCCCAGGATGCAGACCTTTTCACACTGGTCCTCCTGGGGGCAGACTCTCCCGCACACCGCGGGAAGGCTGTTCATTTCCTTGAGCTTGCGGGCCGCTCCGATAAAATCCTCCTCCAGGATCATCCAGATGAAAGTAGGAATGTCGATGGAAACCGGGCATCCCGGAATGCAGGCGGGTTTCTTGCACTGCAGGCAGCGGCTGGCTTCGAGCTTGGCCAGCTCTGGGTTATAGCCGAAGGGAACTTCGTCGAAGTTCTTCGCCCGGACCTTGGGTTCCTGTTCGGGCATTTTCGTCCGAGGAATCTGGGTTTTCTTCTTTTTTTCTGGGGTCTCAGCCATCAGCTTTTACCTCCCAGGCAGGCTCCACCTGGATGCATGTATGATTCATGAGCCTGTTTCTCTTGATTCAGATAGGCCCGTTGCCGTTTGACGAGCTCAGCAAAATTTACTTGGTGCCCGTCGAACTCTGGCCCGTCCACGCACACGAACCGGGTTTTTCCCCCAACCGAGACCCGGCAGGCCCCGCACATCCCGGTGGCATCCACCATGATGGGATTCAGGCTGACCACCGTCTTGATGTTCTTATTCCGGGTCACATTGCAGACCACGCGCATCATGGGTACGGGTCCGATGGCCACGGCCAGGTCGATGGTAGTTCCGGCGTCGATGAAATCCTGCAGGATATCACTGACGAATCCATGGTAACCATAGCTTCCATCGTCCGTGGAGACCTTGAGCACGTTGGACACTCGAGCCATTTCCTCTTCGAGAATCAGCAGATCCTTGGTGCGGGCCCCGATGATGGAGATAACGGTATTGCCTGCCTCACGCATGCCTTTGGCAATGGGATAGACCGGAGCAATCCCGATCCCACCGCCCACGCAGACCACGGTTCCAAATTTTTCCAGATGAGTGGGGACTCCCAGAGGGCCGATTAAGTCGGAGATGGAATCTCCGGCCTTGAGCCTGCCCAGCTGGGCCGTCGATTTTCCCACTTCCTGGAAGATCAGGGTGAGGGTCCCCCCTTCCGGGTCCGCATCGGCAATGGTCAAGGGGATACGTTCTCCCTCTTCACTGATCCGTAACACTACAAATTGCCCTGGTCTCCTCTTTCGGGCGATCTCCGGGGCTGCAACCTTGAATTGCTTTACCGAAGCCGCCAGGAGTCTGGCATCGACGATTGGAAACACCGCTGCTTTCTCCTTTCCAAACATCTAATGGAGTTTGAATTTCGTCGGCTGTCATGGAAAGCTTCTGCGGGGGAAAAAATCGACCCAACGAAGCAAAGGCTTCCATGCCGTGCGATCAAGTCGTATATAAAAAGTAACATGCGCATCGGATCATTGTCAATGTTCCGGGGCCGATTGTGTCCCTGAAAAAAAGGGGTTTTGAAGGGGGGATTCCCTTCGTTTGAAAAAACCAATTTAATTGTGCTATGGTTAAGGAAAAGACCCTGGGCTCTGATTTTTAGGTCTCTGACCCCTGGAGAATAAGAGCGAGAAGATAAGATGACCCAACATCCCTTATACCAGATCATGAATCCCCATTCCGTGGCCATTGTGGGGGCCTCCAATGACTTAACCAAAATGGGGACGATCCAGCTCCTGAACCTATTGGGAGGGAAATATCCGGGAAAGGTTTACCCCATCCATCCCCAAGAAGAAACCGTCCTGGGCCTGAAGGCTTACCACACCGCCAGAGAACTACCCGAGCCGGCGGACTTGGCCATCCTGACTCTCCCCACTTCTGCCGTTCCTGAGGTCCTGCGAGATTTAGGGGAGAGGGGGGTGAGAAGGGCGATCGTTATCTCCGGTGGGTTTAAGGAAACAGGAGAAAAAGGAAGAGAGTTAGAAGAGCAGATCGTCGGGATCGCCCGCAGGTATGGGATTCGCTTTCTCGGCCCGAACTGCATCGGAGTCATCCACCCGGCATTCCACCTCAATCCTACCATGTTCCCGTATCCTCACCAGCCGGGTTCTGTGGGGGTGGCCTCTCAGAGCGGAACCTATGTCACCCAGATCCTTCGGCTTTTGGCCAAAACGCAGATTGGATACAGCCAGGCATTCAGCGTAGGAAATGGGGCCGACCTGGATCTGGTAGATTGCATCGAATATTTGGGGAGCGACCCGCAGACCAAAGCAATTGCGCTCTACATCGAAGGAATCAAGCGGCCCAGGGAGTTTATCCGGGTGGCTTCCAGGGTAACCTTGGAAAAGCCGATGGTCGCGGTTTACGTTGGCGGGACGGAAGCAGGGGCCCGCTCCTCAGCAAGCCACACCGGTTCGCTTTCGGGGCCGGACCATCTGTACGACGCTCTCTTCCGGCAATCCGGCGTGATCCGGGCTTATTCCGTGGAAGACCTTTACGAATGGGCCTGGGCTCTAGCTTCCCTGCCCTTGCCCAGAGGGAGGAACATGGCGATCCTGACGCACTCCGGAGGCCCGGCATCTTCCCTGGCGGACGCCTGTAATCGCTTCGACCTGAATGTACCGGTCTTTTCCGAAAGGCTGCAGGCCAAGATTCGCCAACTACTCCCGGCCACCGGCTCGACCTGCAACCCGGTGGACCTTACTTTTTTCATCGACATGACGGTGCTCCTGGAAAAGCTCCCGCAGATCATCCTGGAAGACCCGGCTATCGATGGGCTGTTGATTCATGGAATTCAAGGATCAAGCTATTTCCGGTCGATCGCCGAGATCGCCAAGACCCGGGTAAAAATTCCGCCTTATGAAAAAGTAAAAAAAATTTTCTTCTCCGCCATGGAGGCCTTCGTGCGATTGCCCGAGAAGTATGGCAAGCCAGTGGTCGCTTCCGCATTTGATGACCGGGAAGATGATGCCGTGGCCTTTGTCCAGGACCAAAGCCTCCCTTGTTACCGCGCCCCGGAGCGGGCCGTCCGGGCCATGGCGGCCCTCTGCCAGTACGCCGAGATCCGTTCGGGAAAATAAGGGTTTCCTGGCGGATTCTTAGAGAAATTTTCTTGCCTCGCCCCCGCGGGCGAGTCTATCATAGGAAAGATATCCCCAAAGCGATCAAGCCATGGGATTCTACCTGATCAAACGTTTCATCCTGATGATTCCACTTTTCATCGGAATCACGATCATCTCTTTCGCCGTTATCCATCTGGCGCCGGGCTCTCCGATCGACATGGCCACGGACCTCAATCCCAAAGCTACAGCCGAGGTGAAAGCCAGGTTGCGGGCTTTCTACGGATTGGACAAACCCCTGCCCGTGCAGTATTGGAACTGGATGAGCCGCCTGGTGACCTTCGATTTCGGTAATTCTTTCTCGCAAGATGGCCGAAAAGTCACGGATAAAATCCTCGAACGTTTGCCCATTACCATTTTCATCAATGTCATTTCTTTGGTCCTGATCCTCCTTTTGGCCATCCCCATCGGCGTGCTGGCGGCGACGAATCAAAATTCTTTCTTTGACAAAGCGACTGCCGTCCTGGTTTTTATAGGCTTTGCCGTGCCCCATTTCTGGCTGGCTCTTCTGTTGATGATCCTCTTGGGCGTGCAATTGGGCTGGCTGCCCATCTCGGGACTGAAATCCCTAAATTATGAGTATCTTCCCGCTGCCACCCAAATCTGGGATCGGGTCAGTCATCTCATCCTGCCCATCTTCATCTCGGCTTCTGGAGGGGTGGCAGGGCTCTCCCGCTACATGCGTTCGAACATGCTCGAGGTGATCCGCCAGGACTACATCACCACGGCAAAGGCAAAGGGCCTGTCCAATCAGACCGTAATCTTCAAACATGCGATGCGCAACGCTCTTTTACCCGTGATTACCATTTTGGGGCTTTCTATTCCGGGGCTGATCGGCGGAAGCGTCATCTTTGAGACCATCTTCGCCATTCCGGGCATGGGACAACTTTTTTATGGCAGCGTCATGGCTCGGGATTATCCGACAATCATGGGCATCCTGGTCATTGGGGCCGTGCTCACCCTGATTGGAAATTTGATTGCCGATGTTTCCTATGCTCTGGCAGACCCGAGAATCAGGGCAACGTAGAGACCAAAGGGGATAGGGATGTGCTAAGATGATGGGAGAAAAAGCGGTCCCCAAAAGCTCAGGTGAGCAGGAAAAATTACGCCATCTTTTTTGGAAGCGGTTCCGGAAGAATGGGCTGCCCCTGGTAGGAGCTTTGATTGTCATCTTCCTGTTCATCATAGCCCTCATGGCTCCGGTGATTTCCCCTTATGACCCTGGCCAGATCAACATAAAAAGAGTCCTGCAGGAGCCCACGGCCGAACATATCTTCGGCACGGATTCGCTGGGGAGGGATGTATTGAGCCGGATGATCTGGGGCTCAAGAATTTCTCTCCTCGTGGGGTTCGTGGCCGTGGGCATTGCCACCTTGATTGGCATTTTCTTAGGGGCCTTAGCCGGCTATTATGGCCGGTGGGCGGACAACCTGATCATGCGTTTTGTGGACATTATGCTCTGCTTTCCCACTTTCTTTTTGATTTTGGCCGTGATCGCCCTGTTGGAACCGAATATCTGGAATATCATGATCATCATCGGGATCACTGGCTGGATGGGTGTGGCCCGACTGGTAAGGGCTGAATTTCTCAGCCTGAAGGAGAGGGACTTCACGGTGGCCGAGAAAGCCCTGGGGGCCAAGGATTTTCGCATCATCTTCAGGCACATTCTTCCCAATGCTATGGCGCCCATTTTAGTTTCGGCTACCCTGGGGGTGGCGGGAGCGATCCTCACGGAGTCCGCTCTTAGCTTCCTGGGGATCGGCGTGCAACCGCCGACGCCCAGCTGGGGAAACATTCTCACCGCCGGAAAAGACAACATTGAGATTGCCTGGTGGCTTTCCCTTTATCCAGGCTTAGCTATTTTGATCACGGTATTGGGATATAATCTTCTGGGAGAGGGCATAAGGGATGCTATCGACCCGAGGCTGAAACAATAAATAAAGCTTTCAGGTGTCAGCAAGTAGAAAAAAATTTTACCTGGAAAACGGATGACCGAGGATTCAAGCCATTTTCCGGGCTTATCAGGAGGTTTTCATGACGGGGACAAAAGATGTCGTAATCATAGGCGGGGGGCCTGGAGGGTATGTGGCGGCCATTCGAGCCGCCCAGTTGGGGGCGAAAGTAACTTTGATCGAAAAGGATGAACTTGGGGGGATATGCCTCAATTGGGGATGCATCCCCACGAAAGCTCTCCTGCGGGGCGTGGAGCTCCTGGAAGCGCTGGAAGGAAGCAAGGATTTCGGTATCCAATTTGGTGAAGTCTCGGTCGATTTTTCCAAGCTGATCGCTCGGAGAGATCGCGCCGTGAAAACCTTGGTCTCCGGCGTCAGCGGGCTGATGAAATCAAATGGGATCGAAGTCATTAAAGGGAAAGCCCGCCTGATATCCCCGCAAAACATCGAAGTGATCGACGGGAAGCAGCAGAAGCTTACTTTTCCAGCCCGCAAGATCATCATCGCGACGGGCTCAGTTTCTGCGGACCTTCCCATCCCCGGGGCAAAACTGCCGGGGGTCATCGATAGCAACGGCGCTTTGCAATTGGCTGAGGTTCCTGAATCCATGGTGATCATCGGGGCTGGGCCGATCGGGCTGGAGTTCGGGACCATTTTTGCCGCTCTGGGTGCGAAGGTCACGATATTGGAGATGCTGCCGCAGATCCTGCCCAGCGAAGACCCGGAGATAGCCTCCTCTCTGGAGAAATCCCTCAGGCGCTACAAGATGCAGATTCTGACAGGCTGTCAGGTAAAAGAGGTTGGCGAAGGGTCAGAGGGAAAAAGAAAAGTCGTGGCCATCACCGGAGAGGGGGAGAAAGCCTTCGAGGCCAAGTATGTACTGGTCGCGGTGGGAAGGAGGCCGAATTTGGAGGGATTGGGTCTGCAGGAAGCTGGGGTGCGTTTCAGCAAGAAAGGAATCGAAGTCAACGAGAAGCTGGAGACCAATGTTCCCGGGATCTATGCCATAGGAGATGTGACCGGCCAGTGGCTTTTGGCGCATTTCGCCATGGCGCAAGGGGAAGTGGCGGCCAAAAACGCCCTGGGACAGGAGGCGCTTATGGACAGTCGGGTCGTCCCCCGGTGTGTTTACACTCTTCCGGAAGTAGCCGCCGTAGGGATGACCGAAACACAGGCCCAAGACGCCGGGTACGAGCTGAAGGTGGGAAGGTTTCCTTTTGCGGCCAACGGCAAAGCCACGGTTCTCGGGGAGCGGAGTGGATTGGTCAAAATCATCGCCGAAACCAAATATGACGAGATCCTCGGGGTGCATATCTTTGGACCCCACGCCACGGACCTGATTGGCGAAGCCGTTCTGGCCATGCGCCTGGAAGGCACAGCTCCGGACATGGCCCAGGCCATCCATCCCCATCCGACCCTCTCGGAAGCAATGATGGAGGCAGCGTTTGATGTGGATGGCCGGGCGGTCCATATTCCTCCCCGGAGAAAGGCATAGAAATCAGGGGTCCCTTTCGGTAAAATAAGACGGGGCCCAAAGGGATCTTGGTAGCAAAGGAGATGACGATGGAATTTGCGAAATTAATGCAGTCTTTCCGTCTGAAGAGTGTGGAGCTGCGTAACCGGATCGTCATGGCCCCAATGCTCTCGCGTCTCTGCGACCCCAACGGGGTCGTTTCCCCGAAGCTCATCGATTATTACACCGAACGGGCCAGGGGGGGTGTAGGCCTGATCATCGTGGAGTATTGTTACATCGACGAGAAGGAGAGCAAAGCCAACCCGGGGCAATTGGGGGTCTATGACGACCAGCTCATCGCGGGACTGGGAGACTTAGCGGAAGCCATTCAAGAATGGGGGGCCAAAGCCATTCTGCAAATCTGCCATGCCGGGCGGTGTACATCGGCGAAAATCATGGGCCGTCAGCCGATCGCCCCCTCGTCCATGCCCAGCTACACCGGAGAGATGGCCAGGGAGATGACTCTGGAGGAAGTCGAGGGGGCCATCGAATCTTTCGCCGAAGCAGCTCGCCGGGCCAAGACCGCGGGTTATGACGGGGTGGAACTCCATGGAACCCATGGTTACCTCCTGGCCCAGTTTCTCTCCCCCCACACCAACCGCCGGACGGATAAGTACGGCAGAGATCGGGGTCTCTTCGCTCTGGAGACGCTGGACCGTGTTCGATCCAGGGTGGGGAGCAATTTCCCTGTGGGCTACCGGATCAGCGGCGATGAGTTTATCGAGGGCGGCATCACGCTCCCGGAAGCGAAAGCCTTGGCCAAAAGGCTTGAGGAAAAAGGGATTGATTACCTCCACGTCTCAGCTGGGATTATTGAAACTGGGCAGCGCTTCATCTTGCCCATGTACTTTCCCAAGGGCGCTCTTCTTCCCCTGGCCGAAGGAATCAAGAGTTCCGTGAATGTTCCGGTCATTGCGGTGGGAGCCATTCATGACCCCGCCCTCGCCGAGGAGGCACTCCAGAAGAAGCGAGCAGACCTGATCGCCATGGGTCGGGCCCTGATCGCCGACCCGGAACTCCCCAACAAGGTTCAATCTGGTAAGCTGGAGGAAATACGCACCTGCCTGCGGTGCAACCAGGGATGCATCAGCCGCCTGCCCCACAACAAAACTCAACGCTGCGCCATCAACGCCGAGGTAGGGCGGGAGCGCCAGATGAGGATCCATCCGGTCTCCAAGGCCAAACATGTCTGCGTCATCGGCGGAGGGCCAGCGGGGATGGAAGCCGCGCGCCTCCTATCCCTGAGAGGGCACCGGGTCACGTTGATCGAAAAAGAAAAAGAGCTCGGGGGGCTCCTGAGGTATGCGACGGTTCCCGATTTCAAAGTTGAGCTGAAGAGTTTCCTGGAATACCTCAAGACTCAGGTGCAAAAGTTGGCCGTCGAAATCTTACTCGACCGCCGGGCAACCCCGGAGTTCGTGAAGGAGATCAAGCCCGATTCTGTCGTGCTGGCGGCGGGTTCCAGTTTACGCATTCCGGATATTTCGGGAACCGGGAAACCCTTTGTGGCAACTTCTATAGAGCTGCTTTCGGGGTCGTTCAAAGCAGGGGCTAGAGTAGTGGTGGTCGGCGGAGCGGCCATGGGATGCGAAGTGGCTGCTCTACTCGCTTCTTCGGGGACGAAAGTGACCCTGGTGGAAATGCTCGGCGACTTAGCAACCGACCTGGAAATGCGTTCTCGCCTGGCTCTTCTGCAACTGTTAAAGGAAAGAGGGGTAAAGATCCTGACCAACTGGAAGCTGGAGAAGATCGAAAACGGATACGTCCTCCTGGTAAGCCGGGATTGGGAAAAACTGGAAGTGGCCACAAACTCCGTCATCCTGGCTTTGGGACTTACATCCAATCAGGAATTGCTCAAGCCCTTGAGAGAAAGCTTTAGAGACGTTTACGCCGTCGGCGACTGCGTAGAGCCGAGGAAAATCTACCAGGCTATCCACGAGGGAGCCTTTGCAGGAAGGATGATTTGATGGGTTAACGAAAAGTCCTTTCTGGCCGCGGATGAGCAAGGGGGATTCGGATTTGCAATCTGAAAACCCATTTCTCCATTCAGGAACGGGAACCCGAGTTCTGATTCAGGGCAAAGGGGAACTTCGAAATGACTGAAATTCGAAAGGTTACAGTTGTGGGTGCGGGCACCATGGGCCATTCTCTGGCTCAGGCCTTCGCTCAAGGGGGGTTCAACGTTTGGCTGAATGATGTCCAGGAAGCCATCCTCTCTAAAGCCAGGAGCCTCATTGCTTCCAACCTGATGACTTTGGTAGAGCTGGGGCTTTTGCCGAAGGATCAGCAGACCCCCATCCTCAACCGAATTCAGACCACTACCAAAATTGAAGAAGCTGGAAAAGAAGCCGACTTGGTCGTCGAGGCGATCATCGAAGACGCCGGGGCCAAAAAGGAGATGTTCAGGACCCTCGACAAGATCTGCCCGCCCCAGGCTATTCTGGCCAGCAATACCTCGTACATGGACATCTTTAAATTCGTGGAGACCAAGCGCCCGGAGAAAGTGCTCATCACCCACTGGTTCGCTCCGCCGCATATTATCCCGCTGGTGGAGATTGTTTGCGGCCCTAAGACTGCGCCAGAGACTGTGGATGTGGTCAAAGCCCTTCTGGTCAAGCTGGGAAAAAAACCCATTGTCCTTTCCAGATTCCTCCCGGGGTTCATTGCCAACCGGCTGCAAAGCGCCCTGGGAAGTGAGGTGTTATTTCTCTTGGACAACGGCTATGCCACTCCCGAGGACATCGATGAGGCGACCAAGGCCAGCTTCGGGCTGCGCATTCCCATCCTGGGGTTGGTAAAGCGAATGGATTTTACCGGGCTGAATTTGACCCAAAAGATCATCAGCAACCGTCTCTATGAGCCGCCGCAGCCGCAAGGGAAATCGAAAACCGTGGACCGGTTAATGGCCCAGGGAAAGATGGGGGTTAAGAGTGGCAGTGGATTCTACGATTACGGCGGCCGCTCAACCGAAGAGATTATGAAAGAACGAGATATCAAGCTGATCAAGCTGAAGGAGTTTTTGAGGGAGCTCGGAGAACTTTGAAAATTTTGGCTTGGAGATGGCAGAATACGGAATGAAAATTCCGCCATCCGAATTTCGCATTCCACATTTTCAGGAATGCTCAAACTCTATTTTTGAGAGGATTTAGAATTGCTCATAGACTCTCACGCCCATCTGGAAATGAGGGATTTTGATAATGACCGCGACCGGGTCATCGCCCGGGCGTTGGAGGCGGGGGTCAGTCATATCATCACCGTGGCCACAACGATCCCCGACGTGCGCAAAGCTTTGGACATTGCCCAAAAAAATGACTCGGTCTATGTGGCCTTGGGCATTCACCCCCATGAAGTCAAGGATGTCGCCGAGGAAGATTTTGATAGACTCCGTAGCTTGGCCGGGGAGAAAAAAGTAGTTGCCTTCGGAGAGATTGGGTTGGATTTCTACCGCAACCACTCTCCCCGGGAAGTTCAATTGGCCCGATTTCGAGAACTCCTGAGACTGGGCAGAGGTCTCGGGCTGCCCATTATTCTGCATGACCGGGAGGCGCATGAGGAGATCCTGAATACTTTGAGAGAAGAAGGAAATGGCCATTGGAAAGGGGTTTTTCACTGCTTCTCCGGCGGTTATGAAATGGCGCGAGAAATCATCCGGATGGGTTTTTTCCTTTCCATTCCAGGGACCGTGACTTTTAAAAAATCAACCATTCAGCAGGAGGTTGTGCGGCGGATCCCTCTGGAAAAAATCCTCCTGGAGACCGATTGTCCATACCTGGCCCCGGAGCCCTACCGGGGGAAGAGGAATGAGCCGGCTTACATTCGGGAAACTGCTGAAAAGGTGGCTTCTTTAAAAGGGCTGAGTTTCGAGGATGTGGCGCGGATTACCTCCCTCAATGCCAAGCTTCTATTCGGGGTTGGAGCGGAGATTGCCAAGGGAAAGATGATTTACCCGATCCGCAATTCCTTGTACCTGAACCTTACCAATCGCTGCTTGAACCGCTGCACCTTCTGCGCCAAGAACACTTCTTACTTCGTCAAGGGCCATGATCTGGAATTGGCCCGCGAACCCAGTGCCGACGAGCTTATCCAGGCCGTCGGAGATCCGAAAAGATACCAAGAAATTGTCTTCTGCGGGTTTGGCGAGCCGCTGCTACGCTTGGATACCGTCAAAGTTGTGGCGGGGGAGTTGAAAAAGAAAGGGGCCCGGGTCCGCATCGATACGGATGGACAAGCGAACCTGATCTACGGCCGGAATATCTTGCCCGAGTTGAAAGGACTGGTGGATGCCGTATCGGTCAGTTTGAACGCCGAAAACGCCCAGAAGTACCATCGTCTCTGTCGCTCTCCCTTCGGGGAGAAAGGTTTTCAGGGGGTCCTCGATTTCATCCAGGAGGCAAAAAAGGTCATTCCGGAGGTCGTCGCGACGATCGTGGAGATGCCCGGCGTTGATGTCGAAGCGTGCCGAAAATTAGCCGAAGATGAACTGGGTGTGATGTTTAAGCGCAGAGCCTACGATGAGGTTGGATAGAAAGGGTAAGGCTAAGATTCAGGTGGAGATGGAGGAGGAAGGATGCGCATCCTGGGGGCCATAGTATTTTTTCTATTCTTAATTCTTTTAGGGGTGGCTGAATCAGGGGCTGAGGAGAAGGGGGTCCTGATGGTGGATCGCTTCTCCGGAAAGTTAGATGAGCACGGTATCCCCAGCGGTTGGACCCTGGAGGGTGACCTTAACGATCAATCCAAAATTTCTGTGGAGCGGGAAAAGGACAATCATTTTCTTCACTTTTTTTGCGCCGACGATAGTTTCGGAATTAAGAAGGATATCAAGTTTGACATCCGCAATTATCCCTATCTTTCATGGCGGTGGAAGGTTACCCAGCTCCCGAAGGGGGGAGATATTCGGGAAAAGGACCTCGACGAGGAGGCCGGGCAGATTTACGTGATCTTTCCCAGGTTTCCCGCGATGTTGAACTCCCTGTCTGTTGGTTATATCTGGGATAGTACGGCACCCGTGGGGCTATCGGGGACCAGCAAAGCCTACGGCAAGATGAAGTATGTCGTCCTCCAGAGCGGGTCTGCTAAGCTGAACCAGTGGGTCAGTGAAACTCGAAACGTCTACGAAGATTTTAAGAGACTTTTCCAGGAAGAGCCCCCGCGGGCGGGGGCGGTGCTCCTCTATATCAACTCCCAGCACACGAAGGGCACGGACGAGTGTTTTTACGACGATATCTTTTTCTCTTCCAGCCCTCCCGACATCTCCAGAAAATGAAGAGATCTGAAGATCTCCTTCCTTAGGGAAGAAAATCTTTAAATCTTTCCTGAAAAAATCTTGAGAAGAATATTTCAAGTTCGTGCAAGAAGGGCTTGAAAAAGGGCCTGAATATCGGGATAATATTTTTAGGTCTTTTGATTGCCGGTCAGGCCCAGAAGCTGACGTCGGTCAACTCGAAGAGGGGTGTTTACCTTTGCTCCATGGCGGCAGAAAGTTATTTTCTTAGCCATCCAAGCCGACGCCACCGTAAAATTTGCCAAATAGAAAGGGTTTACTGGGGTAAGTCATATATAAGGAGGAACGTCATGAGCATCGACTTCAATGCGGATGAGATCTTGCGGATGGCCGAACAGATCGAGAGAAATGGAAGGGATTTTTACAGCCGGGCGGCAACCAGGGCGGCCGAATCCCGAACCGCACAACTTTTGCTGGGGCTTGCCGCCATGGAAGTTGAGCACGAGAAAATTTTCGCCCGCATGCGGGTGAATCTCTCCGAAAAAGAACGAAAAGCAACGGTTTCTGACCCCGATGATCAGGCTTCCGCATACTTGCGGGCATGGGCAGATGGGCATGTCTTTGATGTGCGGAGCAATCCGGCGGATAAACTGACGGGGAAAGAAAAGGTGGAAAATATTCTCCAGATCGCCATTGGCCTGGAAAAAGACTCCATCGTCTTCTACCTGGGCATGAAAGATGGGATTCCTGAAAGGTTGGGCCGGTCCAAGGTCGACGAGATCATCAAAGAGGAGATGCGCCATGTGGCCTCTTTGAGCAGAGAATTGGAAACCCTGCGTCACCAGCCAATCTAAACAGGGAAAAATTGCGGGGAAGTTGCCAGGGGATGGCCTTTTGGGGAAGATCGCAGCGGAATCGATAATGATGAATGACTGAATCGAATCAGGAAGAAGGGGGAAGGAAGAGATGAAAAAGTACACCTGCAATATTTGTGGATACGTTTATGATCCCGCCGTAGGAGATCCGGAAAACGGTATTGCCGCCGGGACGGCTTTCGAGAAACTTCCGGAAGACTGGACTTGTCCGGTTTGCGGCGCAAGTAAATCTGATTTTTCACCGGAGGGGTAATCCGTCGGGGCATTTCTTAGGGTTTCTTTCATATCGGCCTTGGATTATTGCAGGTCAGAGATTTTCGCCCCAGGGAATCCTATTCGGCCTTCATTTGAGCCTTTCCTAAAGAGTCCGCAGAAGGGGGCTCTTCATTCCAGAGCCTCCTTGATGAAACGCAGAGTCTAAGCAGGTTTTTTGGCTACTATAAAGAATGATTCCCTCGTAAAAAGTCGGGGAAGCCGTCACTCCTGCGAAAGCACTCCCGCCTTCGGCGGGATGGATTCCCGCTTTCGCGGGAATGACGAAAATGGGACCGAAAAGACTTTTTACGAATCCATCAAGAATAAAACCTCTACATGCCAATACCCGGAAATCTTCTCACCACCGCCATGGCGGTGATGCCCCATAAAGATGTGGACCGGGCCCTTCAGATGTCCTTGTCATTGGACATCCCCTTTTGGCCCCAGCTGCCGAAGGTAAGCTATTATGAAGATATGTATGTCCAGGCCTCCGAACACTTTCCCGGGATTGTGCTGGATTTGGAAAAGAGGACCCTGCGATTTTCCGTGGAAAAGTTTATCGGAGAGTTTGAAGAGACCATGCATCATTTCGCTGAGCCGGAATATTTCGACATCAGCGAGACCTATTCTGTCGTCTACCACCGGTTTTTAAAACTGGACCTGGCCGGGCGGCCAGCGATCCGGGGACAACTCGAAGGCCCGATCAGTTTTGGAATGAACGTCTTGGATCAGGATGGGCGCCCCATTCTCTTTGATGACTCCATCCGCCCGTTCATGCTGGAGGTGATGGCCAAGCGGGTCAACGTTCAATTAAATCGCCTGAAGAAACAAAACGCCAATGCTTTTATGTATATTGACGAGCCCGGGTTGCAGTTTTTATTCAGCGCCTTGTCAGGTTATAGCGATCAGGCGGCCAAAGGAGACCTGGAAAAATTTTTCTCCCTGGTAGAAAGGCCCCGGGGCGTGCATCTCTGCGGTAATCCCGATTGGGATTTCCTGTTGGGGCTGGACCTGGACATCCTTTCTCTGGATGTGTACACCAATGGGGAAGTCTTTGCCTCGTATGCCCGTTCGATCGGGAAATTCCTGGATCGGGGGGGAATCCTTTGCTGGGGGATTGTGCCCACCAATTTCGAACCCTTTGAAAAAGAGAGCTTGGGCTCACTGGAACAAAATCTCGGCGGGGTTTGGAACATTCTGCTTAAAAATGGGATTGACCTGGAATTTCTTCTATCCAGAAGCCTGCTGTCGCCAGCCACCTGCTGTTTAGTCAATCCGGATGCTGAAAAGACCGTGGAAAAAGCCTTCCAAATGGTAAAGGAGCTATCTGCCAGACTAAGAGAAAAACACAGACTTTCTCAGTAACGGAGACCCGAATCATGAATCCCCGAAGAGGAACCAAGCAGACCTATAATCACCTGATCCATGAAAAAAGTCCCTACCTCCTGCAACATGCTGAAAACCCCGTGAACTGGTATCCCTGGGGCGAAGAAGCGTTTCAAAAAGCCAAGCAGGAAGACAAACCCATCTTCCTCTCCATCGGTTACGCCACTTGTCACTGGTGCCATGTGATGGCCCACGAGTCCTTTGAAGACGAAGAAGTGGCCAGGCTCCTGAATCAATTCTTCGTCTCCATCAAGGTGGACCGCGAGGAACGTCCGGATGTGGACCAGATCTACATGTCTGTTTGCCAGGGCCTCACGGGGCAGGGAGGCTGGCCTCTCTCGATCTTCATGACGGCGGAAG
>Ga0315295_10000335_pt1 | contig 39818 bp, 45 predicted proteins | sample YL17G14_0_MG_FD_204453 | JGI IMG/M metagenome (GOLD analysis project Ga0315295, IMG submission 204453) | Sediment microbial communities from Yellowstone Lake, YNP, Wyoming, USA - YL17G14_0 | ecosystem: Environmental > Aquatic > Freshwater > Lake > Sediment | place: USA: Wyoming | collected...
TGTGCACCCTCACCGAGTACTACCACCACCTAATGCACATTCCTCGACGAACCGCCGGATGCGGACCCGCATGTCCGGTGGTGTGAGAGGGAGGATGGGCGACCCATCCTCCCTACTCGATTGCGGCCTGTGCGGGTCGCCGGATACTTGCGGGAGCTACGGCAATCCTTCGATGTGCTCTGCGCTGGAGCGCTCGGTCGGAAGTGGCGGCGTCCAGATCGCCTTGATCCAGTCGGGGATGACGCGGTCGCGGGCGCGGCGGTCGGCCCATTCGACCACGTTGGGGTCACGCGCTGCCGGCGTGCACAGCCGGGAGGGGATGACCGTCACTCCGACGCGGCCGATGTCAAGGCGATCGGCATCCCAACACGTCTGCAACGTGATGTCGGCGTCCAGTAGCCCGTCGCCCTGCTTGGCGCACGCCAGGTAGAGCAGATCGAATTCGTGGGGAGGCAGATCGAAGTAGGTGCCGCGCCAATCCGCGGCCAGCTGCGCCGATCGAGGCCCGCGGTCGGGGTCCCATTCTTCGAGGATCCGGCAGGCATCGTGAAGGTAGGCGAACAACGTGACGATGTCCCGGTGGGCACCGGTCACCTCGGCCAGCCGGCGGCCGTTCTCGGCCACCCGCGCCCAGTGCGGTACGCCGTGGACCCCCGCCGGCGGGAGCCGATACTGTGCGAGGATCCCATCCAGGAAGCGCTTGGAGATCAACATCGGGTGCGATCCAGTGGCTCTGCGTGCCCCCAATGATACGCCGCGATCGTCCGCTCGTCAGGCCTCAACGCGGGGGGCCGATTCGCCCCCCGCGCCCTCCGCCAACTGGCGTGACAGCAACGCGGGATCGGCCGCCGGAACGCGGCAGGAGAAGTCGGAACACAAGTAGGCGGCTGGTGCACCGTGGATCAGCGACCGGCCTTGCAGCAACGCCGGCCGATCGCCGACGCCGGCAGCCAGGACCAAGTGGGGCTCGAAGCGCTCCCAGGCGGCTCTCGCCAGACGCATGAGCGCCGGATCGCCCGCCGACCCAGCGAGCGCTAATTGGCGCAAGGGCTGGGATACGAGGTCGGCCGCGCTCAGCCAATGGGCGAAGCCAGTGGGGTGCTCGGCCGCCAGCACAGCCGTCTGGCCGAGGAGGTGATCGGCCGCCTTGCGCCAACGCGCCTCGCCAGTCAGGCCCTCCAACTGCAGGAAGAGCATGCAGGCCATGGAGCCGCCGGATGGGGTGGGATTGTCCTGCAGCGATCGCGGCCGGACGATGAGCGCTTCGTTGTCGGAGGCCGTGTCATACAGCCATCCACTCCCATCCCCGAACCGACGCAGGATCGAGTCGCCCAACCGTTCTGCCACGTCGAACCAGCGCAGGTCGAAGTCGCTCTGGTACTGCGCCAGGAAGCCGAACGCCAGGGCGGCGAAGTCCGCCAGGACGCCGGCGGGTCCGGCGTGCCCGTCGCGCCAGGTGCGGACGATGTGGTCGTCGTCGATGAGTGTGGACGCCAGGAATCCCGCCAGGTCGCGCGAAGCATTCCGGTAGAGGTCGTTCCCGGTGGCGCGGCCAGCCTCGGCCAGTGCCAGCAGGGTCAGGCCATTCCATTCGGCAACGATCTTGTCATCGCAGGCTGGTGGCGTGCGGCGGGTGCGCGCTTCGAGCAGGCGGTTTCCGGCAGCGGCCAGGACTCCCTCGATGCCCGCCGTGGGAATGCCGTGCGCGGCGGTGATCCTCTCAAGATCCGCCGCCCGACGGAGCACGCATTGTCCTTCGAAGTTGCCGCCCGGTGTGACGCTGAGCGCGGCGAGGGCAAACTCCGCTCCCTCAAACCCGGAGAGCGCCTGGCGGGCTTCACCGGCCTCCCAGATATAGAAGGCACCTTCGCCGCCGTCCGAATCGGCGTCCAGCGAGGCGAAGAAGCCGCCTGCCGAATGGCGCATCTCGCGTAGCAGGAATCCGAACGTCGAGTCGAGGACCATGCGAAAGCGCGGCTGGCCGGTGAGCTGCCAGGCATGTAGATACGCGCGCGCCAGCAGGGCGTTGTCGTAGAGCATCTTCTCGAAGTGGGGCACGGACCACTGCCCGTCGACCGCGTAGCGGTGGAAGCCGCCGCCGACCTGGTCGTGGATGCCGCCGTCGGCCATGCTCGTGAGTGCATGGATGGCCTGGTCGCGCCCCAGCCGATCGTGATGGGCCTGGGCGCGGGTCAGCAGGAACTCGATGGCCAATGGTTGAGGGAACTTGGGCGCCGCGCCCCAGCCGCCGTACTGCCAGTCATAGGCGCGGAACAGGCGCTCCGCTGCCCGGGCGGGAATGTCGCCCTCCCGAGGGGCGGCCTCCGCGTCGGCGAGTTGGCTGCGCAGCGCGTGGGCGTATTCTCGGCCGGCGCGCAGCACGGCTTCGCGGCGGTCGCGCCAGGCTTCGGCCACCCTCTGGAGCACGTCACGAAACGCCGGCAGCCCGTGGCGCGGGACCGGGGGCCAGTAGGTGCCACCGTAGAACGGCTCACCGGCGGGTGTCAGGAATACCGAGAGTGGCCAGCCGCCGGAACCCGTCAGGCCGACGACGGCGTCCATGTAGATCGCGTCGAGGTCAGGCCGCTCCTCGCGATCGACCTTGATGCAGACGAAGTCGGCATTCATGTGCGCCGCCGTCTGCGGCTCCTCGAATGACTCGTGGGCCATGACGTGGCACCAATGGCAGGCGGCGTAGCCGATGCTGAGGAAGATCGGCTTGTCCTCGCCGCGCGCGCGCGCCAGGGCCTCCTCGCCCCACGGGTACCAGTCCACCGGGTTCTCGGCGTGCTGCAGGAGGTAGGGGGAAGCTGCAGTCCGCAGGCGGTTGCTCACGCGGCACCGTCGGGGGACCGATAGCCGGACACGGGATGATAGAATGGCGGCATGTTGCCCCTGCGCACCGCGTTCCGTTGGGCACCGGCCCTGGGTATGATGTCGCTCATCTTCCTTGCGTCGGCGACGCCCGGCAGTCGGCTGCCGGACTTCGGCGCCCTGGATCTTCTGGTGAAGAAGGGCGGGCATGCGATTGGCTACGCCTTGCTGGGACTGTCGTACTTCTACGCCTTGCCGAGTCGCCTGTCCACGCCCTACCGGGTGGTCACGGCACTCCTGATGGCCGTGCTGTTCTCATTGAGCGATGAGTTCCACCAATCCTTCGTCGAGGGTCGGACGTCGACACTGCGCGACGTACTGATCGACACAGGCGGCGCCTCCCTGGCGTTGTTCGCGGCCGCCCTCTATTCCTCCAGCTCGAGGTCGAGCTCCAGATCCGGCTCCTGATCGGGACGCCACGCGGACCCCGGCAGCACTTGGATGTCGCCGAACAACTCGGCCTGCTGGACCACCACCTGCTGACGCTTCACCAGTTCGAGAATGGCCAGGAAGGAAACAACGATCTCCAGTCGCGTGCGCGCGTGGGTCAGCATCTGGCGGAACGTCGTCCGGCCGTCGCGACGCAAGGAGTCGAGTAGAAGACGGATCTTGTCTCGGATGCGCACGATCGAAGGGCGGACGACCTCGTTGAGCGCTGGGCCGCGGGCAGCCTCGATCAGCACATCGAGCATGGCCCGCTGAAGCGCCTCGAACGTCAGACCCCGCGCATCCAGCTTGGGTTCGACCGCTGGGGGCGGGGCGACGCGCAGGTAGGTGCGCAGGCCGGCCGCTTCCCGTTCCGCAAGCAGAACGGCCACCTGCTTGTACTTCTTGTAGGCGATGAGCTGGCGCGCAAGCGCGTCACCCGGGTCCTCTTCGCCGGGTTCGCGCGAGGGAGGCCGGGGCAGGAGCGCTTCGGACTTGATTTGCAGCAGCCGGGCGGCAACCACCAGGAACGCGGCCAGGTCGGCGAGGTCGTGGGCCGGGACGAGGCGCAGATACTCCAGATACTGATCGGTGACCTGCGCCAGCGAGACGCGGGTGATATCCAGCTCGGCACGCTCGATCAGCTCGAGGAGCAGGTCGAGGGGTCCCTCAAAGACCGGCAACTGGACGGCGTATGGGGCCTCAGCGGCCATCGTCAGCGCAGCCAGGCCAACAACCCGAGCCCAAGCAGGAGAAGGCCCAGGATGACGGCGAATCCGAGCCCGTAGACCAGCGTGCGGCGATCCTTCCCCTCCTGGGTGCGAGCGGCCTCGGCCAGTGCGTCGAGCCGCCGGCGGTCGATCTCCTCCAACGCACCCAGACGCTTGCGGGACGCCTGCTCCTCGTCGCCGCGGACGCCCGACGCCTGGGCGCGAACTTGGGATAGCCACAGCGGCGACCGTCCCCGACCGTCGTGCCGGCTCATCACCTGGCCAAACATCGTCGTCGGTTCGCCGCACGCTGGGCATCGGTCGGCCTGATCGGGGACTGGGCCGCCGCATGCAGGGCACGGACCATCGACCGCCGGTTCGGATGCGCCGCACCGGGGACAGCGCAAGGCGCCCGAGTCATCGGGCGCGAGGCTTGCCGCTCCACACTCGGGGCAAAGGGCCGCCAAGGGTTTCTCCGCTCACCGGACTGTAACCTCTGCGATTATAACCCGTCCAATAGATCAGACGGTTGAACGGGAGGCCGGTGTGGGCGTGTCCCGCCTCGTGTGGTTGGAGAAAGAGCAGTTCGTCGGGTTCGATGGCGCCGGGCACCCGGTGGTTGTCTCGAGTGAGACGCCGGATAATGCGGTTGGCGCGAAGCCGTCGGATCTGCTGCTGATCGCGCTGGCTTCTTGCACGGCCGTCGACATCGTCCGCATCCTGGGCAAGCAGCGCCCGGCGCTCACCGGGCTGGAAGTCTCCGCCCGGGGTGATCAGGAGTTGGATCCGCCGTGGCGCTTCACCGCCATCCACTTGACGTTCCGCGTGCGCGGCCGGCGCCTGAAGCCGGAAGCGGTGCGCAAGGCGGTCGAGCTGGCGGAGGGCAAGTATTGCTCCGTCTCGGCCAGCCTGCGCCCGTAGGTGAAGATCAGCTACGAGATCGAAATTGTCCCCGACCCGGCCTGACGCCTGTCGGCCGTGGACGAGGAGTGGTATCATCCTTGCGCGAGGTCCGGAGAGTAAGCCATGATTAACGAACCGATTCACGTCACCGATGCTGCCTTTGAGAAGACGGTCCTTCAATCGCCGCTGCCCGTGATCGTCGACTTCTGGGCGCCCTGGTGCGGCCCCTGCCGCATGGTCGCCCCGATCCTGGACAAGATCGCCACCGAGTACGCCGGCAAGCTGATCGTAAGCAAGGTCAACACCGATGAGAACTCCGACTGGGCGATGAAGTACGGCGTCCAGGGGATCCCGACGATGCTGTTCGTTGCCGGCGGGAAGGTCGTCCATCAGCAGGTTGGCGCGGTCCCCGAACCTTACCTGCGCGACATGGTTGACGAATTCCTCAATTCGGTGACCCTGCCATCAGCCAACTAGACGCGCTGGCCTGAGAGGTGTGAGGCGGCCGCCGGACCCGTCGGCGGCCGATCTTCATCCACGAACAGCCCTCACCCGACGTCTTTCCGCGCCAGCGGGAACCGGCAGTGAGCAAACCCTATGCGCCGAAGGTGGACCGGCGCGTGCTCCTTTGACTGCCTCGGGTTACCCGTCGGATGCCGTCCCCCAGAACAGGCCTTCGAGGCGGCGCCAGACGCGCAGGGCGAAGGATCGCATGTGGGCCAGGAACGTCCACAGCGTCAGTCCCCGGCGGCGGGCCGCCGGAGTGGGTCGCTTGGTCTCCACCCACTGCAGAGCCAGTGCGCCCCACGTCAGGCCGGCGCCGAAGCCCACCAGCACAAGGTGATCTCCGGGCCGCACGCGGCCTTGCTGCACGGCTTCACACACGGCGATTGGAATCGAGGCGCTGGAGGTGTTGCCGTAGCGCTCGATGTTGACCATGAAGCGCTCCATCGGCAAGTGCAGCCCGCGAGCGGCGGCCTCGATGATGCGCAGGTTGGCCTGGTGAGGGACGACCAGCTCGATGTCGTCCAGTGTCAGCCCGGCGTCGGCCACAACTTCGCGCGTGGCGGAGGCCATCACGCGTGTGGCGAAACGGAACACCTCGCGCCCGTTCATCTGGATCTTGTGCTGATTGCGCTCGACGGTGTCGATCGAGGCTGGCATCCGGCTTCCTCCGGCCGGGACCGCGAGCAGGCTGGCCCCCGAGCCGTCCGAGCGCAGGACTCCGGACATCACGCCCCCGGGCGACGTACGTGCCTCGAGCACGAAGGCCCCGGCCCCGTCTCCAAACAAGACGCAGGTCTCTCGGTCCTCCCAATTCACAAGCCGGGAGAGCGTCTCGGCGCCGATGATCAGCGCGTTGTCGATGGCGCCCGTGCGGATCGCCTGGGTCGCCATATGGACGGCGTAAATGAACCCACTGCACGCTGCCGACAGGTCAAAGGCGCCGGCGCGCACAGCTCCCAGGGCGTCCTGCACCAGGCACGCGGTGGCGGGAAACAGGTGCTCGGGAGAGGCCGAGGCCACGATGACGAGATCGAGATCACGCGCCACCAGGCTGGTGGACTCGAGTGCCCGCAGCCCAGCGCGCGCCGCCAGCGTGGCGGTGCTTTCGTGTTTGGCGGCGATGCGCCGCTCGCGGATGCCTGTACGGGAGGTGATCCATTCGTCCGACGTCTCGACCATCTTCTCCAGGTCGGCATTCGTCAAGACGGCATCCGGGACAGCCATCCCCCAGCCCGTGATGTGAGCGTAACGCGTCATGCGACCTTCCCATCTTCCGGCGGCCGGGAGATGACCAGGCATGCATTGTGGCCGCCAAAGCCGAACGAGTTGCTCAGGACGTGGCGTACGGTGGCACGCCGGGCCGTGTTGGGGATGTAGTCGAGGTCACATGCCGGATCAGGGGTTCTGTAGTTGACTGTTGGCGGCAGGATCCCCTCGCGCAGCGCCTGGACGCAGAAGATCGCTTCGAGTGCGCCCGCAGCGCCGAACAGGTGCCCGGTCGTGGACTTGGTCGATGAGATCGGGACGCGGTAGGCGTGCTCGCCGAGAACCGCCTTGATGGCAGTCGTCTCGCTGGCGTCGTTCAGGCGCGTGCTCGTGCCGTGAGCGTTGATGTACCCAATATCCTGTGGCTTCAGTCCGGCGTTGTCCAGCGCCAGGCGCATGCAGGCGGCGGCGCCTGCGCCGTTCCCCGCCGGAGCCGAAAGGTGGAATGCATCGTTGGTGGACGCATACCCGGAGAGCTCGGCCAGGATCGGCGCGTGTCTGCGCCGGGCGTGCTCGAGGGACTCCAGGACTAGAATGCCGGCGCCCTCCGCCATGACAAATCCGTCGCGATCCCGGTCGAAGGGGCGCGAGGCCGCCAGCGGGTCGTCATTGCGCCGCGAGAGAGCCTCCATGACGTTGAATGCGGCGAGGGTCAGGGGCACGATCGCCGCCTCGGCCCCCCCGGCGATCATCACGTCGGCATCGCCGCGCCGGATGATCTCAGCCGCTTCGCCGATGGCGTTGGCGCCGGTGGCGCACGCGGTGACGATGGCCATGTTCGGCCCGCGCACCCCGAAGGCGATGGCGATCTGGCTTCCGCCCGTATCCGGGATCATCATCGGGACGAGGAAGGGGGAGACGCGCTGAATGCCGAGGTCCTGCGTGCGCTGGATCTCGGACAGAAGCGTGCCGATGCCGCCGATGCCGGTCCCCACCACCGCGCCGATGCGGTCGCGGTTGCGTTCATCGATGGTCAATCCGGCAAGCGAAAGCGCTTGCTGCGTGGCGGCCACCGCGAACTGGGTATACCGATCCATGCGCCGTGCCTGGCGCCGCCCCAGCAACGCCTCGGCGTCGAATCCCTTGACCTCGGCGGCAAACCGGGTGGCGTGTTGCGAGGCGTCGAAGGCCTGGATCGTCGCCACGCCAGAGATGCCCGCCACGGCCGCCTGCCAGCTCGTGGGGACGTCGTTGCCCAACGGGCTGATGCACCCGACTCCTGTGATGACGACGCGCATGCGTGACAAGACGTCCTCCTCTGGCGAACTTGCTTCCCTCAAGGCAGATTAACCCCGCGGCAGGAAAGGGGATGCGGCGATGGGTATGCTACAATCCGGCCCGCGATGGGCCGAGAGCATCTGCACGCCAACGCCGCCCGCATACTCGAACTTGAGACCAATCTCCCTCGAAGGTCATCACCATGATCCTGGTGACCGGTGGGACCGGCTTCGTCGGTCGGGCGGTCCTACGTCATCTTACCGCAGCCGGTCTGCGAGTTCGGACGCTGCTCAAACCCGCGCAGCGTAGCCCGCGCCTGCCTGCAGGCGTCCCGGTCGATGTGGCACTGGCGGCGCTTGACGACCCGCGCGGCATGCGGGCAGCCCTCGTAGGCATCGAGGCCGTAGTGCACCTGGCGAGCGCCGAACGCACCGGTCAGCTGAACGCGCTGCAGCGCACGGATGTCGATGGGACGCGCACGTTGGCGGAGGCGTGTGCCCAGGCTGGAGTGCGGCATCTGGTGTACGTGAGTCACCTGGGCGCCAATCGTGAATCTGCCTATCCGGTCCTGCGCGCCAAGGCGCTGGCCGAGGAGCACATACGCGCCAGCGGCGTGCCCCACACCATCTTGCGTTCGGGTGTGGTCTTCGGAGTTGACGACCACTTCACCCGCCCGCTGGCGATGATCGCTGCCTCGGTCCCGCTGGTGTTCCTGCTGCCCGGGGAGGGGGACTCGCTCCTGCATCCCCTGTGGGTTGAGGACCTGGCCACGGCGATCGCGTGGACCCTGGAGGACCGCGAGCCGGCAGGTACCGCGCTCGAGATCGGCGGGCCGGAGTTTCACAGCCTGCGCCAGGTGATGGCGCTGATACTGCCGGCCGCAGGGTTGACGCGCATCCTCCTTCCGACGCGGCAGCCCTACCTGCGAGCGGGGGCAGCGCTGCTGCGGCGCCTTCTACCGTGGCCGCCGATCACGCCCTTCCTGCTCGACTACCTGGCCTCCAATCGCACGGCCGAGATCGATTCGATGCCACGCCTCTACGGTCTACAGCCTTCCCGGCTGGAATCGCACCTCGACTATCTCCGCGGCAAGAACTGGGAGTGGGAGCTCCTGGCGCGCCAGATCGCCGCACGGAGGGCAGGGTGACGGATGCCCCGTCGCTTGTGCTGCGGCCTCTGAAGGGTTTGCAGGAGATCCAGGTCGGTCGCGAGCTCCTCAGGCGCGTTCTCAAGACGTCAGACGCGCCATCGACCGGTGAGACGGACCTCCAGGGGGCGAAGGGTGGGCAGCCGATTGGCGCACTTGAGGGTGAGCGACTGCTTGGCGTGAGCCGCGCTACCCTGGAAGTCGATGACGCCAACCCGAGGCGTGTGCCGGGCCAGCGCCTGCGCATCACGCACCTCGCCGTCGACCCCGAGGCCACCGGCCGCGGACTGGGTGAGAAGCTGATGGCCGTGCAACGCGAGCACGCGATCGGGCAAGGACTGCAGCTGGTGACGTGGAGGCAGGATCCGCTCGACGTGCGGCTGGCGCACCTTTCCATCCGCAAGCTGGGCGCGGTCAGCCGGTGGGTGCGCCGCAGTGACGACGGCCAGGCAGATGGGCTGGAGGTCGAGTGGTGGGTCCGCTCGGCGCGGGTGCAGGCGAGGCTGGCGGGGACGGGCTCCGGGCTGGAGCTGGTCGACGCGTTAGAAGCCGGGGTGCCCAAGCTGAACACCGGGGTGCTGGGCGACGACGGCTACCTGCGGCCTTCCGGGGGAGAGCAACCCCCGGATGGTGCGATGGCCCTGGTGGAGATCCCCTTCGAGTTCGCCGAGCTGCGGTCGCGGGATCTGCGCCTGGCGGAGGCATGGCGCGCCCAGATCGGGGAGATCCTGGATCGGGCCTTCGCGCTGGGCTACTGGCTGACAGACTTCTTATGGCTGCGCGGGGAGCGCCACCCGCGCGCATACTACCTGGTGATCGACGGCGAGCGGCAACTTTCCTGAGCCGCCTGGCGGAGGGCGGATCAGCGTGACAGTGTCTGCAGCCAGTCGATCGAGGCCGCACCCCCGTAGGCGAGCAGCAGCATCTTGATCATCTTCCCGATCCAGGTATAGAGCAGAAAAAGGCCTACCCGCATGCGCAGCGCGCCGGCGGCAATCCCGGCCAGATCGAATACCGGATTGGGGATGGCGGCCAAGAACACGATCGTCAGCGCGCCGTAGCGGCGCGTCCAGCCCAGCAGCTTCTCATAGGTGCGGGCGTTCTCGATCACGGCCTGGCCGCTAAAGCCCGCCATGTAGCCGGTCAGCTCGCCCAGGGTCGCGCCAGAGGCCGCCGCGAGCGCCACGCCGAGGGGATGGAAGACGGCGCCCATGGCGAACGTCACCGCCCATCCGGGGGCCGGCAGGATCAGCGTGGCATTGGCCAAGGCCGACAGCACGAAGATCCCCGGATATCCGTAGGCGGCGAGCTGCTCGGCCCGATCCCGAATGGCGAAGATGAAGACCGTTATCGCGATGACGCCCAGCAGTGCCAGCAGGCGCAGGATTGTCAGCCGCCGGCCGGAGGTGGGCCGCGCCTGGGTCACGCTTCGAGAATCTCGATGCGCTGAATGGCGACGGCCGCCGCCTTGCGGTCGCTGGGATCACGCGGTGGGATCGACAGCAGAACGTCCAGTCCCTTGACCGCCTGGCCGAAGACGGAGTGCTTGCCGTCCAGCCAGGGCGTGGCGACGTGGGTGAGGAAGAATTGGGAGCCATTGGTGTTCGGTCCGGCATTGGCCATGGATAGGACGCCCGGACCGGAGTGCCGCAGCGTCTGGTCGAACTCGTCCTGGAAGCGGTAGCCGGGACCGCCGGTGCCCGTGCCGGTCGGATCGCCGGTCTGAGCCATGAAGTTGGCGATCACGCGATGGAAGGTCACCCCGTCGTAGAACCCCTGCCGCGCCAGGAAGACGAAGTTGTTGACCGTCACCGGCGCCAGGTCGGCGTGCAAATCCACAAGGATCGTCCCCTTATCCGTTACAAGGCGGGCCTGGTAACGCTTGTTAGGCTGCAGGGCCATTTTCGGTGCGGCAGGGTACTGTTGGGAGGGCATGCAGGGCTCCTGTGGGTCAGCGCTGGCGCAGCAGCGTCTCGATTCGGGCTACGACCATGTCCATGGCAACCAGGTTGAGGCCGCCCTCGGGCAGGATCACGTCGGCGTAGCGCTTCGACGGCTCGACGAACTCAAGGTGCATCGGGCGCACCGACGTCTCATACTGGCGGATCACCGACTCAACCGTCCGGCCGCGGTCCTTGACGTCGCGCTGCAGGCGGCGGATGAAGCGCACGTCGGGTGCGGTGTCGACGAATATCTTCACGTCGAACAGCTCGCGCAGCTCCGGCTCGGCAAAGATCAGGATCCCTTCCACCAGGACGATCGGCTGCGGTTCGACGCGCTGTGTGCGTGCGGTGCGGGCGTGCGTGGTGAAGTCGTATACCGGGATCTCGACCGCCTCCCAGGCGCGCAGGCGGCGCAAGTGCTCGACCAGCAGCGAGGTTTCGAGCGAATCCGGGTGGTCGAAGTTCAGGGATTCGCGTTGGAAGCGGGGAAGGTCCTTCAGGTCCTTGTAGTAAGCGTCGTGCGGCACAAAGCCAATGTGCGCCGCTCCGGCGCGCTCGAGGATCACGTTGGCGACGGTCGTCTTCCCGGAGCCAGTGCCTCCAGCAATGCCGATGATGACGGGCGGCGGACGATCGGGCATGCAGTGATTATACGTGAGGCGCTGGAGGGCATCGCGTGCTGGAGCGGGCCGCCTCATCGCCCCGACGTCCGCGTCCGCCGAGGGAGGGTCGGACGGGGAGAAGAGGGGAGGCCACGTGATTCCGGGTCAGCCAGCCTTCAGGGCGGCGACCTGGCCGCCGGTCAGCGGCGGCAGGTCCTCCGAAGGGAGGGCGAAGAGGGCGTGCGGTGTGCCGGCGGCCGCCCATATCTGGTCGAACAGCAGCAGATCCTCGTCGATGAAGATCGGCAGCGGGGAGGCATGCCCGACAGGCGGCACTCCCCCGATGGCGAAACCGGTCTGCTCACGCACGAAGTCCGGGCTGGCTCGGCCGACGGGCTCGCTCAGCAGCACGGCCAGGCGAGCTTCATCCACGCGGTTGGCTCCGCTGGCGATCACCAGCGCCGCGCGTCCGCTGGCCAGGCCGCGGAAGACGAGCGACTTGGCGATCTGGCCAACCATGCAGCCAACGGCCTGGGCGGCCTCCGCAGACGTGCGCGTCGAGCGTTCGAGCTCCAGCACCCGATAGTCCCTCCCAAGGGCGTGGAGGGCGTCCTGGACACGCTGTGCCGCCGGAGAAAGGGGGATCAGGGTTTCGGGCATGAGCGTGGCCGGTACTCCCTACAACGAACGAACCCGGACCTGGGTGGACAGCATGGAAGGACGAGCCCTGCGCCTCGGCGTCAGTGTCGGTAGTAGGCGACTAGCATAAGGGACAGGGCAAAGAGAGCGATCAGGCCCGCCGAGGAGCACAGGCAGATGGCCAGCAGCTCGATGATCCCGATGGTCAGCGACATGGCGCCGATCGCCTCCGCCCATGTGAAATCTGTGGAGTCCGGGAAGGAACCGAAGAGGATGGGGGAGAGCCACCAGTGGGATTCGAACCCACGACCTGACGTTTACGAAACGCCCGCTCTGCCAGCTGAGCTATGGTGGCAACGGGCGGCATTATACCAGAGGGTGTCGTGGGTTTGAATCCCCCTGCTGTCTCTCCTCGAGGACTCGGAGGCGCGAGTCATGGGGTCAGGCCTCCGCGTCCGCCGAGGCGAGTTGTCGAGTCGGGAGCCACTGCGCGAACGCCATATCTGGCAGGCGCTGACTGTAGACCTCAACGAGCTTGGAATTTGACCAACCTCCCTGGCGCTGCACGAGCCGCGTCGAGGCACCCGACACCAGCGCGATGCAGGCGAACGAACGTCTCAGGGAGTGGGGGGAGAAGTGAGCTACGCCGGCCTTCGGCGCCATCTGGCGGAACATGGCGCGCAGGCCGCAGGGCGTCATCTTCACGCCCGGCGTGCCTCCCCCCACCCCGACGAACAGCTCCTCGACGCCCAACTTGGCGATGCGGTCTCTCACGGAGAGCCATAACCGGAGCCGCATCCGCGTCTCTGAGGAGTAGATCGTAGTGCGGAAGCGTCCGCCCTTCGCCAGCACCGTGAGCTGCGCGTGCGCCAAGTCCAGGTCCGAGACCTTCAGGCGGGCCGTCTCAGCGGCTCGAAGGCCGGTGTCCAGAAAGAGGGAGACCATAGCATAGTCCCGGACCCGCTTCGGGTTGCTGCAGTCGAGCTCATCCCTGCCGGCGAGGTACCTCAGCAGCTTGATCGCCTCCTCGAGGCTGAGGGTCCGCTGAGGTCCGCTGTCGACGGCGCGCATCTTGATCTTGAGGCACGGGTGCGCGTCCCCGAAAGTGAATCGGGTGTACGCGCGGATTGCGGCGACCGCGAAGCGCCGCGTGGCCGGCGCCCATGTGTGAAGGTCCAGCCACTCCATGAAGAGTCCAGGGTCCACGTCCTCGAGCGTCCTCCCGCGCTCCACGAGCCAACCCTGCAGGTTGGTGAGATACCATCGGTAGCTCAACTGTGTTGAGGGGGCTGTGCCTGAGCAGGCCAAGAAGGTCGACAGGGTGGTCATCGGATCGACTCCAGTTGGACGAACCACGTCTCCTCGCTCTCGGGCACGGAGAGCCACAGGCGCTCGCTGACTAGTTCTGCGCCCAATGCCTCGATCGTCTGCAATGGATCGAGGTCGAGGCGCCGGGCGAGTGAGATCAGCATGCCGGCGCGGGGGTCGTCGATGAAGTTGGTCAGCTCTCCTCGATCATCCTCCATCGTGCGCCGTTCGTCCGCCAGGGCGCGGACCACCTCGCGGCGACTCAGGTATTCGTCTCGGGTCAGATCCAATCGAATGGGCACTTGGACGTTCATCACTCCTCCCGTGGTGAGTGTTGCGGCGGATCACCAGCTGGCGAAGCTACGACGCCGAGACCTCCCTGAACCGAAAACAGCCGCCCGGGCTGGGTGGCTGCGTAGGGTCCCCCGGCGTACAATTGGGGGGCTCCCGGGCTGCTCATACCAGCCTTGGGGCTGCCCTGGTCGGTTCGCGCCGGCCAGGGCGTTTCGTTTGCGGTTCGACCTCATCATACACCTGTTGTCAAGCGCCGGGGCCAGGACGGGTGTTTGAACTGCCCCTTGCAGGAATTGCAGTAATGTGCTAAACTGGGTTTAGCCGATATTCTCATCGGAGGGTGAAATGGGAAAACGTGGGCCGAAGCCCCAGCCTGGGTCAAAGCGAGATGTGATCGCGGTCGCTGTGCCTCGAGAGTTGAAGGAAATGATCATCCGGCGCGCCCGGCAGAAGGGAACCTCTCCTAGCGTCGAGGCCTTTGAGGTCCTGATGGCCGACTTCATGGGTCCGTCGAGGTTGACGCTCGACGAGGCAAGTGAAGTGGCCATTGGCGGATGCGCGGCCGGACGCGAGAAGGCTGGCGCACCGTGAGCCCCGAAAGAGAACCCCCGGGCGGCAACCCGGGGGCGGTACAGCCCTCCTCCCTGGACGGAAGTCGGACCGATTTGATTCTAGGGCAGGACGGCGCCGAAGTCAAACGCCCGGTTGTCATCATCTGTGACAGCTGCGGCGCCACGTTCGAGCTCCCTGTCTCCGCCTGTATCAACCGGTTCACGACGACCTGCCCGGAATGCGGCTGGTGCGCCTGGCTGCCCCGCGACTGCTGGCCGTTCGAGCCCGCTGGTGGCCCGCTGCGCCAAACGCTACCGAGGCGGCCATGACCGACTCGTTCTCCCCCGATGCCGAGCGCCAGCTGCTCGGGACGCTGCTGCTGGACGGGCGTGCCAAACCGACCACGGGCGGTTTGCATCCCTCCGACTTCCATGAGATCCCGCACCGTCGCATCTACTCCACCATGTTGGACCTCTCATCCAAGGACGAGGCGGTGACGATCGACACGCTGGCCTACGCCCTCGAGAGCTGCAAAGAGGTTCAAGAGGTGGGCGGCTTCGCCTACCTGACCGGCCTCCTGGCCGCCGGAGGGGGCCTTGTAGAGCCCCAGGTCAAATTCATCACCGACTTGTCGCGGGAGAGGTGGGCGATCGATGTCGTAGCCAAGCAGGTGGCGAAGGCGTCCAAGGATCCCGCGGAGCTAGCGAAGGTCCTGGCTGACGCGGCCGCGCACCTGACGAAACGGTGGGGCCAGCCGGTTGACCTCGAGCGGACCCTCTGGAGCGCGGCGGCGCTGTGCGACCTCGAGCTCCCCGACTCGCCCTGGCTGCTGCCCGGACTGATTGCCGAGGGCGGACTGAACCTCATCGCCGGCGAGGTGGCGAGCGGTAAGACCTGGCTCGCCCTCGACCTCGGACTGGCTGCAGCGACAGGCGGCATGGCGTGGGGCCGACACTTCGGCACGTCGACGCCGACGCTGTACCTCGGCTGCGACAACAACTGGTCGACCCTGGCCAGACGCGTCAAGGAGCTGGTGGCAGGCCGCGAGATCCCCGGGCCGGCCGACTTCCACGTCTGCGACGCGGCGCTCGACCTCGGCTCACCGGAAGGCATCGCAACCCTCGAGCGCCTGGTATCAGACACCGGGGCCCGTATGGTGGTGATCGACGTCCTGGCGCGGTACATGCGAGGCGTCGACGAGAACGCAGCCGGCGAGGTGGCTCCCGTCCTGACCGGCCTCAGAGCCTTCGCCAACCGCCACGGCGTCACCCTGGTCCTGTTGCACCACCTCAACAAGTCGAAGGGGTTCATTGGGGCCGTCCTCGAGCGGATCCGGGGCTCAATCGAGTTCGCCGGCGCCGTCGATACCGTCCTAATCCTGACCGTCCAGGGTGACGACCTCGACGCTGTACGCACGCTGCGCCAGAAGAAGAACCGGGACGGTGAGGAAGCCAAGGCCATGTCGTTCGAGATCCGCCCGGGCGAACATGACGGCCTGTGCCTGGCCTTCACGAGCGCAGCCGAAGCCCTCCAAGGGCGCCTTGAGCAGCGCATCCTGGACGCCGTAAGCGCCGAGCCCGGCCTATCCAAGAACGACGTGGCCGAGCGCGTGGAAGGCAAGCGGGCGGACGTGTTCCGGTCGATGGACCGCATGCGGACGGCCGGTACCCTACGCTTCGAGGTCGGCACACACCGGAGGACTGCATGGTACACGACCGTTTGAGTGCGGCCCCAGTGGTTCCCCGCTTAAGAGATATGCGGGAACCACCGGACTGGGCAGTGGTTCCGGGAACCACCGGGAACCACCGGGAACCAAGGAACCACCGGGGGCAAGGAAGGCCATGAAAGCCGCGCCAGGCGTCGCGGCCGCGTATGCTTCCCAGAGCGTATCCCTGGGTTGTCTGACAAGGTTCGGAGTGTTTCGGGTTGATTCGCAAACGGATTGTTTCCGGTTCACGCCAGAGCGTAGACGTGGCAGATCAGGGCGGCCGGGGCCGACGCCGGCAGATGTAGGGGCAGCATGGTAAGTACCGAGACGCTAGTTGAACGTCGCTGCCAGGGCGAGACGTTGGACGGGGAGCCGTGCCTGGCGCAGCCAACGGCTTCCGGCTGGTGCTGGTTCCACGATCCCGAACGCGAGGAGAGCCGGCTAGAGGCACGCCGGAAGGGCGGTAGGACGCATCGGTACCTGGACATCCCGGCCAAGCCTGACGGTTCGCCTGGGACGCTGCAGGACGTGGTGGACGGCCTGGGCGCCGAGATCCGGGCGGTATGGCTGCACGACAACAGCCCCTCGCGTGCGCATGCGCTGGGCCGGTTGTACGCGGTCCTGGCCGATGTCCTGGAGAGCATGGGGATCGAGCGCCTCGAGGCCGAGCTGGGCATGGGGCGTGACCATGAGCAATAAGGCTGCGGTACGCAGGTATCGTGGGCTGTTCGCCAGGCGCGGGCGTGCTGCGCGCCGCGTCGTTGTGTGGTACGACGGCCAACCCGAGCCCGCACCCGAGCCCGGCGTGGTAGTGATCCATGTATCCGAGCGGGTAGGCCGAGCGCTCGACCGTCTGGGCGCGGTGACAAGCCGGTCGCCTGACTGGCAGGAACACCGGAAGCGTAGGACGGCGCAGCAGGTGATGGACGCTGAGGGTGACGATATCTACCGCACGGTCCTCGAGCGAAGGATGCATCTGGCCGGGACTGACGAGGAGAGGGCTGCGCTGAGGTCTGCCCTGGACGAGCTACTGCCGGAGGCATCTGCGGAGGCGTCGGAAGACGCGCAGGTGCGGCAGGTTGACTCCACAAGCCCTCAGGAGGCCTCAGGACGCGTGGAAGTGCCTCGGAAGGTAGAAACACCAGGGGTGTTCACGCGTGCGGTGGAGGCTATGGCCGACCTGGTGCGGCCGCGGGACACGTTCACCGGACGTCTGCCAGACATCAGCCTGGCCACGGGCCGGCCGACTGGGCTGCGGGCTGAGGTCGAGCGTTTCCGACATGCCGAGGGTCCAGAGTCGGATGCGCTGCGCGACGCGCTTCAAGGGCTGGACGACAATGCCGTCGCCGGCCGGAGTGGGCCGGTTCTGTGGGGAGAGGAGTACGACGATGGGTGAGAAGTGGGGCACGAACGTACCGCCCGGGCCGCCGGCGCACGATGGGTCGGTGCTGGTCGAAAGCGATCCGGGCCCGGAGGCGTGGACAGGGGACGCACCGCATCCTGGTCAGCGGGACACGGACCAAGACTGGCCGGAGATTCCGGGGATGCCGGAGGAGGACGACAAGTGAGCAAAACGACAATGGATCTGGTCCGGGAGAATCGTGCAATGAAACGAAAGTTCACCCCCACGCGCTACCCGGCGCCGGATATGCGGCCGCCGCCGACGTTGGGCGAGGCGGACGCGAAGCGCGGGAAGTTCACGCCGAAGGGAGAGACTGGGCGGGACGGGAGCAAGCGGGACGTCCCCCAGCCGCTGACGAAAGCGCTCAGGTTGAGTCCCGAGATGAAGGTCGTTACCGGTCTGATCGACGAGCTGGTGAACGACGTGTTCGAGCTGCGCAGTCAGATCCACGCGGAAGGAATGGTGCAGCAGACTCAGACGCGAAACGAGCTGGCCGCGCTCAAGGCGCGGGTGGCCGCGCTCGAGGTTGCGAAGTTGCGCACGCGGACTATGGTGACGCGGTTCCACCGTGACCGCACGGGTAAGGCCGACTCAGCCGAGTCGGTATCCGAATATCACTACGAAGGAGAGTGAGACATGCGAACACTGAGTGCAGAACCCGAGGCGTTGGCTGCGGCCATCGCCAACAAGAAGCCGCAGTCGAAGCGCGGCTTGTTCAAGGCCTGGACAGAGGCGAGGGCCAGGAAGGCCGCGTCCGATGAGCTGATCGTCGCCAGGGCGGAGCAAAGCCAGTTGGGCATCGAGTTCAATGCCGTGCTGAATGAAGCCCGCAAGCTGCGCGCCGAGAAACTGGCCGCGTCGCCGAAGGACTTCAAGGACGGGTGGCGCGGTTGGGGCCGGCATGCGGCGGAGCTTGAGATGGCCGCGGTGGCGCTGGATGTGAAAGCCGGCGAGCTCCACAACTACTTCGCGGCGAGCTGCGACAGGGTAAACGACCTGGCGCGGCGTGCCGGGGAGACGTCCGCGGCGCATGCGAGCGAGTTGCGGCGCCGAAAGCAAGCGGCGCTCGAGGCCAACGCGGCACTGGCCGCGTACGAGGCGCAAGCGGCGGCCAACGCGTCGAAGCAGGCCGAGCTCGAGGTGCTGGAGTCGCCGCCCGTCTGAGGGCGTGCCGCGGGGAACCGCGTTCGCTGGGGTCTGCCCGGTGGTCCCTCCAACCTCCGGGCGCCGGGCAGGCCTTATACGAGGTGACGCATGGTTGCATCGAAGTCGATTCAGCGGCTGGGCAGAGTCATTGCCGGGCGGTCGGTGGCCGTTGTCTTCGACCCGTGCCCGCCGGGCGTCAACGGATTCGCGACATGGGGCATCAGGACGTCCCGGGCGCCGTGGGTGATCGTGGATCCCGCGCGGGACCAGTGGGCCGTCCTCGAGACTCTCTGCCACGAATGCTTGCATTGGAAATCCGGCTGGCCGCAGCAGGGCGACCACAAGCACTGGGCCGACATTGTCGAGAGTGTCGCCGGCCTTCCGGGCAAGGGAGGGTTCGGCGCGCCGGACAATCCGGTGTTCATCGCAGAGGAGTTTCGCGTGCGCGCCGGCGCAGCGGCGCTGGTGGGGTACGCCAGGCGCTTCGAAGGCACGCTGGAACAGGTGGCAGACCAACTCGCCGCGGCGCTGGAGCGCGGCGAGGTTACGATCGTAGACGACATACACGAAGGAGTGTGAACGGTGGCTGAGACACTAGAGATCATCATCAAGGCGCGTGACGATGCGTCGAAGGTACTGAAGGGCGTCAAGGGCGACACGGTTGGCCTGAAGGACGCCACGAAACTGCTGGGCGGCGCGTTCGCTGCGACTGCGGCGGTCGGCGCTGTCATGGCCAAGGTCCTCAAGGATGGCGAGCAGCTCATCATGAAGCAGGCCAAGGCCGAGCGCGACCTGGCCCGCACCATCGGCTCGACGGTGACACAGGCCGGCATGCTGATCGAGGCCGCCGACGACATGATGGTGTCGCAGGAGACCTTGACCACGGCGATGGAGACGGCCATCCGCAAGGGATACTCGCCAACCATCTCCGGGCTGGGAACCATCGCCGACGCATACAACGCGATCCAGGACCCAATCGCCAAGGCCAAGTACCTGATGGACACCTTCGGCCGGTCGGGGGCCGACATGGCACCGATGATGGCGGTTGGCCGAGCGGCTCTCGAGGAGATGGGCCAATCGGCGCTGCTCAACGGGCAGGTCATCTCGGAGTCTCAGGCGCGGATGGCCCGTGCATCGGAGATAGCCTCCGACGGGCTGGGGGACTCCTGGGACACACTGCGCAAGAGAATGGCAAGCCCCTTCTTGCCGATCAAGATCTACATCGAGGAGCACATCACCAAGGTCATCGAGGACGCCAACCGGCTGGACTACGGGATACGGGAGCTCGGTCTCACCCAGGCGCGGGTTGGGCCCAACATGGTCTATTGGCAGGACCAGTTCGGGAAGGTCATTGCCCACACACGCCTAGAACTTGAGGCCTACATCGCCAAGCAGATGCTGAGGGTGCAGTGGGACGAGAATGCGCTGGGTGCGGTCGAGCGTCTGCGCGCGGGAATGTCGCTGAAGCCGGCCGACTGGCTGCAGAACACGACGACGATCCACACGACGGTGGAGCGTGCCGTCTACGAAGACTGGCTCGCAGAGACCAGGGGGGAATATCAACCTAGAGTTGACCCGTCCACAGGAACGTACGCACGCGTAGCAGAAGACTACTCCCCTGGCAGCTACGGCATAGCCCGCGGTGGCCCGCTGACCGGGTTCAACATCGTCGGCGAGGAAGGCCCCGAGATCATCATCAACGGGGTGGTGATCCCCGCGGACGAAACCCGCGACCTACTCAGGCGCGGCGTCAAGCCCAGCGGGCGCTTTGGCACTGGTGGGTCTCTCTGGGAAGGCGGGATAACCGAGAAGCCCGCGACCTGGAACCCCTACGCGGGAGAGGCGCGTTTGTCTCAGATGGCGAATGCCCGCGATTGGGGCATGTACCAGGGTGTGTCGCCGCTGCTCGGGACCGGCGCGGGCGCAATCGGGAATGCCCCGTCATGGGTGACCGGCGGAGGTGGCCCCGCTGCTGCAGTCGAGGCGGCCATCGCGGCGGCGAGCGCCAGTGCGGCCGCCACGGTTGGCCCCACGGTTGTGGCTGCCGTTGGCGCGTCCGTGCCCGGTGCTACCGTCGCAATGGCCGAGAAGCAGACGCAGATGATCGCGGCCGGGATGCACGACCTGGCCACGACGTTCACACGCGAGATGCGAAGCCTCAAGCAGGAGCTGTCCCGCTCGGTTGCAAGCGCGGTGCAGAAGGTGATATGACATGGAGCCCAATGTTGACGTTGAACTGAAGACGGTGCGCTACATGCTGGACAATGCCGAGATCGCGCAGAAGGCCGTCGAGAGCCTGACCAAGGGGTACGAGGTGCTACTCTCCCTCGGGCTGCCGATCGATCCGAGCGGGGCGAAACACGCCAAGGCCATCTCCAAGGGGCTGGGGGAGGTGGCGTCTACCCTGCGCGCGGCCCTCGACGAGATCAACCGGAAGAAGGGCGCGGGTCGGATCAACTGAGCCTACCGCCGGAGTCTGGCCGAGGTCCGACTGACGCGAAGCCTCCCGGCTCATCACCGGGAGGCATGCCGAACCCACGACCTGACGTTTACGAAACGCCCGCTCTGCCAGCTGAGCTATGGTGGCAACGGGCGGCATTATACCAGCCGCCGATGCGGCTGAACAGGTGCAGTGGCTCAACCGACCCCGCTGAGCGCCGCGAGAGGCGATAGGCCTCCGGCCCATACCTTGGCAAGGATCGCGTCTCGAAGGATAATCGCCGCGTGCGCATTGCGATGATCTCCTACCACACGTGCCCGCTGGCGACGCTGGGCGGCAAAGACACCGGCGGGATGAACGTGTACGTGCGCGACCTGGCGCGTGAGCTCGGGCGTCGAGGCGTCGGCGTCGATGTGTTCACGCGATCACAGGATGAGCACGTGCCGCATGTGCTGCACGACCTGGGCTATGGCAATCGCGTGGTCCACGTGCCGGCCGGCCCGGAGACCCCGGTAGAGAAAGAGAAGCTGGCGGACCACCTGGGTCAGTTCGTGGCCGGGGTGGAGGGCTTTGCCCAGAGCAAGGGTGCACGCTACGACCTGATTCACAGCCACTACTGGCTCTCCGGGCTGGCGGCGCTAGACCTGCGGGCCAGCTGGGGCGTCCCGGTAGTGCAGATGTTCCACACGCTGGCGGCGATGAAGAACCGCGTCGCCCGAAGCCCGGACGAGACCGCCTCGGCCTTCCGGCTGGACACGGAGAACCGGCTGCTGCGCGACACCGACTGTGTCGTGGCGGCGACGCAGGCGGAGCTGGCTCAGTTCCAGTGGCTGTACCACGCGGACACCCGGCGCGTGGTGGTAATCCCGCCCGGGGTCGATACCAGCCGGTTCTACCCGATCCCTTCCGATGAGGCCAAAGAGTTCGTCGGCGTGCCGCGCGACAGGAACATGCTGTTGTTCGTCGGCCGCGTCGAACCCCTGAAGGGAATCGACACCTTGCTGGAGGCGATGGCGCTGCTCAAACAGCAGGGCGCCCTCGACCGACACCCGATGTGCGTGGCGGTCATCGGCGGAGATCCGGATGCTGGACCCGACCGGATCACGGACGAGATGGGCCGGTTGAAGACGATGAGCGCCTCACTGGACATCGAGGATGTGGTGACCTTCCTGGGCAAGCGCGACCAGGACACCCTGCAGTACTACTACTCCGCGGCGGTTGCTGTGGTTGTCCCATCCCACTACGAATCATTCGGGCTTGTGGCGCTGGAGGCGATGGCGTGCGGGCGGCCGGTCGTGGCATCCGAAACGGGTGGGCTGGCGTTCCTCGTCCGAGACAACGAGACGGGCTTCCATGTGCCTGCCGGGGATGCGCAGGCCATGGCGGATCGCCTGCGCCGGCTGGTCGAGGACGAAGTGCTGCGCACACGCCTCGGGCGCCAGGCGGCCGAGTACGCGCGCAACTACGCGTGGCCGCTGATCGCCGACCAGATCCTCAGCCTGTACGGCACGCTGCTCAAGAAACACGCTTGACGCACCCGGCGCCCTGGATGACCGACCCGCCTATCCCTGCCGGCCGCCTCCGCGCTCAGCCGGCACTTCCGTGATCCCCGGAGAAAACGCGTGGACCTGACCGACGTCGTCAAGGCAATGCTGGTGCCGGGCTCAACCGGTCTGCTGATGCTCGGCCTGACGCTGGGGCTGGCTCTCATGCTGGCGGGCGAACGGGCGCGGCGGTGGGGGGTCGGCTGTCTGGCCGGCTTGGTCATGGTCTACTGGCTGCTTGCGCTTCCGATGACCGCGTCGGCCCTTGAGCGAATTCTCTCGACCCGGCTTGCGCCAGTCGCGGTAGCGGAAGAACTACAGGGCGAGACCGCAATCATCGTGCTCGGCGGCGGCACGGACACCTTTCGCGCCGACGGGATCGGCCTGAGTGTCCCCGGCGAAGCGACGGCTCTGCGCGCGCTGGAAGGTGCCCGCGTGTACCGGTTGCTGGGTGCGGCGCTTGTCATCCCCTCCGGGGGCCCTGGAGGAGAGGCAGGCAAGGGCGAGCCGGAGAGCAGGGTGTTGCGGCGCGTGCTGGAGGCGAATGGCGTTCCCGCGGATCGGATCCTCGAAGAGTCGTCGGCCTCGAGCACGCGCGAAGAAGCTCTGGCGCTGGCGAGGATGCTGTCGGAGGGCGACCTTCGCCGGGTGATCGTGGTCACGTCGCCAACCCACATGCGGCGTGCCCTGGGATCGATGGCGGCCGTGGGTGTGGACGCCATTGGATCGCCGAGCCGGGAGCACACGGAGACGCGGCGAGCGGCGAGCCCGATGCTGCCGAACGAGAGGGCGCTGGGCGACAGTCGGCAAGCTCTGCGCGAGATGATGGCCCTAGTCTACTATGCGGCGCGAGGCTGGTTGGCGCCGATCCCGACCCCGTGAGCGTCTTCCCTGCATAAACTCGCGCGCGGGCGCCGAGATCGGCTCGGCGCCCGCGCGCGCAGAAGCCCTGGCGATCAGGATGCGGGTGCCGGGCAGAGCGGCAGCGTCACACTGAAGGTCGTCCCCTCGCCGACGCGACTGTGCACGCTGATCATCCCCCCGTAGGCCTCGACGCGGCGTTTGACGATGCTCAGCCCGAGGCCAGTGCCGACGATGCCGGACTTCTTGGCATTGCTGGCGCGGAAGAACTCCTGCCAGAGCCTGGGGAGCTCATCCTCGGGGATGCCGATGCCCGTGTCGGCGATGGTGGTCACGACACTGGTGCCACGGACCTCAATCCCAACCGTGACACGGCCTCCGTTCGGCGTGTACTTGACCGCGTTGCCGATCAGGTTCGCGAAGATGTGCGCCAGGCCTTCATGGCTGGACCGGACCCATACGTCCTTCGGAGGGGGCGAGAAGATGAACCCGATGTCCTTCTCCTGCGCCTCCGTCACGAGCTGGTCGAACGCGTTGCGGACATCCGCGATCATCGCAATCGGCTCCGGCTTCTCCTGGAAGCCGCTCGTCGTGGTCGCGGCCAGCGCCAACAGGTCGTTGATCAGGGACATGAGCGCATCGAGCCGGGTCTCGACCCGCCGGATGATGTCCTGCTGCGGGGGACTGAGCTCGCCGGACATCTGCTGGAGCAGGACGCGCAGCAGGCTCTGGGCGCCGCCGACGGGCGAGCGGAGTTCATGCGTGACGGTACGGACGAACTGGGCCCTCTCGGTCTCCGCGCGCTGAAGCGCCTCGTGGGCCATGGCGTTCTCAATCGCCACCGCGCCCTGGCGGGCGATGGTCATCACGAACTGCGCATCGGCGTCGGTGAAACGGCGGGGCTGGTCGGCATACACGCGCAGAACGCCCAACGGGCCAGAGCGGCCGACGATCGGCACCACGACCAGGCTATGGATGCCTTCGTCCAACACCTGGCGGGCATACTGCAGCCGCGGATCGTCGGCCGCCTCGTCGACGATGGCCGGCCTCCCGGAGAGGGCCTCCTGGGCCAATGGATTGTGTGACAGCTCGACCGGCCCCTTGTCTCGATACGCCTGAGTCAGCCCGTAAGCCGCTGCCAATTCGAGCCTCTCCCCGGTCTCGTCGAGAAGGCGGATTGACGAATGCGCAGTCGACAAGGCCAGCGCCGCGTTGCGCGTGAGGTGGTCGAGAACCTCGGTGAGGCTTAGGCTAGACGTGACGGCGCGCGTCGTCTGGAACAGGGCCGAGATCTGGCGTTCGCGCCGCTGCAACTGAGTCATGATGCCAGTGGCGAGCGTGACCGTGGCGAACGCCGCGGCGGCGAAGAACGCAACCTGCGAGGCCACAAACAGAGGGTCGCGGTAAAGCGCGAATGGGAGTGCGGACAGGACGCTGTAGTGGGCGATCACTCCACCGGCTTCCAACAGCGCCAGGACCAGCAGGCCTCCCACGCCCAGGGCGACATACAGGTAGGATGACACGCCGGGCAGCAGGATGGTCACCATCAGCATGTGGATGAGCAGGAAGATGATTCCAGGGCTGGTGATGCCGCCGGTCAGGTGAAGAAACACCGCCATACAAAGCCAGTCGAGGCCCACCTGCAGAACAACGAGCCGCCGCAAGCGGGCGAGGTAGGTGGTCGGGTCAGGGGAGGGGGCGCGGCGGGCCAGCAGGGAGAGCGCCGTGTTGTAGAGCAGGATGATCAGCCCGACGACGTACAGCCCGGTAGCGGGCAGGATGACGCCCAATAGCCGCTGGCTGGCGGCGGTCGCCACGACGACGATCACCCCGGCGGCCCAGCGGGTGAGGATCAGGCGCGTGCTGGCAGCCGCCAGGTCGCGCGGCAGGAGCACATCGAGCTGGCTCGGTTCGCCGTGGATCTCCGCCACGCCATCGTCTCCTGAAGGAGCGGGCCGGCGTCCCTTGCGCCGGCCCGGCGGCCTCACTTCTTCAGCAGAGCGTTGACCTTCTTGATGAGCGTCTCGGGCTCGAAGGGCTTGTCAACGAAATCGTCGACCGGGAGATACTGGTCGTCGGGGCCGAATCGAAGAGGCGTGGTGGAGTGGATCGCCGTCAGCATGAGGATGGGGATCTTGGCGAGCTGCGCCATGTCAGGATCCGGATCCGGGCCCCGCAGGCGCAGCGCGAACTGGAACCCGGCCGTGGCCGAATCCATCATCACATCCAGGACGATCAGGTCCGGCCGCTTGGCCTTGATCTTGTTCAGGCCTTCCGTCGGGTCGCCGGCGGAGTCCACCGTGTGACCGCCGCTTTCCAGACACAGGCGTGCGGCCAGGACCATGTCGGGGTCATCGTCGATGATCAGGATATTCGCCATCGTGGGGTTCCTTCGTCTCCGGGCGGCGGACTGCCGCCGCGTAGTTCGGATTCAACGGCCCGGCAAACTGGGTCAAGGCATGCACCGACGTCTTGGCTCAACCCTTCGCCCCAGCCAGTTTGCTGCGGCTGGATGAGGTACAGGACGACGTCGGGCGGGAGGATGCCGAGAGCCTCGCCGAGGAGCAAGGCCTCCCGCAGGCCGGCGGCATGCAGGCCGGGAAAATCCGGCGCCGCCAGGTGCAGCGCATCCAGGGAAACGCGTTGCCATGTGCCCGGCGCGGCGCCGAAGTCCGCCGCGTCCAGGATGATAGCACGCTGGCGGTGCTGGAGATGGAGCGCGGTTTCCAGCCCCGCCAGCCCGCCGTCGATGAGCTCCACCCCGGCGGGGAGTGGGCAGGCGGCCAGGCGTTGCAGGACAGCCGGGCCCGCGCCATCGTCGCCCCTCAACGGATTTCCGAGGGCCAGGACGAGGGTGGGCGCCGCCCGACCGGGATGTTCTGCCCGATCCGACGACGGGGTCTCGACGCCCAAGGCAATCTCAGACGTACTCGACATGCAGCAGGTGGGTGGAGCAGGAGATGCACGGGTCGTAGGCTCGCACCAGCATCTCCAGGGAGAGTGTGATTTCCTCCGGCCGCTTGTCGAGGAGGGTGGGCACCAGGGCGCGCATGTCGGCTTCGATATTGTTCAAGTTCTGACCGGTGGGGATGATGCAGTTGGCGCCGCTCACCAGCCCGTCCTGGATGACGTAGTTGTGGAACAGCGTGCCTCGCGGCACATCGCAGGCGCCCGTGCCTTCGCCGCTCAGGCGGCCCGGCTTCACCGGCTCCTCCCACGAAACGCCGCGAGTGAGCAGCACGTCGCACAACCGGATGGCGTCCTCGACGCAGTGGACGATCTCGACCACCTGGGCGGCCGTGTTCATGTACGGGTTGACGCACTTCGGGCGCAGGTTGATGGCCGCGGCTGCGGACTTGGCCTTGGGATGCAGCTGATCGAAGTTGACGTTGAAGCGCGCCAGAGCTCCGACCATGTAGGACTCGCGCTGGTTGCGGCAGCGCTTGGCCGACGAGTGCTTGACCAGCGTCTCGTTGGTGACCTGGCGATAGTCTTCGATCGGCCACGTGCCCCCGTCGGTGCTCTTGATGACGCCGTCGATGTAACAGTACTCGTCCGGCTTGGACAGGGCGATGAACTCGGTGTTGCGCTCGAAGGCCGGCAGCTTGAGCCTCTGGTACAGCTCAACCGTGGCGTCAACGTCCGGCCGGGTATCGATCAACCGCTGCCGCAGCCCTTCCAGATCGGCCCGCGACGGGAAGTGCGTGAACCCGCCGACGGTCATGGCGATCGGGTGGGTGTGCCGGCCGCACAGTGCGGCGCACAGGTCGCCGGCCAGCTTCTTCATCCGCAGGGCGCGCAGGACGACCTCCGGTGCGGCCTTGGCCAGAGGGACGACGCTCGGCGCGCCGAGCAGATCGGGCGCCACGAGCATGTAGGCGTGAAGGATGTGGCTGTCCAGCATCTCGCCGTGGAAGTTCAACTTGCGCAGCAGGACGGTCTGCTCAGTGGGCTCGACCCCCAGGGCCTTCTCGGTCGCCCGCAGCGAGGCGGTGGCGTGGCCGATGGCGCAGATGCCGCAGATGCGCGAGGTGATGTGGGACGACTCCATGTAGGGGCGGCCGCGGAGCATGGCCTCGAAGAAGCGCGGCGTCTCAGGGATCTCCAGGTCGCATTGCTTCAGCTGGCCGTTCTTGACGTCGACGACGATGTTGCCGTGGCCCTCGACGCGGGTGATGTGGTGGACGTCGATCTTAACGTTTGCCGTTGCCATGACCGGCCGCCTCGCTTTCCATCATCTGGTAGGTCAGGAACAGGGTCATCTTGGCCAGCGTTTGGTCGACGCTCAAGCCGTTCTCGCCCAGGACGGTCTTGAGCGAGTCGATGTTGGGGTTCGGGATCAGCCCGCGGCAGCCTTCGCACGAGTCGCCGTAGGTCGGGCAGATGGCATCGCAGCCGGCGCGGGTGATCGGCCCGAGGCAGGTCTTGCCGCGCAGGTACAGGCAGACGTTCTCCTTGAGCTTGCACTCGACGCACAGCGGGTAGTCGGGCAGCTGCGGGGCGCGGCCCTGGAGGACAGCCGTTACGACGCGCACGAACTCCTGGCGGTCGATCGGGCAGCCTGGGATGAAGGCGTCGATGGGGATGACGGCCGAAATCGGGCGCGCCGGATACGTCTCGTACCACTCGGCCTTGTCGCCGTAAACGTAGCGGCGGACGTCCGGCAGCTCCTGGCGGTTGCGAATGGCGTTGACCCCGCCCAGGTGGGCGCAAGCGCCCAGGGCGACCACAACGCCGGCCTTCTCCCGGATGGCCTTCAAGTGGGTCTCATCGCTGGGCCGGGTGCACGAACCCTCGATGAACGCCACCAGGTAGTCGTCCCCCTTCTCACTCATCGCCTCGCGGAAGCGGACGATCTCCACCGCCTCGAGCAGCTCGGGGTGTGTCTGGAGCGAGTCGACGACGGTCAGCTGGCAGCCCTCGCAGCTGGTGAACTCGAAGAACGCGACTTTGGGTCGGGCAGCCATCACAGCGCCTCCCCGAGGTGCTTGATTTCGGCGTACGAGAAGGACGGGCCGGACTGGCAGGTGTACAGGTGGTTGATCTGGCAGTGCCCGCACTTGCCGACGCCGCACTTCATCCGCCGCTCGAGGCTGAGCCAGATGCTGCCTTCCGAGATGCCCTTGCCGAGCAGCTCCATCAGCACGAAGCGGTACATCACCGGGGGTCCGACGGTGACGGCGACGGTGTTGCGAGCGTGGACCTCGATCTTGGGGAACAGGGTCGTGATCACGCCCACCGGACCGGTCCAGCTCTCGTCGCCGCGGTCGACGGTCAGGTGCAGCTCAATGTCGCTGCGCTGGGCCCAGCGCTCGAGCTCGTCCTTGAACAGCAGCTCTCCCGGGTCGCGGGCGCCGTAGGCGATGATCACCCGGCCGAAGTTCCCGCGCTCGTCGAGCACCTGGTTGATCAGGGATCGGAGCGGTGCCAGCCCAAGGCCGCCCGGGGCGAAGAGCATGTCCTTACCCCGAAAGCGCTCGATAGGGAAGCCGCGCCCGAAAGGGCCGCGAATGCCGAGAGTGTCGCCCACCTTGAGCGTGTGCATCACGCCCGTCAGGTCACCGGCCTTGCGCACGCACAGCTCAAAGCTGCCGTTGCTGCGACTGGGCGAAGACGAGATGCTGATGGGCGCCTCGCCGACACCGAGGATGGACACCTCCACGAACTGGCCCGGCTGGTTCCCGAGGGACACTCCCTTCGGCAACTCGATCGTGAAGACCTTCTCCCGCTTGCCCACCGGGCGGATGTCCGCGATGGTGGCGGTCGTCGGGAGGTAGATGGACGGTTTGGCCAGTGTTTCGCGCAGAGCCTGTGTCATGCCGCCACCTCCTTCGACTCGCCCGAGGCCGGGCGGTGGCGCCGGCGGTACAGTTCGTTCCAGGTATCGACGGGGGTGATGTCCACCAGGCAGGCCTGTGCACACCGCCCGCAGCCAACGCACCCCAACAGGCCGAAGGCATCGGTCTGGTACTTGCCTTTGCGCAGGAAGCGGTGTCGCTGGCGGGTGGCGCGCTTGGCGCGGAAGTTGTGCCCATCGGCGACGGTGGCGAACTTGTCCAGCTGGCACGAGTCCCACACGCGATAGCGCTTGCCCGCCGAGAGCGTCAGATCGACCTCGTCGGCGACATTGAAGCAGTAGCATGTCGGGCAGACATTGGTGCACATGGCGCAGGCCAGGCAGCGATCGCCAAGCTCATCCCACAGTTTGCTGTCATAGCTGACGGACATCAGGCTGGGAAGCTCGGTGACGTCGAACTCCAGCCGCAAGGGGAAGCGGGGCCACTTTTCGGTCATCACCCGATTGACGCGATGTTGGTCATCGTCGCTCGCGTCGCGGACTCCGCCTAGCCCTTGAAGCAGAGCCGCGCCCTTATCGGTGCCGACATCGACGCCGTAATCGTCGCTCAGGTCGGTTAGGTGAAGATCGAACCCGTCGGTCACACTCAAGGTCCCCATGCTCTTGCAGAAGGAGTGGCTCATGCACGGGCGCAGGCACTCGATACTGACCAGCGTCGTCTTCTCGCGCCGCGCCATGTAGGGCTGGTCGACGTAGGTCTGGGCGAACACGCGGTCGAGCAGGTGCAGGGCGTGCAGGTCGCACGTGTGCAATCCGAGCACGACGGTCGGCTCGGCGTCCTGGACCACGTGGGGTGCGCTCCCGTCGAGGCGGAAGGTGAGCAGGTCCTCCTGCTGTGGGAACAGGTACTTCTTGGGCGGGATGACGGTGGTGGGGTAGTCGAGGTCGATCTCGGCGGCGGTGTGGATGTCGCCGAAGACGTGCTGGCCATGCAGCGGTTTGGGGCCGACGACGCGCTGGCTGCGGCGCATCTGGTCGATCCAGTCCGGGAGCATGGTCTTGGGGATGACTTTGAAGCTCATCGGTGACTTGGCTCCATTCTCGACGGCAGTGAAGGCGCCCCCAGCGAAGGCCCGCGTAGGAGGCGATTGGAGTCTACAGCCTGCGAGAAAAGAGTTGACCTAACACACTTCTCTGCTTGCTGGGCGATTCGTCACAATCGACAAGGCGGGTCAACATAGGGACAATCCTGCGCATAGCCGGCAACAATGGCTCCAGGCGCCACGGAACCGACGAGTCGACTAGCATAAGGACAACTTCGGCCAACAAGGGCCAGATGAACACCCGTCGCGAGCCTCCCGTCTGCGCGGCATCGACGGTCTGAGTCCACGGGCTTCGGGGGCGGATCCTCCCCGGGCATGCCGCTCATCTGGCGGGCACGCGGGCGCGGAAGTAGAATGCGCCATTAGGCCCTGACTCCCCATGCTGCCTCACGCCTCACCCGGCAACGAACTCCTGCGCGCCAACTCGCGGCACCTCATGCACGACGTCGCCTGGTATGGCGTCCTGGCCGCGAGCACCATGGCCTTCCTGTCCGTGTTTGCTGCGCGCCTGGGCGCCTCGACGCTCCAGGTGGCCCTGCTGACGGCCGGGCCAGCTGTCGTCAACCTGTTGGCCTCGATCCCGTTCGGACGCTGGATGGAAGGCCGCCCGCTCGTTCGGATGACCTTCCGGTCATCGGCCTGGACGCGCCTCGCATACTTGGCGCTGATCCCGCTCCCGATGTTGCTGCCGCAGAGCGCGCTGATCTGGGTGCTGATCGGCCTCACCGCCCTGATGTCGGTCCCTGGCACTTTGCTGGCCATCGGTTTCAACGCGCTGTTCGCCGACCTGGTGCCCCCGGATTGGAGAGCGTTCGTTGTGGGCCGGCGCAACGCCCTGCTTGCGGTCACGTTGACGGTCACCGTCCTGATCTGCGGTCTGGTGTTGGATCGCCTGCCATTCCCTTCCAACTACCAGTGGGTCTTCGCCATCGGGGCGTTGGGCGCGGCCGGCAGCACCTACCACCTCGGCCGGCTCTCGGCGCCATCGGACGACCAGCTGCCGCCCCGCGTCGGACAGCCGCTGCTCGACGCCGCCAGGCCGGAGTCCGTCCGCGCCGGCGCCGACGCCGATCGGCCGGAAGCCGACCTGCGCTTCCTGACCCGGTCCCGAGGGCGGCGGCTGCTGCGGCTCGATCTGCTGCGCGGGCCGTTCGGTGGATTCCTGCTGGCCTACCTGGCCTTCTACACCTTCCAGTTCCTTCCCCTGGCGATCTTCCCGGTGTTCTGGGTGCGCGAGCTGCGGCTGACCGATGGCGCCATCAGCCTGGGCAGCGCCCTGTTCTACATGGCGATGATGGCGACCTCGATCGCCCTGCGCCGGGCGACGAGCGCCCTCGGTCACCGGCGTTTGCTGCATGTCAGTTCGCTGCTGTACGCGGTCTATCCGTTCTTGACCTGGCTGGCACAGGACGCTACGCTGTTCTGGGTGGCGTCGCTCCTGGGCGGGGCGGTTTGGGGGTTGTTGAACGGCGCCCTGGTCAACCGCCTGATGGAGAAGGTCCCGGAAGGCGATCGTCCGGCGCACATGGCGCTGCACAATCTGGCCCTCAATCTGGGCATCCTGGTCGGCTCACTGCTGGGGCCGTGGCTGGCGTTGGGTTTGGACCTGCGCGGGGCGATGCTTGGGGCTGGCATCCTGCGGTTGCTGGGCGGGATGATCCTGGTATTGGGCGCTTGAGCATTCCGTCCTGTCCTGCTCGCCGGGCTCGGCGGGCACGGAGGCTAAGATGTCCTCGGCAACAGGGAAGCGCATTCGCCTCGGCCGGCTGATCGAGGCCGAGACCTCGACCTGCCTGATCGTGGCCATCGACCATGGGATGACCTCGCCGCGCTTCCTGCCCGGCTTGTTCGATACCGGCCAGCGCGTTCAGCAGGCCATCGCCGGCGGCGCCAACGTCTTGATGCTCGGCCGGGGCATGGCCAAGGCCTACGCCCAGCACTTCCGCCGACAGACCTCGCTGGCGATGATGCTGACCGCCTCGGCAGCGGGACGGCCCTCTGGAGCCAGCATTACACCTATCGGGTCGGTCGAGGAGGCGCTGCGGGCCGGCGCCGATGCCGTCGTTGTCTACGTTGCCCTGGCAGGCGACAACGAACCTGAGGTGATCTCCTACCTGTCGCGGATCGGGGAGACGTGCGAGTTCAAAGGTATGCCCTTGATCGCCGAAGCCGAGTATCCGAACGCGTATCAGAGCCTGGACACGATGACCGAGGCTCTGGGGCCGGAGTACCTCCAACGCAACGCGCGGCTGTGCGCCGAACTGGGCGCGGACATCGTCAAGGTCAATTGGTCCGGCGATGGCAAGTCCTTCGGGGAGATCATCCGGGCTTGCAGCAAGCCGGTCGTCCTAGCGGGCGGAAGCCGCATCACAGATCTTGAGCTGCTGACCCGCATGGAGCAGGCGCGGCAGGCCGGCGCCGTAGGGTGCTCGGTGGGACGAAACGTGTTCGAGCATCCTTCCCCGCGGGCGATGACGGCTGCCATCAGCCGCATCTTCCGCGACGGCTGGCCCGCCGCGCAGGCGCACGAGGAACTGCAATCCTCCGTCCTGGCGAAAGGCTGAGCGTCCCGGATGCCGAAGCCGCCGAGCGCGCCCAGCATGAGCACACCGCCCGCAGGCCCGGGCCTGGATCACGTCCGCTGCTTTCTGCTCGACATGGACGGCACGTTCTACCTCGGGGAGGCGCTTCTCCCGGGGGCGCTTGAGTTCATCGACATTCTCCGGCAGCAAGGCCGGGACTACCTCTTCCTCACCAACAACTCGTCGCGCTCCCAGGATGACTACGCGGCGAAGATCACGCGCCTGGGGCTGCCCGTCGGGCGCGAGAAGATCTTCACCTCCGGTGAGGCCACTGCCCGGCACGTGCGCTCGGCGCACCCCGACGCCCGAGTGTTCCTGGTGGGTCCGCCGTCGCTGGAAGCCGAGTTCCGCGCCCATGGCGTTGCCCTGGACGAGTCGAAGCCGACGCACGTGGTGCTCGGCTTCGACACGACGCTGACCTACGCCAAGCTGTGGCGCCTGTGCGATCTGGTGCGCGCCGGCCTGCCGTACATCGCCACGCATGCCGACTTCAATTGCCCGACGCCAACCGGCTTCATGCCGGACGTCGGAGCGATGATCGCATTCATTCGAGCGTCCACCGGCCGGGACCCCGACCTGATCGTCGGCAAGCCCAACCGCATGTTCGTCGAAGCGGCGGCGGCCAAGCTCAGCCTCCCCTTGGACTCCCTGGCGATGATCGGCGACCGGCTGTACACCGACATCGCGCTGGGGAAGACGAGCGGCATCACCACGATCCTGGTGCTCTCCGGCGAGACCCGGTTCGAGGAGCTCGCCGCAAGTCCCCACACCCCGGATCTCGTCTTTGCCGATCTGGCGGCCGTGGCGGCCTACCTGCGCCTCCAATCGCCAGGCTAGGGGGCATGGATCTGCTGACGTACGATCCTGGAGAAGGCCCCTGCTTCTGGGAGGCCATTCGGTCCCTCCCGGGCTACGCGCCTGGCGAGGTCATCCGCCTGCGCCAGATGGTCTTTGAGTCGGACGCCGTCCTGCGCCTGCCCGAGGTCCTGGCTGCGGCCGGTGCCCGATCGGATTCGCCGCTTCTTGTGGTGATGGACACGACGGCGATGCGGCGCGGCCGGGATGATCTCAAGCCCTTCGTACGAGCGATCCTTGGCCGCGCGGGCTGGGCCGTCGAACCTCAGATCGCCAACCCGGATGCCGCCGGCCAAGTGCACACGGAGCTGGAGCAGATCGGCCAGGTGCAGTCCCGATTGAGCGCGGGGTGCGCCGTGCTGGCTCTCGGGTCCGGGACGATCACAGACATCGCCAAGCACGCCTGCCACCGCTTCGAGGAGGCTTCGGGCTTCGCGGTCCCTCTCGTTGTCTACCAGACGGCCAACAGCGTCAGCGCCTACACCTCGAACATGGCGCCGACGTTCGTCGACGGCGTCAAGCGCACGCTCCCGTCGCGCTACCCGGACGCACTGGTGTGCGACCTCGAGACGCTGCGCGACGCGCCGTATACGATGACGGCTGCCGGGGTGGGCGACCTGCTCGCAGCGGGGGTGAGCTTCGCTGACTGGTACCTGGCGCACAGCCTGGGCCTCGACGCCACGCACACGCCTCTGGCCGAGACGTTGATGGGCCCGCTCGACCGGACACTGCTCGAACTGGCGGCCGGAGTCCGGGCGAGGGACCTGGCGGCGATGGGCGTGCTGGCCAAGCTGATCGCGCTGGCCGGGTTAGCAATGTCGCTCTCGCACGCCACAACGCCCCTTTGGGGTTTCGAGCACGTCTTCTCGCACGTGCTGGACATGGCAGCCGAGGCGCGTCATGAACCCCTCGGCATGCACGGGGCGCAGGTGGCGGTGGCGGCACTGCACACGGCCGACGCCTACGAGATCTTCTTGCGGGAATTCGAGCCGGTGGAGTTCGACCGGGCTGGCAGCTTCCCCGATCCCGATAGGATGCGGACCCGGGTGAAGGATGCGTTCGCCTCGATCGATGCCAGCGGGCGCGTGGCGGAGGAATGCTGGACGGACTACTCCGTGAGACCGGAGGCGTGGCGCAGGGAGGCGGCGCGGATCCCGGGACGACTGGCGGATTGGCAGGCCATTCGTACCGAGTTGGCGAGGCGCGCCTGGCCGGCGGAGACGATGAGGCAGGTCATGCGGGGTGTGGGGCTGCCCCAGACCTTTCGGGAGCTGGCGCCGCCGATCAGCGAGGCGGAGGCGCGCAAGGCCTTCCTGACCGCGCACTGGATCCGGCGCCGGTTCACACTGGGCGACCTGCTATTGTTCATGGGGTGGGATCGGGAGGCCTTATGGACGCGCCTCTCGGGGGCAGGCGCTCACGCTGCCTGAGCTGTCATTGGCGATCGAACAACCGATGAACGCATCGGCGCCCGCAGGGGCTGTGAACCTTGCAGGCGCCGTTCTCTTGTCGACCTGGCCGCCGCTCGGTCCCTGTGAGCCGAGGCGTTACCCCAGGGCGACATCGAGCAGCATCATGACCGCGAAGCCGCCCATGGCGCCCAGCGTGGCGATGTCGGTGCGTCCCCACGCTGGCTTGCCGGCCGCGGCCGGAATCTCGTCCTCGCGCTGCGACTCAGGTATCAGTTCCTCGACGACGACATAGATCATCGCCCCGGCTGCAAACGCCAGGGCATACGGGAGGATTGGCCGCATCGCCAGGACGGCGACGGCGCCCAGGACTCCCGCGATCGGCTCGACCACACCGGAGAGCTGCCCCAGGAAGAACGAGCGCAGCTTCGTCAGCCCCTCCCCGCGGAGCGGCAGGGAGACTGCCAGGCCCTCCGGGAAATTCTGCAGGCCGATGCCGATGGCCAGTGCCACGGCGCCTGGGAGGGTGGCCGATGGCAGCCCTGCGGCCACCGCGCCGAACGCCACCCCGACGGCCAGGCCTTCCGGGACGTTGTGGAGCGTGATGGCCAGGACCAGCAGCACGCTCCGCTGCCAGGAGGTCTTGATCCCTTCCGACTCCTCCATCGGAAGCCCGATGTGCAGGTGCGGCAGGATGCGGTCGACGGCATACAGGAAGGCGCCGCCTGCGAGGAAGCCGACAACGGCCGGCAGCCAAGCGGGGACGCCACTCGCCTCGGCCATCTCGATGGCCGGGGCAAGGAGCGACCAGAAGCTCGCGGCAATCATCACGCCCGCGGCGAAGCCGAGCATCCCCTGCAGCAAACGCTTGTTCACTTCGCGAGTGACGAACACGGCCGCCGCCCCAAGGGCGGTGACCCCCCAAGTGAACAGCGTTGCCAGGAGAGCCTGGAGGATCGGATTCAACCCCTCAAGGGTGGTGACCATGAGCAGCCCTCTTCCATTCGGACGCCAGCAGATGGGAGGTGGCCGGCGTATGGTTGCAGTCCACCGCTGAGTGGCTACTCCCGGCGGTGACGGGCGAGAGGCGACGAAGAGCAGCGCTCCGTCGGGTCATTCCCGCCAGGGACGAGGGGTTGGAAGGATCCGGCCCGGCACCCTCGCTGACCTGCGTCCTTCGTTGCAGCATGGGACAATTGACGAGCGCCCCCGCCGAGATTCGAACTCGGAACCTACTGATTCGAAGTCAGGCGCTCTATCCATTGAGCTACGGGGGCTTGCAGCTCGATTATACCGGGCGCAGTGTGACAGTCAACGTGTGCGCAGAGCCGCGATCGTCGTGCAAGGGGGGGGCGCCCAGCCTTCTGAGTGCGAGCACACGCGGTGGGTATGGCGACAGCATGTAGTTGGAGTGAGCGGCCAGGTCCATGATCAACAAGCTCAAACGGTTTGAGTACGGGTGGGCCAGGATGGGAGGAATCAATGGAGGGAGAAGGATCATCGGTGTAGTGGAGATGCACAATGAGGAAGGTTGCTATAATCTGCAGGCGGTCAGAGCGAAGCTGCAGGCTTGCGCACGAGAGCCCGCCTGGCTGCCGGCCGTGCCTCCCGCGCGACCCTGATCGCGTTGCCGACGTGCTTTTCCGGAGCCCATGTGACCCTGTCCAACCCAGAGCACAGGAAGCTGCAAGCACCTCCACAGAGGAGCGCCTGTGGTACGCAGGCGTGGTGGAGATCATGGTGGCCGTTCTTGCTGGGCATCGGGCTTTGGCTGGTCTACGCTGCCGTCTTCATATGGAAGTCCAGCTTCGTCATCGACGGTGTTCGGTACTTTGCCTTGTTTGATGACGCAATGGTGTCCATGACCTACGCCCGCAACTTGGTGCATGGCAACGGGCTGGTGTGGAATGTCGGTGGCGAACGCGTCGAAGGCTTCAGCAATCCCCTGTGGGTGGGCGTCATGGCCCTCGTCCACCTCGTGCCCATCTCCATGCCCAAGATCAGCTTGGGAGTGCAGATCGTTGCTGCTCTCCTTCTGGCGGTGGTGCTTCCGTGTGTGAGACTCCTCGCGGATCGCGTCATCCCAAACGACCGATTTGCCGTCTGGGCGGCAGTGATCTTGTCGGGCTTCTACTACCCCCTGGTGAACTGGAGCCTCCTGGGCACGGAAGTAGGCCTGCTGAGCTTGATCACCACGGCATCTGCCTTGATGGCCGTCAGGGCATTGAGTGAAGGCAGCTTCCCTAAGTGGCTCTATCCGCTGCTTGGGGTTGGAACGCTTGTGCGGATCGATGGCGCAGTACCCATGCTGGCGATCCTGGGCTTGATGTTCCTGTTCGATGGACCGCGTCGCTGGGACCATGCGCGGTGGGGGATTGCCTGTCTAATGATCTTCCTGGGTGGGCAGACGCTGTTCAGGTGGGCCTACTACGGCGACTGGCTGCCGAACACGTACTATCTCAAGATGACTGGCTACCCGGCGCTCCTGCGGATGGCGCGTGGCCGGAGCGTCGCGTGGGACTTCATGACCAGCCTCAATGTCCCGTTGACCCTTGTTCCCCTGATGGCCCTCTTGCTGCACGGAGACAGGAAGCGGTGGCTGCTCATGGGTGTTGTCGCTGCGGAGCTTGCCTATAGCATCTATGTCGGCGGGGATGCCTGGGAACATCGGGGCGGCGCCAACCGCTTCATCGCCACCGTCATGCCGTTGTTCATGGTTGCCTACATGGCGGCATGGCACGAATTGCGTCAGCTTCTCAACAACGCACTAGCGGGCCTCACTGGCAACCTCAGGCTGCACGAACCGTTACGCCGCGGGGTGCTCCGCGGCATGCAATGGGGGGGAATCGCAGGGTTGGGTCTGGTTGTCGGAGGATCGTGGCTCAGCTTCAACCGCATGGAGGTCAGCGGTCCCCTCATCGCCGACCTCCGTGACCCACAGCGGGGTGGGCTGAAGTACGCGCTCTTGCTGGAGCGATCGATCTTCGTGCCCGGGACGGAGCGGTACACGAGGGATGCGCTCGTACTTCGGAAGGTCACCACGCCAGATGCGCGCATCGCCGTGGTCGCTGCCGGAAACACGCCGTACTTCTCGGAACGATACAGCATCGATCTCCTGGGGAAGGGTGATCGGCACATCGCTCACGAGCTCGCGCGAATACCGGCAGATCGCGCTCATGCGATTATGTTTCGGCCGGGGCACATCAAGTGGGATTATGCCTATTCCATCAGCACTCTCGAGCCAGATGTGGTCGTTGAGCCCTTTCGAGATTCCTATGATGAGGCGAGGCCATACCTAGCGGGCTATGACAGCGTCCTCATCAACGGACACCCGACGTACTTCCGGAAGGGTTCGCAGCAAGTCGTGTGGTCCGCTCTAGAGGAATACCGCTGACTGGCTCAGTGCAGGAACCGCCCAGAAGAGCGTACCGAGTGAGAGCGGGTGGGGCTAAGACTGAATACCCCTTGTCCCTCACTGGACCGCGATTGGGCGGAGCTTACGAGTCCGAGGCACAGCGGATTGGCCATGACCGGACGGCATAAGCCATTGTGGGATCCCAAGGATCTGTCCGATCCAGCTCGCTCCTCCCCCAGAATGGCCAGGGACGTTCCCCGGTCCTGTCGCCACAACTGGAGAGACAGGGCGGCGTGACTGGCTCTCCTGCCAGGCCCGCTCACCGGCGCATTGAGTGTGCCAGCACCAGCAAGTGACCACGGTGGCCGCGTTGCGGCCCATGATCTCCCATTCGCTGCCGCGGGCAACCAGCTCTTCATCCCGATCGATGCCGACCACAATCGTCCGGCGCGGCCGAAGCGTAGTCCATCTCCGCAGGAAGGCACACGGCATCTTGCTGAAACGCCGGATGATCTCGGACTTGGGATAGGGCCGTCGGACGCGCCGCGATCCGACCTCGACGAATGGCACGCGGTGGCTTGTTGAACCGCGAGATGCAAGCTCGCGGTTGACATGGCGGCCGGGTGGATAGGATCCGTCAGCTCGGCACGCATGGGCCGCCCCGAGGACGAAGCGCCCTCCGCCGCCAACTGCTTTGAATCCTGCACACGTCCTTCCATCCCAGGCGGGCCCTCGTGCCCCAACATCAAGCTGAGAAAGTGCAAGGTGAACGCAAGGAATCCCGCACCGGTGCAGTCACACGTTGGGGTTCGAGTTCGGCTCGCGCCCATCCTGAGGACAACCGGACAGAAGCCGTCGGGCTATTCTCCCGCAGACGGCTGTCGGCAAGGCTGAGAGGTGTTCGCAAGCCCCCGGGACGACGAATCGACGATGTTTCGGGCTACCCTAGGTATGTCTCTTAGGGCCGGATTCCGCTGTGTCCCTTCATGTCCACTATCGGGATGCCGCGGCCTGTAGAGGAGGCGGCGAGTGAACGGACTGATCGGCCGGACGATCAGCCGCTACCACATCCTGGAGCAGGTCGGCCAAGGGGGGATGTCGAGCTGTCAACACCGGTTGAAAACTGACCCACTTCCACCGGTCGAAATTTGACCCACCCCTGTGGCGGGGGGTCATTCGGCAGCCAGTGTCGTGGCCACCTTCGCCTTGGAACCGATGAGTTTCTTG